>Ga0302201_10000453_pt1 | contig 37154 bp, 15 predicted proteins | sample II_Bog_N3_2_FD_194586 | JGI IMG/M metagenome (GOLD analysis project Ga0302201, IMG submission 194586) | Peat permafrost microbial communities from Stordalen Mire near Abisko, Sweden - II_Bog_N3_2 | ecosystem: Environmental > Terrestrial > Soil > Wetlands > Peat | place: Sweden: Abisko... | reverse complement strand
CCCACCGGACGCTGCGAAAATGTCGAAGTTAGTAAGCACCGCTGTTCCGTTGATGGTGACATTGAATACGCGATTGCCGGCTGCCGAGAAATAGAGCTCAGCAAAGTGCAGGCGCACAATGTAACTGGTTCCAGCGGTAAGGCCAGGAATCGTATACGTCCCGGCTCCTTGCCGCGCATCCTGGTAGACTGCCTCGGGAGCCGCGTCGGTAACACTGGCAGGTATGACGATTGGGGTCGTGACCGAGTAGGTCGTCCCGCCGGTACTGAAGTCCTCATCCGCAACGAAGGAGTTGTCGCCGCCACCTGAGTTGCTGACTGCAGGACCACCGGAGTTGATGGATACAGATCCCGCAGCTTGCGTCGCGGCGCTCGCTTGCGCAGAGGCTGCAGAGGCGCCCTCCGAGTCGACCGCCTTGACGATGTAGTAGTAAGTCGTGGCAGCGGCGAGGCCGGTGTTGGTGTAAGTCGTCCCCGTCAATCCGCTTGCGATCAACGTGGTCGGATTCGATGTTGTTCCGCCGTAGACACTGTAAGAGCTGATAGTGCAGTAGGCCGGAGGAGTCGCCGCTGTCCATGTTATGCCGATGGCAGTGGAAGAGGAAGCCGACGCCGTCACTCCGGTCGGCGCAGGGGGAACGGTAGTGCAGTTCGGGGTAACCGGCGTGGTGTCGGCAACCTGCGCCGAAGCTACCGATGTGCCGTCGCCGTCAACCGCCTTTATGACATAGTAGTATGTTGTCGAAGCCGCGAGCCCTGTATCGGAATAGCTGGCGCTTATCATGCCGCTTGCAATCAGGTTGCTCGTGGACGGTGTGAACCCGCTGGTAGTGGCACGGTAGACATTGTAGAAAGTGATTGTGCAGTTCGCCGGGGGAACCACCGCGGTCCAGGTCAAGTTGATGATGCCGGCAAACGGCGCAACGGTAGAAGAAGAGGCCGTTGCCCCGAGCCCAGTTGGAGCAGAAGGGAGGCTGGTGCAACTGCTGGTTACGCCTGTTCGAGGATCCGGCACTGCAACAATGGGGAACGACACCGAACCGCTTGCCAACCCCGGAGCCGTGGCAGTGACCGTCACGGTTCCAGGAGTGAATTGGCTGCGCAGGGCGATTCTGGTCAAGCCGCCCTCGACAGCCAACTGAGGATCACCGGGCGCCATATAGAACGCGTTAGGCACGCCGTTCACATAAGTCGAATTGGCGCTCGAGTAAGTGTCGGTATTCGTGGACACATACTGCTGAGTTCCGCCCTGGTAGGTGGCTGGACCGGTCACTGAGAACGTAAGCGTGTCAGACGCAAGTGGTTCCCAATTTCCGCTCGCGTCTTCCACGGTGGCTGTGACAAAGGCCGCATCCGAACCGTTGGCCGTGACCTGGAATGTTGTGCCATTCGGCTTAGTCAGCTCAGGAACGAGAGTAAGGACGATCTTGTTTTCGCCTGTCGCTGTTGTCCTGCTGTCCGTTGCAACCACTGTTCCAGACTCGTTCAGGCATTCCGCCTCTATCGTGCCAGAAGCCCATGGCACAATCCATGACGTCTGGAAGGGTATCATGGTGGCTGTTTCGGTCTGATTTACTTCGTCGTCCGAATCCCAGGGGTTTGGTGTTTCAATCGAACCCTGTTGAACGTTATTGAGCAGTAGCTTGACCGATGGGCAGTTACTGAAGGCGTTCACCTGGACATTGCCGGAGGAATAGTTCCAATGACCTGACAGGTAAACGACTGGCTTAATCGAGAAAGGCGTCCAAGCAGCCTCATAAACGTAATACAACAATTTTGGAAAACGGTTCTGATCCATCGACGAAGCGCCAAGCGAGCGAACGTCGTTCGAGTTACCGGGAGCTGTGGTGCTGGTGCCGGCTTCTACATATTGGCCTGTTTCACCCGGCGTGTCCGCAAGGTACCACTGCGCCATTCCCATAGCATCCGCCGCCTTACTCAAGCGCCAGTTGTTCAGGAAAGGTGCAACAAAAGCGAGCTCATAATTCCAAGCCAGGCCGCGTGCCGTGCCAGTGCCCCAATACTCTGCGCCCCACGCTGGATTGTTCGTAAGGTTCTGACCGAGCGAAGAATCAGTCGTCTGCTTGATACCGACCTCGCAGCCTTCCAGGGTGCAGCCGAGCAAGTACCCATTGACATTGTCCGGCGTACGGTCGGCCGCAACGCGGGTATTGATCGGATCCCACTCCGAATTGATGGCTAGCAGAGCTGTGCCGACAGATTCTGTCATCGTGCCGTTATTCGATTCCCAGTCGAGAATCGAGGGATGGCTGCGATCGCGAATGATCATGTCGCGATGCAGTTCTTCCTTCAGGGTTATCGAATCCGCCGCTGCTGAAGCGAAGGCTTCTTCGTTGTCTCCGCTGGGTTGATCGATCATAATGCCGTAGGCATCGGCTGCATTCACGAACTCTTCGCTGGAGGTAGAGTGGCCTGGACGGTAGATATTTCCACCCTCCGCGGCCAGGAGTGAAAGATCGCGCCATTGCTGTTCTTCCGGAACGGACGATCCAAGTCCGGGATAGTCGTATCGGCCGGAAGCGCCCCACAAGTTCATCGGATAGCCATTGAAAATCGGGTAGTCGGTGTTCCAGGTGATGGTGCGGATACCAAGTGGGCTCTGCGCAACATCAACCACGACGCCATTCACGCTGACAATGTGGTTGACGGTGTACATATAGGGCGTGCCGTAGATGGAGTTGTTTGGATACCACAACGTTGGATTGTTGACTGTGATTTGTTGACTGAACATGGGCGTGGGCGATGACGGAAAATTGCCGGGAGTCATGGCGGTTACTGACTGGGTTATAGGCGCACCGGTAGCAACGACATTTCCGCTCGCGTCGACGATCTGGGTAGACAGAGTTACCGTCTGGGAATTCGTAGTCTCATTTAGAACGTTGGTTTCGACCTGAATTACAGCCGAGGCCGCCTGCGCTGTGCTGGTGGAAGATGGTACCTCTGACACTGTGGCCACATAGGTACCCCAGGTCTTCTGGTTGGAATACACATTGACAGGGATATGCACCTTATTGGTAATGAACATCTTTACCGGCCGGAACAATCCAGCCATCGCCTGTCCATAGCGGAAGACTTCGGAGAATCCTGGATCCTCATACCAAGTACTTCCCCGAGAGACACGCACCGCGAGCACGTTCTCCGTGGCGCCATCGGCAGTGATGTAGGGGGTAATGTCGGCGATGAACGGAATGAAGCCCACAACGTGTGACGCTTGCGAATCGGCGGAGACCGCGCTGACGCCTGGCAATAGCGTGCCATTGATATAAACCTGCGCGCCGGTGTGCGCGCCTTCAAATTCAACCAGAACCTTGCTGCTTGCATACGCGGCGTCAACCTTGAAGTGCAGGCGATACCAGTTAGTTTGTCCGCACACAGATCCCTGGCCACCGCCTGATGACTGATTGATAAACGTGCGCCAAATATTGGCGTCGGTCGGAATTCCTACTTGTGCCCAATTAGGATTCGAGATGTTAGCGCCGCAGGAAGGGCCGGTGTCCGCGGCCGGAACAGCTGTTTCGACATAGCTGGGGGATGCGAAAGTCGAAGCAGTGGGGGTTGAATCCTGATTGTTCTCATACCACCAATTGCTTTGAGGTAAAGCTGCATTCGGATCCGTTGCGGCAGCATTTCCAACGAAATTAGGAACGCCCTGGGAAAGATTGATCGTGATCCGATCGGACGTCGGCGGCGCCGTCTGCGCGCTCGCACTGATGGCGCCGACTGCTGTTAAGAGGACTGCGAGAATGAGTGCCACTACGACTATCAACGGTCTCCATTCGAAAGATAAGTTCTTACTCGTGGATGTGTTTTCAGGCTCTTGAGAATCGAGTCGTGGACTGGGAGGCCTCATTTTTCCGAGACAGGTGAGATTTCCAACGTTGTTGAATTGGCTATTCATGACACTCCCTCTTGACCAGTAACTTGACTCTCCGAATACGCGAAGACTGGGAACGCATCGGAAGGACTTGTGACTTGGTGTTTCATCTTACGAATGATCCGTTCTGCACTTGCAAGAAACGGTCCCGGCTAGTTGAGACAAACGCGAAGCCGCGGATCGTGCACCGCGCAGGTTGTACCGACCGTTTGCGAAACTCGATTTCAATTGACCGCTTGTTGGGTCCGGCGGCACACAGTGCCGCCGGACCCTTTGCTTTGTTGTGTTACTTGATTTCGATACCGCTTGACTTCGGTTGATCGGCGGTACCGTTGGTATAGGAGATAACGATTTGACCACTGCTGTTAGCGGTGGCTGTGAACTGCTCGACCAGGGCTTTGTTGGCTCCGACGAGTGCGTAGATGTCGAAGTTACTCAGCACAGGTGTGCCGTTGATGGCTACGTTGAAGACACGCTTGCCTGCAGCGGTCCAGTAGAACTCGGCGAAGTGAAGCAGGACGGTATGCTGGCTTCCGGCAACCATGCCGGGGATGGTGTAAGTGAATGCGCCAGCGCGTTCGGACTGATAGACCGCCATCGGTGCAGCGTTGGTTACGCCTGCCACGGTGATGGTGTTAGCGGTAACTGCCGTTCCGCCGCCGGTGAAATCTTCGTCGGCAGCGAAGGAGGCGTCACCGCCGCCTGAGTTGCTGGCTGCGGGGCCTCCCGAGTTGATGGCGATGAAGTCGCCGGTGGGCGCGCTTGTGGTCGCGGTGGCCTGGTTGGATGCCGCCGAAGAGCCGTCCGCGTCGGTTGCCTCAACTTTGTAGTAATACGCTGTCGATGCGGCGAGGCCGGTGTTGGTGTAGGTTGTGCCGCTTACACCGCTGACGATCAGGTTGCCTGATCCAGGAGTGAAGCCGCTGGTGGTGCTGCCGTACACGCTGTAGCCGCTGATGGTGCAGTTAGCGGGTGGAGTGACTGCGCCCCAGCTGAGTCCGATCGAACTAGAGGAAGCCGTTGTTGCCGTGAGCCCGGTTGGAGCCGACGGAACAGCGCTGCAGCTTGCGGCTGAGCCAAGGACCTCGATGCCGTTGATCATGGGCTGATCTTTGGCACCATTTGTGAATGCGATCACAATTTGTCCGCTGCTGTTGGCGGTTGCTGTGAACTGTTCAACCACCGCGGTATAGTTGGCGCCCGCGGTTGCGAAGATATCAAAGTTGGTCAGCACCGTTGTACCGTTGATGGCCACATTGAATTCGCGACTGGCGGCTGCAGAGAAATACAGCTCGGCAAAGTGCAGACGTACGGGGTAGCTGCCTCCAACTGTAAGGTTTGGAATTGTGTAAGTCACGGCTCCTTGCCTTGCTGATTGGTAGACGGCCGCGGGAGCCGCAGTGGACGCGATGCCCGCCGGAATGGTGATGGTGTTGGTTACCGAGTATGTCCCACCACCAGTGAAGTCCTCGTCGGCAACAAAGGATGCGTCGCCGCCGCCGGAGTTACTTTCCGCTGGACCACCAGCGTTGATGGCTACAACATCGCCGGTTGGAGCTTGTGTGCTTATCGACCCTTGTGTTGATGCGGCGGAGGTACCCGCGACATCTGAAGCTTCCACTTTGTAGTAATAAGTGGTGGAAGCCGCCAATCCAGAATCGCCATAGGAGGCCGTTGCCAGACCCGTTGCGACTTGATTTCCAGAGCCAGGTGTAAAGCCGGTTGTTGTGCTGCGGAAGACGCTGTAACTGACCGTGCAGCTAGCCCCAGCGCTGCTTGCGCTCCAACTCAGACTAGCCGTTGAAGAGGTTGCTGTGCCGCTGGGTGTCCCTGGAACGGAAGGAACAGTGGTGCAGCCCGGGTTCTGAGTTGTAACTGCCCCCTGCGCGGAAGCTGCCGATGCGCCTGCGGAGTCAGACGATTCGACCTTGTAGTAATAGGTGGTTCCAGAAGCCAGGCCCGAATCGCCGAACGAAGATGACGTAAGGCCGGAAGCTACCTGGTTCCCGGAACCGGGGGTGAATCCGCTGGCGGTGCTGCGGAAGACGTTGTAACTCACTGAGCAAGACGATCCGGCGGTGCTGGCTGCCCATGAGAGCGCAACGGTTGAGGTGGTGGAGGTTCCGCCAGGCGTGCCTGGAACGGTTGGAGCGGCAGTGCAGGTTGGCGGATTGCCAGTCTTCACTGCTTCGATGCCGTCGATGAAGGGCTGGTCGGCACCTCCGTAGATGAATTGCACGATGATCTGACCGAACTTGTCGGCACTCGTCGCAAATTGCGGGTCGTACGCAATGTTTTCGCCGCCGGCCGTTTTGAATACGTCCACGTCGTTTAAAACATATTTCCCATTCATGGATACGCTGAAGACGCGTTGCCCGACTGCGGTCCAGTAAGTTTCAGCGAAATGCATTTTGACGTTGTACGGCGCGTCCGCAACCAGGCCAGTCAGGACATACGTGAAGGGCACGTAGCGCTCTGATAGATAGACAGCCTCTGGGGCTGAATTTGCATTCGTGGTAACTGTTGCTGTCGAAGTAGCTGTGTCGCCGCCGTTGAAGTCTTCGTCAGCAACAAAGCCTCCAGTTGCCGCACCGCCCGAGTTAATCGCAAGATCAGCATTCGTACCGGGAGTTGCCCCGACTGGATTGCTGCCGGTAGCGGGAACGATCTCGATTGCCTCGATTGTGGGCTGGTCAGCGGCTCCAACGCTGGTCTGAATCTCGATGATGCCGTTCTCATCAGCGGTAGTGTAGAACTGCTCAACGATGGCCTTTGCGGTGGCTCCTGTTTCCGCAAAGATATCGAAGTTAGTCAAGACTTGCTGTCCGTTGATGGCGACGTTGAATTCCCGCTGACCTGCCGCGGTGGATCCAAAGTCAACAAAGTGCAGGCGGACGTTATAACCGCCCAGCGCATTCAGGCCGGGAATAGTCCATGCCGCAGCACCCCAGCGCTCCACGTTGTAAATTCCTTGCGGCGCAGGATTGGTGACAAGCGAAGTGTCGACCGGTGTAAGGCCTGCTGGCGGCCCCGCGGTCCAGTGGTAGTTTGTGGAACCGCCAAGAACAAAGGGGGCAGGTCCCGCTGCACCTGCGACCGCCGGCTGCGGTGGGTTGGCGTTCATATAGGTGCCTATTGCATATCCACCAGCACTCAGTTGCATCCCGGTGCTGTTCCCTGGGGCCTGCGTGGTTACGGTTGCGGTGGCAACTGTGGACTCACCGCCAAAGTTAGCCGACTTCACCGTGTAATAGTAGGTCGTGCTCGGCATCAGGCCGGTATTCACATAGGAGGTTCCGGTAACATTCTGCGCGACGAGGTTGGCCAGGGCTGGTGCAGTACCCGACGTCGTAGTCGCGTAAATGTCGTAGGTGACACCCGAGGTCGTGCTTGCGTTCCATGTGAGACTAACTGCATTGCTGTTGGTGGCTGTGGCTGTGAATCCCGTAGCGGGAGCCGGCGCTCCAGCACTCCACTGGGAGTAATTGACATAATTGATGACCAAGTTAGACGGGAAGCCCTGACCGTTTGGTGTCCCGCCGTTTCCACCGATTCCTGAACTAAGGATGAAGTTGATCGGCTGGGTGAATTCCCATTGATCGGTTGCTCCAATATTCGCCAGGTTCACGCTGGCATATGCCACACCGTCCAGCAGGTAGGTGAAAGAATATGGCGCCCATTCGGTGCTGAAGACATGAAAGCCATTGTCGAATGTTGCGCTTCCTGTCAGGTTTATGGCCGAACTGATTCCACCGTACTCGTAGTAGGTCTGACCGTCGGTCTGTCCGCCGTGGATGGTTGAGCCATTGTGTTGGTTGTTAGCGGCCTGGAGTTCCATCATGTCCAACTCACCGCACCAGGGCCACGGCACGCCTCCGGCCGTGCTAGGCGCCGATGAACCCGGCCCAGTGCCTGGTCCGTAAGCATTCGCGCCAAGAGCCCAGAATGCCGCGCCCATGCCCACAGCCGACGGATTCTGAATGCGAGCGTCCATTCGTCCGTAAGGTCCGGCGTTATACGTGCTGGTCAATCTTGCCGAAGTGTACGGCACGGCGTTGTTTGGGTTGTATGTCATGGCGATAACCAGATCACCGTTCCCATCGAGATACACGTTCTGCAGGCTATCGCTCGTGTTCTGGATTGTGCCATCGCCCCAAACCGCGGTGGGCTGGACATTATTCCACCAATTGGCATGGTTGTAAGTTGTGCCCGCCGCGCCGGTAAAAGGGCCGCCCCATACCTGGGTCCATTGCGCATGCATGGTGCTGGTGCATGCAAGACATAGAGCAATCAGGAGGAAGAGCGGTTTATAAGTGATAAGCAGGTGGGAGATCCTGATTGCCTGTCCGTACACCGTTTCGTCTGAATCGGTCGCGGCGCTTTTCAACGGTATATTCAAATTCACAACGAACTCCTTGAAGGTGAAGTGTTGAGGATCGTGTGGAGATTTCTCTCTTCACGTACGCTTTTGCGAGGCTTGAGGCGAGCGACACAAAATGCCGCCCGCCTGAATGTATTGAGTTCGTTTTACCGGACTTCAATCCCCATAAGCAGAGGTTGGTCGGCGGTTCCGTTGGTGAAGGCGATTGCGATTTGGCCGCTGCTGTTTGCGGTGGCAGTAAATTGTTCCACCAGGGCCGCATCCTTCCCGACCGTTGCAAAGATGTCAAAGTTACTCAGCACGGTCGTGCCGTTGATGGCAACATTGAAGACACGACTTCCCTTCGCAGTAAAGTACGTCTCGGCGAAATGCAGTAGCACCGTATATTGAGTGCCCGGCGTCAGGTTCGGAATCGTGTAGGTGAAAATGCCGGCCCGTCCGTGCTGATACACCGCCATGGGCGCTGCATTGGCACCGGGCTGGGTCAGATTAATAGTGGCCGTGACAGTGCTGTTGTCCCCACCGCCGCTGAAGTCTTCGTCCGCGACAAAGGAGTAATCTCCTCCGCCCGAGTTACTCTCTGCGGGGCCACCGGCGGCGATTGCTACAATCTCTGCGCCGGAGGTCGGTTGGGTGGTCGCGCTGGCCTGCGCCGAAGCTGCCGATGTGCCGTCCGCATCGAGCGCTTTGACGGCGTAGTAGTAAGTCGTCGAGGGGGTGAGGCCGGTGTTGGAGTAAGTTGTACCCGTCACTCCGCTTGCGATTACGGTGGTCGGATTTGCAGTCGTTCCGCCGTAAACTGTGTAGGAGCTAATGGAGCAATTGGCGGGAGGAGTCACTGCGCTCCAGCTCAAGCCGATGGCAGTCGAGGAAGAAGCCGTTGCCGTAAGTCCGGTGGGCGCTGAAGGAACCGTTGTGCAAGATGCGGCCGAAGTCGTAGCCTGGGCCTGCGCAGAAGCGGCCGATGTACCGTCAGCATCCAGCGCCTTGACCAGGTAGTAGTAAGTTGTCGAAGCCGCGAGGCCCGTGTTGGAGTAAGTCGTACCCGTCACTCCGCTCGCGATTACCGTAGTCGGATTAGCGGTCGTTCCACCGTAAACAGTGTAGGAACTGATGGAGCAGTTAGCCGGGGGAGTGACCGCGCTCCAACTCAGGCCGATGGAACTGGAGGAAGACGTAGTTGCCGTTAGCCCTGTAGGTGCCGATGGAACGGTGCTGCAACTGGTTGATGAGCCAAGCACCTCAACCCCGTTGATCATGGGTTGATCTTTGGCGCCGTTTGTAAAGGCAATCACGATGTCGCCGCTGCTGTTAGCGGTGGCGGCGAACTGCTCCACCACAGCCGTGTAGTTGGCTTGGGCCGTGCCGTAGATGTCGAAGTTGGTTAGCACTGTTGTTCCATTGATTGCCACATTGAACTCACGACTACCGGCTGCCGAGAAGTAGAGCTCTGCAAAATGGAGACGCACGGTGTAACTGCTTCCAGCTGTCAGGCCGGGGATTGTATACGTCGCAGTTCCCTGCCGCGCCGACTGGTAAACCGCCGCAGGTGCAGCAGTAGCAGAAATGCTGGCGGGTATGGTGATCGTGTTGGTCACCGAGTAAGTGCCGCCGCCGGTGAAATCTTCGTCGGCAACAAAGGCATTGTCGCCGCCGCCGACGTTGCTCACCGCCGCGCCCCCAGCGTTGATGGACACGCCTGATCCGGATATCGGTAATGTTGTCGCGGTCGCCTGCGCCGAGGCTGCTGATGTACCGTCCGCATCCGTCGCCTCCACTTTGTAGTAGTAGGTCGTAGAGGACGAAAGGCCGGTGTTGGAATAAGTCGTACCTGTGACCGAGCTGGATAGGAGGTTGCCGGAGCCCGGGGTAAACCCGCTGGTTGTGCTCCCGTAGACACTGTAGGAGCTGATCGAGCAGTTAGGTGGAGGAGTAACTGCCGACCAACTCAGACCGATGACGCTGGAAGAAGATGGGGTCGCAGTCAAGCCCGTTGGCGCTGAGGGAATCGCAGTGCAGGACGCGGCGCCCGTGGTGGCTTGGGCCTGCGTTGATGCCGCCGATGTGCCGTCCGCATCGACCGCCTTGACAACGTAATAGTAAGTCGTGGAAGCCGCGAGGCCCGTGTTGGTATAGCTGGTGCCCGTTACCCCGCTCGCGATTACAGTGGTCGGATTTTGCGTTGTTCCGCCGTATACGGTGTAGGAACTGATGGTGCAGTTAGCCGGTGGAGTTACTGCCCCCCAGGTCAAGCTAATAGCACTGGAGGACATTGCCGTTGCCGCTAGCCCGGTGGGTGCAGCTGGAACCGCGCCGCAAGTGCCGGTGCCAGTCGTAGTACCGCTTCCCTGTGCCGACGCCGCCGATGAGCCGTCTCCGTCAGCCGCTTCGACAACGTAGTAGTAAGTGGTGGCGGTGGCCAGACCGGTATCCGCGTACGACGCACTCGTCAGACCTGAGGCAATCTGATTGGTCGACCCCGGGGTGAAACCAGAAGTCGCACTGCGATAGAGGTTGTAGCTAACTGTGCAGGACGATCCGGCAGTGCTGGCTCCCCAGGTCACACTGATTGTGCTGGAAGAAGTTCCCGTGCCGGAAGGCATTCCAGGGACAGTTGGAACCGCTGTGCAGCCGCCGCTCGTACCGCCCCACGACCCGACAAAGCTTATGTAAGATCCCGACTGTGCCGTCGTGCCAGCATTATCCGTGATTCCAGGACTATCGGAGGCGATGGTGTAATCAATGCCGCCGCTGCCTGCCAGATATACCGTTACCAGGTCGCTGAACTTCACTCCGGTGGCAACCGGTGCCGCGATTCCGCTGTTTGCAAAGATGGTAACTCCCGAAACATTGAAGAAGGAATAGACACCGAGCCCATAAGCCGTGTGAGTGGTTACCGATGGAGCAACATTGTACGATGCGTAGCCATCCAGACTCCCATTCATCCATGCAGCTTGGCTGGGTACGTCATAGGGCATTTCGCTTTGGTAGAAGATGGTCTCGCCGCCCTCACCATTCCAGACAACTTGCTCTGCCTCGTAGTGCTCCACGGCCAAACCCAACGCCGTGACGTTGTCGCCGTTCACCACCAAGCCATTCATGGCAACGTCGCCAGTCCAGCCGGGGGCGCCCGCTCCATGATCCGCGCGCCACGACCACATATTGTCGATAATCACGTTGTCGCTGTCGATTTCCGTGGCGATGGTCGCAGTTCCGGTTGTTGCGCCCCCTATGCGGAAGTTCACATCGCTGATCGATGTCGGATTGCTCGCATGACTAACCCGTGATGCTCCCTTAACTCCAATCTGGAGAAGTACCGATGAGTTAACGGGGCCGGCATCAATCAGAAACCCGGCCAGTTGCACTCCGTCCACGTCGGCAACAGTCATCGCCGCTGTTCCCGTCTGTGGAACAAGATCCGCATAGCCAAGTCCGAGTACAACCGTATTCGAATTGGTGACATTGATTGAACCCGAATACTGATAGATGCCCGGTGTCAAAATCAGGTTCTGCCCCGAAGCAAGCGCGGCATTGATGCTGGCTAGTGAACTTGAGGGGGTAGCGATAAAGAAGGTGCTGATGGCCAGTGAGTTGCCAGGGCCGGGGTTGGTGCTGGTCCAGCTCGGACCCACGGAATTGGTTCGCAACGTAGGCGAGAATACCCAGTAGTTGCCGCTGCTGTCCTGATAGAGAAACGGCTTTTCGCGGACGACCGGAGTCGTGGCAAGGACGGCATAGTTGTTTCCGCCGCCACCCCAAGCAGGGGCTGGAGCGCCGTTGTCTCCGGAGAAGGTCATGTTCCAGAGATTTCCCGTCCAGCCGGCAAAGTTGCTGTTGCGGGTATACCACTGCTGCTGAGAGCAGGACTCGATATTGCCGGTGATCACACTGTCACCGATGAATCCGCCGCTCGCCTCGCCGCAGTTTGTGTTGGTGAGCTCCACGCTGTCGTTAATGTCCATGCGGCGAAAATCGGCGCCCTGCGAGACTCCCCACTGCTCAACGTCACCGGCCGGCAGAGACATCTCCATGTTTTCAATGGAGCGCCAGAAATTTGTCGTCAGATTCCCATTGCCGTCGGTCGTGTTCACGGTCAGATAGCCATTAGTGATGGCCGTCGCGGTAGGCACCTCTCCGAGTCCCGCGACCGACATGTAGAAGCCAACCTGGGATTCGACACCGTTATATGTGCCTGGTTCAAAAAACACGGCATAGCGATTGGTGCTGAACTGCGCGTTGCCGGCCAATGTTGCAAGAGTGGAATTGATCGTAGCCACTGGAGTGCTGGGGGTGAACACATACACGTTCGGGCCGAAGACTGTGCTGTTCTGTCCGGATAGCAATCTGCCCGACGAGAAAAACGTCACTAGCACCAAACAGAAAAAGAGCCGGCTGGCAAGAATGCCCTGGCCTGTTCGAATATTCATCTGAAGACAACTCCAATCCACCGTGTTGAAACGAATTCGACGCAAGATCGGTTGAGCGGTAACGCGTTTGAGCTTGAAGAAAGTGATGAAAGGCAAGTCAGTTCTCGGGGGATTTTGCCCTTTTTGCTCAGCTCCGTTCAATGCCGACCTGCAATGAACGGGCAATGTCACATGCGCGACATTCTGTGAGCGAGAGTGCTTCTGGCAAGTGAATAGCTGTTCATTCACGGATAACGTGCCGGTGACGCTCCAGCAATGGTGGGCCAATTTCCGGAGCCAGTGGGGGTTACCTCTGGGCTACAGATCGGCAACGTCATTTAAAATGTGTAGGTTGCGTCTATGTATGATTCTTCAGACTCCTGGCCCAAATATCTAATACTTTCGCCTTGTTAATTTCGTTAACGATGCTGTTAAGGCTACCTTCCACGGTTATCTTCAGCTGGCTATAATGATTACCGCCGTGAGCCCGAAGGAGTAGATGTCCCCAATGTCCCTGGTGTACCCGGAAGTCAAAATCCCTCAGGACGAAGAATGGCAGGAGCTGCAAGCTGTCCTGCAATCAGAGATTTTTAAGAAGGCACCGAATCTCTTACATTTCCTGGAGTACGTCGCCGAGCAGCATTTCGCCGGGAAAGCCGACCAGATCAAGGAATACAGCATTGCTGTCCAAGCCCTTCATCGGCCTGAACAATTCGATCCTCAGTCGGACACTATTGTGCGTGTCACTGCTCATGCTTTGCGGAAGAAGCTGGAGAACTACTATGCAACCGAGGGCGCGGGGCACCAGATCCAAATACAACTTCCGGCAGGAAAGTATTTGCTGCAGTTCATCAGGAAGCCCCAGGAATCTGCCGCCTACTCCGTCCCTGCCGTCTCGGTTCCCCCCGAGACGACATCCCAAACCCAGGAGGTGCGCCCGCAGCATCTGCCTGAACCGAAACCCCGGCATAAATGGGGGTTTTGGCCAGGAGCGGTAGTCCTGGTCTTAGCTCTTCTGGCATCGGTTGGAGTGTACTTCAACAATCACAAACAGGTGGCGCACTCGGTTAAAACCGGAAACCTGGTTCCGATTCAGAACGCGGCTCAAGAGCCAATAACGCGAATCCGGTTCGGGAACCACGAGAGTCCATATATCGACGCCGCAGGACAATCCTGGGCCCCCGAGAAATCCTGCCAGGGAGGCGCACTTTTCGCCCACCCCGGCCATGAAATACAGGGAACGGACGATCCAGTGATCTTTCAGGAGGGCCGGGAGGGCAAGTTTCAGTGCAAGATTCCGGTGCCTCCTGGAACCTATCAGCTCCTGCTTCTTTTTGCGGACACGGCGGGCGACAAGGAGGCCGCAAGGCAGGTCGACTTCACCATCAACAATCGGCGAGCTGAGGCTCTCGATATTGTCGATGAGGCGGGCGGCGACGATATTGCGATTGGGAAGATCTACACCGGAATTCAACCCATGCAGGATGGAGCCATTCACCTTGACTTTACTTCCGATGGATCGTTTGTCAATGCGGTGGAAGTCTCACGGGCTGACTTAGATGAAGCCCAGGTTTTTCGAATGATTGCGGGACCAGCGGTCTTCCGCGATGACCAGGGAAAGACCTGGCTTCCAGAGCGATTTTTCCATGGCGGACGCAGAACATTTCACCCGGATGGCCTGCCTAAGGTGGCAAACTCAAGGCTTTTCGAATGGGAACGATACGGGCATTTTCACTACCTTATCCCGGTAGCTGCGGACAAGCAGTACAAGGTTCGTTTGTATTTTTCCGAGGGATGGTTTGGTGGAAGCAATGGCGGTCCGGGCGGCGTAGGAAGCCGCGTATTCGACGTATATTGCAACGGGACAACTCTGCTGAAGGACTTTGATATTTTGAGCTCCCAAAAAACCGGCGCTTCCGTGATGACATTCGATCATGTGAGCCCGACGGCGCATGGCATGCTCGATATTGAATTCACCCCGGTCAAGAATTATCCGCTGATCAATGCCGTTGAAATAGAGCCGGAGAGTTGATTCCCCCGGCTATGGCAGCGGGCAGTTTCTGAGCTCGAGAGATTCAAGGATAGGGTTGCGCTACATAGGGTAAAAGGCTGCTCAGGTGGTTGCAAAACATGCTAAAGGGTTGAACCTGTGGTTGCGACTCGTTGAGACACGTACCTTGCGGGCAGCCTTTTCGATATGTTTCGGTTGCAGAGAGTTTAATTGAACGAGGTGGGGGGTTGCAGAGAGTTAGCCGTTTATTTGGAAAGCGCGCTGATTTCGTGGGAGATAGCTGCTTAAGTTATTGATAATGCGTATTTTATTCAGGTTTTATTTGCAGTGCGGCTGCGCGCGGAACTGGTCCCTCCGCGGCCACACAGCAGGCCGCGGCTGAGCGCTCAATCCCAGGTCCCCAAAGGCGAGGGATCTCCACCGCGCGAACACGTGGCACCTTTCGCCTTTCAAGAAGTGGATCGACGAGGAACCGAAGGAAATTTGGGGCAAATAAAAACCGCTGGGCATCCATGATGGATGTCCAGCGGTCAGAAATAAATGCGGCCCGAGCGTGTGAGTCTGAAGTTCGTCGAAGAACAGGGGCTGATTCTTCACTCACCACCCCCGAACTGTGAGTTTTCGGGAAGGGTGCGTGACGCGATTTAGCTGATCTTGTTACGTTCAATCAGCCGTCGAGGTCGGCTGATATTGAACGATAAAGGCGTATCCCCGATTCCCGAGCGAGATGCGCAGTTCCCCGATTCGGCAGAGTTATGATGAATCCCCGGACATGGCCGGAAAGGATAGACTTGCGGCCAGGGTTGGGTGACGATCCAGAATCGCCGCCAAACGGGCCTCTGCGAAGGCAAAATCCGATAACGTTTTTGGCCAGTCACGGAAACCGGCGAAAGTGTTCCGCGCGGTCGATGAGGAGCGTTATCAATCCCAGAAGGATACCCAAGACAGTGATGGCATCGATCCAATTGATCTGATGCTCGTGGACCAAAGTCTGCCAGGCCCGGACGCCGTGGCCTTGCATGACTTGTAGGGTTAGGAGCAGGTACGGCCAGATCATCCATCGTGGGCGCAACAAAAATAGCCAAGCCACCAAGCTGTCCACAGTCACGAATGTGACATGTCGTAGCGGCGGGTACGTGGGCCCATACGCAACTCTCGCAAACGCAGGGATAGCGAGCGCCGCCAAGTGGTAAAGAGCTGCCAGCGCAAAACCTGCGGCCATTAACCAAAATGGAATCGCCTTCCGCGATGCTGAGGTGAGAGCCAAGAACCAGTATAGTATGGGGACGACCGGAGTCCGAGGGACCGGGCTCAAGTCACGCAGGAGTCTGGCGTCAACTATTCTTTCCGGCCGGAACTTCTAATTGTCGCCCGTCACGCAGCTTTGCCGAAAGGACACCCCGCACTGAAAAGCGTTTGGGGCCCCGTTGGTTCAGAATGACAACCTATATTTTGTTTCGAATTCTGGACCCGCAGCCGGAAGTTGGATCGGGGATTTCATTGATGGGCTCGGATCGGCGAATCGCCTTTAGTCTGGTCGAGATTTCGAATGAATCCAAGTTAGGCTCAGTCGCCAGGTCGAGGGGTTCAACGTTGTTTGGTAAAAGACTTCGTTTGAAACTCTCTAAAAGCGCCGCATATCGTTCGGCATTAAAAGACGGTCACGTTGTATGCGAGACTTGGCGGCTTTCCCGTTCCACAAATGTAGACCGTTACCTGCCCTGCCGATGTTACGGACGCGCGCAGCGAGAAAGCCGCGCCAACATCGACGCCGGTTGTACTGCTGACAGCTACAGGATGTCCCGGGATTGCGCCGGGAACGTTGGCTGTGCCCGACGCACAAGTTGCAGACAGTGCCGTTCCAGTAATTGTCTGGGTAGTACCGGACAAAGCAAGTTCTGGACCGCCGGTCGAAGTCCCAACAAAGGCGGCGGCCGTCTCGGGTATAAGTATGCCGTGCGAGTTGGCAATATTCCCGGCAATTACCGCTCCGCCTGTCGTATTTGTGGCAGGCGCCGCTACGCCGAGGGACGCATCGGGAGTCGAGTCCTTAAATGTATCCGGATTCCCCTTGGTGGGAGCAGTTGTGTTGTATCCGGTATTTGCCGGGACCGTGAAGGCATAGCGTTCGCTGCCTGGTTCTCCGCCCGCCGCGCTTCGGTAGACCTTATAACTGTCCGCGCCAACCACGCCAAAAAAACGTGCTGTGATCGTGTTTGTTTTGCTTATGCTGTCAGCGCAATTTCGAACCGGATACTCGCCAATTGGAACTGATTCGCCGGCACCTGATTTGCTCGTGATCTTGTAGTAATACGTCGCTCTACCACTGGTTGAGCAAGAGAAGCTCCATGCAAAAGCCGGGGAGGATATTTGTGTAACGGCGAGGGGCCCGCCAAGGGCGCGGATCTTCCCGGGAAAGTCGGCTCTAAAATCGTCGACACCCGCCGGATCGCCATTCTGGAGCCAATTCACACCATGCTCGCCCATGCCCTGCCCGGCAGGAGCGTCATTTTCTATATAGGTCAATTGCCGAGCCGTGGTCTTGCTTACAGCGACATTGAAATTCTGTTTCTCGAATCCGACGCACGAGTGGCAGATGAAAATATTATGCGCGGCCCCTCCGGTTGCACTGAAATCGACAATGGGCGGCGTCGCAGGAAAAGCAAGTTCGTCGGAAGCCAACGTGAAATCGTTCAGGTTGATGTTAGCCCCGGCTCCGTTGCTCCAGATAAAATCGCCATTTGCAGGAAGAGCGGAACTGGCCGGATATATTCCGTGATCGATTGAAAGCGTTCCGGCTGGAATGCCTGAGTTAAGATCACTGTGAAACTCCGCGAACATAGAAGTTCCGGGGACGTCGGCCGGTCCGCCTACCTGGGGAGCGAACACACGGGACGGCCCATCGGTTTCCTCGTTGTACTTGGCTACATCCAGATGCGACCCGTTACCAAGGAGGAAGTCCACGCCGTTTTGCAGATTCTCCAGCGTCCCCGAGACATGCCACCAGTTGCCGTCGAGCATAACGAAGCCTGCGCCGCTGTAGTAGCAGCCGATGGTTCCAGAAAACGTCCAGTCCTGAGGCTGCGAGTGTTCGGCGCCGAAGCATGCGTCGACGTTATTTACATGGACATTGTCCACATTATTTCGATCATTCTGCTGAGCGGAAGGATCGGACAGAATTGCAAACTGCGCCGTCGATTCAGTAAGCATGGCCGAACCGGGCAGGCCACCCACTCCTGTTTGGTTGCCCAGGTAGAGGTTGTATAACTTGTTGAACGAATTTGGGTATGGTCCTGCGCCGGTGTCATTCAAATCCACGAGAGACCTTGGCTTGGTGCTGGGCTGGCCGCTTCCCATGATGTTGAGATCGTGGATCGCGCATCCGTAACAGTTCTCGATACGAATGACATCTTGATCGGGCATAAAGCCGCCCGATCCTTTGTTCAGTCCCGTGGAAGCTGCATAGTAAGTCAGTTGTGTCGGGCTTGGAACGCTCAGGATAAGATGCGACCCATTGAATTCCTTCGGGGTAGCTCCTTCAACATCAACGAGGCACTGCCGATGTTGTCTCGCACAATTAGTTCCGCTGAAACCGTGGCCGGCTGGGACATCCATTGTCACGGTATTGCCGGTTTCAGATAACGATGCGATTGGCTTGGCGGGTCCAGCCCAAATAATGGTCGTTCCCGATTTGCTAACGGGAGTAAGCATCGCACCGACGCCTGAAGACATGCCACAGCCCTCAAGCTGAGTACCGCGGCCACCCGCAATCAGCAGTGTTGTGGTGGTGATAATCGGTTTGCAACCCAATAACATTCGCCCCTTTGCCGAATTCGAGGGAATCAAATTCGTAATGAGGGAATTGAATGCAGCGCCATCGTCGGTGCCGAGAATCATCGTGACGCGGGTTGCGTTGCTTTCCGTGTAGGGTGCATTGAGCGTTGCGGCAGTCGGAGATTGAACTGATGCAAGAGTGCCCGTGAAAGTGCGCCCCAGACGGGCCGGATAAAGAAGGATGACTTTTCCAACATCCGTTGAAGAAAAATGCGCACAACTCGAAGTGATGGCCGCGCTTGATTGAGTGGCTGCGATATCGTTGCAGAGCCGCGCATCCTGCTTCAGTGTTCCCTGCGTCGTTGCGGTGCCATTGTCGATGGCAGCAGTCACGCTTTGCGCTTTACCGTAACTAACCTGGGACACACCAATGATCAAGCTGAGGGTAAAAAGGACGGCGAATGCAAGATTGCGCTTCATGCCGCGATTCTACCTCCAAAGGGACAGGAAGGTTTTCCCTGCCGTGCAATGCGGCTCCCATATCCTGCGATCGATTGGACAGCCGACTCTACTGTTCGTTATAGACGTAATCGTTGTACTGCCAGACTCCGTTGATTTTCGAATAAAGCCTTGCGTACACAGTGACGCCGTTTGCGGGGAGGCTGGGCGCAGTTGCAGTTGTTGCCGGCCCTTTGTACGAATACAGGTCGCTGCCACCGGGTGCAATGGCGCTGAGGTTGAGCTGGTAGAGGCCAACCCCGGTCCCGGAAGACCACTGGAACGCCACATCGCTGGTGCCCAGCATGGTGCTCAATCCCGGTGTGGGAGATTGAAGGATCGCGGGGACGGGCGTACCGCTCTCGGTGTAGACATAGCTGTTGGACTGCCATGCCCCGTTGATATAGGAGTAGAGTGTTGCGTACACCATTGTGCCATTTGCAGGCAGGTTGGGCGCGACGGCGGAAGTAGCCGTGCCTTTGTATAGGAACAGATCACTTGCACCGGCTGTAGTAGCGCTGAGGTTGAGTTGGTAGAGAGTCACCTCAGTCCCGGTAGTCCAGTGGAACGCCACACTATTTGTACCCAGCACAGTGCTCAATCCTGGCGTGGGAGATGTGAGCGCGGCTGGAGTGGGAGTACCGCTTTCGGTGTAGACGTAGCTATTCTGCTGCCACGCGCCGTTGATCTTTGAATAGAGCACTGCGTACACCGTTGCGCCATTGGATGGCAGGCTGGTCACAGTTGCGGACAAGGCTGAACCTTTGTAAGAGAACAGGTCACTTGCACCGGGCGAAGTGGCGCTCAGGTTGAGCTGGTAAAGGGCGACGCCTGTCCCAGCGGACCACTGAAAACTCACACTGCTGGTGCCCAGCACTGTAGACAATCCTGGCGTGGGAGACTGGAGCACTGCGGCAACAGGCGAACCGCTTTCTGTGTACAGGTAGTCGTTATACTTCCAGGTTCCGTTGATATTCGAATAAATCCTTGCGTACACCGTTGCGCCATTGGACGGAAGACTGGTCACGGTGGCTGAAGTGGCGGAGCCTTTGTAAGAGAACAGGTCACTTGCACCAGGTGTAGTGGCGCTCAGGTTGAGCTGATAGAGGGTGACACCGGTGCCGGCAGACCACTGGAAAGACACATTGCCGGTGCCCAACACGGTGCCCAATCCCGGGGTGGGAGAGGTAAGCACGGCCAGTCCGAGTACCGTTACGGAACCTGTGCCAACAGCCGGATTGTAGTTCGCGTCACCCGAAGTGCTGGCTGTCAATGTGTCTGTTCCCACCGCCAGCGAGCCGGCAGGGACCGTGATCGTGGCCGTGCCACCGCTGAGGGTGGCTGGCGATGAAGTGTAGCTACCGCTGGAAAGAGTTACTGTCCCGGTCGGCGTGAGCCCCCCGGTTCCGCCACTGATGGCCACCGTCACAGTCAACGACTGAGTTGTGCTGATGCTAAGCGGGGACGGAGTCACCGTTACAGCCGGCGTGCCCTTGGAGACTGTGACTGCAGAGGAAGTGCCCGACGCGCCGGTGTAGATCTCTGCGCCCGCGGTATCCGGCGTGTAGACGGCGGTCAAGGTGTCGGAGCCCACGGCCAGTGATCCGGCGGGGATATTGATGATTGCCGTGCTTCCGCTGAGAGTGGCTGCGGACGAAGTGTAGCTGCCGCTTGTGAGGACAACTGAGCCGCTTGGCACGGAGGCCGGCACGCCCTCGCCCACCACGACCGTGACCGACAGTGTCTGCGTGTTGTTGATATTCGAAGCGCCCGGAGTCACTGTAACTACTGGAGCTATCTGCTGCACGGTGAATCCGGAGCTATAAGGGGCAAAAAGATATGCGTAGGCGACGGGTACAGATGTAAATGTGCTGCCACTAATATTGACATTGCTTACATTTGATTCATTGCCGTTGAAGGCATACGTATCGGAAACAAAAGTGTTGCTGGAGAACGTAGCATTCGCTACTCCGGAACTGAAGATGACCCCACTTGAGCTGGACTGCAGGGTGTTCCCCGAGATGACACCACCGCTGCCATTCAAAAGGCGCATGGCCCATTGGCCGGCTGCGCTGATGGTGTTGTTCTCGACTGTGGTGTTTTGCGCGTACAAGATAACACCACTCTGTGAATCGCCGGCGACAATTGTATTTCCTGTCAGCGTATCGTTTGCGCCCGCGGCCAATACGCCATCGTTTCCGGAGACGATTTGATTATTGGAGAGCTTGGTCCCCACGCCGGTAATTACTCCATAGCCGCCGCTCGCTATCGTCGAGATGGTATCGCCGCTCACGGTCACATTGGTACCGGTGATGACGATGCCGCCCCCCTTTGGCGTTCCCTCTTCGATTACGTCACCGGTCGAACTGTCTCCATTGACATAGAGAAGCATACCCGCGCTAACAAATGCGCAATTGTTGACGCACCCGATGAAGTTTCCCGAGAAAGCCACGGGCCCGGGGCCGTACTGCGACAACACATCCCCATCCAACACGGTGTTCCCTGTGAACTGCATGGGGCCAATATATTGAAGCTCGATGGCATTGCCATCGTTCCCCGTGGTGGCCTGGGTGGAAGAGATGTAATTCGAGGCGATCACCACTCCAGTTATCGAGGTTGACGAGGTACCATCCAGAACGATTCCGTCAGTTTCATGGCCGACGCACGAGCGATAAAGCACGGTGTTGCCTTGGATCAGAACATTGTTGAGGCTGCCGGACACCATATCAACCGCGTAAAGAGAAACGAAGCCGGGGGCGCAAGGAATTGCGCTCGCATCAAACTTGTTTCCGAGAATCTGAAGGTTGGAAGTACTCGCTACGCTGGAGTTCTGATACAGAAACTGGTCAGACCCGTTGCCCACGAAGACGGAGTTCTGCACGTTCACATTGGAGTCGGCTATGAATAGAACCCCATTGCCCCCGGCATTTTCAACGGTGGTGTCCAGAATCTGAAGATTCGATAGCCCATTGGCAAACTGAATTCCGTTGCCTTTCGAACCAATGACGTTGTAGTTGTTATTGAATGCCATGCCATTGGCATCGACGGTGAGGTTGGCAAATCCGACATTACTGGACGTAACCGTCAGAAACTGGTTCTGTCCCCCGCTGTCGGCACGCAGGATAGTTCCATTTTGTGATGCGCCCATAATCTGAACTGGATTGCCGATGGTCAGGGGCTGGGAAAGATAGACACCATTCGGGATGAAGAGCACGGAGTTGGTTGCGGCCGCCAGTGCCCTGTTCAGCGCCGCCGTATTATCCGTACCGATATTCACCGTCGCATTGCTGAGACCATAAAGCGCATTGGCACCCATAGTCGCAGTAGTGGCGTTGACGTAAGTCAGTGTCGTGGTAATCGGCGCATACAGCAGGCCGGTCGCAACGATGGTTGCCGTCCCGCTGCATTGGGCGGTGCCATTGCCCAATGTGGCGGATGTTGGGGAGCTTGTAAAAGTCTGCCATCCGGAACCAGGCTGCGAAATAATCAAGCTTGTTCCAGAAGCGATGGCGCTGTTGCCGCTTAGAGCAATGGTCGCCGTTTCACCACTGCCGCCTCCGTTGAAGTTGGACAACGTACAGGTCTGGCCCGCCGTGCCGCTGATGGCTCCGCCCGAGGTATATGTCGCTGCCAGCAGATGGGCTGCTCCTGCAAAGACTTCGATCGTCTTGCCGTTGTCGGATGGCGTAAAGGCCGCCGTGGCCGAGGTAAGGGTGGCGCTGTCGGCTACTGTGGTTCCGTCCACTACCTGCCGACCATCGCCCACAGCGCCGTAATTCAACGCGCTGACGATGGGCAAACCGTGATTCGAAAGCCCCCCGGCAGGAGGAGTGGGATTCGGAGTACCATTGCCGGGAGGAAGCGTCCCTCCGGAGCTCGCAGAGGTTCCGCCCAATGCCACACCGCTCGAGACACCGGATGCAAAGTTGCTGTCGCCCGCGTAGCTGGCCACCACTTGATGTACGCCGGAAGTTAATGGCAAAGTAATGGTGGGCGCGGTTGCAATGGCACTCTGCATCGCCGATTGCAATACAGTCACCGTGCCGCTGCCTTCACTGGCCACAGCAAGATCCTGAAGGCCGTCTCCGTTGAAATCACCTGCTGCAAGAAATCCGGGCCCGCCCCCAGTGGGCCAGTTCGAAGGGGTCGCCGTAAACGTCCCATTGCCGTTGCCCAGAAGAACCGTTACTGTGTTCGCGCCGTAGTTGGCCACCGCAAGATCCGGGATCCCGTCTCCGTTAAAATCACCCAAAACAACGGAACTCGGACCACTGCCGACTGTCACCGGGCTGTTGGCAGCGGACGAGAATGTGCCATTGCCACTGCCCAGAAGGATCGTTAAGGATTCGCCACCGTAATTCGTCACGGCCAGGTCTGCTATCCCGTCTCCGTTGAAGTCGCCGACCTCAACCGAACTGGGTTCAGAACCGACGGACACAGGATTATTGGCCGCTGGCGTGAAGGTCCCGTCCCCGTTTCCCAGAAGAATTGTTACCGTGCCATCGCCCGCGTTCGCGGCTGCCAGGTCAACGATACCGTCTCCATTGAAGTCCCCCTCCGCCACCGAGACAGGACCGTTCCCTGCAGGGACTGGGCTGCCGGACGCCGGCGTAAACGTCCCGTTCCCGTTCCCCAGAAGGATCGTTAGACCGTTCCCACTGGTATTCGCAACAGCAAGGTCAGCAATTCCGTCTCCGTTGAAATCGCCCACCACCACTGAATTCGGACCGCTTCCTACCACGGAGCTGTTGGACACAGGCGCGAAGGTCCCATTGCCTGCGCCCAGAAGAATCGTCACAGTTCCGCTGCCGTAATTCGTTACAGCCAGATCCGCGACACCGTCCCCGTTGAAGTCTCCCACCGCTACCGAAGTCGGCTCGGCTCCTACTGTCACCGTGCCATTGGGCGCGGATGTGAACATCCCGTTCCCCGTGCCCAGAAGTATCGTTACCGTCCCGTTGCCATAGTTGGCCACCGCAAGGTCCGGGATCCCGTCCCCGTTGAAGTCACGCACTGCTACCGATACCGGCGTGATGCCTGATGACGGATTCGACTCGTTAAGCAGGCTAAACCCTGCGGTGGGCGATCCAAGGGTCGCTGTGCCAAGAACCGCATTGCCGTTACTGGTGTCCAGAAACGATACAGTCCCGGTCGGAGCAGACGATCCCGCACCACCCACCTGCGCGCTCAGCGTGTAATTGCCGGCGCTGCCGCTCGACGAAAGCACCATCGTTGAGGGATAAAGGCCTGTCACTGTGAGACCCACTGAGCCGGACGTGCTGCCAGAGTCTCCCGAGCTACCCGTCGTGGTCCCCACGAAAACTGCCTTGTAGCTGTGGCTGCCCACACCCGGAATGAACGTCCAGGATGCCGTTCCCGCAGTGGTCAACTGACTTGTAGCAATAAGATGAATGTCCGTGCAATATGTTGCGGAAGCATCGCAGAAATTCACGGCTCCGGACGTAACCGGCGAACCACCAGCGGTCACCGTTGCCGTCAATGCCACCGCGCTTCCAGAGGCCACGGTGGTAACCGCGCTGCCAGCTGACGTCGCTGCAAGGGCTGTCACGGTAGGTACGGCTTGTGCCATACCCCTGATCGAACCACCGCAGGCAGCCATCAAGAGGGCCGCGAGAATCCCAGGTACGCAACGTGTATTGACTTGCAGGTTAACTCTCGACATTCTGAAGGACAGGGCGCACGAGTCCAATCTTCTTATACCGTATGCGATGTAAGTACTGGTCATCCGACCTGCCTCGATGAAAGCTCACAAGAAGTTGGAAATCGGGATCTGGAAGCAGCCCGCGAAGAGCTCGGTGCGAGAGGCTTGAAACTCATGTAGCCAAAATTGTTTCCTAACTCTTAGTGTGATTTTGGCTAATGTAACTCAAGTGCGTGCGCCTAGCAAGATGACTTGAGATTGTTGATGATTCGCACTTTCTATGCATGTATGTCCACATTCCATACGGCGTGACCCGTGGAGACAAAGCACGCAGCGGACACTGTTCACTGTTGAACGGAGCAATGCCGGGGGAGAGGATGCAATTTATCCACCTGACATTGCGTTGAAGCGCAGCTACTCGCGGGCGAAACGAGGCAGCGAACTCTGAGGCCCTATTTTGGGTGAAGCAGAATTAGTTACACCTGCACAAGTACCCGATCCGCAATCAGCTTGTCCATGTGCGCTTCCAGAATGCGGAAATTGTGTTCCCATGACCACTGCGCCTGCACGTACGCCATGCCTTCTCGAGCCAGGGAATTGGCCAGAGACCGATCGCTCAGCAAGGTGAGGACCTGCGTTGCGAATTCTTCTGGGCCACGTCCAATCAACACGGCGTTGCCTTCCGGTACCTTGACTCCCTCGTTGGCTTCGGGGCTGATTACCATAGGTAGGCCCGCAGAAAGGCCCTCAAGCAACTTGTTCTGCATTCCCGCAGCCATGCGCATTGGATTCACACCTACCGACGCTTTCCAGAGGTAGGGACGCACATCATCGACGAATCCCGTGACCAGGATGCGGGGGTCTTCAGCCAACTTCAAGATGGATTTGGGCGGTCTCTTGCCCACAATGGTGAAACGGATATCTGGACGCTTTGCCCATATCAAAGGCAGAATCTCACGGCAGAAGTACAACGCTGCATCGGAGTTCGTGTCCATGTACATCGCACCGCTGAAGACGAGTGAGTTTTCCTCTCGAATATTGTCGTCTGGAGGAGCGAATGTGTGCACATCGGTACCGTGCGGGTTGTAGAAGACATTCTGCAATTGATGCTCTGGATCGATGGCGTCCCGGTCTTTGTCTGAGATCAGTAGAACGGAGTCGAACCGCTTTGCCAGTCCCACTTCGTAGCCGATCAGCCGCCGATATTCCATACCATACAGGGTGCGCAACACTGGGTTGTGGGTGAGCTCATAACGCCTGCGAAAATGCAGAATCTGCGCGGGCTGAATGGCAAGCACGCGCGGAATCGAATCAATATCCGCCAAAAACTGCCCTGAACGCAGGTGGTATCCATACGCCATATCGATTCGCTCTTCAGCAACAACTTGCTTGACCTTTTCGGCGAGAGCCTTCGAGCGGAAGTACCACATTTGAAGTGGCTCTGAGGACAATAATCCACGTGCCGCACTAAGTGCTCCCCGCCATTTGGGCCACACAACAGCCTCAATGCGGTGGCAATACTTCTTAAGCTCATCCGAACGTTCTTTTGAGATCGGCGCGGGCACTAACCCTACAACGGATACTTCATGATTGCGCGAAAAGTACTTTATAAGATTGAAAACGGTGTTGCTTGTGGCATCCCCGGAATACGCCGGAAAGCGATATGTAACGAATAATATGCGCATAGGCGCAAGCCTCCTGCAGTGGTCGATTAGTTAAAGGCATTTTGAGAAAACAACCGGAGCTGGCTTGAAGGTATCTTTCAAACCAATCAGATATTCAAAGGGGATTCTGGCACAAATGGCAATCGCAACAGCCAGCGACTTAGCCCCATCACCTCAGATTGTAAGGCATCGTAGAAGACGGTTCTTCATTGAAGATGACACCTCAGGATGAACTGAGACGTCGATGTGGAACACTAAGATGTTCAACCACATTTCCCTGCGGCGAAAACACAGAGATATGAACTTGAGTTAGCTGATCGTTGTCATTCACTTCGACTGCCCATGAACTGACATCGCGGTCTGCCGGAGCAATGAGGTAACCAATCCTTGCTGGCAACGTGGTGTTCGATGAAAAACTAAGCACAGAATTCGGCAGCCTCTTCCCAAATTCGGGAGCATACCACCCCTGTATGGGGTCCAATTGTCCGCGAATACAGCTTGTCGTGCTCGGTGATCCAGCCTTGTCGCGGTAAGGATGGAAACGTAGCTCAAGTGATCCCATTGTGACATGAGTGTTGGCTTCACCAACCTGGCAAGAAGCGTTGGGGGAAAGATGAACCAGGCTTTCTATTGCATGGGTGCCGTTGCCATTGATTTCATCGAGCACCAACCAGAGTCCTCCAGCGAGCGACGCCATGAAACGGCGGTGCGTCGTCGGAGTCTTCTGACCAACAAAACCGCTGTGGGCTCCCACGAAGAGCGAAGCGGACGGTTGCTGCAGGAACGCGCACTCCAACAACTGGGTGCGATCGCCGACGCGGAATGCCGCCCAAATCTCGAACTGTTCGGCCCCATCAACCACGACTGTGTTATGAGCTCGCGTGCTTCGCCAGAAGGTTCGCCAGGCACCCCGTTCATATGTTTCTACTCCGGAGTCAACGATGAGTCTTTCGCCGCGGATGGAAAGCTCATAGCTGAAGAGGCTGCAATGTCCGTGCGCCGGCAGATGATCAGGGCCCATCGGCTGTGCATCCACAATTAGCCGGTCTCCGGGTCCTTCCCCTGGAAGCACAAAATATCCTGTAGCGGGCCAGGAATTGCGCATTTCCTGTGTGTGCACTGACGCATTTTCGTGTTGATTTGGATGAGGTGCAATCAATGCGCAGTACAGTCCTGGTTTCGTCCCCGGCCATCTGCCCGGCGCATCCAGTAGCCTTTCCGCCGCAGCAAGAATATCCCCGGGGTTGTGCGCAATGCCAAACGCCGAATCGCCGAAGAGCGGAATCTCTCCGTCCGGATGCCTTACCCCGGACAGCAGGTCCCCCATGGAGATCAGGCGCGTGCGCACCCAGTCCGGAAGTTCGCGACCGTTCAGTTGTAGCGCGAGAACCACTTCAAGGTAGTCCTGCAACACGATGGAGTGATACATGGGACTGCGCTCCTGGTGACCGCCGTCTTCCAGAAGCTGATCCTGCAGGCCGTTCCATAGAATGCGTTGCCCGATATTGAACCAGCGCGAACCCGCCTTGCCGCCAAAGAATAGCCCTGCAAAGACGAGTGCCTTTCCATTCGCGAGTAGATGATTGCCGAGACAATCGTATTCCAGGTGATCTTCAAGAAAGCGCGCCTGCTGATAGAGGCTCGTCAGCCACTTTGCTTCAGAGGCTTCGTCCTTGAAAATTGCCGAGGGAGAAGCCAGGCTGAATGCCTGAATCCAATTGACGATCCGACGAGCGATTGGATAAGAGTGCCAACCTACGCCATGCCCAATTGGATTGGCTTCGATCCAATCGCGAAACAAGCGCGCCAGAACACCGGCAGCCTGTTCGTCGTTTCGCCACTTTACCAGCATTGCAAGGTCGAGTGCGTAATCGAAATAATGCAGGTTGTAACGCCACAGGCGGCCCGTTTGAGAAGGTTGCCAAGGGACCGGAAACCCGAGCGGCAACTCTTCGTTGATCAGCCTGAAAATCCCTTGCGCGAGACGCTGCGCATTTTCCTTCGTGGCTGCCAGTTCATCATCGCCCACGGTAGCAGCTGCAGCCAGGAAAGATGCGTCCGCGTTTCTACCCACGTTGGCTGAAACGGAATATCGCCGGCGAGTCAACCATGGCGATTTTCGGACGAGGGACGAACTAATTCCGAGACGGAATCGAGCGGCAATCTGAGAGGGATGATAATACCGGGCGGATCGCAGATATTGACCGAGCACGACTTTCAATCCTCCGGAGCTTTCCAGGCAGTATGGCCTTATCGCGGTGAATGAAGTGAGAATGGGATAAATTTAACCGTATTTGTTTCCTGACCAAATGTCTAGCAGCCAACGGTCTTGGCGGCACGGACTCTATGTTTGAAATCTAGTCGACGACTAATTCCTGTTCGGCAATTTCAACCGGATGCCCCTGTCGCAATGCTTTCAACACGAGTAGAGTTGCCAGGCTCGAATCGATCATCGATTGCTCGTCCACTGGTGGAACCCCGCTCGTAACTCCGTCGATAAATGCTTTTATCTGAGAACTGTGTCCTTTATCCTGTGCCATCGATTTCTTTTTTACAATTTCTTTGCCGCTAGCCACGATAACCAATTCGCGAAAGTTATCAATTCGACAGACCGCGCCACCCTTGTAGCACTCAATGAGTTCCTTGCTGAAGCTGGTATCGCCGAGCGTCGTATAAACAATGTTTGCGAGGCTCCCATCGGCAAATCGAATCGTCGCGCTCACATCCTCGCACATTCCTCGCACGGCCTCCGCCGCCTGCGCGGCTACCGAGACGAATGGGCTGTCGGCAAGATACATGGCCAGATCGACAAAGTGGCATAGCTCTCCAAGGATGCGGCCCTGGCCTTCCTCTGCGTCGCGCTGCCAACTTTCAGGTGGTAATTGCCCTGCGTTGATCCGAATTGAAATGACGCTTCGGCCTGGTCGCGACTTCAGGAACTTTCGTGCCTCCTGAACCTGTGGCGCAAAGCGCCGGTTAAAGCCAACCATGAAGAAGGCTGAGGAGTTGTTACGCGCTTCAATCACGGCCAGCAATTCCTCGTCGCTAAGCGCCAGCGGCTTCTCGACGAATACATGCTTGCCGGCGGTGAGTGCTCGTATAACAAGGTCCGCATGACTCGAGTGCGGTGTTGTGACAACAACTGCTGATATTTGCGCGTTCTCCAGAATATCGTTGATGTCGGTCGAGGCCCGTGCGAATCCCAGCTTAGTGCCTGTTCCTTCAGATGAGACGCCGCGCTTGGTCACAATGGTATGCAACTGAACACGAGAATCGGCTTTGAGAGCCGGCAAAATCGATGTCTTGCCGAAGTTCCCTGCGCCGATTGCGCCTATCACACACTGCGCGTTAGCAACCGGCTTTGTGGCACCTAGCGTGATGCTGAAACTGGGATCGGCCGCTACGCCGTCCGCTCCGTATTCAAGCACAACACCAAGGTGCGGCTCAGTCCCTTTCATCACCAGGTCGTATGCGTCCTCCGACTGGTTAAACGGAAAGCGGTGGGTTATGAGAGATTCAACGTTGAGGCGGGGATTCAGCGTCGGAGACATCAGGCGCGCCGCCTCGCGAAGGTTATCAGTCTCCGTCCAGCGAACATACCCGGCAGGATACTTCATGTGTTTGTTTTCAAAATCGCGGTCATACCTTCCCGGTCCGTAAGAACGCGAGACGATGATATTAAGTTCCTTCTGCATGAAGAGGCGGTAAGGAAATTCGGTTCCAGTAATGCCTACCTGGCACACTGTGGCCCGATCACGCGCAATTTCAGCGGCTGTTTGAAAGGGTTCACTCGATGCCGTTGCCGCAGCTATCAGCACGCTGTCGCATCCCCTCCCATAGGTCAGATCGAGCACTGTTTCAGTAGGATTGCCCGTGCCGAGAAGCACAACCGCTTCCGCACCGTTAGCTTTTGCCAGTGCCAGTCTCGCGGCGTTGTAATCGAGCACGATAACGCGCGCTCCTGACAGCCTGGCAAATTGTGCCACGAGTTGGCCAACAAGTCCCGCCCCCAGCACAGCCACAAAACTTCCCAACTGCGGACCGGCAAGTCGCACTGCATGCATTGCGATGGAAGATAGCGTACAGAAACTGGCCTGTTCCGCGGAAACGTCGGATGGCACCGGAACAACCAGATTCTCGGGGACAACATTGATTTCCGCGTGATTGGCAAACCCGATACCAGCAATGGCAACCAGTTGCCCCACATTGAATTTTCCTTCAAGACCGGCGCCGACCTCGGTTACTGTTCCAGCAGCGGAATAGCCAAGGGGCAACGGTTCGTCGAGCCGGGCCATTACGGATTTCAGAGTGGCAGCGGCTCCATCCCGCTGCACCTTATCCAGCACTTTGCGAACCAGATCCGGGCGCGAGCGCGCCTTCGAGACCAGCGAAGATTGCGCAAAATCCACCATCTGGCGTTCCGTACCGGCCGATATCAGCGAAGCCAATGTGCGAACGATGACGGTGTTGCGCTGAACTTGAGGTGCAGGAACAGATTTGAGTCTGAGCTTGCCTCCGCGGGCATTCTGAATGACTTGCTTCATTCGCGATCTCCATCTTCTTTCGTTAGTGCGCACGGCACGGTCGTTCGAGAAAACTTTCGCGCTTCAATCTCATATTCGTTTTTCGGAATCCGTAAGCAGGCAGTCTGTCCAAACAGCCAGCCAGCCAATCAAATACTATTTCTTGACTGCGACAACAAGCCCGAGCGCGCCGGCATATTGCCATGAAGAGACAAAACGCAATGGCGCAACCCGATCGAAAAAAGATTCGAAATACACTGCTCCCCCAACCAGATTGAAACCGGCATTTTCCAAGAGCCCTTTGAACTGAATCCACGACCATGTATGCTGCTGTGCCGCGAGATGAAGATTGCGGCGTTGAAACAAAGCGCGCGAAATGCTGCGGGAGTTCGCAAAACTGATAATGAGCGCTCCGCCTGGGCGGAGTGCGGCAATGAATCGACTCACTAGCTCTTCCGGTCGAGGCTCGTACTCAATAACGCTCGAGCAAACGATAGCGTCGAATGTTCCTTCCGCCACGTCCAATGGGCGCGATTCAAAAACTCGAAACTCCACTGAAGGCAATTCAGCTTTCTGGCGTTTAGCAACCGAGATCATTTCAGGGGACGGATCGATTCCAAGCACGCGGAAGCCTTGGCCGCCCAGCAGGGCGGAAATGCGTCCTGGCCCACAGCCATAGTCGAGAATGTAGCCGCCCGAAGGAACTGACTGCTTGGCGGCGGCTATAAACAGGTCACCGCGCCGATAGCGCCCCGCGACGATCAGTCTGTCAAATTTTGACGCAAAATCATTCGCTGTCTCGTCGAACAAGGTGGGTTTTTCGCCCATGGAATCGCTCCCCATAAAGGATTTAAGTTATTACCGAGTTAGTATTTAGTCTTTTGCGAATCGGCTTTGCCGGGTGCCCAGCACAAATCATCATCTCTGGCAGGTCGTGCAGTACCAGGCTTCGAGCGCCTACAACCGCGCCGCGCATGATGCGCACTCCCGGAGAGACGAACACATCAGAGGCAAGCCATACTTCCGATTCGACGTGAACAGGTTTGGCGAAAATGTCGAATGCAGACGAACTATAGTCATGCGAACCCGAACAGATATAGGAGTGCTGCGACACGACAACGTTATCGCCGATTATGATTTCGCCCAGCGTATAGAGAGTGACATTATCACCAATCCAACTCCAGTCTCCAATCGACAATTTCCACGGGAAGGTAACTACCGCTGTCGGACGAATCAATACACCTTCGCCGATTTTGGCTCCAAATCTGCGTAATAGCCAACGCCGCCAGCCATATGCCACTTGCGGTGACCATTGGAACAGAGTGGCCTGAACAAGCCACCATAGTTGCACGAACCACGCGGGACGACCGCGAAAATTCATCGGCAATCGAAATGATCTAAGATCCTGGATCATATGTGCAAGCCTGAGCTTGCCCTTTTGCTTTGCGCCGTCACTGGGCGAAGAAGATTGAATGGGTCCGCCTGCAATTTACTGGCTCCCATGAGCTTGCTGATGCCGCCCCAGGCAACCAGAGGCACGTAAAAAACGCAAGGAAATGCGATCAGTGACACTAGTCCGTCCCGGAAAACCTGCACCATCGTAATCAACAGTATCAAGTACATCAAACGCGCCACTGATGTGATCTCTTCATCCTTTACTCGCCGATAGAACGATTGCATGCCCAGCATATAAAAGAATGGAATAACGGCCGATCCTATCCAACCGAAATTCACATACGATTCGCCTGACAACTGGGCGGTCATTCCATTCGGTTCAATTGGCCGGAGCGAAGTTGATAATTCCCAAGCATACGCATTCTGCAGAGGCTTATCAGGCCAGGCGAAACGCGGAATCGGCAGATACAACAGGGGTAAGAGTGTAGCCCCGTAGTATCGCCTGTCCTGCTCGTCAGCGGCGGCCATAAAGGTTGCCTGCATATCAAGCTGCTGTGAGTCCATTGACCCTTCCGATGAGGTTTGCGCAAAATATTCGCTTGCCTCGGCAAAGATTTTGCGAGGGTCATCCCCTGCCCTTATCACGTTCGAAATAGGCTTAAATACAAACCACAACAATCCGAAGACGGGGATCATGAGAGCCCATCTCAGAGGGATGGAATGCTCGCGACGTCTGGACTGGTACAGCAGAAAAGACAATATCGCGGGAAGGACAAAGGCGGTTCTTGCCAGGTTAAGAGATGTTAGGACCATCAGGGCCATTAACACGAGCAGGCGCCAGCGTGTGAATCCTCGGATCGCGCACAGGATTATGGCACCCTGGACGGCAAAGCCTGCAATTGCAATTGGGTAGGACGACTCTGCAAAACCGCCGATATCGATCGCGGAGATATCAACTCCCCTCGCCCTGGCCGCAGTCGCGACCCATCCAAATTTAATCAGGGCGTAGGTGCCAACAGTGACACAAAGGCACGATATCACATAGCCGACATACGGGTTCAACCGGCTCCAGTCTCTTTTCGCGGAAACGGCATCCCCGCTCTTCTCTCTCGAAGTGCGGAATCCAACGTACACGGTCGCGGCAACAACCCCTAATAAGGTGACATCCGAAGCGATTCCTGCCCTCACCAGTTCCGTATCGGACCGGATTCCAATGATTGCGAGTGACCGCGCTCCTAAACTCAAAGCTATAAGACGGGATGTGATGCCAAATGCGTGAAGTCCAACCCACCAGAGGGCGGGATTAAAAATACTCCACTCGGAGACCTGTGAGATACACCATAGCCCTAAAATCAGCAAGATCACATCGATAATCGCGACGAGCTGAATACTCATAAATCCACCTTGGCTGGGTTGTCTTTCACATTAATGGCCGGCACAATGCAATTCGGAGTTACGGCTTGATGAGGCAGAAACCTGCGGAGCGTTCACGCCGAAGCTTCGGGTTCAATGCGGCTCCCATCGCTTTTTCTCTTTCGGCGTAAGGGCGCGCAAGTTAGTTACGTCAGTGAATTTCCGCCATCGCGCGATAGAGCCGCTCACTATAAGCCTCGAGCGTGAATTCCTCCGACCTCTTCTTCGCGTTACGAGACATCTCAGAGAGCAGAGTTCGATCGGATGCGAGCTGGTTGAGCCTCTCAGCGATTGCATCAGGGCTCCGGACTGGAACAAGAAACCCGTCTACGCCCTCGTTGATCTCCAGGCCGCTGTTCTCTGTAGCAATCACGGGCAACCCAGACGATAAGGCCTCGATCAAGACCGTTGCCATACCTTCGCATAAGGAAGGCAAGAGAAAAACATCTGCCCACTGAAAATGATCTCTCACCTCACTTCGAGGAACATCACCAACGAGGTGAAGTCTTTTCCCAAGTTCGCGCTTGACCGGCTCCGAGAATGAACATCCTCCGACAAGGCGAAAATCGAATTCCTTTCCGAGTAGCTTCGACGTCTCGAATGTGTATTGAGGGCCTTTTCGCAAAGTCACGCTGCCCACAGTCAATATGCGAAGAGGCCCATCATGCGGTGCACGATCCGTTTGCCGGGAAAAATCACTTACACCATAAGGAACTATGGTGTAACGATCGGACGAGATTCCCGCCCTCTCCAGACTGCTGGCTACAAATTTCGAGGGAACGACGATGGTGTCCGCTGCATCCCATTCCTTCCTTTGGCGTGCGGCGAATTCTTCTCGTTCCTCATTACCTCGAGAGAAAGGTTCCCAGTCGGGGTATCGAGTCCACTCTTCCCTCAATATTTCATGTTCCAGGTCACTCGCCGCCAATGGCAGTTCCACCACCGAGCGCACTCCCAGCGACCTGGCTGCCTCAATTATTTCAAGACCCGCGCACGAAAACGTGTAAACATGCGTCGCTCCCTTGAATCCATGTCTAACAATTCGTTCGCAAAACTGCTTGCTCATTTGAAGGTGAGCGTGAATCCTGTCCCCCTCCGATTTGCATTTTGAAAGTCGTCTTTGATATGCGATTCCCAGTTGAGGGAACGTCTCAATTTTTTGGGTAGGAATCCCGACTGGAATTCGGCCCAGCAACCTTCTTAAAGCTGCTGGACGCAAAGAACGAGGAACAGCCCGAAGAAGACTTGGCCATCCTTTAACCGCACAAATGTCTGTGAAGAGTGTTCCAAGTGCCCCTTTTCGTTCGAGAGATCTGGCGGCGCCGTAATGTAGCCGCGCGCCCACTTGGCAAACGGACACTTGGATTCCGTCTCGGTTCGTCATTTCGAAAAGGCTCCGAGCAATGCTTCAGCCAATCGGATTGCCAGCTCAGGGCATTTGCATGCTTGGGCTCTCGCCAATCGGTGTTAGGTATTTGGTGAAGTGGTCTATTTGAGAGGCTTGATCCAGAAACGAGTGTCCCAAATTGAATTCGTAGTATTGAACCCTCTCCAATGAGATATGCCTGCCAGAGCTTGCGACCAATCCTGATCGCGTGGTTCGGTCCTATGATATTGGATCGTGGTGTAACCTTCGGGATAGTGATTGGGCGTGAATCTGTTTGAATTGTCAAGAATGAGAACGCCGCCCGGCTTGAGTCTCGGTATTGCGAGGCGAAAACATGTGAAGCGCGCCATTCCGTCAACCAAAATGAAATCAAGCGAAGCTTCCGGCATCCCGGCAAGATGTGCAACGTATGGATGAGACTCCTCAAGAAGATCATTTTCCGCGAGCTGACTGGAGCCAGCGGCCAACCGATAATCGATCTTATCGAGGAGTTTTGCATCGCCTAATTTGACGCGCACGCGCTCATACCATTCCGGTGCATGTTCCATGCTGTGCAGGTATCGAACTTTATTGGCAAACCATACGGTGGATCGCCCGGAGCCAAACTCGTAACCCACGTCGTCCGGCTTCAACAAGTCCGCCAGTGCTGTAATCGCGTCCGCAGTCAACCAAGGCGCCGTGGGGTTAGCAGCCTCAAAACGCATCACGGCTATTCTTTTAACGAAGTAGGGTGGGTAGAATGTTGTCAGATTCATCTTATCCTCCGATTATTGTAGAGATTGGAATTGAGTGGTGTTCGTAAGGAATTCACTCTCGAGCCGTTCGGCGAACCATCAGATTGTCCTACCAAAAATCTCGATCCCTGTAGCCGACTCAAGGCGTGCCCGAACAAAGGGCCAGTCTCTCACGAACAAGGAATTCGACGACTTGAGAGTGTTGGGATTTTGACTCAATTGACGGGAAACAGGATCGTAATATGCCCGTTCAAACTTATTCCTATTTAAAATGTTGGCGCTTTCCACGCTGACTGTTTCTAACTCGATGACTTTGAGGCTCGGGTTTGCGAGCACCGCATTCCCTCCTTGAAGGACCCCTTCTTCAGCTCCTTCGACGTCGATTTTAATCATTGTGGGCGCAGCGCCACCCGCAATAGAGTCGAGTTTTTCCAGGCGGGTCATTCGGATATTTGCATCGTCGGCCGATGCAATTCGATTAACCGTATCGAGTCCAACAGTGAATGCAATCTCTCCCCGCTCGCGGCCCAAGGCACATTCATGGATAGTCACAAGAGATCCAAGCTTATTCAACTCGATATTTCTCTTGAGGTGACGCACCGTCACAGGATCCGGTTCAAACGCCCATGTGTTAGCCCGGCAAACACCAGACGCAATAATGCTGTAAACTCCCACATTGGATCCGATATCCAAGAACAAATCGCCCTCTCTCAGAAAGTGAAGAGGTAACAGCATGTCGGCGAATTCCTGTAATCCGACATAGATATTCGCGGTGGCGCCTTTCATCCCATGCTGAACCGCGAGCCGCTGCCCGCCTAGCCAGTCTATGAGAATTTCGCGTTGAAGGCGGCTGCGTAATTGCCACCATGCAAACCTGGCCCACGCCCCCATGGGCGCGTTGGAAGTCAGGGGGTGGGTTGAGAAATATCGATTCAAATCTGCCAACTCGCCGATTGCACTCATAGCCTGACCGTACCTTCGCGCTTCCTCAAAATTTGACTCACATTGACTTTTTATACAAGTGGCTGAAACATCCTTATAGCTTATTGCCGACACGCTCTGGCGACTTTTTGGTCATGCTCCGCGACTCAACTGTTCCGTGGCGAAACAGAATGGTCCACGGATTCCGCGCGTCTTCGACGACCGAAAAGTTTCGTTCGAAGATTCATGATTTGAGATGTATCGATCATTGATATCGCGAATTGTGGCCATCGATCGGAAAGAAGTCGATTGCTCGCTGGAACAACGTAAATGCACATGCATATTTCGGATAGCAAAAGAGCGCATCCAGCGCCTCTAAGGCCCAAATACTCAATCAATGGGTAGCCGAGTGCGAGTGAGGCTCCCGTAGACAATAGATATGCGATGGCTATGCCTTGATGTTTATTGGCGGCCAACGGAACCGCAGAACT
>Ga0302201_10000450_pt1 | contig 37309 bp, 21 predicted proteins | sample II_Bog_N3_2_FD_194586 | JGI IMG/M metagenome (GOLD analysis project Ga0302201, IMG submission 194586) | Peat permafrost microbial communities from Stordalen Mire near Abisko, Sweden - II_Bog_N3_2 | ecosystem: Environmental > Terrestrial > Soil > Wetlands > Peat | place: Sweden: Abisko... | reverse complement strand
TTGCTCGTCCCCAAACGATGCCCGAAACTGCTGCACAGTCATCATCCGACCGCGCTTGCTCGTTGAACGCTTCTTCATGCGTCAAGAATATCGCCTTTTCTTCGCCTGAACAAGACTGATATTCATCCAAGAGAATTGCCCTGACCGGCATTTCACCGCATGGGCTGGCGCAGGATCGTCTTCAGCTTCTCCGCAGCGGTTCGCCTGGGATCGCTCAGATAGATCTCGTGGTGCTTGCCATAAAGTTCCTTGCCGGACGCAGAAATGAAGTCGTGCATCCTCTGGATGGTGGGAGCTTCCTCCGAGAACGGCCCCAGATAAAGAGTCTGCGCCGAAGGGCCTTCTTCCAGAGTCTCCAGCCGGACCAGGTCGAGCGCCGCGGGATTCTTCTTTCTCCGTACTTCGCCAAAGGCCGCTTCCACCTGCGCGTTCGAGATGAAATCCGGCTGAAGGATCATGGCCGTCCACTTCCACATGGACTTGTCCGTCTCGAAAAAGACCTTCGGATCGTCGGCCCACCACAGACCTTCGAGCGGCATCACCCCGTAATCAACCGCACTCGGACTTTTCTTGAGCGAGAATTTCAGCGTGTAAGAGAGCGAATAGAGCGCTTCCACCGCCTGCTCGAAGGCCAGCGCCGTATTGGGGTCGCCCTCGCCGTCCACCATCAGGTAGTTGAACGGAGGTACGTCAACTGCCGCAATCGTGCCGGCCACCGGCTGATAAAGATGCTTCCATTTCTTCTTCAAATCCAGCTTTTCCATGCCATTACTCCCGGAGAACTTTCCTCGGTCGGAAGTATAGCGCGAAAATATAGCGAAGAGTCCCACTCCCAGGAAGAACTATGCTTCCCGCCCCACGGACCGCTGATAGCTGACGGCTGATAGCTGACAGCTGTCCTAGTCTCCCGCCGCCTCGTCCAGCTCCGCGCCCACCCGGTGCAGCTTCATCACCTTCCACTGCAGGCGGTCAAAGAACAGATAAACCACCGGCGTGGTAAACAGCGTAAGCGCCTGCGACACCAGCAGGCCGCCCACGATGGTGATGCCCAGCGGCTTGCGCAGTTCCGAGCCTACGCCCATCCCGATGGCCAGCGGCAGACCGCCAAAGAGCGCGGCCATCGTGGTCATCATGATGGGACGGAAGCGCAGCAAACAGGCCTGATAAATGGCCTCGACCGGCGGCAAGCCCTGGTCCCGCTCGGCCTGCAGCGCAAAGTCGATCATCATGATGGCGTTCTTCTTCACGATGCCGATCAGCAGGATAATGCCGATGATGCCGATGATGCTCAGGTCGGTCCCGGTCAGCAGCAGCGCAAGAATGGCGCCGACGCCGGCCGGCGGCAGCGAAGAGAGAATAGTCAGCGGGTGGATCAGGCTCTCGTAGAGGATGCCGAGAACGATGTACACCGCGGTCAGAGCAGCAAGAATGAGCCATTTCTCGTTCTTGAGCGAGTCCTGGAAGGCCTGCGCGGTTCCCTGGAAAGTGGCGTGAATCGCCGAGGGCATGTTCATCTCGGCCTGCACCTTTTCGAGAGCCGTGACGGCGTCGCCCAGCGCCACGTTGGGCGCCAGGTTGAAGGTGAGCGTGACCGCCGGATACTGGCCCTGGTGATTGACCGCCAGCGAGGTCCGCTGCGAATCGAACTTGGCAAACGTGGACAGCGGCACCATGGCGCCGGTCGAGGATTTCACGAAGATGCCGTTCAGCGCGTCGGGACTGAGCTGGTACTTGGGGTCCACCTCCATCACCACGTAATACTGGTTGAGCCCGGTATACATGGTGGAGACTTCGCGCTGGCCGAAGGCGTCGTACAGCACCTGGTCGATGGCCGAGGCCGAGATGCCCAGTCGTGAGGCGGTGTCGCGGTCAATCGCCAGGTTGGCGGCCAGGCCCTGGTTCTGCTGGTCGGTAGAAACGTCGCGCAGTTCGTGCATCTGTTTTGCGCGCGCCTCGAATTGCGGCGCCCAGGAGTTCAGCTCATTCAGGTTTTCGTCGGAGAGCGTGTACTGGTACTGCGCGGCCGAGCCGCGTCCACCAATCTGAATATCCTGCTGGACCTGCAGATAGAGAACGGCACCCGGAACGCTGGTGAGCTTGCGGCGCAGCCGGGCGACCACCTGATCGGCCGAAACCCGGCCGGGGCGCTGGTCGAGCGGCTTGAGTGCGACAAACATGCGTCCAATATTGAAGCCGCCGCCGCCCGGGCCGCCGCCGCCTGCGAAGGCCGTTACCGTGGCGACCGCTGGATCGTCCAGCACCATCTGCGCCAGTTCGCGCTGCTTGTCGCGCATGGCAGGAAAGCTGATGTCCTGGGCCGCCATCGTCTGGCCGCCGATTCTTCCCGTGTCCTGCTGCGGAAAGAAACCCTTGGGTACGATCATGAAGAGATAGACGTTCAGCGCTATGGTGCCCACCACCACGCACAGCATCAGCGCCTGGTGGCGCAATACCCAGCGCAAACCGTTGGCGTATTCGTTGTGCATCCACTGGAACGTGCGCTCGCTGGCGCGATAGATCTTGCCGTGGCGGCTCTCGTCCCGCGACTTCAGGAAGTGGGCGCAGAGCATCGGCGTGGTGGTCAGTGAAACCAGCAGCGAAACCGCGATGGCCACTGAAAGGGTGACCGCGAACTCGCGGAAGAGCTTGCCCACGATGCCGCCCATCAACAGGATGGGAATGAAGACCGCGATCAGAGAAGTGCTCATGGAGAGCACCGTAAAACCGATCTCCCGTGAGCCTTTCATGGCCGCGTCAAAGGGCTTCATGCCCATTTCCAGATAGCGGGTAATGTTCTCGATCACCACGATGGCGTCGTCCACCACAAAGCCGGTGGAGATGGTCAGCGCCATCAGCGAGAGATTGTCGATGGTGTAGCCCAGCAGGTACATCACCCCGAAGGTGCCCACCAGCGAGAGCGGCACCGCGACCGACGGAATCAGGGTGGCCCACACCTCGCGCAGAAACAGGAAAACCACCAGCACCACCAGCATCACGCTGATCAGCAGCGAGAGTTCCACGTCGCGCACGCTGGAGCGGATGGTGGTGGTGCGGTCGACGGCCACGTTGATCTTGATGGTGGGCGGAATGGCGGCCTGCAGCCGCGGCATCTCCGCCATTACGCTGTCCACGGCATCGATCACGTTAGCGCCAGGAATTTTGAAGACCACCAGCAGGATGGCGTCCCTCAGGATGCCTTCGTGTCCCGGCCCCTTGATTCCGGAGAGGCCGGCGGTATGGATGTCGGCAACGCTGTCGGTAACGGTGCCCAGGTCGGAAATGCGCACCGGCGCGCCAGTCTGGCGGTTGTAACCCGCAATGATCGGCGCATAGTCGGGGGCATTGAAGATCTGGTCGTTGTCGCGGATCGTCCAGCGGTGGTCCCAGTCCTGGAACGCTCCCTTGGGCCGGTTGGCGTTGGCGGCCGCCAGTGCGGTGCGCACCGCTTCCAGCCCAATGCCGTTCGAGCCCAACTGCATGGGATTCAACTCCACACGCACCGCGGGGCTGGAGCTGCCGCCGACAAAGACCTGGCCCACGCCCTGAATCTGCGAGATTTTCTGCGCCAGGATCGAGTCGGCCATGTCGTACATCTGTGCCTTCGACTCCACGTCGGAGGTGAGGGTGAGGATCAGGATCGGAGCTTCCGCCGGATTGGCCTTGCGGTAGCTCGGATTCTGGGGCAGGTACGAAGGCAACTGGCTGCGCGCGGCATTGATGGAAGCCTGCACGTCGCGCGCGGCCGCGTCGATGTTGCGATTGATGTCGAATTGCAGCGTCACCGAGGCCGAGCCCAGCGAACTGGACGAGGTCATCTGATTGACCCCGGCGATGCGTCCGAACTGGCGTTCCAGCGGCGTCGCCACCGACGAAGCCATGGTCTCGGGGCTGGCGCCAGGCATCCCGGTGCCGATACCGATCACCGGGAAATCCACATCGGGCAGCGAGGCCACGGGCAGCACCGAGTAGGCCACCGATCCGGCCAGCAACAGGGCCAGCGAAAGCAGCGAAGTGGCCACCGGGCGCTGAATAAAGGGTGCGGAAAGATGCATCTCTAAAAGCTCCTCAGTCCGCGCTGACCGCTGTTTGTTCGTGGCCGATGTGGGATTCGCGCGGCTTCAATCGCTGCGCCAGTTTGTCAAAGTAGAGATAGACCACCGGCGTGGTGTAGAGCGTGAGCAACTGCGAAAAAATCAATCCGCCGACGATGGTAATGCCCAGCGGCTTGCGCAATTCGGCGCCCACGCCTCCGCCCAATGCCAGCGGCAGCCCGCCCAGCATGGCGGCCATGGTAGTCATGATAATGGGCCGGAAGCGCAGCAGGCAGGCCTGGAAGATAGCTTCCTCGGCGGGCTTGCCCTCCTGGCGCTCGGCCTGCAAGGCAAAGTCGATCATCATGATGGCGTTCTTCTGCACAATGCCGATCAGCAGGATGATGCCGATCAAGGCAATCACGCTGAAATCCGTGCGCGTGATCATCAGCGCCAACAGCGCGCCCACCCCGGCCGAGGGCAAAGTGGAAATGATGGTGATGGGGTGGATGTAACTCTCGTAGAGCACGCCCAGAACAATGTAAACCGTCACCAGCGCGGCCAGAATCAGAATGGGCTCGTTGGCCAGCGAGGTCTGGAAGGCGGCGGCCGTGCCCTGGAAGCTGGCATTGATCGAGGCCGGCATCTGGATGCGCTGCTCAACGCGCTTCACGGCGGTCACGGCGTCTCCCAGCGCTTTACCCGGCGCCAGGTTGAAGCTCACCACCGTCGAGGGGAACTGCCCCTGGTGCCCAATGGCCAACTGCGCGCGCGACTGCTCCCAGTGCGCCAGCATGCTCAGCGGAACCTGCTGACCCGTGGCCGACTTCACGTAAAGGCTGTTCAGCACCGTGGGATTGGTCTGGAAGTCTTGCCCCACTTCCATCACCACGTGGTACTGGTTGAGCTGGGTAAAGATGGTAGAAACCTGGCGCTGGCCGAAAGCGTCGTAGAGCGTGTTGTCCACATCGGCCATGGCGATGCCCAGCCGGGCCGCGGTGTCGCGGTCGATCACCAGCTTGGCGCCCAGTCCCTGGTCCTGAAGATCGCTGGCCACATCGGTGACCACTTTCTCCTTGCCTAGTTCCTCCACCATCAGGCGCGTATATTTGGCCAGCTCGTTCTGGTCCGGATCTTCGAGAGCGTACTGGAACTGCGTGCGGCTGACGCGGTCTTCCACCGTCAGATCCTGGAGCGGCTGCAGAAAGAGCTGAATTCCCTCAATGCCGACCAGCTCGGGCTGCAGACGGTGGATCACTTCCGTGGCGGAGATGCCGCGCTGCTCCAGCGGTTTGAGGTTGATCTGGATGCGGCCGGAGTTTAGCGTGGTGTTGGTTCCGTCCACGCCAATGAACGAGGAGATGTTATCCACCGCCGGGTCTTGCAGAAGGATGTCGACCAGGTGCTGCTGCCGCTGCGCCATCGAGGCGAAGCTGACCGACTGCGGCGCTTCGCTGATGCCCAGGATCACGCCCGTATCCTGCACCGGGAAGAAGCCCTTGGGAACCGCGAGGAAAAGCAGAACCGTGGCGAAGAACGTGGAAATGGTGACCAGCAGGGTGATGAAGCGATAGCGCAGAACCACCTGCAGCGTGCGCCCGTAGCTGGCGATGATGGAGTTGAAGACCTTCTCTGACCAGTAGTAGAAACGCGTCTGCCTGGCCGTCTTCTTGTCCTGCAGAATGCGCGAGCACATCATGGGCGTCAGGGTCAGCGAGACCACCGCGGAGACCAGGATGGTGACGGCCAGCGTAATGGCGAACTCGCGGAACAGCCGGCCCACCACATCGCTCATGAACAGCAGCGGAATCAGTACCGCGATCAGCGATACCGTCAGCGACATGATGGTGAAGCCGATCTGCTCGCTGCCCTTGAGAGCCGCCTGCATCGGGCTCAGGCCTTCTTCAATGAAGCGCGAAATGTTCTCGATCATCACGATGGCATCGTCCACCACAAAGCCGGTGGAGATGGTCAGCGCCATCAACGTGAGATTGTTGAGCGAGTAGCCCAGCAGATACATCACGCCGAAGGTTCCAATGATCGAAAGCGGCACCGCCACCGATGGAATGATGGTGGCCGCCAGGTTGCGCAGGAAAAGGAAAATCACCATCACCACCAGGGCGACGGTGAGCATCAGCTCGAACTCCACATCCCGGACCGAGGCGCGAATGGTGACCGTGCGATCGGTCAGCACCTTCACCTGCACTGAGGCCGGCAAGCTGGTCTGCAACTGCGGCAGCAGTTTTTTAATGCGGTCCACTACCGCGATGATGTTGGCGCCCGGCTGGCGCTGAATGTTCACGATCACCGCCGGCTGGCGGTCCATCCAGGCGGCCTGTTGAGAGTTCTCCGCCGCATCCACCACGGTAGCCACGTCGGAGGTGCGCACCGCGGCGCCGTTCCGGTAGGCGATGATGACCGGCAGGTAATCCGCGCTTGAAACCAGCTGGTCGTTGGCGCCGATGGTGTAGGACTGGCGCGTACCGTTCAGCGTTCCCTTGGCCTGGTCCACGTTGGCCGCCGCCAGGGCGGTGCGCAGATCCTCCAGGCTCAGGTCGTAGGCGGCAAGCTGCGCGGGGTTGGCCTGCACCCGCACCGAAGGCTTTTGTCCGCCGGCAATCGAGACCAGTCCGACGCCGGTCACCTGCGAAACCTTCTGCGCCAGGTTGGTGTCGGCCGCATCCTCTATCTTGTCCAAAGGCAGCGAGTCGGAGTAGAGCGCCAGCGTCATGATGGGCGCGTCGGCCGGGTTCACCTTGCTGTAAATGGGCGGATTGGGAAGGTCGGCGGGAAGGAAAGTATTGGCCGCGTTGATCGACGCCTGCACTTCCTGCTCGGCCACGTCGATGTTCTCGTCCAAATTGAATTCGAGAGTAATGACCGAGCCGCCACCTGAGCTGACTGAAGTCATCTGCTTCAGGCCCGGCATCTGGCCAAACTGCCGTTCCAGCGGCGCCGTCACCGACGACGCCATCACCTCAGGGCCCGCGCCCGGATAGAACGTGAGCACCTGGATAATCGGGTAATCCACCTCAGGCAGCGCGGAGACCGGCAGTTGCTGGTAGCCCACAAAGCCGGCCAGCAGAATGGCCGCCATCAGCAGCGAAGTCGCTACCGGGCGCAGAATGAATGGCCGGGAAGGGCTCAGGCTCACTACTTTTTCCCCTTGTCGTCGTTCTTCGCATTGGGGGTCGAACTCGCGCCCACCGCAGCAAAGGGAGAGGCGGGCTGCTGACCCGATGCGCTCCCAATCCCCTGGCCCGTCGCCTGTGTACCGTGCTGCCGGGCTACGCTGGCGGTGACAATCTGGCCGGCCCGAAGCCGGTCGGCGCCGTCCACCACCACGTTCTGCCCGGCGTTGAGGCCGCTGTCGAGAATCGTGATCTGTCCCTCGGCCAGCGCCACCTTCACCGGTTGAATCCTGGAGGTCGCAGCGCCCTTGGCGTCGGTATCGATGACCCACACAAATGCGCCCTGCAATCCGGACTGGATGGCCGCCGACGGCACAATCACCGCATTCGGGCGATTCTCGAGCACCAGGTGAATGTTGACGAACTGGTTGGGAAACAGCCCCTGGTCCTTGTTGTCAAAGACTGCCTTCAGCTTGTCGGTGCCGGTGGTGACGTCGATCTGATTGTCGGCCGTCAACAGCAATCCGCCGGCCAGCTTCTGCGTGTCGCCGCGATCGTAAGCGTCGACGGGCAGCTTCCTCTCTGCCGCCAGCTTGTGCAGCACCTGGGGAAGCTCATTCTCGGGCAGCGTGAAATAGACCGCGATAGGCTGGAATTGATTAATGATCACCAGGTTGGTGGTGTTGGCCGTGATGATGTTGCCGGGGTCCACCAGGCGCAGGCCGATGCGCCCGCTGATGGGCGCGTGGATGTAGCACCAGCTCAGTTGCAGTTGAGCCGACTCGATCGCGGCCTTGTCGGCCTCAATGGCGCCCTGGTACTGACCCTGGCTGGCCTCGTCGGCGTCCAGCGTTTCCTTTGAGGTCACGCCCGCATCGTAGAGCGCCTTGTAGCGCTTGTACTCCGCCTGGGCGTTATTCAGCAGCGCCTGATCGTGCGCCAAAGTGCCCTTGGCCTGGTCGAGTGCGGCCTGGTAGGGCTTGGGATCGATCACCATGATGACCTCGCCCTCCCTCACCTGCTGCCCCTCGGTAAACTTCACCGGCAGCAGCTCGCCGCTCACCCGCGCCTTCACGGTTACGCTCATATAGGGCGTGACCGTGCCCAGCGCACTCAGGTAGATGGGCGTAGACCTCTGCTCGGCTGCAGTTACCTGCACCGGGACCGGACGACTGAGCAGTGCCGCCGCCTGGCTGGCGCTGGCAGCGGCGCTCTGTTTCTGGTTCTGGTAAACCCGCCAGACAATCAATCCCAACACGGTGAGCAGAACCACGTACACGACGATGCGGAGCCAGGAACCCTTGCGGGCGGAAGGGTGCTGCGGAAGGCCGCTTGCGGCCAAATGGGACTCTGGAGTCTCTTCAAAGGACATAATGTCGATTCCCGTCGATTTCTCTTGTGTGAGCGCCCACAAAACGAGGCGAAAAAAGTGTTCGTTCCAAACGCAAGACGAGTTGCACGTCTTCGTTCCTACGGACGCATCGGTTTCCAGAAAGGTTTCGTCCGTTCCTTCATCTCTCGGTACCGGCGCGGGCGCGCTCCCGCTTGAAAATGGCGCCCCGTCCTGCGCACCAAAGCAAACGCGACCATTGTAAGCGAACCGGGCCGCGACCACACTGAAGGCTCGCACACACTGGCTTGTATTGACGATATACTTGGCCTTGAGCTTACCCTTCGCCGCGTTTTCCGTCGAGCCGCCCTGCCGCGGTTATCTTCCCGTTTGGGAGTTTTTTTAGAGGCAACCTTGCCTGGTTTGGCCGGCTCCATGAGGATCTCATGCCACTGAACACTGTCGAGCTCCTGGCCCCATCACGACTGGACCCATCCCGGCCGCTTTGCGTCGACCTAGACGGCACGTTGGTCAAGTCCGACACTCTCTTCGATGGAGTTTGCCAGTTCCTGCGCCGAAATCCGGCCGGGTTCTGGAAGTTGCCGCTGTGGCTCGCTGGAGGCCGCGCCCGCCTGAAGGCCGAGGTGGCCCGCTCCGCACCGCTCGATGCCGCCCGGCTGCCCTTCAACACCGAACTGCTCCGCTACTTGCAGGCTGAACGCCGCGCGGGAAGAGAAATCTACCTGACCACCGGAGCCGATGGCGCTCTGGCCCAGCGGGTAGCCGCGCATCTGGGCATCTTTGCCGGCGTCCTGGCCTCTGACAGCCTCACCAACCTGACCAGCGGCAAGAAGCTGTCCCGGCTCAAGGACAGGTTCGGAGAGTTCGACTACATCGGCAACGCGCGCGCCGACCTTCCCCTGCTGGCCGGCGCACGCGTGGCGATGGTGGCCAATCCCAGCCTCGGGTTGCGCATTTCTTTGCGTCTGCGGCACATCGCCGTCGCCCGCTCTTTTCACGACCAGCGTCCCTTGCCGCGCACCCTGCTCAAAGCCATTCGCATCCATCAGTGGGCCAAAAACATTCTTCTCTTCCTTCCCCTTCTGATGTCGCACAAGCTGCGCCCAAGCTCCATCGGCGCGGTCGTCATCGCCTTTTTCTGTTTCAGCTTCATGGCCTCGGCCAACTACCTGGTCAACGACATGCTCGACATCGAGAGCGATCGCCGTCATCCCGCCAAGCGGTTCCGGCCATTCGCTGCCGGCGACCTGCCGGTGCAGGGCGGAGTGGTTCTCGCCCTGCTGCTGGTCGCGGCTTCGATCTCTCTTCTGCCCCTGCTCCCCCATCAATTCGCGCTCTGGCTGCTGGTCTACATCGTTGCCACCACCGCCTATTCCCTTTATCTCAAGCGGATCGCGCTGGTCGACGTGCTCATGCTCTCCGGCCTGTACACGCTGCGCATCACGGCCGGTGGCGCCGCCTCTGGAACCGTGATTTCGCATTGGCTCTCGGGCCTCTCCGTCTTCCTGTTTCTCTCCCTGGCCATGGTCAAGCGGTTCAGCGAACTCGAAAACCTCAGGGAACGCGGCCTCACCGCAACCTATGGGCGCGGTTACCTGGTCGCCGACCTCGAACAGATTCGCAGCTTCGGAACCGCCAGCGCCACCGCCGCCGTCGTGGTCTTTTCGCTCTATATCTCGCGCCCCGACGTGGTCAGGCTTTACAAGCACGAGGGCCGCCTGTGGCTCATCGTCCCCCTCATGCTCTTCTGGCTCTACCGGGTGTGGCTGCTCGGCTCCCGCGGCGAGATGGACGACGACCCGGTCATTTTCGCCATTCGCGACAAGGTCAGCCTGGCCGTAGGAGCCGCCGTGCTGCTGCTGGCGATTCTTGCCTTGTAACTTCGATGTCATTCGCTGCAACGACTCAGCCTTAAGGAACCTCTGAATAAGTTGAGGTTTTGAAAGGGCACGACTTTAGTCGTGCGGTAAGTAGCACAAAACGAAGGCGGGCTTGAGCCCCTGGGGGATGCCTTTCGGAAATCGGACTCTTGATCCGAGGTTCCTTAAAGAAGCACTGCATAAGTGCCCTGTCCCAAAACTTCCTAATCAAATCGCCGCTGACATTCTGAGCATTGCGCTGTCATTAGGAGCGAACGGGGCCCCGAACGTTTTTCAGTTCGGGGGTGGTGAGCGAAGAATCTGCTTTTGTATCTCCTGATTTCTAGTAAGGACTTCTGGGACAGGACAATTAGTCGGCTCTTTCCTTAAGATTTCTTAAGAAGAAGTCCTTCCATGCTTCCGTCGCGTCTATAAGATGTGCATTGAAAAACGCTCTAACTTCGCGCCGCTCCAAGCAGTGCACTCCTGGCAGTAACCTGCGGAACTCAGGCATCCTTTCAGCCTGCCGGGACATCTGACGCTTAGAAGTCTCCGCCACGTTTGCCAGCTCGTCTCTGGTACAAACAAGCGTCCGACCATGTAATCTTGATCATGCGCAAGAATGCGCCTGGGCGGTCACGCCGCTTGGGCCTTTTAACCCGGTGAGCCGGGATCGGCTGGGCGATGGCGTTGGTTGAGTCGTTCAAAATAGAGTCCAGTCGCGCGTAATCCGGCTCAGGAGCGAGTACCAGCCCTATGTGGATTGTCCGGCTTGCCCTACGGCGGCCATATACGTTTGTTGTCTTTGCGCTCTTGATCCTGATCCTTGGCGCTTTCAGCATTTTGTCGATGCCTACGGATATCTTTCCCAACATCGACATCCCCGTGGTCACGGTGGTTTGGAATTACGCCGGCCTTTCCGCGCAGGAAATGTCCACCCGCTTCGTCTTCAACAGCGAGCGCGGCATGACCTCGACGGTCAACGACATCGAGCACATGGAGTCGCAGTCCCTCAACGGCGTGGGGCTGATCAAGATCTTCTTTCAGCCGAATGTCAACATCGCCAATGCCGTGGCCCAGGTCACCGCCATCAACCAGGTGCTGTTGCGTGCCCTGCCGCCGGGCACCACCCCGCCTTTCATCATCCAGTACAACGCCTCCAGCGTTCCCGTGCTGCAACTGGGCCTTTCCGGCCAGGGCCTGAACGAGCAGCAGTTGAACGATCTGGGCCAAAACAACATCCGCACCCAGTTGGCGACCATCGAAGGCGCCTACACGCCCTTCCCCTACGGCGGCAAGTTGCGCCAGATTCAGGTCGACCTCGACCTCCAGGCGCTGCAGGCCAAGGGGCTTTCGCCGGTCGATGTGGTCAACGCCATAAGCGCGCAGAACATCATTGCGCCTTCCGGCACCATGAAGATCGACCGCTTTGAATATGCGGTCGAGACCAACTCCGCGCCCAGCATTCTGGACGAGTTGAACAATCTGCCCGTCAAGGCCGTCAACGGCACGGTGATCTACATCCGCGACGTGGCCCACGTGCGCGACGGCTACCCGCCCCAGACCAACATCGTGCGCGTCGACGGCAGCCGCGCAATCCTCATGAACGTGATGAAGACCGGCTCCGCCTCCACCCTGGACATCATCGCCGGCGTGCAGAAAAAGCTCGTCCTCATCAAGGGCCAGTTACCGCCGCAATTGCAGATCAACCCGCTCTCCGATCAGTCGATCTTCGTCCGCGGGGCCATCAACGGCGTGGTGCGAGAGGCCATCGTCGCCGCCTGCCTCACCGCCATCATGATCCTGGTCTTCCTCGGCAGTTGGCGCTCTACCATCATCATCGCCACCTCGATTCCGCTTTCCATCCTGTGCTCCATCAGCGTGCTGTCCATGCTCCACGAGACCATCAACATCATGACCCTCGGCGGCCTGGCGCTGGCCGTCGGCATCCTGGTCGACGACGCCACCGTGGCCATCGAGAACATCAATCGCTATCTCGAAACCGGCAAGGATCTGGAGCAGGCGATTCTGGACGGCTCGGCGCAGATTGCCATTCCCGCCCTGGTTTCCACGCTCGCCATCTGCATCGTCTTCGTCCCCATGTTCTTCTTGAGCGGCGTGGCGCGTTACCTCTTCGTTCCCATGGCCGAAGCCGTGGTCTTCGCCATGCTGGCCAGCTACCTGCTCTCCCGTACCCTTGTGCCCACCATGGCCAAGTACCTGCTCAAGGAGCACGACGACGCCGAATCCCTGAGAAAGCGCCTCAGCCGCAACCCGCTGGTCCGCTTTCAGAGCGGCTTCGAGCACGGCTTCGAGCGCTTCCGCCACGCGTACCTGCGCCTGCTCACCCTGTGCGTCGATCACGCCCCGGTCTTCCTGCTCCTTTTCCTCGCGTTCACGGTGGGCTCGGTGGCGCTGCTTGAGCCCTGGCTCGGCCAGGACTTCTTCCCCTCGGTGGACTCCGGCGCATTCAAGATTCACGTCCGTGCCCGCACCGGCACGCGCATCGAAGAAACCGCCCTGCTCTGCGACCACATCGACTCCACCATCCGCCAGCACGTTCCGGCCAAGGAAGTGGTCTCGATTGTGGACAACATCGGCCTGCCCACCTCGGGAACCAACCTGGCCTACTCGACTTCGGCCCCCATCGGCCCTGCCGACGCCGACATCCAGGTGCAGCTGACCAAGGACCACCATCCCACCCAGAATTACGTCGAGTCCCTGCGCAAGGATCTGGCCACCCAGTACCCCGGCGTCATCTTCTACGTACTTCCCGTGGACATCGTGACCCAGATTCTCAACTTCGGACTTTCCGCGCCCATCGATATTCAACTCGTCGGACCGGACTTGTACGGCAACCGCGCTCTCGCCGAGCGCATGACCGACGAGATCCGGCACATCACCGGCGCCGCCGACGTGCGCATCCAGCAGCCCTTCAACTACCCCAAAATGACGGTAGATGTGGACCGCACCCGCGCCGAGTCGGTGGGCTTCACGCAGAAGGACGTGGCCACCAGCCTGCTCGTCGCTCTCAGCGGCAGCTTCCAGACCAGCCCCAGCTTCTTCCTCGACCCCAAGAACGGCGTCACCTACAACATCGCCATCCAGGCTCCTCAGTACGGAGTCGACTCCCTTTCCGCGCTCAACAGCCTCCCCGTCACTGGCAGCGCCGCTGCACTTCCTGCCAGTGCAGCGGCCACCACCGGGGCTCCCGGCGCTGCGCGCCAGGTGCAGGTGCTCGGCAACCTGGCCACCATTACCCCCGGAGCCGAATTGGGCACCGTCAGCCACTACGATATTCAGCCGGTCATCGACATCTACGCCAACGTCGATGGAACCGACCTGGGCTCCGTAACCAAGGCCATTGAGGCCGTCATCACCCGGCACGAGAAGAATCACGACCTGCCTCGCGGCTCCCACTTTGACCTCCGCGGCCAAAGCGAGACCATGAAGAAGTCCTACATCGGCCTGCTGGTCGGCCTCATCTTCTCCATCCTGCTGGTCTACCTGCTCATCGTGGTCAATTTCCAGTCCTGGCTCGATCCGTTCCTCATCATCTCCGCGCTGCCCGCGGCTTTGGCCGGCATCGTCTGGTTCCTGTTCCTCACCAACACCCGGCTCAGCGTGCCCGCCCTCACCGGCGCCATCATGTGCATGGGTGTAGCCACCGCCAATTCGATTCTGGTGGTCAGCTTTGCCCGCGAACAGTTGGATGTCCTGGTGGGCGATGCCCGCAAAGCCGCTCTGAATGCCGGCTTTGTGCGCCTGCGCCCGGTGCTGATGACCGCCCTGGCCATGATCATCGGCATGGTGCCCATGGCCCTCGGCCTCGGCGACGGCGGTGAACAGAACGCGCCCCTCGGCCGCGCCGTCATCGGCGGCCTCCTGCTGGCCACCGTGGCCACGCTGTTCTTTGTTCCTGCATTTTTCTCGCTGGTGCACGGCCGTCTGGAGCGCCATCGCAAAATCGCCCAGGGCATCCAATCGGCTGGAACATTTGACGAGTTTCAAGAACTACCGGAGTAATTCCTCATGAGCAACGAATCCAATCCGAACCCGCAGCCGGCTCAAGGACAAGAGACCGTGCCCGAACAAAAGCCCCTCCCTCCCCGCCTGGCCCTGGTGGGCGTGGCCGTGGTGCTGCTCCTGGCGGCCATCCTGGCGGGCGTGGGCATCTGGAACCGCATGCATGCCGACAAGGTTCTGGCCAACACCACCGAAGAGTTGGCCGCGCCCACGGTGATCGCCGTCGCGCCCAGGCAGGGTGCGCCGGTCACCGATTTCGTCCTCCCCGGCAACGTGACCGCCTACACCGATTCCCCCATCTACGCGCGCACCTCCGGCTACCTCACCCGCTGGTACTTCGACATCGGCGCCAAGGTGAAAAAAGGTGCGCTGCTGGCACAGATCGCCACTCCCGAGGTCGACCAGCAACTGGCCCAGGCCCAGGCCGAACTGGCCACCGCTCAGGCCAACGCCAACAACGCGCGCATCCAGGCCGACCGCTACAGCGGACTGGTCAAAACCGACGCCGTCTCCCGCCAGGACACCGACACGTTTGTGAACCAGGCCACGGCCACCGCCGCCGCCGTCCGTTCCGCCCAGGCCAACCTGCAGCGCCTGAGCGATCTGCAATCGTTTGAGAAGGTCTACGCCCCGTTCGACGGGGTCATTACCGCCCGCACCGTCGACACCGGCCAGCTCATCGACCCCGGCGCTGGCAAGGAACTCTTCCACCTCCAGGCCATCCAGACCCTGCGCGTCTACACCAACCTGCCGCAAATCTATTCCGGAACTGCCAAAGCAGGCGCGAAGATCGGCCTGACCTTCCCCGAGCACGCCGGCGAAACCTACCAGGGAACCCTGGTGCGCACCTCCTACGCCATCGACCCCGCCAGCCGCACCCTGCTTGTGGAAATCGATGTGGATAACCGGGGGGGAGAACTGCTGCCCGGCTCCCTCGCCCAGGTGCACTTCAAATCTCCCACCGCTACCACCAGTTCCATCGTCCCGGCCGCGGCCCTCATCTTCCGCAAGGAAGGGCTGCGCGTAGCCGTCGTGGTCAACGGCAGCGTGGCGCACCTCGTCCCGGTCGTCATCGGCGAAGACGATGGAGCCAATGTGCAGATCGTCACCGGAATCGGCCCCAGCGACCAGGTCATTCAGGACCCGCCCGACTCGCTCATCGAGGGCGAACAGGTGCGCGTGGTCAACCCCACGAGCCAGCCCCATGCGGGAGGCAAATAGCGATGCGGCGCCCCGCACTCCCCTTTGCTCACCGGTCTTTCGGCAGCGTTGCGTTCTTCGCCTCAAGCGCTTTGGTTGCCTTGTCCCTGCTCACCGCCTGCAAGCCCGTCGGCCCCAACTACAATCGTCCCGGCTATCAGGCTCCTTCGGCCTACAAGGAAACCGGCGCCTCGGCGGTTCTGGCGCCTCCTCCCAACCCGGAGAACGGCGGCAGTTGGCAGCCGGCCGCGCCCTCCGACGGCATGTTGCGCGGCAAATGGTGGGAAATCTACCAGGACCCGCAGCTGAACGGCCTGGAAGAGCACATCGCCCCGGAAAACCAGACCTTGCGCCAGGCTCTGGAAACCTACCTGGCCGCCCGCGACCAGGTCAAAGCCGCCCGCGCTGGTCTATTCCCCACCCTCTCCGCCGGAGTATCCACCAGCCGCAACGACATCTCGCAGAATGGCCCCTCTTTCTCAGCCGGAAAGCCCACTGAGTACAACGACTTCGCGCTTACCGGCCAGGCCAGTTGGGAGCCGGACCTCTGGGGCCGCGTCCGCCGCACCGTCGAAGCGGCCCGCGAAAACGCCCAGGCCAGCGCCGCGGAGATAGCCAGCATCGACCTCAGCCTTCACGCCGAAATGGCCGCGGACTACTTCCAGTTGCGCGGTCTGGATGCCGAGAACAAGCTGCTCCAGGACACCGTCTCCGATCTCGAACGCCAGCTCGACCTGGCCCAGCGCCGCCTCGCAGGCGGAGTGGCCACAGAGGCGGACGTGGCCCAGGCCCGCACCCAGCTTGAAACCGTCCGCGCCCAACAGGTGGACGTGGGCGTGGCGCGCGCCCAGTACGAGCACGCCATCGGCACCATCGCCAACCTCAAACTCTCCGACTTCAGCATTCCGCCTTCGCCGCTGGATCTGCCGCTTCCCAAGGTGCCTCTCGGCGTGCCCTCGCAACTGCTGGAGCGCCGCCCCGACATCGCCGCCGCCGAACGCCGAGTAGCCGCAGCCAACGCCCAGATCGGCATCGCCGTCAGTGCCTTCTATCCCAACATCACCCTGGGCGGATCGGGCGGCTTCGAGAGCATGCACGGTGGCACCTGGATTCAAGGCCCAAGCTCCCTCTGGTCTTTAGGAGCACAAGCAGCGGAACTGCTCTTCGACGCAGGGCTGCGCCACGCCCTCACCGACCAGGCCCGCCACGACTACGAGGCCCAGGTCGCGGCCTACAAGGGCTCCATCTTTTCTGCCTTCAACGACGTGGAAGACCAGCTTTCCAGCCTGCGGATTCTGGAACAGGAATCGGGCGTCGAGCAGAAGGCCGTAGCCTCCGCCCAGCACTCCTTCGACATTTCCAACCAGCGCTACAAGGGCGGCGTCACCAGCTACCTTGAAGTGCTCACCGCCGAAGCCACCCTGCTTCAGAACCAGCGCACCGCCATCGACCTCGAGACTCGCCAGTTCGTCTCCAGCGTCGGCCTCGTTCGCTCCCTCGGCGGCGGCTGGGACGCCTCGCAACTGCCGAAGTAACGCGGAATAGGGAGTTGGGAATAGGGAACAGGGAATAAGCAGTAGAGAACAGGGTTCAGCCAGCCTACCGAACGCCTCTGCCTGCGCGCCAATTACCACAGCTGTAAATCGAGAATTCCGGAGGCTTCAGGGCGGCTCAACCCCTTGAACCTGCGTCCTATTCCCTACTTCACCTCGTCACCGCATCCTGCCCCACGTGGCTGTAAGCCACTGCAGGCACTTCGGTAAGCGGCAGCCCCGGGCCCTCCCACATCAGCCGCGGCACGCCCTGGCTGATGGAGTGCAGCCCTTCCAGGTGGAATGTGTGCTTGCCGGCGCGCAGACCCAGCGAACCGTGCTCGTAGCGCATGGCGTTGCCCGGCGAGCCACACACCTGGGCAAACGGCGGTCCGGTTTTGGCCACCTGGACGCCGTCGATCACCAGCCGCGCCCCATCACGAGCCAGCAGATGGAAGGTGTAGCCGCCATCCGCGGGAATGTCGATCATGCCGTCCCACACGGCGGCGTAGCGGGTAAAGCCTCCCGGATCGGCATGCAGGTTGGGCGATTGGCCGCTGAATACCTCGTGTTCCTGGGCCAGATCCGGCAGCAGCGTCCACACGCCGGGGTACACCTGCCAGGCGAGGCCGGGCACGGTCGGAGTGGTGCCCGGCGCGGCATCCAGCCAGTGCGCCACCACCACCACTCCCTGCGCCGCCCAGTCCTGATGGTCTTCCTTGTCTTCGACGTGGAGCAGAACCCGGAAGCGCCCTGCGCCATTTTCCCCATCCAGTTCGGTGCCCTTGGCGTCCGGAAAGCGATGGCGCACGCGGCGGCCCTTTGCCTCGCTTCCATCGCCAAAGAGCCAGGTATATCTGGCGCCGGGTGAAGCCTGGGCGGTAAAGGTGACGATCTGTCCGGGACCAAGGACCGGCGGGTCCACCGCAAAGGAAGCCACCGGGTCATGCGGCGCCTCAAAATGAGCCAGCTGGGCGCCTTCCACTGTCACCAGCGGCAGGTCTGCGTCGCTCGCTGCGCGCTTCTGGCCGTATTTCACATTGTCGAAGGCCACGCCCGTCACCTGGCCGGTGATGGTCGAGGCGACCAGCGGCGGTTGATCCAGCGCCCAGATGTTGCGAAACGTGATCCCGTTCAAGGCGGGCTGTTGCTGCTCAATCTGTGCCAGGGAATACCAGTTGTCCAGAAAGAGATTCTCGAATGTGTAGTTGGAGTGCTCGCCCTTGGCGCCGTTGGCGCCCCAGAAGCCAAGCACTCCAAAAGCCTGGCCGCAGGCGCCAATCCCGCCGTGCAGAATGTCGGAGTCCCTCAGGGTGAATTTGCTGGAATTGAAGGTCTTGCGCGGCCAGCCGGCGCGCACAATGTTGGAGATGCTGGTGGAAAGCTCGCTGTGCTCAATCAAAATATTCTGCACATCGTGGCCGGGACGCAGCATATCTTCGTCCGTGTAGCCGTCCCAGTTGCCCTGCATCGCGAAAACATCGTCGGAGGCGCGCAGGAAGGAGTTGCGGACCACCGTGTCCCCGCCGCCCAGCCAATCCATCCCGTCCTGGTTGGCGTTCCCCGGGTTGCCCCCAATCACGCGCAGATCGTCGTACGTGAACCCCGTAGAGTCCTTCATCTGGATGGACCAGGTCCGCGCTCTCACAATGCAGGTCAGCCCGTCGATCTCCACATTGCGGCTCTCCATCGAGCCGATGCAGTGCCAGTCGGGCTTCTGCATCCAGCCCTCGTCGGCATTGGGGTCCTGCGTGCCTTCGTACACAATGGTTCCCCGCCCCAGCACCTTCACGTTTTCCACCTTCCACAGGTTCAGGCTGCCAAAGATGTAGGCGCCGGGAGCCAGATAATAGGTGTCGCCGCTCTTGGGGTTCAGGCTCTCGCGGTGAATCCCCGCGGGAATCATGTGCACATTGGGGCCAGTGGGCGGCGCAGGAGGCGGCGTGCCCGCAAACAGGAAAAGCATGCGCGCGTGGTTCAGAAAGTCGCCAGGCCGGGAGATAGAAAGCTTGGCCGGCCCCGCGAGCCGGAAGCGGATGGTCTGGCCCTTCTCTCCATCGACCAGGGTCGGCCGCAGACCCAGCCTCCAGGGCTCAATGTCCACGCCCGGCTTCCAGAAACCCGGCTCCGTGGAAGTAATCTCCACGTCCACCGGCCCGGTCGCGTCGAAGCTGGCAAATTCGTAGCTGGCGGCGGCATGAGCCACGCCCACCGTCTGCCCGTTCACCGTGATCGTAAAGGCGGTGGAGCGCATTTCTTCAGGCACCGGCGCTGACTGCACGCGAACGGCCCCATGGACAGCAACGGGAATCAGAAAGATGGCCGCAAACAACGTACGAAGAGAAAGCAAGAAGACAAACCCCGGCAATCAAGTGTGAATAAATCCACTCTAGCACCGGGCGGGAGGCTCTCCTCAGATGCCTTCGCCCATGGAGACGTACTGGCGCATGCGCTCCAGTTTTGTGCGGTAGGCTTCGCGTTCCGCAGCTTCGGCGGTAAACTGGTCGGCTGGCTGCGCTTGCCCGCCCAACTGCTCTTCCAGCGTTTCCACCCGGGCAGCCAGCGCAATCAGCGCGTCCGACAGCGGGTCCTTGATGTCGTGAGGATCGGTAATCAGCACCCGCTCGCCGTTGCGATAGACAATGTGCGCGGGAACCCCGACCACGGTGGAGTTGGGAGGCACGTCAGACAGAACCACCGACCCTGCGCCCACCCGCGAATTCTCGCCGACCGTGATGTTGCCCAGCAGATTGGCGTTGTTTCCCACAAACACGCCGTCGCAAACGGTGGGATGGCGCTTTCCGTGGCCCTTGCCGGTGCCGCCCAGGGTCACGCCTTGGTACAAAGTCACGTCGCTGCCCACAATGGCGGTCTCGCCAATCACCACACCCGTCGCGTGGTCGATAAACAGCCGCCGTCCCAGTTGCGCGCCAGGATGAATGTCCACCCCCGTGAAGAAGCGCCCCACCTGCGAGAGCAGCCGCGCCGCCAGCCTGAATTCCGCGCGCCACAGCCGGTTTGAAACGCTGTGAATCCACACCGCCCAAAGCCCCGGATAGCACAGAAAAACTTCCAGCCTGGTGCGCGCAGCGGGGTCGCGCGTCAGCACGGAATTTACGTCTTCGCGGATGCGGTCGAACAAGGGCATAGCCTGCCGGGTCGAACAAATTTCCTGCAACCGGCGAAATGCAATCCACTTCGCCGGCCACAGAACAGCTTACACGGCGATCGCTTCGGTCGGCAGCGCCAGTGCCTGCTGGCGCAGCGCGTCGAAGAGCGCCGTAGACAGGTAACGCTCGCCAAAGCTGGGCAGGATGGCGACGATCAGCTTGCCGGCATTCTCAGGCCGCGCGGCAACCTGGAGCGCGGCGGCGACGGCCGCTCCCGAGCTGATGCCCACAAACAGCCCTTCCTTCAGCGGCAGCTCGCGCGCCGTGCTGATCGCCTCTTCGTTGCTGATCTGGATAATTTCGTCGATCAGATGCGTGTCGAGAATGCTGGGCACAAAGCCCGCGCCGATACCCTGAATCTTGTGCGGTCCGGGCTTGCCGCCAGAAAGAACCGGGCTGTCCTTCGGCTCCACGGCAATGGCCTTGAACTCCGGCTTGCGTTCCTTGATGTACTTCGCGACCCCCGTCAGCGTTCCGCCGGTGCCCACGCCAGAGATCAGAATGTCGGCCTTGCCGTCGGTATCGTCCCAAATCTCCGGGCCGGTAGTGGCGTAATGGATGGCCGGATTCGCGGGGTTGTCGAACTGGGCCAGGATGTAACCATCGGTCGTCTTGGCCAGAATCTCGTTGGCCTTGGCAATGGCGCCCTTCATGCCGTTCGGCCCGGGCGTCAGTACAATCTCCGCGCCAAAGGCCAGCAGCAGAATGCGGCGCTCCAGGCTCATCGTCTCCGGCATGGTGAGGATGATGCGGTAGCCCTTGACGGCAGCAATGAAGGCGAGCCCGATGCCGGTGTTGCCGCTGGTGGGCTCAATCAGTACCGTCTTGCCGGGATGGATCTTGCCGGCCTTTTCGGCGGCCTCGATCATGGCCAGACCAATGCGGTCCTTCACGCTCGACATCGGGTTCTGGCTCTCCAGCTTGACCACTACCGTTGCGGGCAGGCCGGCGGCCAGCTTGTTCAGCCGCACCAACGGGGTATGACCAATCAGTTCAGTCACATTCGCAGCAATATGCGCCATATGAATCTCCTTTCCCAGGGATACTACCCCAGGGTCGTCAAGTTTTTTGGGTGAGGAAAATGCTGTGGAAGTAAAAAGCGAGCGCGAACTCGGCGCACGTCTGCATCGGAGCTGTCACCAGGACGGTGTTAGCGACATCGTTGCATGCAAATAGCGTAGACCCGAGGCGCGTTCCATGGCAAGCGAAAGAGTTAGCCCGTATTCCTCAGCCCTGCCGAGATGCCGCTGATGGTGGCCGCGATGGCGCGGTTCAGTTCGGGCGTGTCTTCGCCCTGGCGCTTCCTGCGCAGCAGATCCACTTGAATCAGATGCATGGGGTCCACGTAAGGATTGCGCAGCCGGATGGAGTGGCCCAGTACCGGGTTGTCTTCCAGCAGTTCCTTCTGCCCCGTAATGGCCAGCAGGGCGCGCACCGTGCGATGGAACTCGGCCTCAAACATATCGAAGATGCGCTCGCGGAGGGACGCGTCTTCAACCAGCGAAGCGTAAAGACGCGCCGTGGCCAGGTCCACCTTGCCCAGGGCCAGTTCCACGTTGCGCAGCAGGTCGATGAAGAGCGGAAACTCCCGCGCCATCTCCTCCAGGAGCACCAGAGAACCGGGCCGGGCCAGGTATTGGTCAATCGCGTAGCCCACCCCAAACCACGCCGGAACCAGCAGCCGCGACTGCGTCCAGCCAAAAACCCACGGAATCGCGCGCAAATCGGTCAGTTTGGTTGAGGCGTTGCGCCGAGAGGGCCGGGAGCCGATCTTGGCCTGTTCCAGCTCGCCCACCGGGGTGGACTGCTCAAAGTAGGTCACCACCCCCGGATCGTCCAGAATGTGCTGCCGATAAAAGTCGAAGGCCAGCGACGAAAGCTCGTCCAAGGCCGCTTCCCACTCCGGCTTGAGCACCCCGGTAAAGTGCCCCTCCGGGTCGCGTGCGTTGGGCCGGGTCAGCGCGTCCAGCGAGGCCGCAATCATCAGCTCCAGGTTGCGCTCGGCCAGTACCTCGTCGGCGTACTTGAAGTTGAGCACCTCGCCCTGTTCCGTAATGCGCAACTGACCGTCGAACGAATCCATGGGCTGCGCGAAGATGGCCCGATGCGTCGGCCCTCCACCCCGCCCCACGGTCCCTCCCCGCCCGTGAAACAGCCGCAGCTTCACCCCGGCTTCCCGCGCCACCACGTGCAGGTCTCGATGGGCGCGGAAAATCTCCCAGGTCGAGGTCAACATCCCCCCGTCCTTATTCGAATCCGAATAGCCCAGCATCACTTCCTGCCAGTTGTCCCAGCTCGCCAGCAGCTTGCGATAGTCGGGCCGGCTCCACAGTTCGCGGCAGACGGCTGGAGCCTCGCGCAGGTCGTCGATCGACTCGAACAGCGGCACCGGCATCAAACCTGGGTCCCGTCCGGAGCCCTCCACGTTCACCCCGCCCAGCCGCGCCAGCCGCACCACCGCCAGCACGTCTTCCACCGTGGACGCGCCGCTGATCACGTACTGGCGAATCGCTTCCGGCGTACAACCGCTCTTCACTTCCGCCACCACGCGGAAGGTTTCCAGCACGCTCGCCGTTTCATCTGAAAGTCGCCCTGCCAGCGTCGGCGACCCCGTGTCCGCAATCGCCTCCTGCAATGCCTTGGCGTGCACCTTGGCGTGCTGGCGAATGTCCAGCGTGTGCAGATGCAACCCAAACGTCCGCACCTGCAGGAGCAGCGGATCCACCTGGGTGCGCGCAATGCGCAGCCCGCGATGCGCGGCCAGCGAGTCGCGCAGCGTCTCCAGGTCGGCGATGAACTCCTCCACCGAGCAGTACGGCGGCAGCGCCTGGGCCAGCTTGTCCTGCCCCTGCGCCAGCGTGTAGGGCATCACCGGCAGCCCCGCGCCGGCCGGTCCCGCCTGTTCCATCGATTCCAGGGTGCGCTGGATGCGCGCCTTCAGGCAGATGACAAAACGGCGGTAATACTCAAACTCGTACTGCTCGCCGAAGAGCTGCGACTCCGGCGTGTGCACCAGGGAGACGTAGGCTTGCAGCCGCTCGAGCAGTTCCTCGCTCACCGCGACCTGCTGGGCGCTGGAGGTCAGCAGGTCGGTAATCTCATCCAGCAGGTGCTGGTAGTGCAGCAGCAGGTGTCCGCGCGCCAGTTGAATCGCTTCGCGCGTCACTTCCGGAGTGACAAAAGGATTGCCGTCCCGGTCGCCGCCGATCCAGGAGCCGAAGCTCAACACCTGGGGCAGCGCGTGGGGCTCAATCTCCAAACCGTAAGAGGCGTGCAGGGCTTCGGAGATTTCCCGATAGAGGCTGGGCAGCGTGGCGAAGATCGACACGTCGTAATAGTCCAGGCCCATCTTGATTTCGTCGTACACCGTCGGCCGCCGCGAGCGAACCTCGTCCGTCTGCCACAAGCTGGTGATCTCCGCGCGAATCAGCTCTTCCAGCCGCGCCATGCCCTGCGCCGGAACGGGAATGCGGTCCAGCGTAGCCAGAAATTCGCCGATGCGCCGCCGCTTGAACATCACCGAGCGGCGCGCCACTTCCGTGGGATGGGCGGTAAAGACAGGCACCACCAGCACCCGCCGCAGCCAGTCCATCGCCTCTTCGGCGCCAATGCCCACGCGCCGCATCTCGCACAGAGTTCCGGCCAGCGAACCCCTCTGGCGTCCGGTGTTCCCGCTCAACTGCAGGGCGATGCGCCGGCGCTTGCGGTGATTGGTCTCCGCCAGGTTGATCAGCTCAAAGTAGAAGGCAAAGGCGCGGGTCAGCAGAATCGCGCGCTCCACGGGCAGCGAATGCACCAGTTCGAGCGCCTTGGCGGCGTGCTGGGCGGCTTCCGCCTCCAACCCGCGAGCCTCGGCGTCCCTCCGCCGAATCGTGCCCTGGCGCAGCGCTTCCACGTGGGCAAAAAGCTCCTCACCCGCCTGTTCGCGCAGCACCTCGCCCAGCAATGTGCCCAGCGAGCGCACGTCGCGACGCAAGGGCGCTTCCTTCAGATCCCCGGTGCGCGCTTCCAGCTCCGCCAGCCGCCCGGTCCAGCTCTCGGGATTCCACAAGAGGGCCATCGTGTTCTCCATTATGCACGACAGCCCGGCAAGAAAAGGTGGACTCTGAAAGGCCCGCTACAACAACGCATACAATTACCGCACCGCGGCCTCGCGCTTGCGATAGACCTTCAGGTACATTTGCGCGATTTCCCAGGCCAATTGCAGGACCACGATGACGAAGACAACCTGAAAACCCCAGTGAATCGCCTGGTTGATCGAAGCCATCGCCGCGCCATATTGCGCCTGATCCAGCGCTGGATGCTTCAGCGCGACATACGCGTGCTCCGGAACGGCAAGCAGAATCCCGAGCGGAATCAGCCCGAAAGCGCCCATCGCCATTTGTTCCGTAACCCGCCGCCGCTGCCAGGTTCCGCGCCCCAGGTCCACCGAGCGCCAGGCCAACTGCATCACGTTCAGCGCCACCATCCACCAGTAGAACTGGATCCACACCGGCGCCAACTGAAACGGGGAAACCCGCAGATAGAGCACGCCCGGCCCCCACAGTAGAAAAGGATAGTTGGGAATCAGCAGCAGCCAGACCAGAAAGAGAAAGCCAAAGATCACTTCGGCCACGGCCTGGGCGTAGCTGCGCGGCTTCTTGCCGTTTTCCGGCTCCTTCTCCACCGCAGGCAGATCGGAGGGCGACCAATTGGCGGAAAGTCCGGGGAACCACGCGAACTCTGGTTTCCCATCACCGGCTTTTTCGGCGATTTCACGGAATTTCGCCGGATAATGCGTGAGACAAAACTCGAGGACCGCAAAGATGAGAGTGACCCACGCGGTAGCCATCATCAGAACCCACGGCACGCGCAACACCGCTTCCAGCACAAACGTCCCGCTGAAGGCGCCCGCGGCAAAAAACTGCACGGCGCTCACGATGAGATAGATGAGCATGGACCACAAAAACACCAGGCGCAGCACGAACCAATACAAGGGGAAGACAGCAGGCCCAATCAGGTACTGCTGCGGCTGATAGCGCATGGCCACCTGCATCGGCGGGCCGATCTCCCGGAGCCAGTCCTCGGCTTCGCCCCGGGTCAGCGGACGGCCCAGTTCGGACTCCTTGTCCTCAAGCTGCGATTCCAGGTTGGCCCGGAGTTCGGCCAGAATGTCGTCCTGCCGCTTCCAGGGCAGGTGCTTCTTTACGGCTTGCAAATAACGATCGAGAAGGTCCATAGGTCTCCCTTCACTCCTTACAGAATGCTGTTGATGGATGTGTTGATGGCTTGCCACTCCTCCAGGAGCTGGCCGAAAATGCGCTCGCCATCGCTGGAGAGGCGATAAAACCGCTTGTTGCGCTTGTCTTCTTCGCGCCACTCGCTGGCCAGCAGGCCCTGGGATTCCAGGCGGCGCAGCAGCGGGTAGAGCGTGCTTTCTTCAATCGCCAGACCGCGCTCGGCCAGGGCCTTGCGCAGCGTGTAGCCGTAGTGCTCCTGGCGAAGCTGGGCCAGAACGGCCAGAGCCAGGCAGCCGCGGCGCAGTTCCAGGCGAAGGTTCTCGAAGAGGTTCTCGGAAACTGTCATGCTGTACCTCATACACTGTACAGCAACCACTGTATGACATACAGTGTATGACGTCAAGTTTTATTTTGAGTTTTTTTAGAGGGGCACTCGACTCGGAGGAATCCAGCCTGGGCCTGGCCGGAGACCTGCGAGTCGAGGCGGTCTTGCCGTTCCCCGGTGTGGCCGACACACCGGGAATAAAAGCACCTGATTTTCCTCAAAAAAACGAGGTTTTGGGCTCGTTTTGGCACATTATCAGCCAAAAATGAAGCAAAATCGGCAGTTTGCTGTTACTTGTCAGTTAATAGGTAGTATTTACAAATTGCTGAAATAGATATACTTACATGAGACGCACACCCCAAAAAACACGTAAAAACACATAGGGGGGGTGGGGGGTCAGGCTGTTTTTGGTGCTTTTGGCTCGGATTGGAGGGCGGCGAGCGCCACTTGAGAAGCGTACAAAAGCTGGTTTGCCCGCTTCTGGGGAATCGCTTCAATGAGGATGCCGTGGGCGACACAGGCGATGAAACTGCGGATGCTTTCCAGGTCGTCGAGAGGGGGCATGGCTTCGCAGTAGGCAGGACCCGCTTGATGGGCTGCGAACATCTGGTCAATGCTGGTGCCTTTCTTGTCTTCCAGGTACGCATCGTAGGCGCGCTTCCAGGCATTCATACAACGCCGAATGGCGGAGCGGGATTGCTTGGGGTCGGGCCGGAGCAAGGGGTTGGCTTCGATCGAGGCGAGTTCCGAGGTGGATTCTGAAAGCATGATGGATCCTCCGTATAGATAAAGTGTGCGACAAATCCACCTAATTATCTGCAAGCACCACCTGCGGTGGGGCCAACTGCCTTCGGCTGGTCCGCGCCAGAAAGAAGGCGCGGGATGAGGGTGGTGGGTGATTTGGACCGGGCTGAGGGAGGGCGGTGGTCTCCCACCCTTCCGCGATGAAACTGCGGAAGAATGGGGCACCCGGCCTATTTACGAATGAAGCGGTAAGAATCTAATGTCCGAATAGCCGGTCATACGGCCGGAGCGCACCAAGCTCAAATCGGGATCTTACAATTTCGGTTCAACGAACAACGTGGAAAGTGCGTTTCCAGCGCGTGTCTGGGAAGAAATGCACCAGAACGTGGCCGATCCACGCGAGCTTGTGACCGAATCCTGTTTGTTCAAGTTGCCCGTCTGCGGCCTCGAACGACCAATAGTTGAAAAGCGGACGGCCAAGTATGTTAGCGCGCGGCACGAAGCCCCAGTAGCGCGAGTCCAGGCTGTTGTGCCGGTTGTCGCCCATCATGAAATACATGCCGGGTGGAACCACCAGGTCGCCGTCCTGGATATAACTCGAGAAGTTCACGGCCCACGACTCTGTTGACCCAGGCACCTCGGCTGGAGGTACTGCGGGGAAATCGTCGAGGAACTCGTTGAAGTTATCCGTCGTTGTCGGCTGCGCAAATCCCACGGGCTGTGCAACACCATTCACAATCACAATGCCGTTGCGTAGATGAATATGATCTCCCGGTACGCCAATCAACCTCTTCACCAGGGGAGTGTATTGTGGTGTTCCGTCGGCGTCAGTGGCATCAATACCAGGCTGATTGACGGGCTTGTGGAAGACCACGATATCGCCGCGCCTCGGCTCGCGATACCTGATGAGCGGCATCCACGAAGCGGGCGGCATGAGCGTGATCTGGTCGACGACCAGGTGATCGCCTACAAGCAACGTGTTCTCCATCGAACCTGACGGAATGACGTAGTTCTGAGCTAAGAAGGTCAGAATGAACAGGCCCACCACCAAGACTGAGCAGATGCTGGCCAGCGCCTCGAAAGGAGTCTCTTTCCGATTGATGTTGGCGGAAGCTGCGGGCTTCGTTGAAACAGGAGAAATCTTCGTCGCTGGACTCATCCAAAGGCTCCTCAGGAAGGCTGGCGAGCCCCAGGGCGTTCGCAGCGGTCACTTCAAAAGAGATGATTTCATGTACGTTCGACTGTCGTCGAGTTTGCGTCTTGACCAGAGTCTATCAAATCCCAGTGCAACGTAGAATTCTCCGGATGATTCGGCGCGCGAGCGGTTAGTCGCCAATCCGGAAGTTACTCCACTTTGAAACTCTCAAAGGCAACCGCAGATCCTTCACTGCGTTCAGGATGACAGCGCTGTGGGTAGAGGAGGATGGCGCTGGATGGGCATTTTGGTTGGATTGTGGCCAAACAGGAACTTACCCAAAATTTGAAAAACTGGATTTACTCCTGTTGGTCACCCGGGATCGACTCGTCCTCGGCTATTGCGCGGTTTGAGGAGGTACGACTGCCCAGCCTCCGTTCGTGTCTTTGACCAAGGTGGCTGTAGCTGACTGGATGGATGTGTCAGCAGCGATCTTGCGAAAGGTCCTCATCGATTCGGGGGTGCTGGCCCAGTCGGGGATGCCTTCAACCTCGTAGTGGTAATTGACGGTGTATTGCGTGGGGTTGGAGGGGTCGTTGGGGGTGGCTTTGTCGATGGCGGTGACGTTGAAGTGGCCGAAGCAGAAGTTGCCGAAACCGGGCTGGTTGGGATCGGGAACCCAGGCGGCGTGTCCCTTGTCGGAGAGGCCGTATTTATTGATCTGAGTGGAGCCGAGGGTTTTTTTCTGTACCACGAACTCACGATCGAGAAGGCCGGCATCGGTGAGGGCATCGTAGTCGCGGGCCTTCTCGTCTTTGGAGGGATCGGCCTGGACCGGCAGCTTGATTGGTTCGGGCCAGACGCACACGTGCCGACCCTCGTAATACTTGTTGATCGCGGATTTGAATCCCGTCTGATCGACTTGTTTCTTGCAACCGTTTGCACATGCGAAGAGCCCGGTCAAGGCGATCGCCAAGGCGATTCTTTTACGCATCCCGTTCACCTCAATGATTTGGATGCGGGAAATGGGGTTGAAGCGAATAACCCCTGAGTGCGACGCATCGGTTCCAGTGTTACCCCGCCCCCTTGACCTGGGAGTGTGGTGGACAACCCGGAAGTAACGACGCTTTGAAACGCTGAGAGGCAACCGCAGATCCTTCACTACGTTCAGGATGACAGCGCACAAAACCAGCACAAGAATCCGTGAGATTCTCTCAACTCCTTCATTTTATGACGCTTGTTGAGCATTCGAAACCTGGGACCTCAGGTCAGTGGCGGGAAAAGATTGGGGCAAATCCGGACTGACAGGGTCTGTGGTTTCCCAGGTGCCCAAATGCGAGGCACCTGGGGCACCCATCTTCAGTGGTTGTGCTTGCTTCTCCCGGGACGGGGGCACCCATCTTCAGTGGTTGTGCTTGTTTCTCCCAGGACGGGGGCACCCATCTTCAGTGGTTGTGCTCACTTCTCCCGGGATGGGGGCACCCATCTTCAGTGGTTGTGCTTGCTTATCCGGGCACCCGCTGACAGCTATTTATGCGCCTTCGAGCTGCATCATCAGCTCTTCCCACTCGGCGGTGAAGGCGGCTAACTGGGAGCGCAACTCTTCGGCCAGGGTGGCGAGGCGCTGGGATTCGTCGGCGGAGATGTAGACGCCCAACTGCTCTTCGGTGTGGGCGATGGAGGCTTCGACGCGCGGGATTTCTTCTTCAAGGAAGACGCAGCGCTCTTCCATCTGCTTCTGCTTGATGGGATTGAGGCGCCGGGGACGGTCTTTGGCTGGGTCGGCCTCGGGGTCTGAAGCGTTGCCGGCTCCGTAAGCGGCGGGCGCGGCCTGGTCCTGCGGTTTGGCTTTGGCGGCGGGCTCGTTTTGGTCGGTGCCGACGGTCTGGGCTGCTTTCCAGCGCAGGTAGTCCTCGTAGTTGCCTTCGTGGCTGGTGACCGTGCCGCCTTCCACTTCCAGAACCCGCGTGGCCAGGCGGTCAATGAAGTCGCGGTCGTGGGAGACAAAGACCACGGTACCGCTGAAGGCCGCCAGCGCGCCCAGCAGCACGTCTTTGGCGCGCATGTCCAGGTGGTTGGTGGGCTCGTCGAGCAGGAGGAAGTTGGAGGGAGAGACCAGAATCCGCGCCAGGGCGTAGCGGTTGCGCTCGCCGCCGGAGAGAACGCCGAGGGGCTTGAAGACGTCGTCGCCGCGAAACAGGAAGCAGCCCAAGAGGGAACGCAGCTCGAGTTCGGGAACCTTGAGCGCGGCGGCGCTCATGTCGTCCAACATGCGCGCTTCGGGGTCCAGCACCTTGTACTGGTCCTGGGCGAAGTACTCGCCGAGGACGTTGTGGCCCAGGCGCACCTCGCCCGTGGTGGGCGCTTCTACGCCGGTGAGCAGCTTGATGAGCGTGGACTTGCCCGCGCCGTTGACGCCGACCAGGGCCACACGGTCGCCGCGCTCGATGGTGAAGCGGGCGTTGGAGAAGACCTGCTTGTCGCCGTAGCTCTTGGAGAGTCCTTCCGCCTCCACCACCGTGCGCCCCGAGGGCGGCGGCTGGGGAAACTTGAAGTGAATGATGGGCTCTTCTTCAGGAATCTCGATGCGCTCGATCTTTTCCAGTTCCTTGATGCGGCTCTGCACCTGCTTGGCCTTGGTGGCCTGGGCGCGGAAGCGGTTGATGAACGACTCCAAATGCTCGATCTGGATGCGCTGGTTGCGGTAAGCGGCTTCGAGCTGGGTGCGCCGTTCGTCCTTCTGGCTGAGGTACTTGGTGAAATTGCCCTGGTAGCTGTTGAGCCGCTTGTTCCATATCTCCACGGTGCGGTCGATGGTCACGTCGAGAAAGTAGCGGTCGTGGGAGATGAGGATGTAACCGAAGGGATACGCCTTCAGATAGTCCTCCAGCCAGTTGCGGGTTTCGAGATCGAGGTGGTTGGTGGGCTCGTCCAGAAGCAGCAGATTGGGCTTGGCCAGCAGCAGCTTGGCCAGGGCGATGCGCATCTGCCAGCCGCCGGAGAACTCGTCGGTGAGGCGGGACCAATCTTCCTTGCCGAAACCGAGGCCGGTGAGCACGGAGCCCACCTGGGCGTCGAGAGCGTAACCGTCCAGGGCGTGAAAGCGCTCCTGGAGCATGGAGTAGCGCTCGGCCACGGCTTCGTACTCCGCGCCGGCGTGGTCCAGTTCGGCCAGTTGCCCGCTGAGATGCCCGAGTTCGGTTTCCATGTCGCGAATTTCGTCGAAGACGGTGAGGCATTCCTCGAAGACGGTGCGGCCGGTGAGCTGGAGGCCCTCCTGCGGCAGGTAACCCACGCTCATGCCGCGGGTCTGCTGCACGGCGCCGTAGTCCAGGGTTTCCAGGCCGGCCAGCACCTTCATCAGCGTGGACTTACCCGTGCCGTTGGCGCCCACCAGGGCGGTTTTTTCCTTGGAGCGGATGAGCCAGTTGGCTTCAAGGAAGAGGATTCGCGGTCCAAACCGCTTGCCGGCATTTTGGAGGGAGAGCATTCTCTTCCATTTTCGCAGACCACCAGCGGTGGGGCCGCATCCGGGGCAATGGCGCGTTCCGGGTTTGAATCTGAACCGGGGTTCCTGGCGCGAAGCACCTGCGTTTTCATACTCTGTTCATTTCATTTTCATCTGGCTCCTATATCAATCCCTTGTCTGGACTTCGCGCCCCCACGCGTGGCTGGACGGGAATCTATCTCGTTTTCTCTGGAGCTTCTCCATGGCAGATGTGGCAGCAGCAGCGGAGGCTTTGCCCGTAGGGACATCGCTTCTCGACAAGAAGATGAAGACAACCTCGGCGCGGGTGAGCAGTGCGGTGGTGCTGATTGCGCTGCTTGGGGGGCTCGGGTTCATCGGTTACCACGTGATCCAGGACCTTGGAAATATCACCGTTGTCAGCATTTGGCCCTATATGCTGCTGGGCCTGGCGCTGCTGATCGCCCTGGGGTTCGAGTTCGTGAACGGCTTTCACGATACGGCCAACGCCGTGGCCACGGTGATCTACACCCATTCGCTGGACCCGAATATTGCGGTGGTGTGGTCGGGGATGTGCAACCTGGCCGGGGTTCTGACCTCGACCGGCACGGTGGCCTTCACGATCATTACCCTGCTGCCGGTGGAACTGATTCTTCAGGTCAGCTCCGGCGCGGGCTTTGCCATGGTGTTTGCGCTGCTGCTGGCCGCGATTATCTGGAACCTGAGCACCTGGTGGCTGGGGCTGCCGGCTTCCAGTTCGCACACCATGGTGGGTTCGATCATTGGCGTGGGCATCGCCAACCAGTTGATGAGCGTGCACAGCGGCACCTCTGGCGTGGACTGGGAGCAGGCCACCAAGGTGTTCAAAGTGCTGCTGATTTCGCCGCTGGTCGGTTTTGGCTGCGCCTTCCTGCTGATGCTGCTTTCGAAGGCGACGATCAAGTACCCGGCACTGTATGAAGCGCCCAAGGACAACACGCCTCCACCGTGGCCGATCCGCGCCCTGCTGGTGCTTACCTGCACGGGCGTCAGCTTCTTCCACGGTTCAAACGACGGGCAGAAGGGCATGGGCCTGATCATGCTGATCCTGATTGGCACGGTGCCCACGGCTTACGCACTGAACCACGCGGTCACGGCGCACGACATTCAGGACTTTATTGTTGCCTCGGAACAGGCCGGGCACATTCTGGACCGGCACGTGGACAAGACCGGCATTCTGGGCGCCGACGCCCGCGCCGAAGTCACCGACTACATCCGCACCAAGCAGATTCAGCCGGACACGGTGCTGGCGCTGAGGGAACTGGTAGAAGACCTGAACCACGAAGTGGCCCTGTACAAGGAGTTCAAGGCGGTTCCGGCCAAGGACCAGACCAACGTCCGCAACGACATGTACGTGGCCAGCGAAGCCCTGCGGCTGATGCAGAAGAACCACAACCCCGCCTTCACGAAGAACGAAACCGCAGCCCTGGCCAACTACAAGGGCAAGGTGGACAAGGCTACCAAGTTCATTCCCGACTGGGTGAAGGTGGCGGTGGCCCTGGCGCTGGGCATGGGCACCATGGTGGGCTGGAAGCGGATTGTGGTCACCGTGGGCGAGAAGATCGGCAAGGAGCACCTGACCTATGCCCAGGGCGCCAGCGCCGAACTGGTGGCCATGTTCACCATTTTTGCCGCAGACAACTTCGGGCTGCCGGTTTCGACGACCCACGTCCTCAGTTCGGGCGTGGCTGGAACCATGGCCGCCAACCACAGCGGCCTGCAGTGGTCCACCATCAAAAACATCGCAATGGCCTGGGTCTTCACGTTGCCGGCCGCGGCACTGCTTTCCGGTTGCCTTTTTTGGGCTTTTCGCCAGTTTGCCAGCTAGAGCAATTCTGTTGTTGGCGTAGATTGCAGCGTGGACCGGGAGGTCCACGCTACAGCCGACCGGGAGGTCGGCGCTACTGGTTCGTGCGGCGATCAACCACTTCGGCCAAGCAAGAGTGGCCCTCTATACCAACTGGAAAAATGCTCTGACCCGCAAATCGACTGCTGTATTTGGGGGCGTCCGGCCTGGCTGGACGCCCTTTTCCTGGTGCATAGATGTGCGCCCGCGGCGATTGGTGCGCAAGCAGGCTCCACTTCCGGTACGATACTGGAGGTACCTATTGCAGAATGAGCCTTAAATCCAAGCTGGAAGCAGTCATTTACGCAGCGGAAGAGCCGGTCACACTGGCCCAGCTCACCGCCCTGTTTGCCGCCGACGCGCTTGCGTGGAAAGCGGAGCAGGAAGCTGTGTGTGCCGAGCAGGAAGCCGCAGACGCCGCACAAGGCACACTCACCGAACCTCTGCCGCTGGAGATCGCGGAGTTTGCCTATCTGGAGCCGGATGAGCCGCTTGCGGCCTCCGAAACCCCGGAGCCGGAGGTAGCCGAGGCCGGCGTGGAAGCTAGCGCCGAAGTAGTTCAGGCCCCGATTGCGGAAGAGCCTGTCCCGGTGGAGAACCTTGCTTCGGGGGAGGAGTCCATTTCCGCGCCTGAGGAGACGACTGCTCCCGCGGCGGAAAGCGTGCCTGTTTCGGCGGAGGACGCCGAACTCGAAGCCAAGCGCCTGGCCCGGCAACGCGACCGCGAGGCACGCGCAGTGATTCGCCAGTTGCTTGACGAACTGATTGCCAACTATGCCTCCGACAGCCGCGGGATCGAGATCCGCGAAATCGCCGGCGGCTTCCGCATGGCCACCAAGCCGGAGTGCCACGACGCGGTGCGCCTGTTTGTCAAGAGCCTGAAACCGGCGCTGAAGCTCAGCCTGCCGGCCCTGGAGACCCTGGCGGTGGTTGCCTACAAGCAGCCGATTACCGCGCCCGAGGTGAACGAAATCCGTGGCGTGGATTCCTCCGGCGTCTTCGGTTCGCTGCTGGCGCGCAAGCTGATCGCCACGGCCGGCCGCAAGCAGGTGATTGGCCGCCCCATCCTTTACAAGACAACCCGCGAATTCCTGCTCCGTTTCGGCCTGAAGGACGTGACCGAACTGCCGTCGATGGAGGAATTCGAGAAGATGGCCGCCAGCGAACTGGACGAAGCTGAATCCGCGGCTGAAGGTGTGCCCGCCGCACAAACCGGCAGCAGCACCGAACCAGAGTTCGACGAAACATCCAGCGAAGACCGCGAAGAGTCGCAGTCAGAAAGAATCGAAGCCGCGGCCCAAACGCCTGCGGCCGAGATGACCCCCGCCGAAACACCGGCAATCCCCGCGGAACCAACCCCCGCCGAGGCCGCGCCTGCTGCGCCTTCCGACACCGAGCAGGCAGAAACTGAGAACTCCCCTTATGAAGAAACGCTCCGATAAAATCCAGCCTGAATCCACCGAACCCAAGATAGAAACAGCGCACGAAGCTGAAGTGGAAGAAACCGGCACGACCGGGACAGAAGCCGAAGAGACCGCCCTTGCAGGGCCGGGGCTCGATGAGCCCGAAATAGATGCAGCTGAAGCGGAGACTGAAGCCGCCGAGGAAGAGCCGTCGGACGAAGACGAGGCGGAAGAAGAAGACGATCTCGACGACGAGGACGAAGACGACGACGAGACCGAAGAAGAAGCCGAGCCCGAAGAGGATGACAAGGCTGAGGCGGAAGCTGAAGACGTCTCCGAGCCGGAAACCGGGAGCGCCTCCGAGGAATCCGACGCAGAGGAAGAGCCTGAGTCCAAACCGAGGCCGCCGGCCAAGCTGGAGCGGTTGCAGAAGATCCTGGCCAAGGCTGGTGTGTCCAGTCGCCGCCGCGCCGAGGAGCTGATTACGCAGGGCCGCGTGCAGGTGAACGGCAAAATCATCACCGAACTGGGAACGAAGGCCGATGCCGGGCGCGACCACATCCGCGTGGACGGCAAGCTGCTGCAAGGCGAAGAGCGCCTGCGCTACTTCATGCTGAACAAGCCCAAGGGCTTTGTGACCACGGTGAAGGATCCCGAAGGCCGGGCCACCGTGATGCAGTTTTTCGAGAAGATGAATGAGCGGCTTTATCCAGTGGGCCGCCTGGACTACCAGAGCGAGGGACTGCTGCTGGTGACCAACGACGGCGAGCTGGCCAACAAGCTGACCAAGGCTTCGTCGGGCGTGGAGAAAACCTACCTGGTGAAGGTCGCAGGTCAGCCCACCGAGGCGGAACTCGAGGTTCTGCGCAGCGGCGTCACCATCGAGCGCGGCAAGCCCGGCTCGGCCAAGGTTCGCACTTCTCCGGCGCGCATCCGCCAGGTTCGGCAGGGCGACAATCCCTGGTATGAAGTGGTCCTGATTGAGGGCCGCAACCGCGAATTGCGCAAGATGTTCGAGGAAGTGGGCCACTTTGTGGAGAAGATTCGCCGCATTGGCTATGGTCCGCTGGTTTTGGACCAGGAGCCGGGCAGCCTGCGCGAATTGCAGCCGGATGAGCTGGAGGCACTGCGCAAGGCCGCCGAAGGCAAACTGCGCACGCCAAAAGCGAAGGATCTCCGCCGCCGCAACCTGGCCGATTCTCTGTTGCCGACGGTGAAGCCGAAGCCCAGCCGTCCCAACCCGTCGATGCCGTTCGCCTCCAAGCCTTACACCAGGCCGAACGAAACTCTGCCCGATGAGGAAGGCTCCACTGGAGCGGCGCGTCCCAGCACATTCCGTCCCCGGCCAAGCTTTGGCGCTGACCGGACCGCACGCCCGGCTGGTGGAGACTTCCGCCCAGCGGCACGGTCAGGCTCGCGCCCGGACGCACGGCCCGCTGGCCGTCCGGCCTGGAAGAAGGACGACCGGCCAGGCCGTCCACCAGCGCGCTTTGGCGCAGGAGCAGGACGCCCCGCATCGGCCGGAGCAGGCGAAGAACGGCCCCCTTCGACCCGGCCTTACACCAGGCCCTCCGCAGATCGGCCGGCGGCAGGCAGGACCTACGGCGCCAAACCCGCAGGCGGCAGCTATGGCGACAAGCCGGCAGGCCGTTCCTACGGAGCCAAGCCCACGGGCAAGCCCTATGGCGACAGGCCCGCAGGCAGAAGTTTCGGGGACAAGCCCGGCGGCAAGCCCGCATGGAAAAAAGAGGGCAGCGGAGACCGTCCGGACTATAAACGCCCGGCCGCTCCCCGCCGCGAAGTTGTGGACCTGGACGATATGGCTCCCCGGCAGTCGTTCAATTTGGAAATTGAGCCGATTCAGCACGACGACCGGCCCAGCCGCCCCAGCTCTACCAGTTCCTATGCTGGACGCTCTGGGTCTGCACGGCCCAACTCGGGCCGTCCGTCCGGAGGCCGCCCGTCCGTTGGCCGTACCAGCGGAGGCCATTCCTACGCAGGCCGTCCCGGCGCGGGGCGTCTCAGCTCTGACCGACCTGGCTCCGACCGGGCAGGTTCCGATCGGCCTAGTTCAGGCAAGCCCTTCCGCAGCGAAGGCGGGCTTTCTCGCCCCTACAGCACCAGCAGCGGCAAGCCGCGGGCAGGCGGCGCACGGCCCAGCAGCAAGCCCGGCTCATCTCGCCCCTACAGCGGCGGCGCGTCCAAGCGGCCGTTCACCAGCCGGGAAGGCTCAGGCTCCTATACGCCTCGCCCCTCACGGCCCGCAGCAGGTTCCGGCACGGGTCCTTCACGGCCTTATACGCCGCGCACCGAGGGCGCATCCGATGCTCCTCACCGCGGCTCCAAGCCATATCCCAACTCCGCCTCCCGCGCGGAGCGGAAAGCCGGCCCGGACTGGAAGCCCAAGACCGGGTCCGGTTCAGGCAAGTCCTCTTCTGGCGGGTATTCCAAACCAAAGCCGGGTGGTTTTTCCAAGTCCGGCTACAAGGGCAAACCGGGCGGTCCTCGCCCCGGTGGCAAGCGCCCTGGCGGCGGCAAACGCGGATAAGACCCGCAATGAAGAAAGCTCTAGAGCAGTTCTCCTATTGGTGTAGCGTACAGCGTGGACCGGGAGGTCCACGCTACAGCCGACCGGGAGGCGTTACTGGTTCCTGCGGCGATCAACCACATCGGCCAAGCAAGAGTGGCCCTCTATACCAACAGGAAAAGATGAATATCACGCTAGCTCCGGCGTGGCGACAAGCTGTTTGTAAGTGATGGTTTGTGTGCAGATGCAAGCGCGCAGTAGGCGCACCATCAAGTCCGGCTCCATGGTGCGGCGGTTTAGCCTGT
>Ga0302201_10000446_pt1 | contig 37456 bp, 29 predicted proteins | sample II_Bog_N3_2_FD_194586 | JGI IMG/M metagenome (GOLD analysis project Ga0302201, IMG submission 194586) | Peat permafrost microbial communities from Stordalen Mire near Abisko, Sweden - II_Bog_N3_2 | ecosystem: Environmental > Terrestrial > Soil > Wetlands > Peat | place: Sweden: Abisko... | reverse complement strand
AAAGGCCGCCTCCCAACGGCAATCACTACGCTCAGACAACGTAGTTATGCCATGAAAAGACGGCCTTTCCAACACTTTTCCTTTCGATCGTCACCGCAATCAGAAATGCGCCCGTGAGAAATGCGGGTTAGCGGCACAATTAAAATCGTGCCATTTCAAAACCACATCCCCCCGCTTCCGCATCGCTTTGGGCTTGCTGCTGACGTTGGAGTGCCCGAAATCCTGAGCCACGATATGATGGGAATGTAAGGTTTTTCTGGCCCAACGGCAGAAAAACCTGCGGGAACGCGATCGATTGCAGGAACAGATGACGGAAAAGAACATCAGAAAAGTCGAGATCTTCGACACCAGTCTCCGCGACGGCTTGCAGCAGCCGAATTTGGAAATCTCGGTGCCCAATGCCGTGCTCCTGCTTGAGCGTATGGCGGCCTTTGGCGTGCGCTATGCCGAGATTGGATTCGCCGGGGCCAACCAGTTTGTCAGCGACCTGACCGGCGCTCTCTCCAATAGCGCCGTCGTCAATGGGAATACCGATCCGGGCGCGATGAAGCTGGCCTTGTTCGGGCGTACGCGCGGCCGCGGCGCAAAAGTTGAAGATTGGCCCGATGTCGAATTCATCCTGCGCCACAAGCGGCGTGTTCCCGTCGCGGTGATCGTGGTCAAGTCGAGGCTGCTCGATGTGGAGCGCTCGCTCGGTGTGAGCCCGGAAGAGAATCTGCGCATGACGTGGGAGACCATCGACTGCCTTCAATCGCACGGCCTGGAAGTGATTGTCGATCTGGAACACGCCATGGATGCGGAGTGCGGCCGCTGTGAAAACGGCAATCCGTGCGACGGCGATTTTGCCCAGCGCAGCCTCGGCCACTTTCGCCAACTCACCGAACAGTGCGTTCGCCAGAACGTGAGCCGCGTCGTGGTGTGCGACACCAACGGTGGGTCGAACCCCGAAGAAGTGGAGCAGGTAATCCGCGGCCTCATCCGCGACTTTCCCGGCGCGAGTTTCGGATTTCACGGTCACACCGATCGCGGTCTCGGCGTCGCCAACACGCGCGCTGCCATCATGGCCGGCGCAGTCCAGGTTCAGGGAACGCTGATTGGCACTGGCGAGCGCTGTGGCAATGTGAATTTGACCACGGTAGTCGGGGCCATGCAGCTTCGCGGAGAAGCCGAGTTTGTATCGCCGCAGGCGCTTATGGGATTGACAAGCCTGGCGCATTCGGCTTACGCGGCGTTCGCTCTCGATCCGCCGCACGGCGCTCCCATCGTGGGCCCGGGCTCGTTTGGCACCTGGGCCGGTATGCATGGTTCAAGCGAACGCAAGAATCCAGGCGCGTACTTGTGGTGCGATCCGGCGCGCGTCGGGGCGAGCCCGGTCATCGGCGTGAACGCGCAGTCGGGCAAGGCCAACATCATGATGCTGGCGGAGTCGATGGGCGTGCCGCTCAACTCCGCACAGGCGCAGACGCTGATGGAATCGAATGCGGCCATGATCGAGGGAGGAGGCTTTACGGCCAGCGAAGTTTCCTTCCGCCTGGCCTGCATGAGAATTCTGGGAACATTGCCCAATTGGTTCAGCGTGAGAAGCTGGCGCATCTTCGACGAGTGTGACGACGTCGGTGACCACTATGCCCTCGCTTTCATGACGCTCATGCTCGGCGACTCGAAGGTTGCCACGACGCGAGCCGAAGGTGCAGGCCCTGTGGACGCGCTCACCAAGGCCCTCCGCCGCGAACTCGAAAAGCCGTTTCCGTCGTTGGCCGACATGCATCTGGGAACTTTCACTGTCACCGCGCTCGACGTCAAGGCGTACGATTCAGCCGCGCATGTGCGGGTCGCGGTGAGCTTTAACGCCGACGGCCACGAGCCGTGGACCACTGCGGGCGTGAGCAGCGACCTGAATCAGGCCGCGTTGATGGCAATTGTGGATGGCTTCCACTACTGGCTCCTGATGCAGCCGGGCGCATCGAGTGGAGCAAAGGGTGTGACCGCTGCGGCCATCTCCACTGATGTGGCCTGAGCCCGTTACAAAAGGTACAACTCGCGAAAGCTTGCTCCATCCTGCACGTTGAGTGTTGGATCGAAGCGCCTTAGCGTCAAGAAGAAGCCTCTTTCGGAACTCCGTCCCAACATCAAGTGACTTAGCTCACAGCGCACTCCAATTCACGCCTCCACACTATGGCCATTCCAGCCGAAGAATAGGGCAACGGGCCGGTGCTCTCGAGGCTGGTGGTTTCCGGCTGATCGCTCGAGATCATCCCCGCGGAAAGTCCGCGGAGGGAGGACTGCCGTGTCCACGGAATTGCTTCATGCTCCGCTTCATCCATCGTTGATGGGACCTGCTTCGCGCTATGTCAAGGAAAGCCGCGAGGCGATGCTGGCTTACGAAAGCGAAGAGCTTGCCGCCCTGCGCTTCTCGATCATTCTCACTGCCAAATGGGAAGCCTCTGATGACGAGGATCCCCAGCAACGCGCCGAGCTGCGCGCCGACCTGTCGCTCCTGCGCCGCCACTTCGACGACAAGATTGACGAAATGGCCATGACCTTTGGCGTGGAAGAGGCGATGAAGGCGAAAGACACGGTGGAGCGGACCGTCGTGGTGCCGCACGACTTGAAGCCGCTGAATATTCAGCGCCACGAGGAAGTGAGCAGCGAAGAGAGCGGCGATCCCGGTTACGGGCTCTGAAAGTGGGCCGCCGGCAAGGGGCAAGAAGATGCGTGCAAAAAGAGAAATGCGCCACGCGCAATCGCGGCGTGGCGCATTCGTCTTTTGAGCGTAGTGCTGGAGTTACTTGGCAGCAACGGAGGGGCGCGTATCGAGCTTGCCGCTCTTGTAGCCCTCGGCGATTTCGCTGATCGGAATCTGCGTGTAGTCCCCGGCATGGCCGGCCTGACCGAATTCGGTCATGCGCTGGGCCACAACCTTGGCCATGGCCTCGCGTGCCGGCTTCATGTAGTCGCGCGGATCGAACTTCTCCGGCTGCGTCCACAGCACCTTGCGGATGGCGCCGGTAATGGCCAGGCGGTTGTCGGTGTCCACGTTGACCTTGCGCACGCCGTTGCGGATGCCGAGTTGAATTTCCTCGACGGGCACGCCCCAGGTTTGCTTGAGCTTGCCGCCGTATTCATTGACGATATCCTGCAAGTCCTTCGGCACCGAAGAACTGCCGTGCATCACGAGATGCGTGTGCGGCAACCGCTTGTGGATCGCGATGAGCACGTCCATTTTGAGCACGGAGCCGTCGGGCTTCTTGCTGAACTTGTAAGCGCCGTGGCTGGTGCCGATGGCGATGGCCAGCGCATCCACACCGGTACGCTCGGCAAATTCGACAGCCTGGTCGGGATCGGTGATGTGCTCCAGGCCCGTGCCGCCCGCGCCATGGCCGTCTTCCACGCCGCCCAGCACGCCGATCTCGCCTTCCACTGTCACGCCGCGCTCGTGTGCGTAGTCGACCACACGGCGCGTAACTTCCACATTTTCTTCAAACGTCGACGGCGTCTTGCCGTCTTCCTTGAGCGAGCCGTCCATCATCACGGAGGTGTAACCCAGAGCGATGGCGCTCTTGCAGGTGTCAAAACTATTGCCGTGATCCTGGTGCATGGCGATGGGAATTTCGGGGTTCAGCTCCGCAGCCGCCTGGATCAGCTTGAAGAGGTAAAGGTCTTCGGCAAACTGCCGTGCGCCGCGGCTGGCCTGGACGATGACCGGCGATTTAGTCTGCTTGGCGGCCATCATGATGGCTTGAATTTGCTCCATGTCGTTCACGTTAAACGCGCCGACACCGTATCCGCCCTTGGCAGCCTCGTCGAGGAGCTGCCGCATGGAAACTAGAGGCATAAAAATTCTCCTTTGGGTGGCTCTTGCTGCCTTTGCGCTCAACTCTCAATCTTTCGGGAATTCAGCCTGGCGCCGGGAGCCGCAATCATGTTTATGGTAGCAGAGATGCGCAAGGAAAAACCGCTGGTGCTTACCTGCGTTCCTCCGGACTGTCCCGATTCAGGGCTTGGCCAGCCCCGCCGTCTCCAGAAAGGTCTAGCTTCCTGAAAGTGATGACGGCACCTGCGTCAACCCGCCGGGTTGTGTGCCACCAGCATGGCGTTGCGCCCTACGCATAGGTCACCTGTCCCAGGATCGCGCCGTGCTTTGCTCCCGTTGCGCTGGGTACATTGCTCGGCAGACGATGCCACGTGCACCACGCAAGCAGCGCAAACGCCGCCGCTTCTTTGGCTTCGGCGGGCAATCCGAAGGCGTCGCTGTCGTGCAAAACGCAGCCCTGCGGCTCGAGCCGCGCGGCCAGCATTTTCATCAGCGTCTGGTTGCGCGCGCCGCCGCCGGAGACGATGAAATCCACGGCACCGCCCTTCATGCGCGGCTCGACTTCGCGCGTGTAGCTCCGCGCGATCGTTTCCGCGGTCAAGGCCGTCGCTGTCGCGAGCGCATCGTTTGGTTTCTTGGATTGTGCGCGGCACTTCTTCAGAAACTCCGCCGCGTAAGCCCGGCCGAACTGTTCGCGCCCAGCGGTCTTGGGAGGGCGCAATTTGAAATATGGATGGCGCAAGGCGTCTTTCAGCACGGACTCAATTACAGTTCCGCGCGCCGCCAGCGCTCCGTTGCGGTCGAAAGGCTTGCCGAAGAGTTTTTGCGCCAGCCAGTCGATGACCATGTTGCCGGGCCCGGTATCGAACGCGAGCATTGCGCCGGGCAGACCTCCGGCCGGAATGGCAGTGAGGTTTGCAATGCCGCCGATGTTTTGCAAAACGCGCCCGCGTTTCTTATCTGCGAAGAGGACATAATCCAAAAGCGGAACGAGCGGAGCTCCCTGGCCACCTGCCAGCATGTCTGCCGGGCGAAAGTTCGATACCACGGGAACGCGCAACTCTGCTGCGATCGCCTGCGCCTCGCCTGCTTGCCACGTGCACGCAAACTTTCGGCCTGCATACTGGGCCGCGCTCGCCTGGTGATAGAGCGTCTGTCCGTGGCAGCCGACCAGATCAAGATGCAGACTGCGGCTCTCGGCGGTTTTCTTCACCGCTTCCGCATACGCGAGGCCCAACCGCCAGTTGAGCCGCGCCAATTCTGCCGTTGAAGTCGAGGACGCATTCATGGCAGCGAGCACAGCCCGCCGCAGTGCGGCAGGAAAAGCAATGTGCTCATGCGCCAGCAGTGTGAGTCTCGGACGAGTCGCTGATCCTTCAATTCGTACCGCCGCCACGTCGACCCCATCTGCGGACGTGCCGCTCATGACGCCGGCCACGGTGAGCGCCTTCATGCCATCCCCCGGGGGGCGGCCTTTGCCACTGTCTCGGCGAAACGCACGATCTGCGTGCGTAACGCCTCAAATTGCTTCGGGTTGAGCGCGGAGTGCATCTTTGCCGGGAATGTCTTGACTCGCTTTCGTGCCGACTCACGCGCACGCTCGAGCAAAATCTTGCTGAACGCCGCCGAGCGCTCGCCTTCGCGAATCAGCGCTTCGTACACCTGCAAGATCGGTTCAGAGTGGTGGCAGATTAAAGCCAAATCGCAGCCCATGCGCATCGTGGCAACCGCGGCGTCGGCAATGGGCATGAATTTAGTCACGCCGCCCATCTCGAGATCGTCCGAGACGACCATGCCGCGATAGCCTATGCGATTGCGGAGCACGGTCTGCATCCAGAACCTCGACACGGTGGCCGGGCGCACGGGGTCCGCTGTCAGGGGATACGCTGCGTGATTCACCATCACCATTGGCAATTGGCGGCGTAGTGCTCGGTAGGGTTCCAGATCCTCCTGCCACAACTGCGGCCACGTGCGCTCGATCTTCGGAGTCTCCAGGTGCGAATCGAGGGTGCCTCCGCCAAGGCCGGGAAAATGTTTGCCACATCCCGCCACGCCTTGCGCGGCCAGCCCTGCGAGAAACTCGCGCGCGTAGTCCGCAACACCAGCGCCGGTTTCAGCAGCGCAACGTGTCTCCATCACCTTGCGCGACTCGGGCAGCGCCAGATCGAGCACCGGCGCGAACGACGAATTGAATCCGAAGGCTTTTGCGGCCCGTGCCACCAGCTCGCCGTGCTCGCGCTGGATTGCGGCGCGCCCTGTTGCGCGCGCAGCTTGCGCCACGGCCTGTACCGAGGGAATCGGAGCCAACACATCGCGCAGACGGTCCACCGTGCCGCCTTCCACATCAACGAAAGCGCCGCAGTGCGGCGTGCAAAAGCTGGTTGCCTCGGCAAGCAGAGCGCGTGTTTGCGCGGCATCGACGATGTTTCGTTTAAAGAGAATGATGCCTGCGGGCCGGATCAGTTTGAGCCACGCCCGCTCCATCGCGGTGAGATCCTTGTCGCCCAACCCCACCACCAGCAAACTTCCCGCAGCCTGACGCAAAGTTTCTTTCATAGTCCCTTAGTCCCTGTTCTTCTTTAGTTCCTGTTGCAGTTCTTCCAGCAGGTTTAGCGCTTGCAGCGGCGTCAGGGCGTTGACGTCAGTGGCGTCAATGCGATCCACAATCCTCTGCGAGAGCGGCGTGAAGATCGTCATCTGCATCGGATCCGGCTCCGTTTCGACCTGCACGCTCTGCCGCTCCTGCTTCTCGTGCTGGCGCAGCACATTCTTGGCGCGCTCGATCACCGCTGCTGGCAGTCCGGCCAGCCGCGCCACTTCGATGCCGTAACTTTTGCTGGCCGCGCCGGGCTCAATGTTGTGCAGAAACACGATGCCGCTCGCCGACTCTTTCACACCCACGCGCAAATTGCGCACGCGCTGCAACTTCTCCGCGAGCATGGTGAGTTCGTGATAGTGCGTGGCAAACAGAGTGCGCGCGCCCACTTCGGCATGCAGAAACTCCACCGTCGCCCAAGCCAGCGAGAGGCCGTCGAAGGTCGCTGTTCCGCGGCCCATCTCGTCGAGCAGAATCAGCGAGCGACTGGTCGCCGTGTTCAGGATGGTCGCCGTCTCCGTCATTTCGACCATAAATGTCGAACGGCCGCGCGCCACATTGTCGCTGGCGCCGATGCGAGTGTAAATGCGATCGACCAGGCCGAAGCGCATCGAGTCGGCCGGCACAAAGCTGCCCATCTGGGCCATCAGCACCAGCATCGCGGCCTGCCGCAGATAGGTGCTTTTGCCGCCCATATTCGGCCCGGTCACCAGCAGCAGGCTCGCCGCTTGCGCGGTTTCACCCTTTGGAGAAGATTCGTCGGAAGCGCACAGGTAAAGATCGTTGGCGATGAAGCGTCCCTCGCGCGTCTCTTCCATCCACTGCTCGATGACGGGATGCCGCGCCGCCACAGCCTCCAGCACGGGCTCCTTGACCAGTTGGGGGCGCACATAACGCCGCGCTGCTGCCAGGTGCGCGAAACATGCCAGCAAGTCCGCCTCGGCCACGGCCGCGGAGCTGCGGCGGATGCGGCCGGCGCTTTCGAGAACGAATTGTCTCAGCTCGGCAAAGATGCGCTTCTCGATTTCGATGCAGCGGTCGTGCGCGGTGAGGATTTTGCGTTCGTAGTCTTTCAATTCCGGCGTGGTGAAGCGTTCCGCATTCACCAGCGTCTGCTTGCGCTCGTAGTCGGCGGGCGCGAGCGCCAGGTTCGCCTTGGTGATCTCGATGTAATAGCCGAAGACCGAGTTATAGCGCACCTTCAGCGATCCGATGCCAGTGCGTTGCCGTTCACGGTCCTCGATGGCCGCGATGGCCTGACGGCCCGAGGAGGAAACCGAGCGCAACTCATCGAGTTCCGCATCGATGTTCGGAGAGATAGCGCCGCCATCGACAAGCGTTAACGGCGGTTCGGCAACCAGCGTGCGCACGATGCGCGCCGTCAAGGCGTCGAGCGTGTCAAGATGCGCGGAGATTGCGCGCCATCGCGGCGCCTTCATGGCGTCGAGCGCGACTTTCAATCCCGGCAGCCGCGCCAGGCTGCTGGCGAGCGCGCGCACATCACGCGGACCAGCGGAGTCGAGCGAAATCCGCGCCAGCAGGCGTTCCAGATCCAAAATGCCGCCGAATGCGCGCCTCATTTCCTCGCGTTTCAGCAGATCACTGTGCGCCTCGGCAACCGCTTCGTAACGTGCGTCGATCTCCGGCGCAGCGTTGAGCGGCCGCAGAATGGTTGCCCGCAGTAGCCGTTTGCCCATCGGGGTCAGGCAGGCATCGAGGGTGCGAAACAATGTGACGCGATCGTCCTGGCCGGAAAAGAGAGGCTCTACTAATTCAAGGTTGCGCACCGTCACCTGGTCCAGTTCCAGGGCCGTTGAGTGCTCCTCGAACTTCAACGAGTCGATATGCAGCGCTTCGTTTTTTTGCGTGGTGCGCACGTAGTGCAGCACGGCCCCGGCCGCAATCGCCGCCGGCTCGTGGCCGTTCAGCCCGAAGCCCTCAAGCGAATGGACATTCAGTTGCCGCTCGACAAGCGGCACAGCAAAGTCACGCGTCAACACCCAATCCTCAACCCGCGTACGCGCCGGAATCCTCTCCAGTTGCGCGGGAAGCTCCGCGCTCGCCGCCAGCAACACCTCGCTGGGAGCGGCCAGCAGGAGCGCATCGATGGCTTGCGCCCGGGCATCCACTCCGCGAAACTCCGAGGTGCGAAACTCGCCCGTTGATACGTCCAGCAGCGCCAGCGCGCAAACCGACTCACTGGCGCGTGCGCCCTTGGGCGTTGCCTCGTAAAGCGCCGCGAGAAAGTTGTTCTGCTCCTGCCCGAGCCCCGCATCCAGAGCCGTTCCCGGCGTGAGAACCCGCGTCACTTCGCGCCGCACGATTTTCTTCGTGAGCTTGGGGTCTTCCATCTGATCGCAGAGAGCGATGCGATAGCCCTTGCGAAGGAGGCGCGTCAGGTACTGCTCGACAGCGTGAAAAGGCACGCCGCACATGGGAATGCTGCGCTCGCGGTCGCGCGCCGTCAGCGTCAACTGCAACTCGCGGCTGGCTACCGCGGCGTCGTCATAAAAAAGCTCGTAAAAGTCGCCCATGCGAAAGAACAACAGCGCATCGGGATTCTGCTTTTTCGCCGCGGTCCATTGGCGCATAAAAGGCGTGAGCTCCGGGGCGTTCTTCTCCGGCTGTCCTTTTTCGGTGAACGGGGAAGTGAGCGCAAACTCTTCTTGTTCAGTGACATCGCCCGGATCCGCGGAGGCGCGAGCCTCGCCTGCGTGCGGGGGCAGAGCTGCGTCCAGGAGCGGGGCCGTGCCCGGTAGAGGGACGTGCACGGCGCGGTGTTGAGAGTCGTCGCGGATCACGCTGGTTCTAAGACTATCGCGGCGGTGAGCCACAGGGGTAGCGAATGCGACGGTGGAATTCGCGGCTTAGAACTCCGCGAGAGCTTGTTGCATCGAACTGAAACGGAAGGATTGCCGGGCGCCGTTTGAATCCAAGCGGGGCGATGGCAGAGGTCTGAGGAGGTTGTGGAACGGCGGTAAGGAAAACGCAGTGCCAGACCCGGTACCTGCAAGTGATGTGATCTAGATCACTTTCGGAAACGGCAGAGATCGGCAAACTAGTGTTCTCGCACGAAAATCCAAAGGAGACCCGTTGATGAGTCTCGATGTTCTGCTACAAAAGCTGATTGCGATTGAACGTGCGGTTGGAGTGGCGCACAACAACACAGTTCGCGGCCTGGTTTACGACGCGGAGAGCTATCTCCTCGATATGCAGTGCGAAGCGCTCGCGGCCATGAGTCAGCCGGACAGCGACGCGTCCCGACGCGTCCCATGCTTGCGCGAAATCGCGTAGGTCAGACCGCCAGGATTCAACCTCCAAGGTTCTTAGGCAGACGTACGACCTGTTGATCGGTCCTGATAAAAACAACTCCTGAAGACCTCCACTGGTTCCACGACCCTGTTGGCAGCGGCCGTCATTACCATGAAGAAATAAGTTAGGCGGGCGTCGCTGCGTCCATGTACAATCGCTGCGGCTTGCAGGGTCGCCCCGATTCTGCTGCGTCGAATCCCGGCCCCCAGCACCGAATCCCAATATCCCCATGGAGGAAGATCAGATGAACAGAATGAAGCAGTATGTTTATTGCGCGTTGATAGCCTTGGTGACGCTCTGCGTTGCAAAGGTCGCCAAGGCTCAATCCCCATTCGACGGCACCTGGAAGACTGACCTGTCGCAGACCAAGTTCAGCCCGAAACCCCTGGCTTTCTATATCAGCCAGGGCTGGTACCACTGCGTCACATGCAACCCCACATTCGACGTTGCCGCCGACGGGCAGGATCACGCAGTTACCGGGCAATCGTACGACACGATCAGCGTTACGATTGTGGATCCACATAGCATCTCGATCGCGACCAAGAAAGGCGGTCAAGCCGATTACGAACAGACCCGTACGGTCTCTGCCGACGGCAAAACTCTCACTGTCAAATCGACCGGTCACCCCGTGAATGGTAGCGCGTCGATAAGTTTTGAAGCGTCTGCCAAGCGGAGCGGCGTGGCGCCAGCAGGCGTGCACGCGACCTCTGGCCAGTGGATCATCCAGAAGCAGACCGGAAGCGACAATGCCTTGCTGACCACGTACAAGACGAATGGCGATCAGTTCACGATGACCTCGCCGACCGGCGAGACCTATACCGCGAAGTTCGACGGGGCCGACTATCCTGCGACGGGTACGCATTACTATAACGCAGTCTCGCTGAAGAAGATCAACGCAAATACGATTGAGGAAACTGACAAGCGGGACGGTAAAGTCGTCGATATTTCGACTATGACCGTCTCGGCGAACGGCAAGATGATGACCGTGGTCGATAACGACAAGGTCACGGGCCGGACTTCTACCTTCGTTGCCAAAAAGCAGTAACGCTTACGGCATTGGGATGAAACACTCCAGCCCCGGCGTCTGCCGCGCTGCATGGACGCCGGGGATGGAGGTTCGCTCCATTCGGCCGATAGGTGCCCATCCGGGGCCAGATCTCGGTCTCGCTTTGCAAGACAGGGGCAAGCTTCGCGGCAGCCGTAAGGTGATTTGCATCACAGTATACTTATTGGTAACGCCTTTAAGGTAAGAGCTGCCATGTACCTGCTTTGGCTACGAGTTGCGGCCATTTTGTACGCCGGCGGATGTATCTCCATCTTCCCCGCCGTGCTCTCAAGATCCTTGCCCTGGCGCAAGACCTGCGTCCACGTGGGCGGAATGGCCTTTTTCTTTCATTTTGTCTCCGTGGTCGAGATGCTGGTGCAGGCGCATCGCCTGATGCCGGTAGGCGTGCGCGAGATCGAGTCGCTGCTGGGCTTTGCCGTGGCCGGGCTGTTCTTTCTGGCCTGGTGGCTCTACGACGCCATCTCCCTTGGAATCTTTGCCTTGCCGGCGACTTTCTTCCTCGTATTCATTCCCTCGCTGGGGGCGGATCGCTACCGCTTTCCCTCGCAGCGGGTCTGGGTCAGCTGGCTGGTGGCGCACATCATCGCCCTGTTGCTGGCCTATGCGGCGCTTAGCTTCAGCCTGCTGTCTTCCATCATGTACCTGGTCCAGGAGCGGCGCATCAAATCGAAGCACAAACTGGGAGAAAAGTCCCGTTGGGCACCGCTCGACTGGCTGCCTCCGCTCGACACACTCGAACGTCTGGCACTCGCCACCCTCGAATTTGGATTTCCCTGCATGACCGTGGGCCTGCTCATTGGCTCCGTCCTGGTGCAGGAAACCTCGCTGGGCGCGGCCTATTTTCTCGATCCCAATATTCTTGCTTCGTTCGTCATGTGGTTCGTTTACGCGACGCTCCTCCTGCTTCGGCGCGGCATGGGAATGCGCGGTCGCAGGGCCGCCTATGTCTCCGGCGTGGCGTTGGTCGTGATGATGGCGGTCTGGGCAGTCAACTTCTTTAGCCAGGTGCACAGGTTCGGTCCCCAATGACACTCGCACTCATTGGCGTTAACCACAAGACGGCGCCCATCGCTCTCAGGGAGAAGATCGCGATCGGCCGCGACGACCTGGCCGAGACCACCCGCGCGCTGGCTTCGACGCCGGGAGTCGCCGAGTGCATGATCGTCTCCACCTGTAACCGCGTGGAGCTGCTGGCTGCCGTGGAGGGCCCGGACGCCCCGGTCGCCGACTTCCTGTCCAGCTACTTCGGCATAGAAGCCCAAGTGCTTGCGCCGCATCTGTACGAGTACCACGACAAGGAAGCGGTGAGCCACCTGTTTCGCATGGCCGCAAGCCTTGACTCGATGGTGGTGGGCGAGCCGCAGATTCTGGGCCAGGTGAAAGAAGCCTTCGCCGTGGCGCGCGCCGCGGGAACCGTCTCGGGTCAGCTGGAACATCTGCTGCAAAGCGCGTTTGCGGCGGCAAAAAGAGCGCGCAGCGAGACCGGAATCGGTTCGAACTCGGTTTCCATTGCATCCGTGGCCGTCGATCTGGCGCGTAAAATCTTTGGTTCGCTCGAGGGGCGCACAGTTTTTCTGGTGGGCGCGGGAAAAATGAGCGAAATTGCCGCGCGGCACCTCGTACAGCAGGGCGCCGGCGCCATCCTGGTGAGCAATCGCACCGCCGAGCGCGCGCGCCGCATGGCCGAGGAGTTTTCCGGCTCCGTGGTGCCCCAGGTCATCGAGTTCGCACAGCTTTACGAAGCGGCCAGCCGCGCCGACATCGTCATCAGCTCCACGGGAGCGCCGCATCCCATCTTCCGACGCGAGCACGGGCAGGCCTTCCTGCAGAAGCGGCGCAACCGGCCCATGTTCTTCATCGATATTGCCATGCCGCGCGACGTCGATCCGGAGATGAACGAGCTCGACGGCATCTTCGTTTACGACATTGACGACCTAGGACAAGTTGCCGACTCACATAAGGAAGAGCGCAGCCGCGAGGCGGTTGACGCCGAGGCGCTGATTGCGGCGGAAGTGGAGCGCTTCCACCTTCGCCAACGGACCGTCAATGTCGCGCCGGCGATTGTTGCATTGCAAAGAAAAGCCGAAGAAATTCGCGTGGCGGAGATGGCGCGGATTCACAGCCGGCTGGGCACGCTTTCGCCCGAGCAGTTGGCCGCCGTCGAAGCATTGACGCGGGGGCTAGTGAACAAGTTTTTGCATCCGCCCATGCAGGCGATCAAGCAAGCGGCGCGCGACGGTGACGAGTCGCGTCTCGAGGCGCTCTGCGACGAGTGGTCGGTGTCGGCGGCTACCCCGGTTGAGGCTCAAGCGGCGGGAGAGAAGGCGGCGAAGACCGAAAGGGAAACCCCGAATGCAGAGGAACCCGAGAGCAAGCGTGTCGTGAACATAAGAGTCTTTGAACGCGGAATGGGAGCACGCAAATGAAGCTGCGCATCGGGAGCCGCGGATCGCAGCTCGCACTCTGGCAGGCTAATCACATTGCCGGATTGCTACGCGTCGAAGGTCACGACGTGGAAATCGAGATCATCAAGACCACCGGAGACCGTCTGCAGGAAGTGACATTCGCGCAGGTGGGTTCCAAGGGCATGTTCACCAAGGAAATTGAAGAAGCGCTGGCCGACGGTCGCGTAGATCTCGCCGTGCATTCGCTCAAGGACCTGCCCACCGAGCTGCCGGAGCCATTTACGCTCGCGGCCACGCCGGTGCGCGTCGATCCGCGCGACGTGTTCGTTTCCATCAACCATGCCAATCTCGCCGCGTTGCCGCTGGGCGCGCGCGTGGGCACTAGCAGCCAGCGACGCCGCGCGCAGTTGAAGGCGCTGCGGCCTGACCTCGATTTGGTCGAGTTCAGAGGCAACGTCGACACGCGGCTGCGTAAGCTTGCCGAGGGTCAGGTGGAGGCGATTCTGCTGGCCGCTGCGGGCCTCGACCGCCTGGGCAGGACCGACTGGGTGCGCGAGCGCCTCTCGCCGGAGGAGTTTTGTCCCGCTGCCAGTCAGGGCGCGCTGGGAATCGAGACGCGCAAGGACGATGCGGCGACCATCGATGCGGTGAGTTTTCTCGATCACGCGGTCACGCGGTTCGCCGTCGCGGTGGAGCGCGCGGCATTGGCTGCGCTGGGCGGTGGTTGCCAGGTGCCTATAGGGATTCACTGCCGCCAGGTGCCATTTGAGGCGTTGGAAAGTAAAGGCGAAATCAGACTGCACGATGAGGTCTTTGGCGTCGTTGCCAGTCCAGACACTGGCGCGACTGTGCGCGTCTATCATCGAAGCGTGCGCGACAACATTGATCCAGCAGCGCTCGGCCGTCAGATTGCCGCAATGTTGATGGAAGGCGGCGCGGGTCCACTGCTAGCGGCGGCCGGTGATGTCCCAGGCGGAGCCGCCTGATGACGGCGCTGCCGCTGGCGGGCCGCCGTGTTCTGGTGACGCGCGCCGCGCATCAGGCAAGCAAACTGAGCGAGGGACTGCGCGCGCTGGGTGCCGAGCCTGTCGAAGTTCCTGTGTTGGAGATTCAGCCTCCAGCCGATCTCGCGCCGCTTGATCGCGCGCTCCGCGCACTCGATTTGTATGACTGGCTTATTCTCACCAGCGCCAACACGGTGCGTTCGCTTGCGGATCGCGCAGCAGCGCTCGGTGTGCCGCTCGTTAAAGGTCCGCACCTGCAAGTGGCTGCAGTCGGCGAAGCCACGGCAACCGCGGCGCGCCAATCCGGTCTGCCGGTGGCTATAGTACCGGAGACCTACGTCGCGGAAGCATTGGTTGAGGGCTTGGCCGATCAAGTGGCCGGAATGAGAATCGTGCTGGCCCGCGCTGAAGTCGCACGTGACGTGATCCCCGACGCGCTGCGCGCCGCGGGAGCGACGGTCGACGTCGTCGATGCCTACAGAAACGGCCTGCCGGTCGCCGCGCCGGGGCTGCTGCGCACAGCGCTTGCCGAAGGAATAGATGCGGCAACCTTCACCAGCTCCTCCAGCGTGACGCATCTTGCCGATGCAGCCCGCGCTGCAAACCTTGTTTTTCCATTTGCAGGCGTCGCCGCCGTATCCATCGGGCCGATCACCAGCGCAACCCTGCGCGAATTTGGCTGGCCCCCCGTCGCCGAAGCCAGCCGATCGGATATTCCAGCCTTGATTGCAGCAGCGATTGAATTGCTGCAAAAAGTCTCGAAATCATAAGCTAGAATTACGCCAAGGAGCGCGCCGGTGATCCGCCTTGGATTGAGCTTTCTCGTGTTGTCTTCGGTTGGGTTTGTTATCTACTTTAGGTACATCTTCAGGATCTCGTTTGAGCCCACTCCGTGGTATGACACCTGTCTCCAATGGCTGATGCTCGCATTGTTATTGACAGGTATTGTCCTCTGCCTTTTTGGTGTCCATCGCTGGATAATTCGCAAGTATCGCCCGCTTTGATTTGAGGACTCTAACTTCGCTACCTCAGCTCTCCCACGTCTTGTCCTTCGACCGGCAGAGCTGTTCGAGGTTGCACAGGTTGCACTTTGGATTGCGAGCGATGCACACACGGCGGCCGTGATGAATGATCTGGTGCGAGAAGCTGATCCAGCGCTCGCGCGGAATCACCTGCATCAACTCCTGCTCAACCTTTTCCGCGGTGTCGCCTTTGGCGAGTTCCAGGCGTCGAGAAATGCGAAAGACGTGCGTGTCGACCACGACGCCTTCGGCCTTTCCGAAGCAAACGCCTAACACCACGTTGGCCGTCTTGCGCGCTGCACCTGGAATGGTGATGAGTTCGGCGAGCGTCTGTGGAACCTGTCTGCCAAAGTCGGCGATGATCTTGCGCGCCGCGCCCTGAATCGACTTGGCCTTGTTACGGAAGAACCCCGTCGTCTTAATCAACTCCTCGAGTTCAGGCAAACCCGCTTTCGCCATCGCTTCGGGAGTAGGGAAGCGCCGGAACAACTCGGGCGTCACCATGTTCACGCGCACATCGGTGCATTGCGCGGAAAGAATTGTCGCGACAAGTAGCTCCCACGGCGAGCGATGGTTGAGCGCACACTCCGCTTCGGGGTACGCTTCGTCGAGACCCTTGAGAATGGCTTCAACGCGGTCCGGGGCGAGCGCACCGCGAGTGACCCGTGCGGGTGGCTTCTTGTGTTTAGCGGGTGTGGAGATACGGACCGGCATGAGTAGGAGTGCAACGCCTCTTTATTGTTCTCTTTCTTAGAGTTTCCCGTCGAGCCACGCGCCCAGCTTCTCCACCGGCAGCCGCACCCCAAGATAGAACTGCCCGAACAGCGCATACACCGCGCTAACTTCGTCGAAGCGCATTTCGTAAATAAGCTTCTTGAAGACGACAGGGTCATCGGCGAAAAGATCTACGCCCCATTCCCAATCGTCCATCCCGATCGAACCGGAAATTATTTGCTTCACTTGCTCGGCATATCTGCGGCCGATCATGCCGTGCTCGTGCATCATGCGCTGGCGCTCGGCAAACGGCACGGTGTACCAGTTCACCTGCTCGCCGCGCTTGCGATCCATGGGATAAAAGCATAGGTACTTCGCGTCGGGCACGGAAGGGAACAGCCGCGGTTTCATGGCGTCGGCTCCGCGCGCGAGCGAACTCGCGATCTCTGCATTCCACTCTGGAGTGTGGGCTTCAAATCCCTTCGCCGAGGCGGCCTCGTAGGTTTTGCGGCTCGACTCGTAGAGGCCTAGCTCAACCACCGATACGTAGGAATGCGTCGGCGTGAGGAAGTCGTAGAGCGCTGTCTGCGCCAGATCCAGTTCCACTTGGTTCAGCGCTTCAAACGATTCGCGAAAGTGCACGAGGATCAGGTCGCCCTTGTGGCCGAGTTCGGAGAAAAGAGCCGTCTGCACTTTGCCGTCGGCTGCGCGCTCCATCTTATCGAGCACCGTCACAAACTCCGTGGCCATGGCTGCGCGCTTCTCTGTTGAGCCAAGAGCACGAAGCGCCTTCCAATCGAAGCGGAAGAACTGATGCAGAACGCTTGAGCCTTCAAGGGTGAGGGGAACGGGAGGAAATTCGGACAAGGCGACCTCGATGTCTTATTGCAATCAGCAACTATCCTAACAAAGCCGCGCTGTTCAGTTGCGCAGGTCGCTCTCCAGGCTGGCGGCGCCCATGGCGGAGGTGGCGTACTGCTCGCCCCAGGCCTTCATGGCCATCAGAATAGGATTCAGCGCGCGCCCCTTGCGCGTGAGCGTGTATTCGGGCCGCGGCGGATGATCGGCATAAAGACGGCTGGTGAGGATGCCGTGCGCGGTGAGATCTTTAATGCGAGCCGAGAGCACAGCAGGCGTGAGGCCGGGGAGGCCGGCCACAAAGTCCTGGAAACGCCGCGTCTGGTGCAAAAAGAGATCCCGCAGAATCAGAATGGTCCAGCGGTCGCCAATCACATCGAGTGTGGAGGCGATCGAACACCGCATCGAGTATTTTCTGGTCATGCCTAGCCTCGAATCATGATAAATACTATAGTCACTATATTAAACACAGTACAAATAAAGAGACCAAATCCGCTGAAATTCTTGTGAGTTGCCGGGCCTTTGTCTGCAGGGCACGCAAAATGCGGGGTCAGCCCAGTCGTCCTGAAACCCGCGGGCTATACTCGCTAAGGCATGATCGAAAAACTAATCGCCCTCCTGGGAGTTCTGATCACCCGCACTATCGATGCCGGCGGTTACATAGGCATCGCGGCGCTTCTGGCTCTGAATTCCTCCGGCATTCCCATTCCATCGGAAGTCATTCTTCCGTTCTCCGGCTACCTGGTTTTTCAGGGACGCTTCAATCTCCTGCTTGTGGCCGTCATGGGCACAATCGGCTGCAACATCGGGTCGGCCATCGCCTATTGGATCGGCGCCAAAGGCGGGCGGCCGCTGGTGGCGCGTTATGGCAAATGGGTATTGATGAGCGCGCACGATCTCGATCGGATGACGGGATTTTTCGAGAAGTACGGGGCGATTGCCATTTTGATCGGACGCATGCTGCCGCTGGTGCAGACGTATGTTGCATTTCCCGCGGGAATCGGCAAGATGCCGCGTGTGCGCTTTCACATTTACACGACGATTGGTTCGTTTATCTGGTACCTCTGCCTGGCCTGGGTGGGCATGAAGCTCGGCCAAAGCTGGAATACCGATCCGAGGCTGCAAGAGGCGTTTCATCGTTTTCATCTGGTGGTGGAGCTCGCACTGGTCGCGTTCGTTGCGTGGTTCTTGTGGGTGCACATCAAGCGGTGGAAGAAGCAGGGAGTAGAGAGTAGCCAGTAGGGAGTAGGCAAGCGAAGTTTCCCGCAGTACGAGAATTAGAAATCATTTTCAAAACCGAGGAACAGGAGAAGCAATGGCAGCGAAGGGGAAAGGCGGCAAGAAAGCCGTAGTTCGCGCGGGCAATGCGTCCGCGAGCAAGAAGACCGCCGCAACAAAAGTTGAGCCCGCCAAGGGCAAATTAGGTGTGATGGTGGTGGGCCTGGGCGCCGTTGCCACCACGATGATCGCCGGCGTGGAAGCCATTCGCCGCGGACTCGCGAAGCCGATCGGTTCGCTGACGCAGATGGGCACCATCCGGCTGGGCAAGCGCACGGACAATAAGTCGCCGCTGATTAAGGACTTTGTTCCGCTCGCCGATTTGAACGATATCGTCTTTACCGGCTGGGACATCTTCAAGGACAGCGCCTACGAGGCGGCCGTGCACGCAGCCGTGCTCAAGCCCGAGATGCTCAAGCAGCTCAAGCCGTACCTGCAAAAGATCGAGCCCATGCCCGCGGTATTCGATCAGTATTACGTCAAGCGGCTCGACGGCACGCACGTGAAGAAGGGCAAAAACAAGCGCGATCTCGCGGAGCAACTGCGCGCAGACATTCGCGCTTTCAAGAAGAAGGTCGACCGCGTGGTCATGATCTGGGCCGCTTCGACGGAGATTTTCCTCGAGCCGAAGCCTGTGCATCGTTCCATCGAGGCGTTCGAAGCAGGGTTGGAGAAGAACGATCGCGCCATTGCGCCCTCGCAGATTTACGCGTACGCGGCGCTGAAGGAAGGTGTGCCCTTTGCCAATGGCGCGCCGAATCTCACCGTCGACCTTCCCGTCATGATCGAGCTGTCGAAGCAGAACGCCGCGCCCATCTGCGGCAAGGACTTCAAAACCGGGCAGACCTTCATGAAGACGGTGCTGGCGCCGGCGTTCAAGGCGCGCATGCTGGGCGTCAACGGATGGTTCTCCACGAACATCCTCGGCAATCGCGACGGCGAGGTGCTGGACGAGCCGCAATCGTTCAAGACCAAGGAAGAGTCGAAGCTCGGATCACTTGAGTATATTTTTCAGCCGGAGATTTATCCCGATCTCTACAAGGAGATCTACCACAAGATTCGCATCAACTATTATCCGCCGCGCGGCGACGAAAAAGAGGCGTGGGATAACATCGACATCTTCGGTTGGCTGGGCTATCCCATGCAGTTGAAGGTGAATTTCCTGTGCCGCGACTCGATCCTGGCCGCGCCCATCGCGCTGGACCTGGTGCTGTTCCTCGATCTCGCCAAGCGCACGCCGGAATTGCGCTCCATCGGCATTCAGGAGTGGCTCAGCTTCTACCTCAAGTCGCCGCAGAGCGCGCCTGGGCTTTACCCCGAGCACGATCTGTTCATCCAGTCGATGAAGCTCAAGAACACGCTGCGTCACATCATGGGCGCGGACCTGGTGACGCACCTGGGGCTTGATTATTACGACTGAGACTGGCCCGTAAAAGGGTATTGCCGACCTCCGGGTCGACTGCGATAAAGGTCTCTTGACCCGCACATCGCTGCTGGCGGCGTGGACGCCGCCAGTACAGCCGGTCTGGAGACCGGCGCTACACCGGATGGCGTAATCTGAAAGAACCATGAAAGATTCGGCCGTTCTGTTGATCGATTGCCCCGATCGCAAGGGCCTGGTGGCGCGTGTGTCGGGCCTGCTCTTCGAGCGTGGCGCCAACATCTTGCACGCCGATCAGCACATCGACCATGGCTTGGGCCTGTTTTTCATGCGCGTCGAGTTTGAGCTGGAAGGATTCGACCTCGAAGGCTTTCGCGCCGCTTTTGCTGCGCTCGCATCCGACCTCGACATGACATGGAAGCTCACTTCGAGCGCGCGCAAGCCGCGGGTTGCGCTCTTCTGCTCGCAGTATCTGCACTGCATGGCCGATCTACTTCATCGCTGGCGCACCGGCGAACTGGTCTGCGAGATTCCCCTCATCGTTTCCAATCACCGCGCGGTCGAGAACTTGGCCGCCTATTACAGAGTGCCATTTGAGCACGTGCCGGTGACGGCAGAAACCCGCGCCGCAGCCGAAGCACGGCAGGTCGCTCTTCTTGAGCAGAACGAAATTGAGCTCGTCATCCTGGCGCGGTATATGCAAATCCTCTCGCCGGCATTTGTGGCGCGTTATCCTGCCGGGGTGATCAACGTGCACCACTCGTTTTTGCCCGCGTTTACCGGCGCGCGGCCGTACCACGCGGCGCATGCGCGCGGCGTCAAGCTCATCGGAGCCACCAGCCACTATGTCACCGAGGTTCTCGATGACGGCCCGATTATCGAGCAGGATGTGGCGCGCATCTCGCACCGCGACCAGGTGGAAGATCTGGTCGCGCGGGGCAGGGACTTGGAGCGCATGGTGCTGTCCCGGGCCGTGCGTTGGCACCTCGACCGACGCATCCTCTGCTACGGCAACAAGACGGTGGTCTTCGATTAGGGCGGAGAACTTGAGCGCCTACGGGAAATGTAAGTCTCGGTATATCAGATGCTTATAGAAGCTTGTGGGAGGAAGCAAGGGAAAGTGCTTGCCAAGAGTGTTGTTTTTGGGTTAATTTACTAACCAGTTAGTTAATTCAAAATGACGCCGCCAAACCAAACTGAAACCCAAGCCGACCGTTCCGCCGAAACGCGCAGCCGCATTCTCGATGCCGCACTGACCGAGTTTGCCGCGAGCGGATTGGCCGGGGCGCGCACCGAGTCGATTGCCGCCGCGGCTGGCGTCAACAAGGCGCTGCTCTATTACTACTTCGAGAGCAAGGAAAAGCTCTACGCCGCCGCACTCGAAATGGTCTCGGCCCGGGTGCGCGACCGCTCGATGGCGGTGTTTCTTCGCGATGCCAGCCCCGGAGAACGGCTGCTGCGCGCGGCGCTGGAGCATTTTGACCGGATCCTGACGCAGCGCGAATTCCAAAGCCTGATGCAGCAGGAGATGATCCGGCTGCATAAGGGCGAAGATGGCGAGTTGCCCATTCTGGCGAAGCGGATCTTCGCGCCGCTGCATGCCATGTTTCAGTCGATGGTGCGCGAAGGTATCGCGTCAGGCGAGTTGATCGAGGTTGAATGGCTACAGATTGTGCTTTCAGCCCTTGGCGGCAACGTCTTCTATTTCCTCAGCGCGCCGGTGTGGCGGCTGATCATGCCTTTTGAGCCATTCGACACCGAAGTGCTGCGGGCACGGAGGGCGACCACGGTGGAGTTTCTTGGCCAGGCTCTCTTCCAGGATCGTAAGCACGGCGCGGAGCTGGCGGCAAAGGTACTGTCGGATATGCCGATGCCGGAGACCTCCGAATTCAAGCAGAAATCGATCATTTGAGGTGACGAGGGAGTGAGCGCGCGAAATCGAGTTTTTTTGATTCTTGGACTGCTGTTGGTGGGATCGCTGATCTGGTATCTCACCACCACGCGGCGTTCCACCGATTTGCAACTGATCGGGACCGTAGATGCGAACGAAGTTATCGTCAGCTCCAAAATTCCGGGGCGCATTCAGACGCTGACCGTGGAAGAAGGACAGGACGTGACGCAAGGCGAGCTGATCGCGGTTATCGAAAGCCAGGACTTGCAGGCTGAGCTGAAGGCTGCCGAGGCCACTGAGGCGAGTCAGCGCTATAAGGTGAACAGCACTGAGGATACGGAACAGCAAAACCGGGGCGAGACCTCGAGCGCAGTAGTGAGCGCGGAGGCGCAGGTGCAGGCGGCGCAGGCCGCTCTGGCGCAGGCCCAGGCGCAGTATGAGCATCAGCAGGCCGATACCAGCCGAGCCGTGGCTCTGGCCGAGCAGGGAATTGATAGCACACAGACGCGCGACGAAATGGAAACGGCCCTGCGGGCAGCCAAGGCCGCGGTTGATGCTGCGCGCGACAATCTTGCTGCGGCGCAGGCCAATCTTCGCCAAGCGCGCGCCCATGAAATGTTAACCGAGGTCTCGGCGCGCACGGTAGACCAGACCCGCGCCGATGCTGCCAATGCCCGTGCGCTGGCGGAACAGGCGCAAGTGGAAGAAGGATACTCCCAGATCGTGTCGCCCATCAACGGCAAAGTGGATGTGTGGGCAACGCGGCAGGGTGAAGTGGTGTCCGCGGGCGCACCCATTGTCACCATCATGGACCTGACGCAGACCTGGGTCTACGCGCCGCTGCCCGAAACGCAGGCCGATGCCGTACAGCTGCATGACAGCTTGCGCGTGGTAATGCCCAGCGGCGCCACGATTTGGGGCTACGTGATCGCCAAGTCGGCCGAGAGCGATTTTGCCACGCAGCGCGACGTGAACAGCATGAAGCGCGACATCAAGACGATTCAGTTGAAGCTGCTCATCCCCAATCCCGGCGAGAAATTTGTGCCCGGCATGACGGCCGAGGTCTACATTCCCAAGGCAAAGTTGGTGAAGCAGTGAGCGCGCCCAGCAACGGCTTGCCCGCAAATGGCAACGGCGCGCCGCGTCCTGTGGCCATTGCGGTGGAGCACATCTGGAAACGCTACGGCGACTTCGAGGCTGTGAAGGACGTGAACTTCAGCGTGACCGAGGGCGAGATCTTCGGTTTGCTGGGACCGAACGGCGCGGGCAAGAGCACGCTCATCCGCATGATGACCACACTCATCCCCGTCACCGCGGGCAAAGCTGTTGTGGCCGGGTATGACGTGAGCAAAGACCCGGACGACGTACGGCAGGCGATTGGTGTGATTCCTCAAGCGCTCACCAGCGACCAGGATCTGACCTTGCAGGAAAACCTGTCGATTTACGCCAAGCTCTATGGCGTGCCGCGCGAGCAGCGCAAGAAGAACATCGACGCGGTGCTCGAAGCCGTCGATCTGACCGAGTGGCGCGATGCGCAGACCAAAACGCTTTCTGGCGGCATGCGGCGAAGGCTCGAGATCGCGCGCGGTCTGGTGCACAATCCGCGCATCTTTTTTCTGGACGAGCCCACCACCGGTCTCGATCCCGTTTCGCGCATCGCGGTATGGGAGATGCTCAACAAGCTCAAGACAACGCGCAATCTCACGATGCTCCTCACCACGCACTACATGGATGAGGCCGACAAGCTCTGCGACCGCATCGCCATTGTGGATCACGGCAAGCTGGTGGCGCTGGGCACTCCCGTGGAGCTTAAGAACAGCGTAGCCGGCGCGAATGTAGTGGAAGTGCACTTTGACCGCGACGACGATGCGTGGCCGGGGCGCTTGCAGGCGATGGAGGGCGTGACCAGCGTGCAACCCGAGGGCTCAGGCTTCTACCGCGTCATCACCAAGTCGGGATCGAAGACCACCATGGAGATTGTGGAACTGGCGGCAAGCCTGGGTGAAACGCTCACCTCGCTGAGCGTGCAAAATACCACGCTCGACGACGTGTTTATCCACTACACCGGGCGGCAACTGCGCGATGAGCAGGTGAAGCCGGTATTTACGATGCCGCCGCGGCCGGGAGCGCGCCCATGAACCGGATGTTTGCCATCATCGAGCGCGAAATGCGCAAGTTCTTCCGCTCGCCCACGCTCATGATCATGTCGCTCATGATGCCGATTCTTCAATTGGTCATCATCGGGAACGCGTTCGGGGGCAAGATCGTGGGCACCCACGTGGCCGTGGTGGATTACGACCACGGGCCGCAGGCCGTGAAGGTGCGCGAGGCCTTCGACGCTGTCGCCGCCAACATCAAGACCTTCTCCACCATCGAATACACAAGTGAAGTGCAGGCGCGCGAAGATGTGCGCACCGGCAAGATCGATGCGGCCGTGATTATTCCGGCGCAATACTCCCGTCGTGTCTATGCACAGGACGCGCCCAGGCTTGGCTTTGTTGTCGACAACTCCGATCTGTTCACGTCCTCGTCGCTTGAAGCCGAGATGCAGTTGCTGGTCGAGGCTATGAACGCACCGCAGGTTCAGGACCGTCTGGCAAAGACCATCGCGCTCGAAGTCGTCGAGCTTTACCCGTACGTGAATTATCTGAAGTATCTTCTGCCGATGACGGTGGCGCTGGCGATGTATATCTCGGTGATGATCGGCGGCGGGATGCTCTACATCGACGACAAGGCGCGCGGTGTGCACGAGGGCTACTTGGTTACGCCGATAACGAAACTGGAGCTGGTCTTCGGGCTGAATATCGCCGGCGCCATTAAAGCGACGCTGAGCGGAATATCTATCGTGGTCATCGGGTCGCTCATCGCCGGGCTGGGAATTATCTTTCATCCCATAATCATGATGCAGACGTTGTGCCTGATCATCGCCGGCTCCATTGCCTTCAACGGCATGATGTTTCTGCTCATGGTGCGGGTCGACGATCCGCTGGTTCCCCGCGCCATGTTCGGCGTGCTCAATGTCCTGCTGTTATATCCCTCGGGCGCCATGTATCCCACAGCGTCGTTCCCCAAGTGGATGCAGGTCTTGACCGTGATCGATCCCTTTACATACGTGATCCACGGCTTCAAATCGGTACTGCTCAAAGATGGCGGCTGGGTCGCTATCAAGGGTGACCTCCTGTTCCTCGTCATCTTTGGAATCGCCACGCTGCTGGTGGCCACGCCGCTGTTCAAGCGCACGCTGTAGAGCAGGTTTCAGGTATCAGCTCGCAATACACAGCGACCAGTGCGTGTCGTTGCTTTCAGTTAGTCCGCATTTCTCACACTTAGTCAGAGAGCCTGCAGTTCCAGGGGGCGAAGGACTGTTTGGATGGGGTGAGTTGTCTCCAGGAGTCGTGGAGCGAGATTTTATCGGTGATGGCGCGGCGTAGTCCGGCTACAGATCGCGATTTTGGGCAAGGCTCCGCGAGCCGATCCGTTGAGTGCGGGTGAAGTTGGTGTTTTTAGCAGCAGCGGGTAGAGTTCAGCAGCGCAGGGCATGGAAGGCATGCGCGTAGATGTCTCTCCACGGATAGGCCGAGTTCATCTGGAGCACGACGCGGCGTACGCTGATATGCACCAGGGCGCCGATTTTGAACAGCTTGAGGCGGATGGTTGAGACCTGTGCCTCGGCCCACGCGGTGCCTTTCAGAGCCAGACGCCGCAGTGCTTCGACCAGTGAGTAGGCGAGCGCGGAGAAGTACAGGCGCAGCTGGTTGCCTGCCATCTCGTCGATGGAGAGCCGGTCGGCGAACAGGCACATCTGCTCCTTGATGCGATTCTCCATCTCGCCGCGGGCGCAGTAGAACTTCTCGTACAACTGCTGCGCGGCCCACTCATCGGCAGGGAGCGAAGTGACCACGAAGCGCGGGTTCTGGCCCTTGTCGAGGAACTCCGCCTTGGCCACGACACGCCGCGCTTGCGACCAGCTCTTGTGAGTTCTGTACGCGAACTCAGTGAAGACGCGCGCCGCCTTGCCGCTGCTTTGGTGCAGTATGCGCGCCTGTTGCATCTGGGCGCCGACGATCCTCGCGAGGCGCTGATTGCGCGCCAGGCCGAAGGCGTAGTCAACGCGGTTGGCTTCGCACCAGGCCATCAGTTCCTCGCGGCAGAAGCCGGAGTCGGCGCGCAGCACGATCTTCACTTTGGGCCAGCGCTGACGCAACTGCGCCACGACGCGCTTCACTTCTTCGACCGCGCCGGCAGCTGCGTCCTGGTTGGCCGGCCTGAGCCGCGCACACAACAGTTGATCGCCGGCGAAGATGTACAAGGGCAAGTAGCAGTAGTTGTCGTAGTAGCCATGGAAGAAGCGCTCCGGCTGATGGCCGTGGAGCGGGATATCGGTCGCGTCCAGGTCCAGCACGATCTCGGTGGGCATGGCTCGGTGCGCTTCGATGTAGAGATCGCCGAGCAGCCGGTCGATCGATTCCGCCGCGTAGCCGATCTTGTGATAGCGCCCTGTGCGCCCTATCAGCTCCAGCCGGTTCAGCGTGCTTTTTCCGGCCAGCGGCTCGTCCAGCTCCCGCTTGCCGCTGAGCACGGCCATGAGCGGATCGGATCGCAATTGCTCGTGGTCGTTCAAGTCCTCGTAGCCCAGCGCCAGCCCGTAGATGCGCTGCGCCAGCATCTCCGGTAACTGGTGGGTGATCAACGACGGCGAGCGGCCGTCAGAGAAGCAGGCGGCCAGACGCGCAAGAAGGTTGATCTTGCGATCCGCTTGCCGCAACAGCAGCGCCCCGCCATCGCTGGTCACTTGTCCAGCCGTGAACCGGGCCTCCACCCGGCGCGAAAAATGTGCTGTAAAAGAGAAGACTTCTTGATTACACTCTGTCATCAGAAAGGCCGCCTCCGCACGGCTACAACTACGCTTCGACAACGTAGTTATGCCATGAAAAGACGGCCTTTCCCAACCTTTTTCAAACCCAACTCACCGACCTCGTCAACCGGACTGTGAGAAATGCGGGTTAGCTGTTCTCTGACCCCTAATCCCTGAAACCTGGAACCTGTCTTTCTCACTGGGCCGGATGTAACCACTGCTTCAGCTTGTCGGCAGTCTTCTGGAAGGCATCCGTGTCGGCTTCGGCGTTATAGTGCGCGCCGTCCCGCACAAAGTCGTGGTCGGCCTTGTCGTAGGTATATAGTTCGAAGGGTTTGCCCGCGGCCTTGGCAGCGGCTGCGAGGCCGCGCGCACCGTCCGCAGTGCAGCAGTTGCCGCGGTAGTGGTCCTTTTCCCCGGCAAACATGAGCACCGGGACCTGTAGCCGATCGGCAAAGCCGGGCACATTCCTGATGAACGAGTTGGCTGGGAACCACACCACAATACCCGCCACAAGGTCCGGCCATTGCGATGCGTAGTACATCGCTTCGCCGCCGCCGGCCGAGAAGCCCATGACAACCACCTTACCGGGCAGCGCGTGCGGCATCTGTTGCGTCTGAAGGATGGCGGCATGCACCGCCTGGCCCTGCGTGTGCTCCATAGCCTCGCCGTCAAACAGCACTACGTCATAGCCCAGGGCGGCAATATCGCGTGACACGCGCACGTAATGCGACATGCCGGAGAGGCCGCTGGCCACCACGACTACGGGGCCCTTGCCTTGCGGCGGCGGAAACTCCTGCTGTGCGAAAATCACGGTGGATGCAGCTACCAGGGCAGCGGCGGCGAGCGCGGGGAAGAATGGGCGGAATGGGATCATCAAATCGACCTCCGGTGCAAGCAGGATATGACGGACCGCACGGGGGTTGACAAGAGTTTTTTCGGAATCTCAAGGCAGGTGCGGTTTAGGCAGAAGTTTCTCTGCCTTTTCCTGCCAGCACCTGCTCGTAATAACGTACGTAACGCGGAACTACAAGATTCGCGCAGAAGCGTTTTTGCGCGGTTTGGCGGGCGGCTTCGCGCATGGCCTTCAGGCGTGGCGGATCGTTCAACAGGCTCAGGGCGCCCGCAGCCATACCTTCCACGTCGCCGACAGGGTAGAGCAGGCCGGTTACGCCGTCGTCGATGAGTTCCGGAACGCCGCCGACGCGTGTGGCAATGGTGGGAACCTTGCAAGCCATGGCTTCGAGCGCGGCCAGGCCAAACGACTCAAGCTCGCTCGGCATCAGAAACAGATCGGCTAGCGCGAGCAATTCGCTCACACGCTCCTGCTTGCCCAGGAAATGCACGCGGCTCTGAATGCCGAGGTCGTGTGCGAGCCACTCCGCGGAAGAGCGGTCCGGCCCGTCGCCCACCAGCACCAACTGTGCCGGTCGCGCTTGCGCCACGCGCGCAAAAACCTTCACCACGTCGCCCACGCGTTTCACGGGGCGAAAGTTCGAAAGGTGCATAAGAATGGGCTCGTCGGGCGCCGCGAAGTGATGGCGCTCGCACGCCTTTTCCTTTTGGGCTGAATCCGTGATAGGTGTATACACATCGCAATTCACGAAATTCGTGATGGTCTCAATGGGCCGCGTGATGTCGAAGTCCGTGATGGTCCTCTCGCGCAGGTAGTTGGAGATGCTGGTGACACCATCGCTTTCCTGGATAGCGTAGCGCGTGATGGGCAGATAGCTGCGGTCGAGTCCGACCAGCGTGATGTCGGTCCCGTGCAGGGTGGTCACGAATGGCAGATGGCGGCCGCGCGCGGCGAGTATCTGGCGTGCCAGCAGCGCCGACACCGAGTGCGGAATCGCGTAGTGCACATGAAGCAGATCGAGTCCGTAATACTCGGCCACTTCGGACATGCGGGAGGCCAGCGCCAGATCGTACGGCGGAAACTCGAAGAGCGGGTAACTGGAGACGGGAACCTCGTGATAGAAAATGCCATCGTCACGCCCGCTCAGGCGGAAGGGCTGGGAGTAGGAGATAAAGTGGATCTCGTGACCGAGTGCGGCGAGCTCAATGCCCAGTTCCGTCGCGACAACGCCCGAGCCTCCGTAAGTGGGATAACACGTAATCCCGATGCGCATGGTGCCTTCTTCAACTTCGATCTCTATGAGAAAACAACCAACAGGTTGCCGAAACGGCAACCTGTTGCCTGATTCCAAGAATTGTAGACTCTTCCAGATTCCTATTGGAGCCCGGAAGGGATCTGAACGTCGTGTTCCAACATTAACAGTTTCTGCGCGGAGCACCTCAAACCCGGCGTGGTCGGAATCGTATCCGAATTTGTCCGAATCTCACTACTTCGTTAACATCCCAGATTGGCCGATTGCGAACCGACATCTGAATCAAGAAAGCTGGAAATGGATCTGACCTTAAGTGCATCAATCTGTAGGTCGAATTTCGCGCCTGCGGCTCACGGAGCATTGCGTGTGCGTGCCTTCAGGGAGCAGCAAGCAGTCGATCGCGGAACGCGCGCGCCTTTTTCAATAGCGGCAGCCCGCTATCGGCAGTCTTCCAGTGGTCGAGAAGATTGGAAACTGCCGCGACGGCTTGCGGCCCCTCACCGCGCTCTTGATAATCCAGTGCCAGAGTGTACCACGCCTGGAAAAGTTGCTGCTGGGGCTCCCAGGCAAGCGATTCCGTGTCGTGACTATCTGTGAATTGCCGGTACCAGGCGATGGCTTCGTCGGTCCTGCCGAGCCGTTGATAGATGTAGGCGAGCGATTCACGCGTGAGGACTACCGACGCGTTGCTGTCGTTTGGACCCGGAGGCTTGAGAAACTGCAATGCGGTTTGATAATCTCCCTTGGCCGCGGCGACCTCAGCCTTTAGAAGTTGTGCGTAGGCCACCTGTTCTTCGGCGCGCTCGTTCACCAGGGGGGCGATGACCGCAAGCATCTGCGTGGCTTTGGCAACTTCGCCGGCGCGCGCATAAGCCTGACCAACCAGCGAACCATAGAGCACCTTTTGGCTCAGAGAACTAAAGTTTGCGGCGATCTGATCGAGTTGTGCAATCTGCTCGCGGCGATTTCCTTGCCCAGCGGCGACGACCGCCAGCATAAAGTGGATGCGCGCGGCGGAGAAAGGATCAGTAGATTGTTGCAGCGCCAAAAGCAGACGGCTGCGAGCGCTCGCATACTGTCCGTGATAAAGGTCGAGAAACGCCAGGGAGCGTTCACCATTGGCATACTGTCTGGGATCGCCGAGTAAGGCTGTGAACACCTGCGCCGCCCTTTCATCCTCTTCGTTGCGGACGAGAGTGAAGCCATATTCCCGGTTGATGTTACCCGCCACCAGCTGCCCGGGATCGATGGAGAATGCCTTTTCGTAGGATTGAATTGCTTGCGACCATTGACCCAGGAAATCGTAGGCGATTGCCAGCTCAACGAATCCGGCTGCGTAGTCAGGCTTGACGCTTAGAACCTGCTGATAGATGCCCACAGACTGCGCAGCATGGCCGTGCATGCGCAACAATCGAGCGTATCCGAGGCGAGCGCCCCAATCGCCGGGGTATTTCTGGAGATAAGCCTGGTAAAGGCGCAGCGCATCTTCGATCCTTCCCTGACTCTCCGCATAATGCAATTCAATTAGCGCGCGTTCCCGTTCTGTGGTTCGCGACGCAACATCGAGCGCCTTGCGGAATTCCGTTTCGCCCAGTTGCGTTTCGTTGAAATAGAAGCTGTAGTAGGCGAGACCCAGAGCCGCGTGCGCCATGGCAAAATTCGGGTCTGCCGCGATGGCTTTGCGATAGAGCTGGACGGCACTCTCGGCCTGTCCCTGAGAGTATTTGGCCTCGCCGTTGGCGTAATCCTCAAGAGCTGCGAGCGAGGTGGTTGTGACTTCGGGCAGGGGACGATGCGATCGGTAGATTTCGAGACGCGACTCTCCCAGGTCGCGCCGCACGGCTCTCGAAATGGTATCCAGCGCAACAAGAATCCGATCTTCGCCGTCGACACGTTGTGAGTAGTAACGCACAACCGCACCGGTCGATGGATTCAAGAGCTGCGCGCTAAGCACATACTCGCGCCCCAGGCGAGTGATACTGGGGACCAGAAGTGCGGGCAGATTCTCGCGCAGGCAAATCTCGCGGCCGATCGCCTCGGTTACAGGCTCATCGGTTGTTCGAACCATCAGACGCAGAGTATCTTCAGTTTGCAGGCGTGAATAGATATTCACGCTGCGTGACTGGCCCAGGCTGACCGTAAGCGCGGTCTCTAACGCGCGATTGAATCGCGGATCACCTGTCTGATTATCAAAATCAGTGACAACCAGCGTCTGGCTGCCGGCTATGTCCAGCGCGGCACGGCGATGAATCAAAAAGTATCCGCCCAAGATCACCAGGGCCGCCACAAAGCAGCCAACGAAAAACGGCCAAAGCAACCGGCCCGGGCGCGCCATGGCGCCAGAGGCAACAGACGGGATTCTCTCTGCACTCGAATTTGCAATGTCGACGGCAGTTTCCGCAGTCTCTCCCGGCGAAGCCGCAGCCGCGGAAGGGTGAAAGTCGTTCGTGCTTGCGGCCTCGTCAAGTGCAGTCACAGGAACCACAAAGCGATAGCCAACGCCGCGCACCGTTTCGATATAGCGCGGCGACTGCCTGTTGTTTTGAAGAATTTCGCGAAGCCGGCTCATGGCCGCGTTCAGGTTGTTTTCGAAATCAACAAAAGTGTCCTGGGGCCAGAGGCGCTCGTGCAGCTCCGCGCGGGTAACCAGCTCACCAGGCCGCTCGGCCAGTGCCATCAAGACCTGACGAGGTTTTCCCAACAGACGAACGGGGCGGCCATTCCTGGTCAGGTCTCCGGAACGGAGATCCAACATGAATGGTCCGAAACGGTAACCGGCCTTAGAAGGAGTTGCGGTTGCCATATTCGTGTGTAACCGGTGTGGAACGGGGATATGGGCGATTTTCGCGCCGGGTAGCAATTAACATAGCACAGTCGGCGCCAATTCCCATGAAAGGGTCTTCTTGTTTAGGCTATCAGAATCAGCATTTTAGACTGCTTAGAACATTTAAGCCATATTTAAGGTTCGTACTATTGACTCCCGGAGCAGCGGCCCCTACGTTGCAAGCAGCAGGGCCCCGTTTCCTCTGGCCGTGCGCGAACCCCAGCAGTGTCTCTCATGAGGTTCGTGCGATCGAGTGTTCTGTTCCGTCGCGGCGCTTCCTCAAGGCGGCAGAATTCCACCGCCGCGGTTGTTCGGGCCTCGTCTCGGGCCTTGCATAGAGGTCTTCCGCAGATTTGCATTGGTTTTTGAGCTTTAGGGCCAGGATCGTCTACTCCCTACCCGAGGTCAGCCATGAAGGTTATCCGGTCTTCGAAGAGAAGCGATTTCGGTTCCGCCATCCGAGAAGAAGGCGTACTACGGCGCGCACTCCGTGGCCCCATGACAGTGGCCCTCGCTTCCGTTCTTGCTGGAGTGGCCCAAGCACAAACGGCGCCCACAGGCAATGTCTCCGATGCGAACATTCCCGTGGTCGCGGCAGCCACGTCATCCGCCACTACAACTTATGTGCTGAATCGCGATGAGTCGGTTTCCTATCTTCAACAGGGCAACATCGTGGTAGCAGGATGCGCGGCGCTGGATGCGACGGCCTTCCGCTCCGGCACGGGCTTGCAGCAGAATCTGATTTACGATTCGACCGCGAACCACCTCTACATTATGAGCCCACTGTCGGATAACGACCCGGGAATCGTCGCCGAGACGCCCAATGCCTCGGGAGGATGTAATCCTTCGCCGGCCGTGGATCTGATCGGCGGGCAGAATTATTTGCTCACGATGGCTTCAGACGCGGCCGAGAGCAATCTCTATGTGGTCGACGAGCACGAGGGCGTCAATATTGACACACTTTACGTACTCAATACCGGGTCGTTCGCTTCGTACCCGCCAAACGGCGCCACGACAGTTCCGTCTTACGATTTGGATTACAGCGGAACCTATGGAAAAGTGATGGTCGATCCCACGTCGCACCTTGTGTATATTCCGGAGCTGGCGGCGGGAGCCGTAGGCACGACAGGCCCCGGGTTCTGGGTGTTCGATCCAACACAGAACAAGATTGTGCGCGTGCTGGGCTACGTGGACCCGGTAAGCAGCAGCGAAGTGAACATTAATAGCGTGCAGATCTTGATCGCCGGGAACGGAAAGATCGTGGTGGTAAACGCGAACCCGACCGCCGGCACCACGCAGGAGACGACACCGCTCTACGAATTCGACACCACAAAGTTCAGTTTCTTCTCGGGTACCCAGGCGGGAACCGGCTTTCCTTCCGGCGTGTACATTAAGCCGCCGTCGAATGGCCTCAAAGTTTTCACGGCTACTGCCACTTACTCGAGCATCAGCGCCGCAGATATCGACCTTACGGATGGGCTGGTTTACGTGTCGGCCTACGACGAAAACTCGTCGGCCAAGATTGCAGCGACCGGGCTGCTAATTAGTTATAGCCTGGCAACCGGGGCCGAAACCGATGTTGACAACTCCGTGGCCCAGCCGTTGACGAACTTTGCAGCCACCTACACAACGTGGGGACAGGTGACCTTCGATACCTTCGCCAACGAGGTGCTGCTCTACAACGGGTACTTCGGAACCGGGACGCTGGCGATCTCAACCTTGCTTTCGAGCGGAAACCCTCAGATGAGCGCCGTTACCACCACTTCATTCAATCCGCTGGGTGTGGCGTACAACGCAACGACGGGATACATATACATTCCATCGGTGCTTACACCCTCCGGCACACCTAGCGGTCCAGCGGTTTACTACCTCCAGCCGGCTGCCTCCGGGACGCCGCCAGCGGCAGATTCACTCTCGCTCTCCGGTGTTCCGTCAACGGCCCTGCCGGGAACAGGATTCAGTTTCGACGCGGTCTTTACCAGTGCCGGGACCGGCACGCCGACCGGCAATATTACGATTTCTGCTACGCCCACCAGCGGCGCGCCTGTGGTGGTGACCGTTCCCGCAGGGACGGCATTTGCAGCCGGTCCCAGTGGAACTTCGGTCGCACTGTCCTTGCCGGATCCCGGTACCTATATGCTCTCCGCAACCTATGGCGGGGATAGCCACTTTGCCTCGGCCAGCACTTCTGCAACATACTCCGTTAAGGTTGGGCCTTTCTCTGACTCGCTTCCGTTGACGGCGCCAGCAACTGCGACGGTCGGGACGAAGTTCACGGCGACCGTCCAACTCACCAGTCCAGGCACTCTCGCTCCGACCGGCAATGTCACCATCACGGCCACCCCCAGCGGAGGCTCGGCCACCACGGTGGCTGCGGTTCCAGCGTCCTCAGCCCTCAACATCAATGCCACGGTGTCGATCACGCTCCCGTCCGCCGGCACGTACACTCTTAGCGCGGCCTACGCAGGCGATTCCAACTTCGCTGCGGCAACGTCGCAGCCGCAGACAGTTACGGTGAGTGCGGCAACGGCTCCGCCGCCGCAGGGAACTCCAGAGTTGATCCCCGGCGTCGTCAGCATCTTCGCAACCACCAGCGGCACGGCAGGATCGGCCCCCGCATCGGTTGCCGTCGATGCCAGTAGCGACTTGTTCGTGCTTGACCACGGATTGAACACAGTCGTTGAATACCCGGCCGGTGGAGGCGGCCCGCAGACTGTACTCCCGGCAAGCGGTGGCCCTGTAGCTCTCAGCCAACCGAGCGCAATCGTCTACGAGTCGTCAACGCAGACCCTGCTCGTCAGCGATACGAAGAACAATCGCCTGGTACGAATTACGCCGGGCACGAGCGTAACGGCTACGGCCCTGGCGCTGGCGGGAATTCCGGCGGCAACCTCCATTTGCTCGAACGTGATTGCGGGAACTGCGCTTTGCGTGCCGACCGGTCTAGCCGAAGATTCGGCTGGCAACATTTATGTCTCCGACACCGGATACGACCGCGTCATCAAGCTCAGCTCCACCGGTGCGTATCAATCCACTGTCATAAGTTCCTCGAACACCGAGCTCACTTCGCCGCTCGGCCTTGCTGTCGACCCATCGGGCAATGTGTACATCGCCAACGGTGCCAGCAGCGGCGGAGCAATTCTCGAGGTCAGCTTCTCGGGTGGAGTGAGCGATCTCGACATTCCCGGGCTAATCAATCCACAGGGGCTGGCAGTGGATGCGGCGGGGAATCTATATTTCAGTGACCTCGGCGCACACACGCTCGGCCTGGTGCAGAACGGCGGCACAGTGCTAGCCTTTGCCGGCAGCGGCGCGGCCAGCGACAGCGCCGATTCGGGGCCGGCCGCGCTGGCAGGAATCGCTTCGCCGCTCGGCGTGGCATACGATGGCGCGGGCAACGTGTACGTTGCCGACTCTTCAGAAACTGCGGCCAATGGCGGCCTGATTTTGAAGATCAACGGCACGCAGGCGGACATGGTATTCGGTAGCGTGCCTTCGGGCCAAACCAGCAGCCCCACCCGGGTGATACTGCTAAACACCGGGGCCGGCACCGTGGAGATCACCAGCGACGTTTTGGGCGGCGTAAACATGGCTGACTTTACGCTGGGTGAAGAATGCGAGTTGCAGTTACCGCCCGCTGGAAGCTGCGATCTTTCCGCGACTTTCAAGCCCAGTCTGCTCGGTGCCGAAAATGCAACGCTAACGCTCACTGCAAAAACCCCGGGCGGCAGTTCGTCCACGCTGACTGTACAGCTGAGCGGAACCGGAGGCGCCCAGCAGCAGGCGGCGGCGCCGACCTTCAATCCCCCGGCAGGCACGTATAACGGCGGCCAAACCGTTGCGATGTCGTCAATCACTCCCAATGCGGTGATTTACTACACCACCGACGGCTCTACGCCGACAACCTCGTCGACGCAATATTCGACTCCGATCGGAGTTACCGCGAGTGAGACCCTGAATGCGCTCGCCACCGCGCCGGGCTATATCAACAGCACCGTTGCCACGGCGGCCTACACCATTACTTACACCACAACGGGCACCTTCACCTTCACTGGCCAACCCGCCGGGGGGGGGAACACATACACTCCAGTTTCCTCAGGATGGACCACAACCATCGGAAGCTCGTCCAGTTCGCCGCTGGATACCACTTCAAATCCGTCGACCGTGGCCCTGCTTATTCAATCTGCCGGGGGCTACAACGCGCCGGTCACGATCTCGTCGGACTTTACTTCGTCAGATGGAGGGACCTGGTACTGCTCGAACGCTACTGGTAAAGCCACAGCTTCATGCACCGTCACGCCAACCACGGCGGGCACCATTGCTTACATCACATTCATTGAAACAAGGACTTCGGGCGCCGTCCCCGCGAGGATCAATGCCGGCCCCAGGAGACTGGCGAAAGTTAAAGGCGCGTCCCTTGGCTTTATTGGCAGCGCGATTGCTTTGCTTTTCTTTGGTCTGGTATGGCGCAAGCGCGGAATCTTCCAGGCCGGCACTGTCCTCTGCCTGCTCGCAATCGTGGTTTCGGCCAGCATCCTGCTCGCGGGCTGCAACCCATCCATCGAGAGTTTCACGATTACGGCGGCACCCGCAGTAAACGGTGGCGGAGGTTCCCAGCACATCACAGCCTACATTAACTGCGACACGAGCAATTAGAGGAGACGCTCTGCATGCTGCCTGTCTTCCACATTGGCGGAATCGCCTTTTACACCTACGGCCTTATGGTCGGTCTCGCTCTGGTCACCGCATACATTCTGGGCGAAATCGACATCAAGCGCGCGGGCTTCAACCTGTCGATGAGCGTTATGATGCCTGCGCTCATTCTTGGCGGCCTTATCGGCAGCCATCTCGACAGTGTGATCGTTTATTCAAGCCACCACGATCAGTTGAACATTCATGAGCTTCTCGATTTCAGCCATGGCCAAACGTTCTTTGGCGCGCTCATAGGTGGCGCAATTGCCATGGCAGTGGTGTGCCGCGGATATGGTGTGCCCTTCCTGCGCGTACTCGATTGCTGTTACATCGTTCCCATCAGTTACGCGGTGGGTCGCATGGGCTGTCTGCTCTCCGGCGACGGCGACTACGGCATTCCCACCAGCCTTCCCTGGGGAATGAGCTTTCCACACGGTCTGGTGCCGACAACCGCGCGCGTTCATCCGCTGCCCCTCTATGAAGCAGCCTACGCCACGGCGATTTTTTTCTTGTTGTGGCCCATGGGGCGGCGCGGGGTTTATGGCAACAGGCCCATGGGCGAAATCTTTGCCAGGCTACTTATGATGATGGGCGCCTGCCGATTTCTTACCGAGTTCCTCTCCCGAAACATAGAAATCGCCTGGGGGCTGACCGAGGCTCAGATTGTGAGCCTTGTGATGATCGTGCTTGGTGTCGTGCTCCGCAGCGCGCTGCGGCGTCCCTATCAACTGCCTGTCCCACGCGACAGCCATCTCGATCAGGTTGGCCTAATGACCGCGCCATAACCACAGATGGGTCCCGTTACATAGCGTGCTCCTCGTGGCATCCTGGCCAGTGGCACGCCAATGTTTCCATGCCAGATCCTGATAGAGAGCAGATAGGCTCGCATCTGCACATTGGCATTGAGACGGAAGACTGCTTCTTCTGCAAGTAACGCGAGCAATTGCTTGAACGCAGGTTAGGCGTCGTTCTGCGGACTAGTCCTCGAAAATGTTCTCGCTCCGAATCTTTCTGGAATCGCGCTAAGACTGCCAGGTATCAAAGCGTGGGACGCGGTGACAATTGTCGCGGTTCCGGGCGAGTCACTTAGGCCATCGCTTGGGAACGGAAGAACTTGGCCAGCAAACGTAGCTCGGCGATGCAATCGTCTAGAGTTCCGCCACGGCAACCTTGCACCACGGATTTGAGCACGCCTTCGACACCGAAGCGATGAAGATGCTCAAGCAGTATGAGCTGGCCTTAGAGGGACTGCCTGCCGATGCTCGGGGCGATCTAGCCAACCTGCACAATAACCTGGCGCACTCGTTCCGCTTCGGTCCCGATCGGCGAATGGAGAGGTCCTTTTCTCGATCAAGGAACTGCGTGTATTGGCGGGACGCAGGCGGGAATGTCGGTTCCGTCAGGAGTGCAACCGGCGATGGGCAGCGAGGACGTACCCTTGTTGTTTGAGATCATGTCTTGGAGGGTAGGGAACTGAAGCAAAAGCCGCTGATTGAGCAAAGAGGAGCGCCAGCGGCGACTCGCGTAGATATCTAAGAATGAGAGGGTTCCGGAAGATTCCAAAAATAATTCGCCCAGTTGGAAAAATCGGCAGAGTTATGCCCGAAAATCCAGATTTTGGAATATCTGCAATTGT
>Ga0302201_10000445_pt1 | contig 37497 bp, 31 predicted proteins | sample II_Bog_N3_2_FD_194586 | JGI IMG/M metagenome (GOLD analysis project Ga0302201, IMG submission 194586) | Peat permafrost microbial communities from Stordalen Mire near Abisko, Sweden - II_Bog_N3_2 | ecosystem: Environmental > Terrestrial > Soil > Wetlands > Peat | place: Sweden: Abisko... | reverse complement strand
GGTCATCGAAAAGTATCGGCGTATGATCTTCGGCCGCAAGAGCGAGAAGCTGACCGGAGAACTGGAACAGCTTGAGTTCAGGCTTGAAGAACTGGAGACTGCTCAAGCTGCCGAAGAAGCTGCACAGGCCGCAACCGAAGCAGCGCAACCTCCCACCACTCAGACTGACTCGAAGCGTCGTTCGCGCCCTGCACGCAAGCCCCTTCCTGAAGATCTTCCGCGTGAAGTGGTCACCCATCTTCCCGCGCACAGCTGCTGCCCCGATTGCGGCGGTGCGCTGCGCCAGTTCGGCGAAGACGTTTCCGAACAGCTGGAACGGATTCCCGCGAGCTTCAAGGTAATTCGTCATGTGCGACCGAAGTTTGCGTGCGCAGGTTGCGAGAGCGTCGTCGAGGCGCCCGCTCCGGCACGGCCCATCGACCGCGGACTGCCTGGTCCGAGCCTGCTGGCCCACGTGCTGGTTTCGAAGTACGCTGACCACCTCCCGCTTTATCGTCAGTCTCAGATCTATGTTCGCGAAGGTGTCGATCTTGATCGTTCAACACTGGCCGGCTGGGTGGGCGCGGCCAGCGAGTTATTAACTCCCCTGGTCGATGAGATCAAGAAGCATGTTCTGGCAGCAGCGAAGATCCACGCAGACGACACGCCGGTTCCAGTGCTCGCTCCCGGCAACGGCAAGACCAAGACCGGCAGGCTGTGGACCTATGTGCGCGACGATCGGCCTGCAGGTGTTTCAACCGCTCCAGCCGTGTGGTTCGCGTACTCGGAAGATCGCAAGGGCGAACACCCGCGACGACATCTGAAGAATTTCAAGGGCGCGTTGCAGGCCGACGCATACTCCGGCTTTCATCATCTCTACGGCGACGGCGTCATCTACGAAGTTGCGTGCTGGGCTCACACCCGGCGCAAGTTCCATGACATCCATGTGGCCCACGCATCGCCAACGACTACCGAGGCCCTGGCACGTATCGGAGCCCTGTATGGAATCGAGGAGCAGATCCGCGGAAAGCCGGCAGAACTTCGCTGCTCCGTCCGTCAGACCCGTTCCAAGCCACTGCTCGATGAGTTGCGCCAGTGGATGGACAAGACGCTTCGCTCGCTCTCAACCAAGAGCGAGACCGCCGGCGCAATCCGCTACGCGCTCTCACACTGGCGTGCGCTGACACGCTACGTGGATGATGGGCTTTTGGAAATCGATAACAACTCGGCCGAGCGGGCGCTGCGAGCTGTTGCCATCGGACGCAAGAATTACCTCTTCATGGGAGCTGATTCCGGCGGCCAACGCGCTGCATCGCTCTATAGCCTTATCGGAACAGCCAAGCTGAACGGCCTCGATCCCGCCTTCTATCTGCGCACGATCCTGGCAACGATCGCCGAGCATCCAATCAACCGAATCGAAGAACTCCTGCCCTGGAACATCGCCGCCTCGCTCCAGGCTGACTCTTCGCAGGCCGCCTAAACCCACTCTTGAGGTGTCCGCTTAGAAACAAGCGGACACTTGTTGGACACTCTCACCCTGTCAAGATGGGAACTTCGAACGCTTACGCAATTGGCGAGGACACGAGCAGTTCTCACTGCCAGAGGAGTGAAGGCAGGGTCAAGTGTCGAACTTGCGAATGACATTGCCGAGTGCATCATGGAGGTAGCAGAGCGCGAGCATGTCGACTTCATGGTTATTTCCACGCACGGCATCTCCGGCTGGCATCCACTGGTCTTCGGGTCGATTGCCGAAAAGGTCGTGAAGCTCGTGGAGTGTCCCCTCTTGCTTCTTCATTCTGCCAAGCCGGAAACCGGCATGAACACTCCTTCAGACCGATCGATGGAATGGTGGTAGTGAACGTAGCGGCAAGGACCAGATCAACGACACGAGGTGGGAGAACAGTTTAGATGTCATGGAACCGGAATGAAGCTCCCCCACAAGGAACAAGGTCGCCCTGGTTTCAGATTGGACGGTTCTTGTTGCTGGTCGCCTCGGCCATCGCTATTTTCCTGCTTGTCCAGTCCATGATGCAGCACCGCTTCTTTCGCGGCGGCCGCATCGACCGGTACGGCCACCTAAGGCAGTAATAGGTGATGGAGGGACTCTGATTGCGGTCCACAAGAATGCCCTTCGACGCGTTCCTTGGTCTCACAATCACATGCATGCGGCTCATTGAGAGGGCCGCTTCTCGCCCTGCCGCTTTGGCGCGCAGATTTAGCAGGCCAAATCAGCACTTCCTAAATCTGACTTCTCAATTGACCGGTTCAAGGGGGACCGGAGCATGTGATACTCCATAGACTTCCCCACCAACATTTGTTGACAATGCAATGTGGTGCCGGTCGAGAAGGGTTGTGGTGCATGCATATAAGGAGTAGATGCGTCGACATGGAGGCGCTTTACTCGCGAATCGCCAGCCAGCGCAGGATCACGCGAGGACGCCAATGGCTGGTTTCTGGCAGTTGTGCTCGAGTACTTGATCGAGCAGGATTACGTTGAGCAGCGGCTTGTGCGCCTGGATGCAGCCCATGGGATCGATGAGACCGAATTTGCGGAATCGGTTGAACGCAGCGGAAGTGCGGCAGATGGTTAAGGCAGTAATAGTTCTTTCTGAACAGGGTAAGAGCATTCCCCTACCGCATCCGGCAGAGTGCGATCCTGCTTTGTCCGATGAAACCGTACCTCTTCCGGTTACTCCCCGACGGAAATGGCTGCTATTCCGCGGAGCCGCAAATTATCCGGACTTAGGCAGTGCCATGCATCAACTCAAGCAAATGCTGTTCCTGTCCGGAGGATCGCAGGCGCGGCCCGACTGGCCATCCGCGGCCGGCGTCCGAGTTCTGCCCTCTTTTAGAGCCGAGAAGGACAAGTCTCGAAAGACCCTGCGATATCGAATGAGAGCAAAACTGAACAGAACTTGATGGGAACACGGTTCACGCTCACAGCAGGAGGGCGCAAGCATGCCGGAACAGTTTGAGAATCCAGAAGTGACCAAGGTCGAAGACGAGACGATCTTGGACGGAACAGCAAAGAAGCGGATTGAGCGCGTTGCCGAAAAGGCTGCGGAGAAGGCTTCGCACACAGAGCACAGTTTCGACCAGGGATCGAACGATCTTTTCAAAGTTAAATGACGCCGGGGGCTTCAATATCCGGCGACGCCACTCACCCGAGCGACATTCCTCGACTTGTGACCTAAGGGCATCGGATATCGCTCGACATTTGCGCGCAACCGAACGGTCCACAAGAGATGCGACGATCTGGCGACCTGCTCCCCGCACTGACAGGCACCTGAACACCAGGCCAAAGGGCCGGATTAGGTGTTGTCTAGCCTCCAATGCAGCGATACCCAACCCAAACGGAGCAAGAACTGGAGAACAATCATCGTGACAACGAATCCAGATAAGCCCGAGTCGAAGCCTGAATCGAAGCCGACGCCCAGTGCAGATAAACAGGGGTCGAAGTCTGACTCCAAGCCATCTCCGAAGGATGACAAAAATGCTCTGAAGTCGCTTCCCATGCCCGAGCTGATGAAAAAGCTAGGGTCATCGGCCGACGGTCTCACGCAGGCCGAGGCCGTGAAGCGCCAGGCGCAGTATGGGCCCAATCAGCTCAAGGAAAAGAAGACAAACGAGTACCTCAAGTTCCTCTCCTATTTCTGGGGTCCCATTCCTTGGATGATTGAGGCTGCCGTGATCCTCTCCGGCGTCGTCCGCCACTGGCTCGATTTCTTCGTGATCCTCGCGCTGCTTTTGTCCAACGCTCTAGTCGGATTCTGGGAAGAACACCAGGCGGGCAATGCCATCGCCGCTCTGAAGGCCCGGCTGGCGGTCCTGGCGAAAGTGAAGCGGGACGGTAAGTGGGAAAACCCGAAGGCGAGGGAACTGGTTCCGGGCGATGTCATTCGTCTGCGATTGGGAGACATCGTTCCCGCCGACGCGCGCCTGCTCGATGGCGATTCCATCGAGGTAGATCAGTCTGCACTGACCGGCGAGTCGCTGCCAGTCACCGCCAACTCCGGCGGGGCGGTGTACTCCGGCTCCATCATCCGACAGGGTGAGATTGACGCCATCGTCTATGCCACCGGGACAGACACCTATTTCGGCAAGACCGCGCAACTCGTCGAGCAAGCTCATACTGTTAGCCACTTCCAAAAAGCTGTGATGAAGATCGGCGACTACCTGATCGTTTTGGCGGTCGCTCTGGTCGCTCTGATCCTCGCCTTCGCACTCTTCCGCGGTGACAAGGTTCTCACCACGCTGGAGTTCTGCCTGGTGCTCCTGGTGGCCGCCATCCCCGTCGCCATGCCCACTGTTCTGTCGGTGACCATGGCCGTAGGCGCGCGGCTGCTTGCGAAGAAGGAAGCGATTGTAACCCGGCTGTCAGCCATTGAGGAATTGGCTGGCGTTGATGTTCTCTGCTCCGACAAAACTGGAACACTGACCCAAAATAAACTCTCTCTCGGTGATCCGTTCTGCGTAGATGGAATCTCTGCCGGAAATGTTGTTCTGTGGGCGGCGCTTGCCTCCCGGGCCGAAGACAAGGACACCATTGATCTGGCGGTCATCGGCGGTGTAAAGGATGACAAGGAACTGAAGAGCTGCAAGGTACTTCACTTCATGCCTTTCGATCCGGTGCACAAACGCACCGAAGCCACCGTCAAAGGGGCGGACGGAAAACAGTTCTTTGTAGCCAAGGGAGCGCCGCAGGTCATTCTCAAGATGGCGATAAATGCCGCCGAAGTAAAGACAGCGGCAGAAAAGGCCATTCTTGACTTTGCCGGCCGCGGGTTCCGCTCGCTGGGCGTGGCCAAGGCCGACGAGCAAGGCAAGTGGAAGTTCATGGGCATTCTGCCCTTGTTCGATCCGCCGCGCGCGGATGCCAAGGAAACCATCGCCAACGCCATCCAAATGGGCGTAAAGATCAAGATGGTGACAGGCGATCAAATTGCCATCGCCCGTGAAACTTCAAAGCAACTGGGTCTGGGCACCAACATCCTGGACGCCAGCGCGCTTGGCGACACGACGAAGAAGGCGACGCCGGGAATTTCTCAGGAGATCGAAAAGGCGGACGGCTTCGCCCAGGTATTCCCAGAGCACAAATTCTTTATCGTGGACACTCAGCAGGACTCTGGCCACATTGTCGGCATGACCGGCGATGGAGTCAACGACGCGCCCGCGCTAAAGAAGGCCGACTGCGGCATTGCCGTTTCCGGCGCCACAGATGCGGCCCGGGCGGCAGCCTCGATCGTCCTGCTCTCTTCTGGACTCTCAGTGATCATCGATGCAATCAAGGAGAGCCGCCGCATCTTCCAGCGCATGAACAGCTACGCCATGTATCGCATCGCGGAGACGCTGCGCGTGCTGTTCTTCATGACCCTGGCCATTCTGGTCTTCAACTTCTATCCCGTGACCGCAGTCATGATCGTGATGATCGCGCTGCTCAACGACGGCGCGATTCTGTCCATCGCGTATGACAACGTCTTATATAGAAACAAGCCGGAAGCCTGGAACATGCGGCTTGTTCTCGCAATCTCCACTGTGCTGGGAGTGATCGGCGTTGTGGCCGCGTTTGGACTGTTTTATCTCGCCGAGCGCGTCTTCCACCTGGATCGTGGCCATGCCCAGACCCTCATGTATTTGAAGCTCTCTGTGGCCGGGCATCTGACCATCTTCCTCACCAGAACACGCGGTCCATTCTGGTCAATACGTCCCGCGAAGATACTGTGGATGGCCGTGCTCGGCACACAGACGATCGCTACGCTCATCGCTGTCTATGGGTTGTTCATGACGCCGCTGGGATGGAAATGGGCAGGCTTCGTGTGGGGCTATGCGATTGCATGGGCGCTCGTCAATGACCGCATCAAGCTGCTCGCTTATAGAATTTTTGATCCCGTCAAAGCCCAGCCGAAGAGAGATGCCAAGGCGGAACCAAAGCCCGATGCCAAAGCTGAGCCAAAGCCTAATGCAAAACCTGACGCACCTGCGCCCGATACCAAGACTGATACAAGGCCTGATGCTAAGGCTGAGCCGAAGCCCAATGCCAAACCTGAAGCGCCTGCACCCGAAGCCAAGGCTGAGCCAAAGCCCGAAGCCAAAACTGACAAGCCCAAGCCGGAAGCCAAGGCTGACGTGCCTAAGCCCGATGCCGAACCTACCGCGCCTACACCCGAAGCCAAAGCAAAGCCAAAGCCTGATGCAAAGACCGAGCTAAAGCCTGAAACGAAAACTGAACCTAACGCCGACGCCAAGGCAGATGCACCGAAACCTGATGCCAAGACACCTTCCAATCTGACGCCACAGGTCGCCAAGCGAGCCTACGAGATCTACGAGAAGCGAGCCGGCAACGACGGTACTGCAATTCAGGACTGGAAGAAGGCCGAGCAGGAGATTCGGAATGATGATGGCAAAGCTGAGCCAAAGCCCCCGGCTAAAGCTGGCACGCGTGCGCCCGATGCCAAGGCTGATGAGCAGAAACCCGAAGCTAACGGCAAGCCACAGCCTGATGTGTCGCCACAGCTTGTCAAACGAGTTCATCAAGTCTACGAGCAGCTTGGGCGCGAGGACGTTCAAACCGTCCAAAACTTTGAGAAAGCAGAACAAGAGCTTCAGAACAATGAATCCAAAAAATAGACAGACACAAACAGCGGGGCCTGCATGACAGACAAATCGAACGTAACAATTGCGGCAAAGGATTTCCACGTACCGCACGGCAAGAAGGTCAACCTCAGCGCATGGCCTACGGCCGGACCGGCACTGACCAAGTCGAAGAAGGAATATCACCATGTGCTTGCAGAACATGTGAAGCAACTGAGCGAATTGCAGAACCTTCACTACGCATCCAACCGCCATGCGCTTCTGCTCATCTTCCAGGGCATGGACGCTGCCGGCAAGGACGGTGCCATCCGGCATGTCATGTCCGGGGTCAATCCGCAGGGGTGCGAGGTTTTCAGCTTCAAGCAACCCAGCGCAGAAGAGTTGGAACACGATTTTCTATGGCGCTCCACCTGCCGTCTGCCCGAGCGCGGTCGCATCGGAATCTTCAATCGTTCTTACTACGAAGAAGTACTCGTCGTTCGCGTCCATCCCGAAGAACTGCGCAACGAGGGACTCTCCAAACAGATTCTGGAAGACAAATCAAAATGGGAGGATCGCTATCGCTCAATCGTGGACTTCGAAAAGCACCTTGACCGGAACAGCACCCACGTCGTGAAACTCTTCTTGCACCTTTCCAAGGAAGAGCAGCGTAAGCGGTTTCTGGCACGCATCGATGATCCGGAGAAGAACTGGAAGTTGAGTCTAGCGGACATTCATGAGAGAAACTTCTGGAAGGACTACGTGAAGGCTTACGAGGAGTGCCTCAGCGCAACCAGCACGCATCACGCTCCCTGGTATATCGTGCCCGCAGACGATAAGGACGACGCCCGCCTGATCGTCTCTCAGATCGTTATTGACGCCATGAGCGGGCTCAAAATGTCATATCCTGCAACCTCTCAGAAGCATCGCGCAGAGTTAAGATCAATCCGCAAGATGCTCGTCAAGTGACACGGTACTGTATCCACCGGCAATGCTCAACGGCCTGAACGCTGAAAGCCGCTGCCAAAGAGGCACGGTTGCGGAGAATTAGAAAGGACGGACTAATATGGCCACCACAGACCTTCTCATCAAAGATGAGAAGGATGAGACCCCTCAGTCCTTCAGCAAGAACTTCGATCAGTTTGGCAATTCATCCGGCTTCATCTTCGACGTAAGTCTATCGACCGCAATTGCAGCTGACGGCAAGAACGAAAAAGGAGCCCCACAGCCCAAGGGACCTCTCTCGCCTAAGATGCTCGACAAGATGAATCGCTACTGGCGTGCGGCAAACTATCTTTTCATCGGCAGATCTACCTATTTGAAAGTCCTCTTTTGCTTCAGCCGCTCAAGGCATCGCAGAACAAGCCACGGTTGCTCGCTCATCCTTGAGCATCTGGAGGATATGCCCGAGATCAGGAACTGGCAGTGGACAAGAGACTTCAGCGCCGCCGCCGCACCGACTCCTATGGCAAAGGGACAACCGGAGAAGGCGATGTTCACCGACAGCTTAGGTGCGTCGAGCTGAAATCGTACGGAGCCCCCTATCGCGAAGTGTTTGTGATAGAGACCTTCGTTTCCTGAACTCCAGCACGCGGAGGGAACATTGAACGATCCGAAAGCACCATCCGATTGGTTTAAGGTTGATGGAGTTGATGCGCTGGTTGAGTTGGCGCTCAATCTTCACTGGTCCTGGAACCATTCTACGGACGAGTTGTGGGAAGCGCTCGACAAGGACCTTTGGGTGACCACTCAAAACCCGTGGGTAATCCTGCGCACCGTCTCTCGCGAGAAAATCAAGGCAGTATTAGGCGCGCCGGAGTTCCGCCAGAAGCTCGACAGTCTGCTTCGGAAGAATCGGGACTCCTATCGGGACGACGCATGGTTCCAGCATAAGCATCCAGACACGGCGCTCACGACTGTCGCCTACTTCAGCATGGAGTTCATGCTGAGTGAAGCCTTGCCCATCTATTCAGGCGGACTTGGCAACGTAGCCGGCGACCAGATGAAGGCTGCCAGCGAACTAGGCGTTCCGGTCGTCGGAGTTGGCTTGCTTTATGGACAGGGGTATTTCCGCCAGGACTTCGATTCGGAAGGCCGACAGCAGGCGCTCTATCCAGTCAATGATCCGGGGCAGTTGCCCATCCGGCCGTTGCGACAGCCAAATGGAGAGTGGTTACGGTTGCAGATTCAACTTCCGGGTTCAAATATCTGGCTTCGCTGCTGGGAGGTCTCAGTAGGAAGAGCAAAGTTGTATCTTCTCGACACCAACGATTTTGCCAATACTGCGGCTCATCGTGGTATTACCAGTGAGCTTTATGGCGGGGACGCAGAGATGCGCCTGAAACAGGAGATCGTCCTCGGCATTGGCGGGTGGCGTTTGTTGCGGGCTTTGGGCCTCACGCCTGAGGTCTGTCACCTGAACGAAGGTCACGCGGCATTCGCTGTGCTGGAACGAGCCCGGTCCTATATGGTGGATCACAAGAAGCCATTCGATCTTGCCATGAATATCACGCGAGCCGGGAATGTATTCACCACGCACACCGCCGTCAGTGCCGGCTTCGACCGATTCGATCCCAGACTCATTCGTACGTATCTGAGCCACTACGCAGTGGATGAGCTTGCAGTCTCGGTGGATGACTTGCTTGCCATGGGAAGGCAGAATCCAGAAGACAATTCGGAACCTTTCAACATGGCTTATCTCGCCGTCCATGGCAGCGGGCAGGTCAATGGCGTCAGCAAGCTTCATGGAAAAGTGAGCAGAGAGATTTTCCAGTCCTTGTTTTCCCGCTGGCCAAGAGAGGAAGTCCCGATAGGGTCGGTAACCAACGGCATTCATGTGCCGACCTGGGATTCAGCTGAAGCCGATGCACTATGGACCTCCGCTTGCGGCGTGAAGCGCTGGCGTGGGGATCGTCCCGCCGAGGATGACATCCGCCAAATCGCCAATCAGCAGCTGTGGCAATTACGAACGACCGGGCGAAAAGGCCTGATCGAGCGCATGCGCAAGCGGTACCAGTGCCAGCTCGCCGCGGAAGGCGCAGATCCTTCGAATGCCACCGGCATCTTCGGCGAGAAGGTATTAACCCTCGGATTTGCACGCCGTTTCGCCACCTATAAGCGCCCCAATCTCCTATTGCACGATACCGAGAGACTGGTGCGACTGCTCTCGAATCCCCAGTGTCCTGTTCAGTTAATCCTTGCGGGAAAAGCTCATCCTCAGGACCTTCCCGGCCAAGAGCTGATCAAGCAATGGAAAGATTTCATCAAGCGCCCCGAGGTTAGAGGACGCGTGGTCTTCCTGAACGACTACGACATGATGCTGGCCCAGGAGTTGGTTCAGGGAATCGATCTTTGGATCAACACGCCTCGCCGGCCCTGGGAGGCCTGCGGAACGAGTGGCATGAAGGTTCTCGTCAATGGTGGACTCAATCTCTCCGAGTTGGACGGCTGGTGGGCAGAGGCCTATTCGCCCGAGGTTGGCTGGGCCATTGGGGACGGTCAGGAACATGGCGACGACGCTGAGTGGGATGCCAAGGAAGCGGACGCTTTGTACGAGCTGCTGGAAGCTGAAGTAATTCCGGAGTTCTACCAGCGCGATAAATCCGGCATGCCGGGCAGGTGGCTGGGACGCATCCGCGAAAGCATGGCGCGGCTCACCCCGGAGTTCTCTGCGACGCGCGCCATCCGCGAATACACCGAGAGTCATTATTTGCCCGCGGCGTCTGGCTATCGCGATCGCGCGGCGGACGATGGCGCACTCGGCTTGAGCCTGCTCCGTTGGAAGAAGGATCTTGATCGGCATTGGAGCACTGTGCGTTTTGTCGGTATTCGAATCAACACCCACGATGGCCAGCATTTCTTTCAGATCGAGATTTCACCGGGCGCCCTTGCGCGCGATGCACTGCAAGTTGAACTCTATGCAGACTCAACACACGGAGGTATGCCTGTAATTGAAGCAATGACAACGACCCAACCATCCCCCGACTCGCCGAGCGTGCTGACCTATTCGGCGCACGTATCCGCAACTCGTCCCGCGAGCGACTATACCGCGCGTATCGTCCCCCACCATCCCGATGCACTCGTGCCGCTCGAAGTGGGCCAGATCGTATGGCAACGCTGATGGACAACCTCGGACTCATGGAACGAGCGCGGCAAATCTTGAGTGCCGCGGGTCGCCGCGCTGGGAAGCAAGGGGCTGCGAATGCACAACCCATAGGAGCAACAGAAGCCAAGCCCGCTAACAATACAGCGAAGGCCACTCCGCAACCCATCTGGATGGAGACTGCAGCCAGAGTTACAGAGTGCCATCATGAGCTTGTCAGAAGCAGTGCGTTGACCCTGCGAATCACAAATGATCCCAACAAGCTGATTGTTTCCTTCACCTACTACGCTCATGCACGAACCTACTACGACAACTTCATATCGCCCGTAGCCATCGTACAAGGCGAAACCTTCTCTGTTTACTACAACGCCCTGAACCCGAGCCAGAATACTCGGTCACCGTCCGAGTCCACAAAGAGAAGCCCACTGTCGGATATCACCATTCTCGGCTTCATTACCCTCTCGATTCTCTGTCTCACCATGGTGCGCGGATAAAGTCGGCCTTCGAGAGTCTGCGCCTCGCAACAGCCGCATGTCACTTCACTTTCGATTCACAGATGCTTGTACACGGAGCGATACATGGAGCCACATCAGAAATCAGCCGGTTCTCGTGATACCGCAGTCGAGGGCGAAGGCGAAGGCGCAAGTTATACCTATCCATTGGGTCCAACATTGACTGCCTCCGGCGTAAATTTCAGCATTTTCTCTGCCCACGCTACTCATGTCGAAATCGTCTTCTTTGATCATGCCGACGCCAAACAACCGGCCAAAGTCATAAAACTCGATCCAACGATCAATCGCACTTCTCATTATTGGCACATCTTTGTGCCAGGAATTGTGGCCGGGCAACTGTACGGATACCGCGTGGATGGTTCAGACAAGGCGTCATCCGGAAATCGGTTTGACTTCGACAAAGTGCTGATTGATCCGTATGGCAAGAGCGTTTCCGTTGGTCACAACTATAACCGTGAGGCTGCCAGCCATCCTGGGGACAATGCAGCGACTTCAATGAAAAGTGTCGTTGCCGACCTGAGCGCTTTTGACTGGGAGGGAGATCGGCCGCTTAAGCACTCATTTCGCGCGACGGTGATTTATGAAATGCATGTAGCCGGATTTACCCGCCATCCAAATTCGGGCGTTGCCAAAGATAAGAGAGGAACATACCTTGGGCTCCTCGAAAAGATCCCCTATCTCAAGTATCTCGGAATCACGGCTGTCGAACTCTTGCCAGTGTTCCAGTTCGATCCGCAAGACGCTGCACCGGGGCTCGAAAACTACTGGGGCTACGGTCCCGTGTCTTTCTTTGCGCCCCACCTCGGATATTGCACCTCGAATGACTCACTCGTCTGCCTGGATGAGTTTCGCACCATGGTGAAAGAACTACATCGGGCCGGCATCGAAGTCATCCTGGACGTTGTTTACAACCACACAGGCGAGGGCGACGAGAATGGGCCAACACTCTGCTTCCGCGGACTCGAAAACAGCTTTTACTACATTCTAGGGAAAGATAAGACCAGATATGCGAACTATACCGGCGCGGGCAACACTCTAAAAGCTAATCACTCGGTCGTTAAGCGCCTGATTCTCGACAGCCTACGGTACTGGGCTTCCGAGATGCACGTCGACGGTTTCCGTTTCGATCTCGCATCGATATTTTCGCGCAACGAATCGGGCAAACCCATGCTGAACCCTCCGATCGTTTGGGAGATCGACTCCGATCCAGTCCTGGCAGGCACCAAACTGATCGCTGAAGCATGGGACTCGGGCGGTTTGTATCAGGTAGGTAGTTTTGGCCGCGATAAATGGAAGGAGTGGAACGGGAAATATCGCGATGACATCCGTAGCTTTGTTAAGGGCGACGAGAATACGACTTTAAAGCTCCGAGAGCGGCTCTCGGGAAGTCCCGATTTGTATCAGGAATACGATCGGCCTGCCGGCCAGAGTATCAACTTCGTAACTTGCCACGACGGATTTACGCTTAACGATCTTGTCTCCTACGATGCGAAGCACAATGAGGCAAATAGCGAGTCGAACAATGATGGCACAAATGCGAACCTGAGCTGGAACTGCGGTGTTGAAGGCCCGACTGCCAATGTCGTCATCGAGCGCTTACGGAAGCAACAGATCAGGAATCTTCTCGCTCTCACTCTGCTCTCGGTTGGAACGCCGATGTTGCTCATGGGAGATGAAGTGTGCCGAACCCAGCTTGGGAACAACAATGCATATTGCCAGAATAACGAAACAAGTTGGTTCGACTGGAGCCTTTGCAAGACCAACGCCGACGTTCTGTGCTTTGTGCGGCAGATGATTCATCTGCGCCTCCACTTCGAGCAGAAGGAGAAAAGTGGACAAACAACGCTCGAGGACTACCTAAGCAAAAGCCGCATCGAGTGGCATGGTGTTGAAGTTGGAAAGCCAGACTGGGGTAGCAAGTCACATAGCCTCGCGTTGTCCCTGCATAATCTCACCAGCACCGAGGTGCGTTACATCGCCATCAACGCATACTGGGAGCCATTAGAATTCGCACTTCCGCCCGTCGCTGACGGCGCAACTGGGGGTTGGTTTCGCTTCATGGACACCTTTCTCCCCACCCCGGACGACATGGGCGAAGGAGCGAAAGGGCTGCGAGTGGAAGGATCAAGCTACCGCGTCAATCCCCGGTCGATCATCATGCTGCACTCTGATTGCGGAAAATAGAGGTCAGGCTCAGATGGGTTGCCAATCTCGATCCTACTCTCATGATGAGAGTCCCAAGTTCTTGCCATACAGTTTCTGGACAAGCTGCTGCACTTTCGATGATCGACTTGAAACGCTGCCCGACAGGGCGCGGAAGCTTTCGGAACAATTATCGGATCAGCTGGCGCGCGCCTGAGACGGCGCTCTCGAAGAAGGTGGAATTGTGGCATTTTGCAGAACAGATGTCCGTGCTGATCTGAAAAACAAAGAACGAGCCCTGTTCTTTGCGGCGTTACTGATTCCGCTTCTACTGGCGTGCATAGGACCAGAGAGAGCCGCATGCGCACAGCAACCGGGCGCGTCTGCGCCGATCATGAAGGCTCCGCTCAGCCAGGAGCAAGTCGTTGAAAACCTGGTTGCGATGGACCTTAGGCGGGCTCATGCACTGAACGCTTTTCAAGGGACCCAGCTTTACCGGCTGGAATACCACGGCTTCGGAGGCACTCGCAGCGCCGAGATGACTGTGGACGTAAGATACCGGTCACCGAATACAAAAGAGTTCACGATCCGGTCTGCGACCGGCTCTAAACTGATAATCCGCAAAGTATTCAAGAAGCTCTTACAAGCCGAAAAACAAGCGATGGAAGTCGAGGCCCAAAGGCGCGACGCAATGAACAACGACAATTACGATTTCACGCTGATGGGATACAAGAGTACGCCCTCCGGCTCAATGTATGTTCTCGGCGTGAAACCGAAAGCCAAGGGAATGTTTCTATACCGCGGCCAAATCTGGGTGAACGATGAAGGCTTTGCTGTAGCCCGGTTAGAGGCCCAGCCTGCCAGGAATCCTTCGTTCTGGATTAAGCACATCGAGATCGAAGAAGTGTACACGCAAATGGGGGACTTCTGGCTCCCCGTAAGCAGCCATAGCACCGCCACGATCAGGTTTGGGGGACGTGCCGTATTGACGATTCAATACCAGAACTACGAAATCACAAGTGCGGATGCGGTTTCCAAGTTGCAATGATATTGACTGGGTTGGGGTATGGTGCGCGGGCTTTTCATCCCACAGTTCGTTTGGCATTCAGACCGAGATCGGATAGCTTGGTTCGTGTGGATTTGCAGTCCGTATGAACAATGCCTTGCATTCCCAGGCTCTCGGCGATCTGAACGAACATCGGAGTATTGTCGATGAAGACAACACGCGCGGGCCGTACCTGAGCTATATCTAACGCAAGGCTGAAAATATCCGCGTCGGGCTTGCGAATGTGAACGAAGCAGGAGGATATGAAGCAGTCAGCCAGCCTGTCCAGCTTGAACCGCTCAATCCGATATGCGTTCAGCTCACGTGCTTCATTGCTGACGATCGCTATCTTCAATCCAAGATTCAGCTTTAGCTGAGCGACAAGCTCGATCATTTCTGGGAAGGCCTTCGACTGCGCGAACATATAGCGCCGAAACTGATTGCGCGTAAAGGTCCGCTTTTGGTGGAACACAACCAGGCTCAAATACTCGTCCAGCGTAATCTTGCCCTCCTCAAAGATTTCGAACGTGAGGCCATGGCGTTCCTCCATCTCGGCCCACTCCAGTTTGAAGTTCTTCGCTGCCCGTCTGCGCGCCAGATGATCCCACCCATCGGTCAGAAGGACGCCGCCTATATCCAGAAATACGCATGTTATCCCAGTTGCTTTCTTCATCGGCTTTCCTCCCGTCGGCCCATTCGCAGGGATATCCTTTGAGTTCTTGATTCCTCATCGACCGGCGGCTTATACCTTTGCCCCAGGTGCGTCGGCGACTGCTTCTGCGGGTATCTGTTCCGGCAAGTCAAGACGCGCCACGCCAATCCGGTTGTCCGCCATCCCGTAATAGACGTCGAGGCGATCTGGAGTTCCTAGATCGTCGCGCCGGTCGATGCCGGTGGGAAAAACGACATTGGCGACTGTACCATCGCGTTCCTGCGGAAGTACCGGTGTCAACACCGGCTGAACCGAGCGATAACGGATCAATCGCGGATGCTCCTTCGACAGCACCATTACTCCCGCCGAATAGCACAGAGGATGGCCACCATCGGCACCCGGCACTTCGCTCACTCCGTGGTAAACAATCAGCCAGCCATGTTTGGTCAGGATGGGCGGTGTTCCTGCGCCGATTTTAAGCCGTTCCCAGGGCGACACTGGAGTCGCCAGCCGATGATGAGATGTAAACTGACCCAGGCTATCCGGCGTCTCGCTCATCAGCACCGGGGGACAGTAGGAAATCCAAATGCTCTCGTGGTTCAAGTCCACCTGCCTGGGTCCAGGCTGGCACGCAGTCTCCTCCGGCCGAGTGCCGGGAAAGAGCGGACGATGGAGCATTCCCAATTCTAGTGTTCCGGTGGGGTTTGGGATCGCGACAGGAAACAGACTCGCATCCTTATCGTCTACGTGAGCCAATTCGATGCCGTGCCAGTGAGCATATGTTGCGAGCCCCAGCCGCTTCCAGTGGAAGAGATCCTCGGATTCCGCCATCGCGATCCTTGGTCCGTGTGGTGAAAATGCCGCATAGGTCATGATGTAGCGTTTCAGCGGCTCAACGAAAGTGACGCGAGGATCCTCGCAGCCACCGCCGTTGGGCCGTAATTCATAATCGGCCTCAGGCTCCAGCGCGATGCCAAGCCTGTCCACGCCCGTCGGATCGCCGGCTTCATTGAACCGCACTCGCGCTATCCCTATGCGCGAGTAATTTCCCTTCGCAACCAGCCGCGGGAAGAGGTAGAGTTCGCCATCGGGACCGCGCGCAACTCCCGGATTGAGAACCCCCTCCACTTCATGAGGATTTCCTGGCTCTGGCTCCATGATCATGCCCAAGCGTTGCAACTTGAATCCGCTCATCGAACCTCCTCACCCGCTAACTGGATTTGCCAAGCTCACTTCTCGCCAAGACAAGCAAGGATAGTCTTGATGACCAAGTTGGTATCGTCAGGCCCTTTTACAGGAATAGAAACAACCCCCGCCTTTTCCGCCGGGTAGTCATTCCCGCCTGGAAACAACGCATCTCCGATGAAGACCATTTCTTTCAATGAAAGGTGGAGAGTGTCCCGCAGCTTACCTATGCCATAGGCTTTGTCAATGCCCGACTTGGTCACATCAATTGACGTTGCACCACCCATGCGGATGGAAAACTCCGGGATATGCTTCTCCAGAATCGCTGTGATCTTCTTCCGCTTGGCAAAATCCGGATCCCACTTTTCCTTTTCAGCCAGAGGCGCTTGCTGACCTAACGCGGAGAATGTCACCTGGCTTCCCCTATCCTCAATCACCTCTCCCCATACCTTCTTGGCGTGATAGCCTGCCTCTTCCACAGCTTTGTTCAGCGAGTCGATGATCTTCTTTCTTTGACCCGCTGTCAGATCCTCTGAATAAAGCTCCGTCCACTTTCCTTCGTATTGGAAGAATTTTGTTCCACAAGTTGGAAGCAGGGACAAGTTCGCGAGGAGACTGCCTTGGGGAAGATCGGTGAGAAGCTGCTTTTCGAATTGGGTCCACGCGCCTCCGGAGATGACTGCTACTTTGATGATGCCCAAGAGGTCATGCAGCAGCGCGGCCGTTTTGGGGGCCAGGGACGACTTACTGGGCGCCAGGGTTCCGTCCAGATCGAACACAATGAGTTTCTTCATTCATCTCCATCTCTAAGAGTTTCCGAAATCTGTGTGAGGTTCCGCACTTTGACAAAATCAATTTCGCCGATTCCGAGCTATCCAAATATCTTATGATCCATGGATTGCAATTTCAAGGAGGGTTACTTGCGGGCTGGGTTGAAATGCACAGACTCCGGCCTCTGCAGGCAAGAGCCATACGTCCCCTTTGCCTACGGCATAAGGAATGTTGGTATGTTCAAGCTGTCCTGAGCCCCCAATGCAAACCAGCACACGTGGCTCTCCTGTGGCTCCAACTGGGAAGGACGCTTGACCGAGTAATCGCCACAGCCGGAACGGTTCGCAATCAAAGAGTCTCTCGCGCTCAACGGGCATGGAGGCCTCTACGCGGGGCGTGACCAGGCCACCAGCGCGCTCTTCAAAATCGATGCAGGCAAACGCCTGATCGACCTGAAGCGGCCGCGGTTTTCCAGTCTTCGCGTCGACATGGCCCCAGTCGGAAAGGCGGAATGTGGTGTCGCTGTTTTGCTGGACCTCAAAGACAACAATGTCGTTGCCCAAAGTGTGGACCGTGCCAGCAGGAATGAATATGCCGTCGCCAGCCTTCGGAACAATGCTCAAGAGATGCTCCGCGATTGTCCCGCCCGCGATGGAATGCCGCAGACCGTCGGCAGAGGTGCCAGCTTTCAATCCCGCATAGATCTGGCTTCCTTTCTCGGCCTCGATCACAACCCAAGCTTCAGTCTTCCCCGTCTCGCCGGGTGGGATCAGGTCTGGGTAGGCGTCGCTGGGATGAACCTGTACGGAAAGCATCTCGTGTGCGTCAAGAAATTTGAGCAGCAAGGGAAAGCGGCTGAAGCGAGGAGCAAACTTCCCCATCAGTTGTTCTCGGAATTGTTCCATCAATCGACCGATACTCTGGCCCTTAAGCGGTCCATTCGCAACCAAGCTTTGATGGTCAGATCGGTCGCTAAGCACCCACGCTTCGCCGATCGGCCCATCACCAGGAAGCGGCTTGGAGAGCAGACTGGCCAAGCGACGCCCGCCCCACAGACGGTATTGATAGATCGGGTCGAACCGCAAGGGATACAAAGTTGTCCGGCTCATGGTGTGTCACCCAAATTCATGCGATGGCGGGTTGGTACTTGATCGATGTTGATAGCGGTTGCGGCGATTGCACAAGCCAGCGAGTCGTTGGCGAAGGTCCATAACTCAGGGAAGCCGGTGACCACGTGGAACCCACGCCAGGTCGCCACTCAGAACGTAAATCGCGAGCGCCCCAGCCATAAGGAAAGCACCCACCCAAAAGCGCCAATCACGATGCATACGCCGCCAGTAAGGACCGGGATCCGGTTCGCTGTCTTCACCACTATTTCCCTCACGGTTGTGTTTGCTTCCGGTCATCTCTTCTCCATCTCTTGAGAGTATTCGCCGCTTCGCGCAGCCTGGTTGCAGCGTGCGCGATGAACCAAAGCCTGCTGTGCCGCCAACACATTGGCCTCCTGGCCCTTCCAAAGCTCCAAGGCCGGCTGCTGGATGGCGCGGGCAAACGAAAATGCCAGCGCCCAGGGCAGCCGCGACTTGAATCTCACATTCATCGCATTCAAACGGGCAGACGCCAATTCAGCCGGTTGGCCACCCGACAGAAACGCAATCGCCGGTACGGCAGCGGGCACGGATCGCAAGAAGCAGTTCACGGTGACGTCGGCTACCTCTTCCAATGTCGGATGACTAGCGCAGGACGTTCCGGGAAGCACCATATTTGGCTTCAGGACCATGCCTTCCAGCATGACTCGTTGCGCAAACAGTTCGCCGAACACCGTGCGCAGGACTTCGTCTGTGACTTCACAGCACTGCTCCAACGTATGGTCACCATCCATGATGACCTCAGGCTCGACTACAGGGACTAGACCTTCCTCCTGACAAAGCGCCGCATAGCGAGCGAGGGCATGAGCATTGGCATCAATGCAGCCACAACTCGGAATGCTATGGCCGATGGCAACCACGGCGCGCCACTTTGCAAAGCGTGCGCCAATCTGAAAATATTCTTGAAGGCGATCACGCAATCCGTCCAGGCCTTCGGTGACCTTCTCACCAGGATGGCCGGCCAGTTCCTTGGCGCCTGTGTCCACTTTGATGCCGGGGATGATCCCTGCATCGACAAGGACTTTGACAAAGGGGGTTCCGTCGCTCTTCTGCTGACGAATGGTTTCGTCGAACAGTATTGCACCGCCTATCGACTCTCCCAACCCTGGAGTGGTCACAATCAATTCGCGGTAAGCTCTTCGAGCCTCCACGGTCTGCGGAATTCCAAGCTTTTCGAAGCGATTGTTGCAGGTTCCGTTGCTCTCATCCATGGCAAGCAGGCCCTTGTGATCGGCGAAGAGCAACTGTGCGGTGTCTTTCAGCAATTGCGAATTCATTTAGGCCTGCTCGTTTCCTGTTCCGCTTTCGAATATCAGAGTCTCTCTGCTCAACGGCATTTTAGCTCGGAAGTTTATTGAGCCGGATTTGCCAGCAATTGCTTGAGTGAGTTGATTGCTTTTTGTGCCTCGGCAAGTTGAGCCTCAGCTTGATCCCGCGTCGCCTTCGACATCGGCGCCTGCGCTTGAGCTATTTTTCCGGGCAATGAGTTAGACTGTCCCGGTGCCGTCCCAAATAACGAGGCGAGTGCTTCATCAAGCGTTGGCTCCATGACGACCTTGTCTCCCGTCGCAACAATCACCCGCTTCAGTTGAGGGAAGTTCGTGCCTTCAGCTTTCAGGTACAGAGGAACGACATAGAGAAAAGAGTTCTCGATCGGAATGACGATGAGCTTGCCGCGAATCACTCCCGACCCCTTCTGATCCCAGAGCGTGAGTTGCTGCGAGATGGTTGTGCTCTGGTCAATCATCGCACTGATCTGGTTCGGTCCAAAGATCAGCTTGTCTTTCGGAAGCTCGTAGAACAGCATCTTCCCGTAGTCGGGAAAGTCGCAACGCGCGGCCAGCCAGGCGATCATGTTGTCTCTCTTCTGCGGCGTGAAGGGCGTCATCATCAGATACTCAAGCTGCTGGCTTCCCGGCAGCTTCATCAGGATGTAGTACGGATCCATCGCGGCCACCGCGCCGTCATACTTTTCCTGCGGCGCAACCCAGAGGTCCTCTCGGTTGTAGAAGACCTGCGGATCGGTCATATGGAAGGTCTTATATTCATCCGCCTGTATCCCGAACATATCTTCCGGATAGCGGAGGTGGCTCTTCAAGTCCGCGGATAGCTCGTTCAGATTCTTGAACACACCGGGGAATGCGCGGTTGTACATTGCCAGCAGCGGATCGTTCGGGTCCATGATGTAGAACGACACTGAGCCGTTGTACATATCCACGACAACTTTGACGGAATTGCGGATATAGTTCATCCCTTGTGCCGAACCATCCGTTTGCACGTTGGAATACGGATAGCGATCGGAGACAGTATACGCGTCCTGAATCCAGTACTGCTTTCCTTCACTCAGAACTGCGTAGGGAGCCTTGTCCAGAATCAGAAAGGGCGCCACCTGCGCAACACGCTCCTGCACACCGCGCCAGATCTGTATCCGGCTTTCCGGTCGCAGATAGCCTGTGAGCAGAATGTTGATGTCCTTTTGCGTCCATGCAAAGAGGAATCTCTTCCAAATACTGTCGATTGGAATTCCGCCTGTTCCCTGGTAACTCGCATAGACGTTCTGATTGCCCTTGGGATAGTCGAATTCCTTGATCCCAGTGTTCACGATCTTGTACCCAGGAGCTACATTTCCGAAGTAAATCTCAGGCTGGGTTACCTTAAGACCGTATTGCGACTCGGCCGGCACATTTTCAAGCAGATAATTTGGAAGACCTCCGCCGGTCGAGTTCGACACGAAGTTCATCACCATTCCCTCGCCATGCGTGAACTCAAGATTCTCGTTCACCCAGGTTTGCGCATCCGAGGGAAGTTGCGCCGCTAGTTCGCGAGGCGCGAGCATCACCTGGTGGAAGCCATCTGCCAAATGATACCGATCCACATTCACGTTATAAAACTCGTAGTAAAGGCGAATTGCCTGCGTCTGTTGATAAGTTTGAAGCAGTGGCCTTGAGTCCCAGAGACGGATGTTCTGGATCGTATCCTGATTTCTAGCGATCACATCGGGAGTCAGATCCGAGAGTGCTGGATACGCCGTTTCCTGAATGTTGTCCAGTTTGTATGCGCTGCGTGTGAAGGAGATGTAATGCTTCAGATAGGGCATCTCAAGGCTCAGTTCATTGGGCTTTACCACGAAGACTTCAAAGAGACTGGGCAGCGCCATCACGGCAACTACATAAAGTGCTGCGTAAACAACAACGCCGCCGACGATGTGTTTGGTGCGCGGGCGAAAGAATCCAAAAGCAAGCAGCACACACGCCAGAGCAGAGAGACCGGTCATCCCCCAGAGCGCGACTCTCGTGATGTGCGCCGCCGCGTAGCCTGCTCCGTGAACCACGCCGAGGTTCGAATAGACCAGTTCGTAATGATCCAGGATGAAGCCCCATCCGAAGTTGGCAGCGAGAATAAATAGAAGCACCATGAAGTGCTTGCGTGTGCCGTCGCCAATCGTGATATTTCCGCTGGACTTCGATTGGCGCATCCCAAAAAGAGAACAGAAAGCAAGAATACCAAGCGCCGACAGTGTCAATACTGTAATGCTTCCCTGCAATAATTCATAGAATGGAAGGCGGAAAACATAGAAGCCAAGGTCAACACCAAATAGTGGGTCCGCAATTCCAAACGAACCGCCATACCTGAAGCGAAGAAATGTGTCCCATTGGCCGGAAACGCTTAGCGCAAAAATCAGTGACAGAACAACAACTGCGAAATCGATATAAAAGACCAGTAGCTTGGCGCTAATGTCGACATTGATCGTCCTGCTTGCGTCAGCAGGGTGTCTGAAGGCCTTGTTGAAGAAGCTTTCTCCATCCACCAGGTCAATGTTTTTCGCCGCAAAACGGAGATTTATCCATAAATAGAACACTGAAATAATCAATGCGACGGCGAAGATTCCCCACTTGACCGAGAGAAGTGTCCAGAATATGCCAGCGTAGTCGAGCTGCCGCATCCAGAGCCATTTTTGGACAAGGCCAAGAACAACCGAGAGAACGACGCCAATTCCAATCAGGATAAAGAAGCCCCACCTCAGCAGAAATCCGATGGATGGAGGAAGCACCCGGCGTACACGGTTGGAGGGTTCAGTTTTCAGTGGTGTGATTTTCTCAACCGATGTTGCATTCATGGTCCACTCCTCAGTGCGCCCAGGTCTGGCAGGCTATCGCGGGGCTGCTATTAGTACTATCCAAAAGCACGCACCGGGGAGTCCGGTCAAATTTGAACAGCCCCACTAAATCTGCCAACCCTACCATCGTTTTATCTAATTCCGGAGAGTCCCCGCCAAGTTCTTGCTGGAGCGCAAAAGAGCGGCGGGGCACCGATGGAGTTGTTCGGATAAATCTGAAAAGGAATGAAGGGAGCGAAACAATGTCGAAGAAATTCGTAACTTTCCTCTTTGCCGCCATGGTTCTATTTGCTTGGCCGGCGGCCAACCTGGTAGCTCAGACCAACAGTTCCACGAAAGCGGCAGTTGCAACGAAGACCACGGGCCACCCGGAGAAGTCAACCACAGCGGTGGCTGTTCACCAGACCGCCAAAACCAAGCCTGCGGCGAAGCTGGAGAAGATTCCCAAGGCGCCTCACGAAAACACCAGCTGGGTGTCGGGCGATTACTACTGGGACGGCAACAACTGGCAATGGGATGGCGGCTATTGGCTTGATAACCCATGGCAGGATGCCAACTGGATGCCCGGTCACTGGAACGAGCGCTGGTGGGGCTGGACCTGGGTTCCAGGCTATTGGTACTGAGCGCTGCCCAAGCTTGATCGGTTGGGTGTCAGAAGTAGTCCACACAAGCTCGCTCTGCCCCATGAGGACATTTCGTAAATCATGGGGCCAGCGGCGAAACGATAACCAGCACAGTCAGGAGACTAACTATGTACTACTACTTTTGGGGAATGCATTGGTTTTGGTGGTTTTTTTGGATTCTCCTCTGGATCATCTTCTTTTCTTTCTTGATGCCGGTGAGTCGAGTCACCTATCGGCAAATGCAATCGCCTCTGCAACTCCTGCAAAGGAGATATGCCGCAGGGGAGATCACCAGCGAGGAATACGAAGAACGGCGGAGCAAACTCCTGCGGGACGCAAAAATCCGATAGGAGATCGTGCCGTACTCAACCAGCCATGCGCCGGGTGCTCCACCCTTTCGCGTTTTCTGCGGAAAGGGTGGAGCGTCACGAACCCATCTTGGCAGCGCTCATTCCGGACTACACCACGCCATAAGGAGACTGGTCAATGTCCGCCTTTAGAGCCGCCGGGATATATTTTCTCGTCTCGAGCCTGCGATGCTTTGTTCCTGGCGAGCATAGGGCAAGCGAGCAACTGAACCACTGGAGCTACGATGGACTTTCTCCAAAAATGCGACGCAAGTAATCGTCTGTCTTCCAACCGGAACACGAGTCAGAATTCGTTCAGGCCGGTGAGCCAGGCCGATAGAACCAATTCTTCCTTGATCGAGCCAGATGGCACGAAGGTAAAGAGACTGACTTTTGCCGAGGATTTCATGCTGGAACATTCCCACTCCGGCCAGCATATCGACTTGACTGCTATTTTAGCCAGTGCAGGAACCATACCCAGAGAGCCGAAACAGTCAGCCCAATCTTTTGGGTTTCCTTCTTGACGAATCATAACTCCATCTGCCGCAGGCCGCTGGCGGAAGTGCGGAGTAGATAGACATGGATTGCTTGATCTGCGCGAATCTGGAACGAGCCTATGAGGCCAGACTCAGCGAGTACGTCGAGACTCGCACCTCGGTATGTTATCGGGTCAGCACGCGACTTGCAGCCAAGAGAAATGTCGATATGGAGCGCGCCCGATACGAATTGGAAGAGCACCGGTCGGCATGCGTTCTAAAACATACCGAAACTCTGCGAATATCTTCTAGCGTCTCCCCTTATCAGCCGTCAGCATTGTCGCATTGAACGCAATGGAACATCTCGGCAGGGACGCATAAGATTGCTCAGCGCTTTCAAATGACCCGTGAAAGACTGCCTCTGCAACATCCAGAATGGTGCCCGAATAATGGAGGACACACTGCTCCAAAGCAAGGGTATTTCGGCTTTGTAGTGGGTGACAGGCTGCCACGGGGCTGCTATGAGTACTATTCAAAAGAACGCGCAGGAGAGTCCGGTCAATTGTGGACAGAGTCCACTCTCGTTCATTGTCTAAAATTTGATGGTAATGAGATTGTATCCGGATGAAGACCACGCGCAAGAAACCGTTCCGCAACGGGCGGGCGCAAACAACCTGCGAACACGCCCGCGATTCAACCGCGCTGGGCGCAAGATGAAACGAGGCCGAGCGGAGAAGCGCATCCTGCTGGCACTTGTGCTTTTGCTGGTTGTTCTTTTCGGCAGGCGCGCGAACGCGTATTCCCTCCTGACGCACGAAGAGCTTATCGACCTCAACTGGAAGAATTCCATTGTTCCGCTCTTGCTCAGCCGCTATCCCAACCTGACGCCAGCGCAACTGGAAGAGGCGCGGGCCTATGCGTACGGCGGCTGCGTGATTCAGGACATGGGTTATTATCCATATGGCGACAAAACTTTCTCGAACCTGACCCACTACGTGCGCTCGGGCGACTTTGTGGTGAATCTCTTTCGCAATGCGCGCAACGCCGATGAACTCGCCTTCGCCGTGGGGGCGCTGTCTCACTACGTGGGCGACTCTATCGGCCACTCCGAAGCGACCAATCTCTCTGTCCCCGTGGAGTTCCCCAGTTTGCAAGCGAAATATGGGCACGAGGTAAGTTACGCCGAGGGCGAACACCAGCATGTGCAAACGGAGTTCGCCTTTGACATATACGAGATCGCGCATCACCGCATGGCGCCGGTCCGCTTCCTTCGCCACATCGGACTCAAGGTGCCGACGAAGCAGCTTGCGCTTGCTTACTATCAGACCTATGGACTGAGCGACGAGTTCTCACCCAGGAAACGGCGCTTTAATGTTGGTGAATACCGATTCGTGGTGCATACCTTCATCCCGCGGATAGCATACGCCATCACGCTCCTGAATCGCCGCCACGATCCAACAGAGCTGGTGACGCCGGATGCGGCGGAGATCGACAGGGAAGTGGCCGTGGTGGCCTCGGAAAACGACTGGAAGAAATATAGCCGCCATGCGGGAATCGGGACTTACGCGCTGGCCGGATTTTTATTTATCCTGCCCAAGTTCGGCCCATTGAAACTGATCGACGTGAAAGGCCCAACTCTGGCAACAGAGACTGAATACCTGCACAGTGTGCTGGAGTCCACGGCGATCCTGCACCGGATGCTCGCGCGGTTTACGCTTCCTGCGATTGCGCTCACGTCCGCGGCCCAAGCCGGCGATCCTGTTTCCATTACTCAATCTTCGCAAGCGATTCCGGCAGTTATAATCGCCGGTCCGGACTCGCTTCTGCTATCACGTGACCCGCGTCATCTGCTGCCCAATCGCGACCTCGACACAGGCCGAGTGGTACAGCCCGGCGGCTATCCGCTCACCGACTCAACCTATGCCGATCTCCTCCACCGCCTCACGCACCGGCCCACGCAGCCTATCCCGTCCGGCATCAAGCTGGACATCCAGGCCTACTACGCAGACCCAAACGCACCCATCACGACAAAGCAGGACCAGGCGCAGTGGGCGCAGGTGCAGGCCGATCTCGCAATCCTCGCCGCCATGCCAACGAGTACGGAGCCGCAGCCGTATCCCACATATGGCGATGATGCACCCGCCAGCACGGAATCGGCACTGCGACTTGCAGACTCATTGAGTTTCAACCGAGGGGGTTAAGTTCATGGCGTCTTTGCCTATATTGGTTTTGAATAGCGGTTCTTCTTCCATCAAGTTCTCCGTGTATGGAACCGGCGACGGCGAACCGCAGAAACTCCACGACGGCGCGGTCGACGGCATCGGCACCGATCAGGGCGAGTTCTGGATCAAGGACGACAAGGGGAAGAAGCTGGTCGATGAGACCCCGTCTCTACCCACGCGAGCCGTTGCCTTCAAACTGGTGGCTGATGCGCTGCACTCGAAGGACTTTCCCGCACCGGGGGCCATCGGTCACCGCATGGTTTCTGGCGGCCCAACAGTTCAGACAAACCAGCGCATCACCCCTGCATTAATTGAAGAAATGGAGCGCTACAAGGCCTTTGCGCCATTGCACACACCAATCGCCATTTACATCATGCGCGAGACCATCAAGCAGTTTCCCGGCATTCCGAACTTCGTTTGCTTGGATACCTGGTTTCATCGCCACATGCCCGAAGTTGTCACCCGCTTGCCGATTCCAGAGGAGTATGCCGCTATGGGCGTACGCCGTTACGGCGCCCATGGCCTTTCTTACGAATCGATTGTTTACCAACTGAAACGCACTGTGCCGCAAAAGCTCATTGTCGCGCACCTTGGAAATGGCGCGTCCATTGCGGCGATCCGAAACGGACAAGGCCTGAATACCTCGATGGGCCTTACACCCCTTGGCGGCATCATTAGCGGCTCGCGTACCGGCGATATCGATCCTGGAGTACTCTTGTTTATTCTGCGCAAGATCGCGGAAACAGCCAAAGATACCTCCGAGGCAGCCGACCTGTTGGAAGCAGTTGTCAGCAAGAAATCCGGGCTTCTCGGCGTGAGTGAACTCTCCGGTGACATGCGCGATCTGCGCAATGCCATCGCGCACGGCAACGCGAAGGCGCGGCTGGCGGTTGATATGTTCACAGGGTCCATCGCCAAATGGATCGGTGGCTATGTTGCCGAGTTGGGTGGCCTGGACATGCTGGTTTTCACCGGCGGCATCGGGGAAAACGACTGCGCAACCCGCGCTGAAGTCTGCGCGGGTTTGGGCGCGCTGGGCATTACGCTCGACGCCGCGCGCAACAACGCCCATGGCTCGGCGGTGATTTCAGCAGAAGACTCAACGGTCATCGTACGGGTCATTCCTCCCGCCGAGGACCTGATGATCGTCAACCATGTGGTTCGGTTGCTTGCAGAATAGTCTGTCCGCATTTTGCGCTGATTGATGAAGCTAAACGGAATCTTGTCCGGTAGACACAACGGTCCCCTGTTTCCTTTAGCCTCTTATGCCGCGATGCGTGACGAATAGTGTTTACGACGTATTATGGCTCTGCTGTTCTCTCGTGGAGCCTCAAGCACCCTTTGCTTGCATTCTGGAATTGGATGCAAGCGAGCAGCCAGACAGCAATGTATACGATTGCTCAGCGCATTCAAATGCAAAGTGGAAAACTGCAAATGCAACAGAGAGAATGTTTCCTGGAAGATGGAGGATACAATGCCCCAGAGCAAATATGACAATGCCGCAGATCTGCATATCTACGCGGCACACGCCCATACTGCTGCCGCTGCCGCACTCCACCGTGGCGATCACGAAGCCGCGGAAGAGCTGAGCTCAAAGGCTAACGACTACTCGATGGAAGCTTCTGAGAAGACACTTGAGATCGCGCAGCAACTTCACGCCCCTATGAAGGCTTAAATTGCATTCAATCACTGCATGACGATCATGGGAGACATACGGAATGGCCGCTCCAAACACAACCTTAAATTCAGAATCAAACCGTCTCATCCGTCCCGAAGCGTGGCGTCCGGCATTCGGAGTCGATTCAATATCCTCCCTTCAACTGGTGCCTCGCCCACAGCGACCGGTCAGGATAGCGGTGATTGGTAACCACCTTCCGAGGCAGTGTGGAATTGCAACCTTCACCACTGATTTGTGCGACGCGATCGCTGCCGAATACGGAGCGGCCCAACTATCAGTGGTAGCAGTCAACGACGGACATTCATCCTACTCATACCCGGAGCGGGTGCGATTCGAAATCAGCGAAGGTGATATAGAGTCCTACAGAGCGGCCGCAGACCATTTGAACGCGAGCAATGTCGATCTGGTGTGCTTGCAGCATGAATTTGGAATCTACGGAGGCAAATCCGGAAGCCACATCATAGAGTTGCTGAAGCTCCTCAAAATGCCGGTACTGACAACTCTGCACACTGTGCTTCGTGAGCCAAATCTGGACCAACGCGTTGTGATGCTCAAGATTGCCGCACTCTCCGAGCGCCTCATCGTGATGAGCCAATACTCCTCGTGGGTTTTGCGGGAGGTGTACAACGTTTCTGCCGAGAAGATCGATCTGATCCCTCATGGCATCCCGGACCTGCCTTTTGAGCGTCCAGAGATTTATAAAGAACTCTTCTCTTGCCAAGGCAAAAGTGTTCTTCTCACATTTGGGCTGCTTTCTCAGAACAAAGGGTTCGAAAATGTGATTCAAGCCATGCCGCGCATCTTGTCCAGTCACAGCAACGCTGTATACATGATTGCGGGCGCCACTCACCCGCACGTCCGAGCCCGTGAAGGGGATCGCTACCGGATCGAGTTACAGGCTCTGGCGAAAAAACTTGGGGTGGAACAGCAGGTTCTGTTCGTCAACCGATTCGTCACTCATGAAGAGATGGCTTCGCTGGTCGGCTCGGCCGATATTTACATTACGCCCTATTGTCACGAAGCGCAGGCTGTATCGGGAACTCTGGCGTATGCCATGGGTGTCGGGAAGGCCATCGTCTCGACGCCATATTGGCATGCTGCGGAATTGCTGGACCACGGACGCGGAGTGCTGGTTCCGTTTGAGAATCCAGCCGCAATCGCGACAGCGGCGATCGAACTTCTGGCCGACGATGAGGCGCGCCTGGCGATGCGTAAACGTGCCTACCAATATGCTCGGCCTATGGTTTGGAAGCGGGTAGCGCAATCCTATATGGTCGCCAGCTTGCGGGCTCGCGCCTATAGCGCGGAACCGGTTCAGGTGAGGTTTGCCGTCCAAGCTGCTGCAAGAGACAACGAACAGCGCTTTGTGAATGCTTGAATAATTCAAGGATGCACATTCTTAGAAAATCCTAAGTTGTGAGCAATTCGGAACAGACACGCCTCTGCGAGCCAAGGAAACTGGTATTGCAAGCGCTGCGGAGTGCTCGGCAAAGAGCATCTCGCAGTTCCCAATGCCAGCATTATCCGTTCGTGCTGTGGGATCGATTATCGTGACGGGTGGTGACTTTCCTTTTTGGTATTCACTTGTCAATCCAACCTTCAAGCCTGTTCCCCTGCTCCGGGGCAGAGGTTCAGTCCAGAAAGAGGCGATCCCATGGCTCTCACTGAAATTCGCTCGATCTCCAGAGAACCGATATTCGACATTGCTCACTTTCTTACATGCGCCGGGATTGGCAGGCGAGTTGTCCACTGTGATCCGAAAAATACCTTGTTCTCCCAGGGTGACTTAGCCGATTCTGTCTTTTATATCCAGAGCGGCCGGTTAAAAGTCACTGTTGTTTCGGCGACCGGCAAGGAAGCTACGATTACGCTGCTTTCCGCCGGCGACTTTATTGGCGAGAATTCGCTTACCGGAGCGGTTGAAAACCGATTAGTCACTGTCACTGCAATCACGCCGTCCTATGCGATGAAGATCACTCGAAGTGAGATGATCCGAGTGATGCACGACGAGCACGCATTCTCCGACATGTTCTTGTCGCACCTGCTGGCTCGCGGCATGCGAACCCAGGCAGATCTTGTCGATCAGCTCTTCAACTCCAGCGAAAAGCGCCTGGCTCGGATACTCCTCCTGATGGCCGAATACGGGGAGCCTGGTGAACCGACAAAGTTCATCCCTCCCATCACACAGGAAACCTTGGCGGAGATGGTCGGCACGACTCGCTCACGTGTCAGCTTCTTCATGAACCGCTTTCGCAAACTCGGGTTCATTGACTACAACGGCCGCATACAGGTTCATAAATCGCTCTTGAAAGCAGTCCTTCTCGATCGCCTTCCTGAGCACGAATCACAGCAGCCTCGCCTTGCCCCCAAAACGGCAACCTCTCCTGACCGCTCCGTGGCGGAACTCTGTGCTTGAGGACCTGTCCTGACGCCTTCTTGGATACTTATACCCCATTGCAATAAAAGTTGGCACATAATGAAGGATCTATAAGTTTCATATGGTCCATGCGCCATTTCAGGAATGAGTCTCAGAGTTCGCACGAATCAGCCCCGGCTGCTCGTTCGCGGCAAGGGCCAGAAGAATGAGTGCCGCCCCCACATACGCGAACGGATCGCGAGCCTGGCCAATAGCGTATGCGGTCGCCTTCGTCTCCGGCCCGTCTCCTCCTTCAGCAACTAATCGGAGGCAACGGTTTAATACAAAACACCCTACAGCAGAGAGGAACAGATCTCGCATTGTTGCTCCGTATGTGCGAATGCGGCTGGCAATCGAGGTCTTCATCGTCTGACCTTACTCCAGCCAAGTTGAGATGGATGTACATTCTTGCTCGCTGAAAGAGCACATGGCAGCTATGCCGGGCAACAGCAATAGGGAAAATACCTTACTCCCGCATCAGAAACATAGGCAGACCCAGCTTTCGTTCATAAGCCGGCCGGTAGTGTTCTGTGTCGTACATGGTAGCGACGTCCACTTTGCGCGGCCCGAGTTTCGGATCGGGGATCGGCACCATCGTATAGCAGCCATTCCTGATCGCTGTCATCAGGCCGGTCTCTCCTGCCTTCACGGCATCCATCGCCATTCCGGCGAAGGTGAAGGCTACCATGCGGTCAATGAAATCGGGAGTCCCAGAACGCAGATCGTATGTCAGATCACTGACCAGAGTCTCTTCGCCGGTGGCAGCTTTGATCTCGTTGCTCAGATCCTCTGCAACGCTCATCTTCTTGTGGTGGCCAAAGGCATCGGCTGGTCCATATTCCTTTACCGTGTAGCCTTCCCATTCTGCCCCCTCGGAAAGAATCACGAGCGAATAGTTGCTGGGATTATTGTGCTTGTCGGCGACCAATATTTCGATCAGGTGCTTCAAATTCACCTTGTACTCGGGAAGGCAGCAGCGCATGGATGTCACGTATGCAGTGTAAAGAGCGGTGTAGCCGGCGTCGCGTCCAAAGACCCGAAAGATGCCGATGCGCTCGTGCGAACCGACCGTCGTCCGCTGCCGCTCTATGGCATCCACGGCGCGCGTGATGGCGGTTGAAAACCCGATGCAATACTCGGTATTGCGGACGTCATTATCCATGGTCTTTGGCACCGCGATCACCCGCACGCCTTGCCGGTCAAGTTCGGCGGCGTAGCCAAGCGTGTCGTCACCGCCGATCGCTACCACGTAATCTAGCCCCAGCGCCTCGATATTCTTCAACACCGCAGAGGTCACGTCGTAGAGAGTGCTGGTCATGCCATTGTTAATGGATTGCTTGCTCGGAAACTGTTGTCCGCTGAGTGCTGGTGGCAACTCTGGCATCTTGGTGGGATTGGTGCGTGAGGTGTGCAGATAGGTACCGCCAGAGCGATCAATGGTGCGAGTGTTTTCGCGATTGAGCGGCTCGACATAGCGCGACCGGCTGACCGGGTCTTTCAGATCGAGGTGTGTCAGTCCTTCCCAGCCGCGGTGGATGCCAAGAACCTCGTATCCGATTTCCGCTCCTCGGTAGACAACCGATTTGATGACCGAATTCAGGCCCGGGACATCACCGCCGCCGGTGAGAATGCCAATGCGCTTCGTGGACATGATAATCCTTCTGAACAGAAATATCCTTTTCAACTCCGAGAAACGTCGGTTCGTTTGCTGAGCTATGGCGGCCATGGATATTGGCTCGCACAAGGCTGCGCGGTCCTACGGTTGCCATCCCAGCCCAAAGAGTTATACAACTGCACCAATGTCAATCGCTCGCTGAGTTCAGCATGGACCAGCGTAAGCTTTGCAGAAAAAGCATTTGAATCGCTTACAAGCACTTCCAGGTAGCTCGTAGCCCACGACACGCCCAATGACATCGGCCATCAGCACACCAATGCAATTGGTCCCATCAACCATCTGGCAGGGTTGCTTGCTGAATAGTCTGTCAGCCTTTTGCGCCGATGAAGGCCAAACAGAGGTTTGTTCGAGAAACACGACTATTCTTGTGTTTCTCTTGCCGCTTATGCCGCAATGGATAACGACTGCAAGCCCCATGTTTCGTGCTGCGTCGTCGCTGCGTATAAAACCAATTCCGCCCGATTATCACACTTCAAGAAGTGCATTAACCAAGAAGTGCAGGCATTCACAGTCGCTTCTGGAAGGTTCAAGTTGCGAGCAATATCGCGCTCGCTCAGGCTTTTTCCGATCAACCCGTAGATGGGGCCTAGAACTCCTATCTCTTCCCAATAGCATTGCATTTTGTACCCTCTTTCATCTCGTTGTGAATGCGCGTGATCTCAGTTCGGCTCAGGCCTGTAATCGGAGGCATGGCCGTAGTTGGAACATTCTTCGTTGTCCGTTCGTAAACGCGCATGTTCGGCCCACTTTTGACGATCCTGTCAGATCATAATCTGCGTTCAGAATCTTCAACTCTGCCTGCGCTCGCGAATGAAACAGCTTCTTTCTTCACGGGCTACTCAAGCATAGAGTGAGATGATGGTATGGCCAACAGTCAAGCTGCGACTGCTCAAAATGGAACACCTACGAGTTCCGAGAGTACAAATCTCTCTCTGGGCTTCAATGACATCTGAATGTACCACCGCTTCATCATCGTGGTCCGCAATGCAGTGGGAGACAACAGTGACATAGCACTCAGACAGGCGAGAGCCAGAGGTATTTATCTGGCTCTCGTTAATGAAGGCTTCATCACCTTATGCCTTGCATTGAAAGCAAGGCCCGAGCACGGAGCACACATGGGCATCGCTCAGTACCAATAGCCTGGAACCCATGACCAGCCCCACCAACGCTCGTTCCAGTGGCCGGGCATCCATGCTGCCTCTGACCATGGATTATCAAGCCAGTATCCGCCATCCCATTGCCAGTTGTCGCCGTCCCAGTAGTAATCGCCAGACACCCAGCTAGTGTTTGCGTGAGGTGCCTTGGGAATCTTCTCCAACTTCGCCGCAGGCTTCGGTTTCGCAGTTTGGTGAACGGCAACTGATGACGTTGACTTCTCCGGGTGGCCGATGGTCTTCGTTGCCACTGCCGGTTTTGTTGAACTGTTGCTCTCGGCTACCACGTTGGTCGCCGGCCAAGCAAACAGAAACATGGCGGCAAAGAGGAAAGTTGCGAACCTTTTTGACATCGTTTAGCTCCTTCATTCCTTTTCAGATTTGTGTGAGCGATCCTATCGATGTCCCGCCACTCCGCTGACGACTTCTACAAGAACTCGGCGAGCCTCTCCAAAATCGGACAAGATGATGCTAGGGTTGGCCGTTACTGTGTGAATGTTCAAATTTGAACAATCTTATCAATGGTGTATGCAGTACAAATTTCATTGGGCAAGACGCACTCATTTCAAGAGTGGTTCGACGTTAAGGAATTCCTTTAATAACACGTTCAGGGTTTGCGCCATCTGAACCCAGAACGTTGAGTACCCGCCCTGAGTTTGGATCGCCACACGTGTAGAGAGGCCGGACCAGCAAATGCAGACAGTTTCAAGTCGAACAGGCACTAGCCAGCGCGACCACCAATGGGGAGTGATTCTCGCTGGAGGGGATGGGAAGCGATTGCTTCCACTGACAAGGAGGATTGCAGGGGATGACAGGCCCAAGCAGTTCTGCGCCGTGGTTGGGGACGCGACACTCCTCCAACAAACCCGCAGCAGAGTTTCCAAAGCGGTAGATCCTGGGCAAACTCTTCTGGTGATGAACAGGATTCACGAGCGATTCTATCGGGATGAGGTCGCGGACTTGCCTCTGTCACACCTGTTGCTCCAGCCACAAAATCGGGGAACGGCTGCTGCTATCCTATACAGCCTGATGCGAGTCCAGGAACTCGACTCGAAGGGTCTGGTTGCATTTTTTCCGTCCGACCATCATTTCATGAATGACGAAGCATTCGTCGACCAAATCGGATTGGCTTTTTTACTCGCAGAATCTAACCCTGAGAAGGTAATCCTGCTAGGGATTGAGCCCGATACGCCGGAGGTCTCTTACGGCTGGATTGAACCCGGACCTCATCTCGAAAGCCCGTACGGAAACTCCATAGCGCTCGTAAAGCGATTCTGGGAAAAGCCTTCCAAGACAATCGCTTCTGACTTGATGCGTAGCGGTTGCCTTTGGAATAGCTTTGTCATGGTTGGGCGGGTTGGCAGTTTCCTGGAACTCACCCGGCAGACGATACCACGCTTACACAATTCCTTCGAATCCATTCGGCAATCATTCTTGACGACAAAAGAAGCAGGCGTCTTGTCCGCACTATATGCCATGATACCCTCCTCCAGTTTCTCCGATGACGTTCTCTCAGTAAGTCCAAATGACCTCGCTGTCATGCGCGGTTCCGGTCTTGGGTGGAGTGACCTGGGAGAGCCTTGTCGCGTTCTTGCCACTCGTGCCCGCATTGGGCCCAAAACCGACCATGACGGATATTCGGCAGGGGATGGCGCAGCGGCAGTGATAGTCTCAACCGCTTGATAGTAGCCGTGCCCTGCAACATTAGAAGTGGCCAAGTCCTCCCAAGTAAAGTACTCAAGCATTTCGTCTGCATGGCAAATGGGTCTGGAGAATATTGAAGTGAATCCAAAGCACATCATATCTCTGTTGCTCTTGTTCGCCTCTTTTGGAGCCTGGGGACAATCGGCTCTCTCGCAAGATCAAACGTAAGCTGTGCGAGCCACCCTGCCCAACGGCATGCGCGTCGTCATTCTTTGCAACACACTCGCCTCGGTGTTACGGTGGAAATAGATTTCCTGGTGGGCGGCGATGAGACGCCGCCAGGGTTTCCCGGCATGGCCCATGCGCAGGAGCACATGGCGTTTCGCGGATGTGCAGGTTTGACGGCAGATCAGACATCTGCCATTTATGCGCAGCTCGGGGGCCAGAACAACGCCGATACGCAGCAGAACATCACCCAGTATTTTGTTACTGTTCCGGCAGCGGATCTTGACGTTGCTATCCAGGTGCAGGCCGCTTGCCTGCATGGAATTGACGACAGCCAGCAAGAGTGGACGCAGGAAAGGGGAGCAATCGAACAGGAAGTGGCGCGCGACCTGTCCAATCCCATGTACCGATTCATTGACCGCCACAACCAAGATATGTTCGCGGGCACTCCCTATGCGCACGATCCCCTCGGCACAAAGGAATCCTTCGACGCTACCACGGGCGAAATGCTAAAGGACTTCCACAAGAAGTGGTACACGCCGACCAATGTCATCATGGTGATTGTTGGCGATGTGAATCCCGCCGCGACAATGACGAAGATTCAGCGTTGGTTTGGCGATGTTGCCAGCCATCCTTTATACGGGCCTTACGCAAGGCGTCAAAATCTGGATGCTGAGGATGAAATGGATCTAAGACAGAACAAGTCGTTCACGCCTTTAGGCAATTCCATGGAATCCCAAGGGCGCCCGATCAACAAGAACGCATTTCGACGTTTTCAGAAGTTCTTCGTTCAAAAGTGCTTCAAGATGCCGGTGCGGAGCAGGCAACAGCATCGCACCGGCGGGATCGGGCTTCTCCGAGCTGCAGTGCTAGGCGCAAACGATGGCATCCTGTCAACTTCAAGCCTAGTGCTCGGCGTTGCGGCGGCGCATGGAACTCACCGTAGTATCCTGGTCGCAGGGATCGCAGGCCTGGTCTCCGGAGGGATGTCCATGGCCGCAAGCGAGTATGTATCCGTGCACTCGCAGGCCGATACCGAAGAGGCGGAACTGGCTCTTGAACGCACAAAACTCAAGCAAGACAACAAGGGCGAACGCCAGGCGCTGACGGCAATTTATGTGGCTCGCGGTCTTGAACCACTACTCGCGACTCGGGTGGCGCAACAGTTGATTGCCTATGACGAATTGGGCGCATATGCTCGCGACGAACTCGGTATCTCCGAAAAGTTCCGCGCCCGCCCAATTCAAGCATCCTTGGCCGCCGCTTGCAGCTTTGCTGTCGGAGCCATGATGCCGCTCCTGGTCACAGCAATCGTACCTCAGGCGCGATTAATTCCGTTTGTGTCTGTATCGTCGCTGGTAGTTCTCGCAGTGATGGGTGGACTGGCTGCACATGCCGGTGGGGCAAAAGTGATCATGGGTGCTGTTCGTGTGACGTTCTGGGGTGGTTTGGCGATGGCGATGACTGCTGGTATCGGGTGGCTAGTTGGGGCCGTTACGTAATGGCCTTGAACGCTAATGCCCAATAGACTTTGGGATTCTTCACGGCCTCCGCCCTTCTGCTTGGTAGCCAGATTCGCGGAATCATTCTTATTGTGTGCAAGGATGCGTAAATCTGTGCGTGACGAAACCGCTATGCCGAAGTTGCTCACGGGTGCATAAGTGCGCTGTTGCTTCTGGTCTCATCTATAGCCAGAGTGATGATATTAAGTTAGACGCGTTACAGATAAAGAGCGCCGTTCATGTCGAAGCGAAAAACATAGCAACACTAATAGTCACCGGTGCCATGGCTACTTTGCATGACTTCCATTGATACTAACTACAAATTAAAACTCGCGTCTTCAGGGGGATGGCTGTGCCATGATTGGTGCAGAGAGGGGGGAGGATCGATCCTGGTAATCGCAAAAATGGTTTCTACTCAGAGGCTTCGTGCTTCTTCTGTTGCCGGAGTTCCATCAGCAGGCGGGTACATTCCGCGCATTTAAAGATGTGCAAGTCGTTGAGAGCGGCAAGCGTCACTTCACCGGGAGTCTCAATCAGGCTCTTTAGAACGGCCGGATCGGGACATCCCTTGCGCTCTGGGTTGGGGTAATGTGCAAGAACATGTTCCTGCAACTTTTCAAACAGCAACGTATCGTTGTCCTCGTCGAGAGGGAATGTTTGATTCTCAGCCACGGCATCCTTTCCAATTGAGTCTGCAATTGCAACAGTCAAAGTCCATGTTTTTTGTCCTCCAGTTTTTGACGGATTCTGTTGAGCGCCCGCTTGCAACGAAGGCGGATAGACGCCTCAGTGGTTCCCAGAACTGCGGCGATTTCATTCCATCGAGATTGGCTGTATCGGAGCAAGAGGGCGAAACGAACCTCAGGCGGTATATTCTGCAAGATTATATCCAGATCGATTGCGGAATCAACCAGTGACTGTGGATGATGAGTTGAGGTGGAGGACAGGTCTTCGCTCGCGCCAACTAAAACGATTCGATTGTTTGCTTTCCGCCGGTGTCGTACCTCTTGCAGGTAGAGCCGTTCCAGTAGTTGCGTAACCTCTTCAGGGCTTGCCTGAGAGTTCAACTGTAGGCGGTCAACGGCTTTGCCGATAGCAATTTCGATCATCTCCAATGTCTGAGACTCATCGCCTAACTGCGAGCGCGCAATACGGTGAGCTCGCTGCCAGATATTTGATACGGCAAAGTGTATCGCCTTTTCAAGCCACTTCTGCTCAGGCGGTAACTTGATGCCCCAGCAAAGTTCAGAGGGGGAAGGTAATAGCATGTTGACATTCTCCGATGGGATAAAAGGCATCCATGTTCATCGAT
>Ga0302201_10000441_pt1 | contig 37825 bp, 27 predicted proteins | sample II_Bog_N3_2_FD_194586 | JGI IMG/M metagenome (GOLD analysis project Ga0302201, IMG submission 194586) | Peat permafrost microbial communities from Stordalen Mire near Abisko, Sweden - II_Bog_N3_2 | ecosystem: Environmental > Terrestrial > Soil > Wetlands > Peat | place: Sweden: Abisko... | reverse complement strand
CTACAGGCTAAACCGCCGCACCATGGAGCCGGACTTGATGGTGCGCCTACTGCGCGCTTGCATCTGCACACAAACCATCACTTACAAACAGCTTGTCGCCACGCCGGAGCTAGCGTGATATTCATCCAGAAGAATTGCTCTGGCCGCGTTGCGTTGCGGTGTAGGGCCCTGCAATTGTCCTCGCAAGATCAAACGGCCTCATTCACTCACAGATGCACGTCGTTAACCCATGAGGCCCCTGCCCCGGCTGCGCGCTCTACGACGCCATGCCCAGCCCCACCAGGTTGGCCGCGGCGATAATGATCAGCATCCCCACCCAGAGCAGCCGCACCGGCCTGCTGCCAACCCCGGCCCACTCGCCCAGCGCCAGGCCCACCAGGCCGCCGCACAGGACGTAACCGCTCATGTGCAGCATCCAATTCACATAGGCAAGGTGCGCCGGAATGTTGGCCGCGCCCCACGCGTAGAAAAAGAATTGAAAATACCACATGATTCCGCCCGTTGCGGCCAGACTCCCGTTCTTGAAAAGACTCGCTGCCGGTTGGCTCAGATCCTCCCGTAGCGATAGCTTCTTGACGAAGGCCAGGCGGATAAAGCAGTAACTCAAATTGACCAGCGCCCCGCCCCCCATAATGACGACATAACTCGGCATCGCCGCATACAGGGAATTCACCCCCAGGTGCAGCGCCGTGGCCTCCATCGGCTTGGCTGCGTCGATGGCAAACGACATGCCGGAAGAAAACACGCCGCACAGCACCGCCAGCAACAGCCCCAACTTCAGATTGAACTCTCTCGCCTCCCCTATAAGCTGCATCTCTTTCTGATGCCCGGCATAGGAAACCACCGTCACGCCCAGCAGTGCCACCAGCACACCCGCCATGTTCCATCCGCCGCTGGCCGTGGTAAACAGGTCCATTCCGTGTCCGTGCAGAAAAGGAGGCATCAGCGTTCCCACCATCAGCGTCACGCCGATGGCCACCCCAATTCCAAGCGACATTCCCAGATAGCGCATGGTCAGGCCATAGCCCACATTCCCCACGCCCCACATCGCCCCAAACAGCGCCACCTTCAACAGCACGCTCGCGTCAATGGAGGCATAGAATGCGTGGATGTTCGGCAGCAGAAAGAAGCTCACGGAGATGGGAAGTAGTATCCAGGAAAAGAAGCCCGCGACCGCCCACGTAGTCTCCCACGACCACTTCTTCACTTTCCCAATCGGCGCGTAAAACGAGGCTCCGGATGCCGCCCCTACCATGTGCCATCCGATTCCTGCGATGATCGACATTTCCTGTTCCCTCTCTCCGTCCAACTCCTGGCCAGGCATACCGCGCAAAGGCCAGGCATTCCCCAACCGATCGAACCGGGCCAGCTTCCAGTCACCGGCTATCGTTGTGTTTCTATAGCACGACCGTGAAAGTATAGCTCCCGGCTTCTAGCTCAAAGCCGCTCTCACTTCCCCGAGTTACAGCTTTCGACTGCTTGCTCTGGCCGAGCGGTACGCCGTCCAGCTTGTACCTGGCCGCTTGGTCCGCACTCAACCTGAGCCAGCCAGTAGTGTTGGCCGGGAGGGTCACATGCCACTGGGCCGTTGTTCCCTCCACGGTCCAGTCGGAGTGAATCTTTCCATACGCCGAGTCGTAATCGAAGGCGATGTGCCCGAGGCGCGCGTCGAAGGTCGGGTGCAGTTCGACAGTGTGGAATCCCGCATCCAGCGGGGTCGCGTCCACGCCCGCGGCGTAGCGCGCAATCCAGTCTCCCACCGCGCCATACGCGTAGTGGTTGTAGGAGTTCATGCTGGGGTCGTCCTTCATCTTGTCGCCGTTCCAACGTTCCCACATGGTCGTCGCGCCGTGCTCCACCAAATACCCCCACGACGGATAGCTCGTGTTGAGCAGCAGTTTATAAGCCAACTGCGCATTCCCCGATTTGGTCAGCTCTTCCAGCAGGTAAGGCGTGCCCAGAAAGCCCGTCCCCAGCAGTCCGTGATTGGCTTCAATCTTGCCCGCCAGTTTCTCGGCGGCTTTGGCGCGCAGTGCGTCCGGCACAAGATTCATATGCAGCGCCAGAACATATCCCGCCTGCGTATCGCCGCCCTTGCCCTTGTTCGCCTCGTCGCTCATGTCCGCGCCGGCCACAAATCCATCCTCGCGCACAAATTCCTTCTCGAACGCCGTGCGAATCTTCTCGAAGAGCCGCGTATACTTCTCTTCCTCCGCGGTGCGTCCGGTAGCGTGCGCCATCTCGCGCATCAGTGTCGCGTCGTATGCCCAATAGGCCGTCGCAATCAATGTGTAATCGGTTCTTCCCTCCGGCGAAACCCAGTCTCCAAAAGCGATTCCGCTCTCATGCTTCCAAAGCCCATCGGGATTCGCTGCATTGATCGCAGCGACGTACTTTTCCATCGCCACCCAGTTCTGCTCCACGATGCTCGTGTCGCCATTCTGCAGCCACGAGGTCCATGGAATCACCACACCCGCATCGCTCCATCCCGCGCCCCAACCCATATTGGGCCGCGCGGTTCCCGGCGAGTAAATCCCGAAATACGCCGTCCCCGTCTGTGTGCCGCGCATGTCTCCAGCAAACTTCCGTGAGAAGGCTGCCAGGTCCATGTTGTACGTCGCCGCACGCCAGAACACTTGTGCATCCGCCATCCAGCCCAGCCGCTCGTCTCGCTGCGGACAATCCGTCGGCACGCCCACAAAGTTCGAGCGCTGCCCCCACAGGATGTTGCTCCACAGCTTGTCGATCATCGCGCTGCCGGTTGCAAGTTTGGCAGTGAAGGGCGCATCCGTGTGCAGCACCACCGCTGTCACGGCATCCTTCTGCGGCGCCGTGGGAAGTCCCGTAAGCTCCGCGTAGCGGAAGCCATGGAACGTAAACTGCGGCGTGAATTCCTCCACGCCCTTCCCGCTAAGAATGAAGTGGTCCGTAACCTTCGCCGTGCGCAGGTTGTCGGTATAAATCGTGCCGTCCGCATTCACGATCTCCGCAAACCGCAGCTTCACGTCCGTGCCCTTCGGCCCCGTCACCCGCAGCCGTTCCACTCCCGCAAGGTTCTGGCCAAAATCAAATACATACATGCCCGGCTTCGGCTCGGCGACAGATTTCGCGGCCACTGTGCGCTCCACGCGAATCGCAGGATAATCCTGAGCCTCGATGGCGACCGGCTTGGGCTCGATCGATTGCACATTCTTCCACGCAGCCGCATCGAAGGCCGCGGTATTCCAGCCCGGCTGCGTAAAACGTGCATCCTGGCTTTCGCCGTCGTAGATCTCGGAGTGCAGAATCGGCGATGTATTCGCTTGCCAGCTTGCGTCTGTACCTACCCACTCCACGCTGCCGTCGGTGTGCTCGATGCGCAACTGCGCCTTGAGCGCGGGCGGCGTATCGCCGTAATTGTTGGGCTGCTGAAACCATTCGAGCGACGTCTCGTACCATCCCGGCGCCAACAGCGCGCCGATCGCATTGCGTCCGTTCTTCACCTGCGCCGTCACATCGTAGGTCTGGTACTTCACGCGCTGGCGATAGTCGGTCCAGCCGGGCGTCAACACATCCTCGCCCACGCGCTGGCCGTTGAGAAACATCTCGTAGACGCCCAGCGCCGTCGCGTAGAGCCGCGCCGACTTCACCGGCCGGCTCACATCGAAGTTGTGCCGCAGAGCCTTCACCGAATCGGGAATCCACGGGTGCCCCAGCTTCTCATCCGCAATGATCGCCGCCTTCCATCCGCTATCGTCAAAACTCTCCTGTTGCCATCCCGCGCCTGCATGAACCGCAGTCTTCCAATCGCTTCCGCTCTGAAAGGATGCCGTAGTTCCGTCCGCGTATTCCACCACCAGCGTCGCAATCATCGGCGGCGCATCGTTGGGATTCGGCGCGTAATGCACGGTCTCAATAGCCAGCGTATTCGCGCCAGCCACCAGTTTGCCCGTCGCATCCGCACATACAAATTTCTTCCACGGCATCTGCCTCCACGCCGGGAACGGATCGGCGACCAGAACCTGCGCACCGTTGATCCACGCGGAAACCGTGTCCTGCGCCGTCGCATACAGCGTGGCGCGCAGCACCTGCTTTGCCAATACGATGCTCTGGCGATACGCGACCCGCTGTTCGGACCCCTTGTCTGCTCCCGGCGACTTCGCATTGGGACTCGTGATCCACGCGGCCGGCGCATGGCGCACCGCTGCCTCCTCAGCCGTCTCGTAGCCGATCCAGTTGGCGGTCCAGGCCTCCTGCTTCATCAGGCCCGTCTCCCACCAGCCGATCGCACTCGCGCGATACGGCTTGCCTTCAGCACCCCACACCTTCACCCGCCAGAAATAGCGCATGGAGGGTTGAAGCGCCGGCCCGCCATAGCGCACATTCAACGACTCGCCTGTTGCTATGCGGCCGCTCGACCACACATCTGCCTTGCCATTGTTGAGCGCCACAGCCTTCGAGGCGACTTGCACCTCATAGGCCGTCTGCTTCGCGCCCCGCGCCGGGTCGGCCAACTGCCAGGAGAACCGCGGCGCCGCATCGTCGATCCCGAGCGGCGCCTTCATCTCGTCCACTCGCAGTTCCACCGGCCCGACTCCTGCCGCCGCCTGCTGAGCCGCCACCGGCAGTCCCGTCGCGCCCAATATCATTCCCAACAGAAGTCCCGGCGCCGTCCAGCGCACGCTGCTCCGATTCATGCCTTGCTCATCCCTTCAAAAGAAAGCCCTACCCATTGTTACGGCTTGATTACTTGCCCTGCAGAGCCGTCTCGCTGCGCGTCACCGTCACCGGCCCCAGCAGTCCCGACGCCAGCAGCGGCGAATCCGCCTTGTACGGCTTCACGGTGGTGAACGTATATTTCACTTTTTCATCCGGCTGTTGATCGCCGATCAGCCGGTTCACCCACGCGTTCGTCACCTTGATCGTCAATTCGTTCGCGCCCGGCTTCAACACGCCGGTCACGTTCACGCGGTAAGGCTTGTGCCACACCACTCCTAGCGGCTTTCCGTTCACCGTAACCTCCGCCAGGTTTTTCACTTCGCCCAGATCGATCCACAGATGCGCGCCCGCCTTGAACCATTCCGCCGGAGCCGTCACCGTCTTGGTATAGGTTCCCGTTCCAGAGAAATACTTCACTCCCTTGTCGGAGTTATCGCTCCAGGACCCAAGCTTATCCAGCGTGATCGAATTCGGGGCCCCGCGTTCCGGTTGGAAGCTGACCTTCCATTCTCCATTCACATTCGCAAGCTCAGTCTCCGTCACCTGCGGCAGCGTGCGCAAAGTCGCTGTGGTTGGCTTTCTGAAAACCACAAAAACCGTTCCCCACGCCTCCAGTTTCAACGGAACCGTGGTGCGTCCGTCCGCAATCCGGAAAGATACAGCCTCCGTCTTGCCGGTCTCCGGATGCCATAACTCCGGCTCCATGCCGGTAACTCGGAAGGTTGCATCCACCTGCTCGTCGCGGTCCTTGCGGTTATCCACAAAATAGAGATCGCCCGACGTCAATTTGCGGTGAGCAAAAAGAATCCGCGTGTCCGCCTCCGGCCGTGAGTAGTCGAAGTCCGGCGCCACCTTGAGTGCGGCGAAAACATCGTCCAGCTTCTGACCTGCGTAAACGGCGCCCTTGCCCACTTTGTACACGCCCGTGCCGTCGCCGAACAACTCGCCGTTCAGCTTGTTGAACTCCGCCTGGTCGTCAGCGAGGCTGGGATCGTCCATCGGCTTCGGTCCCGCAACCACCGCGCCTTCCACCACCAGTTTGTGAATCGCCCGCAGCACCGGCAAAGACATGTGCCGGCTATAGGGGTCCAGACCCAGCACGCGATAACTCATTCCGCCCGGAGTGCGGATCCGCCCATCGGCCACGCTGAGCGCGTTGATCACCGCATCGGCGTTAATGTAATCGAAGCCGAAGCCGGCCGGCACATCCGGCGCCTTGCCGCCGAAAATCGCCGTCAGGTTCGAGTCTTCCCCGTAGAAATAAACCAGGTCTGCGCCGTAATGCCCCTGCTGCAACATATAGCTGCAACGCGCAATGTAATCCATCCAGGGCTTGGCCTGTTCCGCCCATGTCTCGTTGCGGTTGAACCACTGCCCGTAAGGTCCAAGTGTGAGTCCCGGAGCCTTGCCCACCAGCGGCTGATGTGCTGACTCGTGAATCACAAATCGGTTGATGCCGTTCAGCAATTCCTGGTCCGCCGTCGGTTTCAACGTTGCCGGCGACCACCCCCACGGCGCTGCCGCTGCGGTCATCGACTCCGCCGCCGCCAGATTCTGCCCGTAAATATGCGCGACAGATGCCGACTCGCGATCGTCCGCGTTATAGCCGTACTGCTCGTTGTTGACGCCCAGATCCTGCGTCCACATCGCGCTCATGGGCACTTCGTTGAATTTCTTCACCTCCATGCCGTCCGCCACAAACGCGCGCCCGCCTTCGTGCGATTCCCCGTAATGGCCCATGCCCCGCTCGTGCAGCGTGGCCTCCAACTGCCCGTAGTGCTCGTTGGCAATCAGGTCGGCGATGGTCTTGCGGAAGTCCCACAGAAAGCGGTCGCTGGCCTCGGCGCTCTCCACCACTTGCCCCGTAAGCACCGGCATCCATGGCTTCGGATCGTAGCCGCGCAGCTTCTTGAACTGGGCAATCATGTTGTCGGTCCAGTTTTGCGAGCCGGCCTCCCAGCTATCGTTGATCACGTACCGGATGCCACGCTTGCCCATCAACTCGGGGCCAACGGTTTCCTTGTAACTATCCAGATAGGTGTCGAAATACTTCTTCACAAACCTTCTGTCCAGCTTGTCGACCTCAAGTCCCGTAGCTTCGGCTGTCGCAGGATGATTCGTGATGCCAAGCAGCGAGTACCCGAAGCGAATCACAATCCAGTTGCCAGCCGGCGGCGTCCAATCGAGCGTTCCATCCGCCTGCATCTTTGAGGTCAGGTCGATCACATCCGACTTTGCCACTGCGTCGGACGCGGCCACCGGGGCCGTTGCAAAGTCATAAAGATCCGAATCCGAGGTGAATGCGGCCTTCTCCACAAACCGGTTCACCCGCGCTCCGGGATGAAGCACAAGCTCCGCAATCTCATAATCGGGAGGAAGCGTGCCCGCCTTGGCGCGGATAGCCGCAAAATCAACGCCTGCCGCCCAATTGGGAATGGAAGGAGCAGGACCGCGCTTGAATGTAACGCGGAAAAACCTCGCCGTCACGGGGGCAAACGAGATGGTGTGCTGCGACGCATCGCCGCCCTCCAGTTTCACCACCACATGGAAGTTCTGTCCGTCGTCGCTCGCCTCCAGCACCTTCTCCGGGCCGCCAATTCCCATGGCAAGCGACAGCATCCAATCCATGTCCTTGGTCACAATGGTGACCGCCCGCATCGTCTGCGGCGCGGTGAACTCGTATTGAATCCACGCCTCTGCGCCCTCTGCCGGAATGGGTAATTTGGCCGTCTTCACCAGGTCTCCATCGCCCAGCAGCGCATAATCCGGCGAGCCGCCGCTCGCAGTGATCTTCGGGTGCAACGATTCAATCGGCACATCGCTCGCCGCCCTGCGGTAGGCAATCACCGCCGCGTCCGCGTAGAACTCGGGAATCGCCTTTGCCCCCACCGGCGGCTGGTCGTTGCTCGGCATGTTCTGGAAAGCTCCGGTATTCGCGGGCGGATGAGCAAGCTTGCCGGTGAAAGGCTTGCCGCCCTCGACCGCCGTCTCGCTCCACACGTATTTCTTCATTCCTTCCGCGGCCGGAACCCACGGCCCGCCCGACTCGCTCCACCCCGGCGAACCGGCAATCGCCTCTTCCATGCCCAACTGATCGGCCAGCACGGTCGCGTATTTGAATGCGTCCTTCCACTCGGGGGTCATATAAGCCAGGCGCTTCTGCACCACCTGCGGCGTATCCAGCGCGGCGTCAAAGTTCTGGAAACCGGCAATCCCGACCCTGTGCATCCACTCCAGGTCCAGCTTGATGCCTTCCTTGGAGATGTTGCCGTTCATCCAGTGCCACCACACGCGCGGCCGTGCTCCCTCGGGTGGCTGCCGGAAACCCTCTTCCAGGCTGTTTCCGCCCGCCGGTTGAACCTGTTGCGCCGCCATCGTCCAGCTCATTCCCCCCGCCAGCAGCAACCCCAGAACTCCCCATCGAGTCACATTCCGCATCGTCATCGCTTCACTCCCGCTTTCCGTACCGCACCCTGCAGATTTACGCAGGCATTTCCCCAAATGAAAAAGTTTCGAGAAGGAAGAACCTTAAGCAACCAGGGGTGCCTTTGTCAAAAAGCCGATCTAAACCTTTTCCCTGGTTGCAAACCGCACCTGCCTGACCCCTCGCCCTTTACACTTTCCCTATGGCCCTTCATGTGTACGCCGCCACCTCCAGCCAGGGCAAACTCCGCGACTTCCGCACCGCAGCACAAGCCCATTCGCTGGCCATCGAACCTCTTCCCGATCTGGACAAAATCCCCCCTCCCGAGGAGACCGGCACAACCTTTGAAGACAACGCCACCCTCAAAGCCATCTACTACTCGCGCTTCGCCCCCGGCGACCTGGTCCTGGCCGACGACTCGGGTCTCGAGGTCGATGCCCTCCACGGCGCTCCCGGCGTCCGCTCCGCCCGCTTTGCCGCCGACTCCGGCCTGGTAGACTCGCCCGACGCCAACGACAACACCGACGTCTGGAACAACGTTCTTCTGCTGCAAAAGCTCGCCCTCGTTCCCCAACCGCAGCGCACCGCCCGCTACCGCTGCGTTCTGGTCGCCGCTCGCGACGGCCAGATTCTCCACTCCGCCGAAGGCACCGTCGAGGGCGTCATTCTCGAAGCGCCCCGCGGCACCGGAGGCTTCGGCTACGACCCTCTCTTCTTCCTGCCCGCCCTGGACCTCTCCATGGCCGAACTCGATCTCGAAACCAAGCTCTCGCTCAGTCATCGCGGCCGCGCCATTGCCGCACTGCTGCCTATTCTGCACGGCTGAATCCGCACGCCTCCCGCCCAAAAGGTAAAAGCACGGAGTGCCTTGACGGTGCGGGAGTTGAAAACCAATAATGCACTTGGAACAAAGAAGACTCTCACAGTCCATTACCGCGCAACCGACTTGACCGGAACCTATTCCCCCGGAACCCTCAGGAGCCGAGAACGCCATGGCAACCGCTGATCGACCTGCCACCCCCTCGCTTCGCCCCGGCGTCCAGCCGCTGCGCGCCGCACAGGGCACAACCTTCCTCTGGCGCAAGCTCCATTCCCTGCTGGGCATCATCCCCATCGGCGCCTTCCTCCTCGAACACCTGCTCTCCAATTTCGAGGCCCTCAAAGGCCCCGCAGCCTATGGCGCGCAGGTTCAGTTTCTCAACAGCCTCCCGCTGGTTCGCGTTCTTGAGTGGGTCTTCATCTTCCTGCCCATCCTCTATCACGGCCTCTATGGCGTCTACATCTGGCTGCAAGGCAAATCCAATATCGTTTACTACCCCTGGGCCGGCAACTGGCTCTACACCGCCCAGCGCTATACCGGTCTCATTGCCATCCTCTACATCGGCCAACACGTGATCCGCCAGCGCTTCATGGGCGTCAGCCTTCCCGAACATCCCATGGCGGCCTTCGCCAAGGTGCAGCAGGAGCTGGCCAATCCCTGGATGCTGGCCGCTTACATCGTCGCCATGATCGCCATCTGCTGGCACTTCTCCTACGGTGTGTGGCTCTTCGCGGCCAAGTGGGGCATCACCCCCGGCGCCACCGCTCGCAAGCGCTTCGGCTACGTCTGCGTCGTTTTAGGCATCGCGCTCGCAGTCATGGGCCTGGCCAGCATCTGGGCCTTTGTAGGCGGCCAATATCCCAACGCCGCCAGCTTCTAGTTTTTTACTGTCGGCTGTTGGCTGTTAGCTGTTAGCTGTTGGCTGTTGGCTGCTTTTCCAGAAAAGGATCGATTCATGGCACCCAAAATCATCGTAGTTGGCGGAGGACTTGCCGGACTCGCGGCGGTCATCAAAATCGCCGAGGCTGGCGGCTCGGTCGACCTCTTCTCCATCGTCCCGGTCAAGCGCTCTCATTCTGTCTGTGCCCAGGGCGGCATCAACGCCGCTAAAAACCTCAAGGGCGAAGGCGACACCACCGACAAGCACTTCGACGACACCATCTACGGCGGCGACTTCCTCGCCAACCAGACGCCCGTCAAGGCCATGTGCGAGGCCGCTCCCGCCATCATCGACCTGCTCGACCGCATGGGCGTGCCCTTCAATCGCACCCCCGAGGGTCTTCTCGACTTCCGTCGCTTCGGCGGCACGCTCTACAACCGCACTGCCTTTGCCGGCGCCACCACCGGCCAGCAGTTGCTCTACGCCCTCGACGAGCAGGTGCGCCGCCACGAGTCCGATGGCAAGGTCAAGAAATACGAAGGGTGGGAGTTCCTCTCCGCGGTCATCGATTCCAAAGGCGTCGCCCGCGGCATCACCGCCCTTGACCTGCGCACCATGGAGCTCCGTTCCTTTCCCGCGGATGCCGTGATCCTGGCCACCGGCGGCACCGGCGCACTCTTCGGCAAGAGCACCAACTCCGTCATCTGCACGGGTTCGGCTCAGTCCGCAGTCTTCCAGCAGGGCGTCTACTTCGGCAATGGCGAATTCATTCAGGTTCACCCCACCTGCATCCCCGGTGAAGACAAGCTGCGCCTCATGTCCGAGTCGGCCCGCGGAGAAGGCGGCCGCGTCTGGGTTCCGCGCGCCGCCGGCGACGCCCGCCCCGTCGAGCAGATCCCTGCCTCCGAGCGCTTTTACTTTCTCGAAGAGTGGTATCCCAAGTACGGCAACCTGGTCCCCCGCGATGTGGCCACCCGCGCCATTCATAAGGTGGTGTACGAGCTGGGCCTGGGCCTCGACGGACAGCCCATGGTCTATCTCGACCTCACCCACATCGACCGCGCCACCCTCAACCGCAAGCTCGAGGGCATTCTCGAAATCTACGAGAAGTTTGTCGGCGTCGACCCCCGCGACCACCCCATGAAGATCTTCCCCGGCGTGCACTACACCATGGGCGGCCTGTGGGTCGACTTCAACCAGATGACCAATATTCCCGGCATCTTTGCCGCCGGCGAGTGCGAGTACCAGTACCACGGCGCCAATCGCCTCGGCGCCAACTCGCTGGTCAGTTGCATCTTCGGCGGATTCCGCGCCGGTCCCAACGCGCTCAACTACGCCAAGAGCCTCCCTGCCTCTGAGGGCGACGGCGGCCACGCCGCCGAGCTGGCCCGCCAGGCCGAAATCAACGCCAAGCTGCTCAACAACAAGGGCACCGAGAATCCCTTCAGGCTATGGCGCGAGCTCGGGGCCACCATGACCGAGCACGCCACGGTGATCCGCTACAACAAAGGCCTCAAACAGGCCGACGAAAAAGTCGTCGAGCTGCTCGATCGCTACAAGAACGTGAACCTCTCCGACCGCAGCCAGTGGGCCAACACCAGCTTCGCCTTCGCTCGCCAGTTGAAGAACATGCTGGAACTCTCTCGCGTGGTGGCGCAGGGCGCTCTTCTGCGCGATGAGTCCCGCGGCGCGCACTACAAGCCCGACTTCCCCGACCGCAACGACGAGAGATTCCTCAAAACCACCAAAGCCAGTTTCACCGGTTCCGCCGAGGGGCCCCGCTTCGAGTACGAAGAGGTCGACACGCAGTTCATCAAGCCCCGCCCGCGCCGCTACGACGCAACGAAATAAGCCAAGGGAGACTCGCCGAATGGCAACCAGGACCGTACAATTCGAAATCAAGCGCCAGGCCAGCCCCGATGCTCCCGCCATCTGGGAGAACTTCGAACTCGAGTGGCGTCCCGGCATGAACGTTATCTCCGCCATGATGGAGATCGCGGCCAACCCCGTCACCGCCGACGGCCGCGAGACCACCCCCATCACCTACGACTCCAATTGCCTTGAGGAAATCTGCGGCTCCTGCGCCATGCGCATCAACGGCAAGGCCCGCATGGCCTGCTCTGCGCTGGTCGATAATCTCGAGCAGCCCATCCGCGTCGAGCCACTCTCGAAATTCCCCCTGGTCCGCGACCTCCAGGTCGACCGCTCCGTCCTTTTCGACAACCTCATGGCCGTCAAAGCCTGGGTCCCCGTCGACGGAACCTACGATCTCGGTTCCGGCCCGCGCGTCTTTCCCCAGCAGCAGGAAGCCAGCTACCCGCTCTCCAACTGCATCTCCTGCACCTGCTGCATGGAAGTCTGCCCGCAGTTCAACCTGGACACGGGCTTTGTCGGCGCCGCCACCATCGCCCAGGTCAAGCTCTTCAACGACCACCCCACCGGCAAGGTCTTCAAGGAAGACCGCCTGCGCGCCCTCGCCGGCGACGGCGGCATTCAGGAGTGCGGCTTCGCCCAGAACTGCGTCGAAGTCTGCCCCAAAAATATCCCTCTCACCAACGCCATCTCCGACATAAGCCGCGACGTCCTCCTCCAGAAAGCCAAGGACTTCCTCCGCGGATAGCCGCCCATCGAATTGTCTTTATTGTCTAAATCAGGGAAGCTTCTTGGGAGTAGCCACTCGGGAGTAACGCCGGCCTCCCGGCCGGCTGTAGCGCGGACGTCCTCGTCCGCGCTCTACCCCAACGGATAGCAGCTGGCAATCCACCCCTGCAGCAGCGCCGGGAAGCATCCCAACCCCACCACGGCCGCCGCAATCACCACCAGCACCGCCAGCGTTACCGGGTGCGCCTTGATCGGTGTCTCATCCACCGCGGGCATCACATATGCCCTCTTCAGCACCTGCAAATAGTAGTAAAGCGAAACCGCGCTCAAAGCCACCGCCAGCGCCACCAGCGCAAACGGAGCCGCTCCGGCCGAGGCGCCCAGCACTGCGGCAAACAAGTTGAACTTGGCCCAGAAGCCCACCAGCGGCGGAATCCCCGCCAGTGACAGAAACAGCACCAGCAGCACCGCCGCCAGCACCGGGTTGCGTTTGTGCAATCCAAGGAACGAATCCATCCGGTCGCTGCCCGTCGCCCGCTCCACCACCGCCACCACGCCGAAGGCACCAATCGTCGTCAGCCCATACGTCAGCACGTAATAGAGCACCGCGTTCGCGCTCAGGTACGCCGGACCGATATTTCCCTCTGCCCACTCGATCACGCGCCCCTGCCCCGCGTAAACGGGGTGCGCGGCGATTCCCAGCAGAATGTATCCCGCGTGCGCAATCGCCGAATACGCCAGCAGCCGCCGCACGCTCACCTGCGCCAGCGCCGCCAGGTTGCCCACGATCATCGACGCTGCCGCCACCACCAGCAGAATCGTCGCCAACGGCGGCCAGGTTGCGTAGTACTGTCGCAGTGCCGCTGTCACCACGCTTCTCTGTCCGGTGATCGGGCCGCTCTGAACAAACCAGTTCGTGCTGATCGTCAGCAGCAGCGCAAAGCTCGCCACCTTGGAGACCGAAGCAATGAACGCCGCAGCCGGAGCCGGCGCGCCTTCATACGTGTCCGGCGCCCATAGATGAAACGGCACCGCTGCCACCTTGAATCCCAGCCCGGCCACCACCAGAATCCACGCCACATAGAACATCGGGCTGGCTCCCGACGCCGTCATCGACCATTGGATCTGCTTGAGGTTCGTGCTGCCCGTCAATCCGTAAAAATAGCTGAAGCCAAACAGCAGAAACGCCGCCGACATTCCGCCGAATAAGTAATACTTCAGCGCCGCCTCAGCGCTCTTGCCGGAACTTTTTGCAAATGCAGTAAGAATATAAAGCCCCAGGCTCAATAACTCCAGCCCGATAAAGATCACCAGCAGATCTTGCGCCGCAGCCACAATCAAGCCGCCCGACGCCGCCATCAGCACTACGGAAACATATTCGCCCACGTGCCGCGTAAAAACGGAGTCGATCAACAGCAGCAGCGTCAGCGCCGTCAGAATCAGGATGCCCGCTTGCGCCGCCACCGTCCCGCCCGATTCTGTCAGCAGCGGCAATTCAAAATTCACGCCCACACTTTGCCCGGCAGAAAGGGTCAGTCCCCACAACGCCGCGCCGCATCCCGCCACACCCAGCAGCGCCGCCGTCGTCACGCGCACGTTGAGCGCCGCCTTGCGCAGAAAGCCCAGATCCACAATCAGCACGACTAACGCCGCAATTTCCAACGCCGTCACCGGCAGCGTTGCGTGGAAGAGATCCCAGTAGTTCATTGTCCCCCTCCCGCAAGCAGCGCCTTCACGGCCGGCTCAATGGTGTCCAGCAGAATTCTCGGATAGAGTCCCACCACCAGGCTCGCACCCATCAGCAGCACCACGCCGGTGACTTCCGGCCAGGTAATCGCGGCTAACTCGTGCCCCGGCTCATGCAGATGCGGACTCGGCGGTGCATCGCTGAAGAAAGCCTTCTGCAGCGCTCTCCATGTGTACGCTACGCCCACCACAATTCCCACGCCCGCCGCAGCCACCCACCCCGGATTCACCTTCCACGCGCCCACCAGGACCTGTAACTCGGCCACGAATCCCGAGAAACCCGGCAGCCCCATCGAAGCCATTCCCGCAATTACAAACGCCCACGCCGCAAACGGAAGCCGCTTCGACAGATGCATCGTCTCCAGTTCCGCCAACTGCCGCGTGTGTGTGCGCTCGTAAACAATCCGTCCCACAATGGCGAAGAGCAGCCCCGCAATCACGCCGTGCGAAAACATCTGCATCACCGCGCCAGTCACGCCAATCTGGTTCAGCGTCATCAGGCCCAGCAGCACAAACCCCATGTGGCTCACGCTGGAGTAGCCAATCACAAATTTGAAGTCGGTCTGCGCCAGCGCCACCAGTGCGCCATACACAATCCCGATCACCGCCAGCCATGCGAACACATCGCGCCACGACCCCAAGCCGATGAACGAGAATCCCCACGGATCCAGCCCGCGCGGAAACAGCGCAATCCCCACCCGCAGGCAGCCGTACGCGCCCAGTTTCATCACCACGCCGGCCAGCAGCATCGACGCTGCCGTCGGAGCGGCCACGTGCCCGGTTGGCGCCCATGTATGAAACGGCCACATGCCGGCCAGAATCGCGAACCCCGTAAACACCAGCGGGAAGCACCACATCTGGAAGCTCACCGGCAGTCCCGCATGCGCCAGCGCAATCAGCCCAGTCGAGTGGCTGCCCGACGTGGCATACGCCGCCAGCAAGCCGATCAGCACCATCGCCGAGCCCGCAAACGAGTAAAGCGCCAGCTTCATCGCCGCATACTCCCGTCGTGTCGATCCCCAGATCGAAATCAGGAAGTATTTGGGCACAATCGCGATTTCGTAAAACACAAAAAGCAGGAAGAGATCGAAGCTCAGGAAGACGCCGTACATTCCACCGATCAGCGCCAAAAAAAATGCAAAGAATTCATTCGTGCGCAGCTCGATATTCCAGCTGAACAAGACTCCCGCCACCGCGGCCAACCCCGTCAGCAGCACCAGCACGCGGCTGATCCCATCCGCAGCCAGCAGATAGTGAATCCCCATCGCCGGAACCCAGGGCACATCCACAATCACGGTCAGCCCCTGCCCCATCCCCACCGCAAATCCCGCCACCGCCAGCGCCAGCCCCGCCACGGCGAAGCCCAGCGCCAGCCATCGCGACAGTTCCGCCTTGCCCTTCGGCAGCAGCGCCTGGAGAAGCGCCCCGGCAAATGATAAATAGATCGTCCAAGCTAACATTTAAAATCTCCAGTGCGCCAGCAGGTTCACGACCGTGGGGTTCACGTTCTCCACAATCAGTTGCGGCAAAATTCCTACAAGAAACATCAGCCCAATCACCGGCGCCAGCGCCAACCGCTCGCCGCCGTGCAAATCGGGAAATGCAGCCCACCGATCCGGCGTCGGTCCGGCAAAAACCTTCTGAATCACGGTCAAAATCACCACCGCCGTCACCAGCAGTCCCAGAACCGAAACCGTCGCCGCAACCCACGCCAGCGGGAAAACGCCGCGGAAGATCAGAAACTCGCCCACAAAGCCATTCAGCCCCGGCAATCCCAGTGACGAGAAAAGTGCAATCCCCATCAGCCCCGCCAGCACCGGCGCCGGCTTGCGCAGCCCGCCAAAGTGCTCGATGCCGCGCTCCCCTCCGCTCCGCTCCTGCATCATGGCGATGAACCAGAACAGCGATGCCGCCGTGATGCCGTGGTTAAACATCTGCAGCATCACTCCGTTCAGTGCCGCGGCCTGGCTCGCCTGTGCCACCGCACCCGCAGCGGGAACCGCCAGCGCGAAGATCCCAAGCAGACAGTAGCCCAGGTGATTCACTGAGAAGTAGGCAAACACGCGCTTCAGATCCTTCTGCGCCGCCGCGGCCCATGCTCCCATCACCACAGTGGCCACGGCCAATACCAGCAGCGGCGTCCGTATCTGCGCAATCTGGTGTCCGAAGAGCGGTAGCGCAATTCGCAGCAATCCGTAGACGCCCATCTTCGACATCGCGCCCGTCAGCAGCATCGTCACCGGCGAAGGCGCTTCCGCGTAAGCCGCCGGCAGCCATGTGTGGAACGGAAACATTGGCACCTTCACCGCGAAACCCGCCAGCACGCCCACTGCCAGCCACATCGTCACCGGCCCCAGGTGCGCCGTCACCATCTGTTCAAGTTCGCCGGTTGAAGCCAGCAGCGTCAGGTGGCCGAAGTCCATGCTTCCCGTCGCCACAAACACCGCTAGAAACGCCACCAGCAAGGCCGCCGAGCCCGCCATCGTATAAATGAAAAACTGCGTCGCCGCCGGCCCCCGCTTCGCCCCACCCCACAGCTTGATCAGGAAGAAGGCAGGAATCAGGCTCAACTCCCAGAACAGAAACCAGTGAAAAAAGTTGAGCGCGGTAAACGACCCGAACAGCCCCGCCTCCAGCGTCAGCACCAGCCCAAAATAGAGTCCCGGCTGCCGATGCACGCGATGCGCCGCATCCACCGACATCAGCGTCACGATCGCCGAAAGCACCAGCATCAGCGCCCCCAGCCCGTCCACGCCCAGGTGGTATTCAATGCCCAGTGAAGGCGCCCATGCGGCGCGCTCCACCATGCCCATCGCTCCATCCACTGGCAGGCGGGTCCACACCACCAGCGTCAGCGCCAGCCCCGCCAGCGTCGTCACCAGCGCCACGCCCCGCGCATGTTTGCCAGCCACCAGCGCAAACGCTGCCCCAATCAGCGGCAGCACGGTCAACAGCGTCAATACAGGAATTCCGCTCATGCCCGGCTGCTCCAGATCAGGATTGCGGCCAGCACGATGATGGCCAGCGCCACAATTCTCAGGTAGCTCTGCACCCGGCCCGATTGCACCCGCGCCAGCAGCCCGCCACTCGAGGAAAGCTCCTCACAACCCTTGTCGAAGCTGCCGTCCACCACGTTCGTATCCAGAAAGCGGTTCAGCCGCGCCCACCCTGCGAAGAGACCCGCAACGCCGGCCACGAGGCCTCCCCAGACGCGCCGGTCCAGCCAGTCCGCCACCTGTCCCCACCAGCCGTAGAATGCGATCACCGTGCCCCCGTAAACTTCGTCCACATAGAGCCGGTCCCGCAGCCAGCCCCACACCATCGGCACGGCCCGCTCCAGCGCATCCGGCTCTTCCGCCTTGGGCGACTTCCCGCCATAGATCATCCATCCCAGTCCCAGGCCAAGAAACACCACAACGGTCGAGGTTCCCATCAGCAGCATCAGCCCCGGCTCATTGAATCCCTGCATCCCGAAGCTCGCCGCATGTCCTTCCAGAAAGACCCGGAACCACGGCCACGCTGGCGTGCCAATCGCCCCCAGCGCCACGGCAAAGAACGCCAGAATCGCCAGCGGTACCGTCATCACCTTCGGGCTTTCATGCGCCGTCTTCTCGCCGCGCGACTCGCCAAAGAAGACGTACGCCACCTGCCGCGTCATGTAAAACGCCGTCAGCAGCGCGCCGAAGACCAGCATGTAGAAAGGCGTCCTCGCCACCGTCCAGTGCCGCGCCGCTTCCAGAATCCCGTCCTTGCTCCAGAAGCCGGAAAAAAGCAGTGGAAACCCGCACAACGCCAGCATTCCAATCGCATACGTGATGAACGTCAGCGGCATCTTGTCCTTCAGCCCGCCCATCCGCCGCACATCCTGCTCCTCGTGGCTGCCGTGAATCACCGAGCCCGCGCCCATGAACAGCAGCGCCTTGAAGAACGCGTGCGTAATCAGGTGGAACATCCCCACCGCCACGCCGCCCATCCCCAGCCCGGCCATCATGTAGCCCAGTTGCGAAACGGTCGAGTAGGCCAGGATGCGCTTGATGTCGTTCTGCGCCACCGCAATCAGCGCGGCAAACACGGCCGTAAACGCGCCCACCCACGTCACCACCGTCAGCGCCGTCGTCGTCCCGCCCGTCAAGGCCCCTGCCTGCATCAGCGGGTACACGCGCGCAATCAGGTAAACGCCCGCCGCCACCATCGTCGCCGCGTGAATCAGTGCGGAGACTGGCGTCGGGCCTTCCATCGCATCCGGCAGCCACACGTGCAGCGGAAACTGTCCGCTCTTGCCCGCCGCCCCGGCAAAAATCAGCAGTCCAATCGCGCCCGCCGCCGTTAGTCCCAGCGCCGCTGGTTGCATCAGCAGTGCGCTCAGCGCACCGGCTTCCAGCGAACCCGCGCCGTGGTTAAAAAAGAGCAGAGTGCCGGTCTGCGCAAACAGCCACACGATGCCCAGCAGAAAGAACACATCGCCCACCCGCGTGGTGATGAATGCCTTCTTCGCCGCCGCGGCCGCTGCAGGCTTCTGATACCAGAACCCGATCAATAAGTACGAGGTAAGTCCCACTAACTCCCAGAACATGAACAGCAGCAGCAGCGAGTTCGCGATGACCACACCCAGCATCGACCCTGCAAACAGCGACAGGAAGCAGAAAAAGCGCGTAAAATTCCCGTCGTGCTCCATGTACCCGACGGAGTAGATAAAAATCAACAGCCCCACAAAGCTGACCATCACCAGCATCGCCGCCGACAGCGGATCGAGCACCCAGCCCAGGTCCACGTTCGTCGCACCTACCTGAATCCAGGTGAAGTTGACCACTTCGCGCGCCGTCTGGCCCCCCATCCACAATCCCACCACGTGCCCGAACGCAACCAGCGAGAGCAGCAGCGAAATACTCAGCGAACCAACCGCCAGGTTGGCCGCGGTCTTGCGCCTGGCCTGCTTCAGCAGAGCCATTCCACCCGAGGCCACCATCGGCACAGCGGGAATCAGCCACAGAATCCCCGTGATGGGAGAGACTGCCAGTTGCGGAGTGAACGAAATCGATTCTTGCATCAACCTCTCACCCCTTCATCCTGTTCATTTGGTCCAGGTCCGTCGTATGCGCATGGCGATGAATCGAGATCACCAACCCCAGTCCCACCGCAGCTTCCGCCGCGGCCACCGCAATTGAGAAAATCGCAAACATCATCCCCGTCAGCATCTCCGGATGCGGCCCGTAGCGCCAAAATGCAATCAGATTCAAATTGGCCGCGTTCAACATCAGCTCAATGCCGATCAGCACCAGGATGGCGTTGCGCCTGGTCAGCGCCCCAGCCAGCCCAATCGCAAACAACAGCGCAGCCACCAGAAGAAATCCAGCCAGAGGCGTCATCGGCTTCCCTCCTTCTCGTGCATGGCCACAATCACCGCCCCAATCAGCGCCACCGTCAAAAGCACCGCTACAATCTCCAGCGGCAACACGTAACGGTCCACCAGCGCATTGCCAATCTGCCCCACCGTCACCGCGGGCGAAGCCGTCGCCTTGGGCAGCATCGGCGCGGTTTGCAACACCGCCCAGCCCAGCACCGCAAATACGCCGGCCGCCACCACCAGACCCGCCAGCCATGTCTTGCTGAAGACCCCATCCTTCGGAGTCTCAGATCCCTTGGTCAGCAGAATCGCAAACACCACCAGAATCGCAACCGCGCCGATGTACACCAGAATCTGCGCAAACCCGGCAAACTGCGCGTCAAGGTTGAGATACAAAAAAGCCAGTCCCGCAAAGGCCACCGTCAGCGCCAGCGCGCAATGCACCGTGTTCTTCAGCAGCACCGCCGCCAGCCCACCAGCCACCGTGAGCACCGCGAGCAGATAGAAAACAAAACTCATCGGCACCCCTCCAAATCCAAATTGTCATCCTGCGCGAAACACCGCGAAGCTGCGGTACCCGCATTTGAAATCTCGATCAGCCACATCCGCTGGGTGCCCCATCCTTGCGCCGCTCTTCGGGCGCAAGGGTGGGAAACCTCAACCTCCAGCCCGCCTCTCGCAAACTCACTCCGCATACCGATACCTCCTCGGTCCGAAGTGTTCGCTGCGCATCTCGATCCGTCCCACCACCACGTACGCCACCACCAGGATCGCCGAACAGGCCACCCACCGCAGCCATCCGTCACCCATGAATCGCCATAAAGCGGCAACAAACAGGTTCAGCAGGCAGAGCGGCAAAATGAACTTCCATGCAAAGTTCATTAACTGGTCCTGTCTCAACCGCGGCAGTGTCCCGCGCATCCAGATGAGGACGAAGATCGACAGCATAAGCTTGGAGAAGAACCAGATCCACGACGGAACCCAGCCGAGGAAAGAGAACGGTGCCGACCATCCGCCCAGAAACAGCGTCGCGCCCAATCCGGAGATCGAAAACATCGCCAGGTACTCACCCAGAAAGAACAGTGCGAATTTGAAGCCCGAATATTCCGTGTGGTAGCCCGCCACCAGCTCCGACTCGCCTTCCGGCAAATCAAACGGCGACCGGTTGGTCTCCGCCGTGGCCGCAATCGAGTACATCACAAAGCCCGCCAGTCCCCACGGCGTAAAGATGTACCAGTGCGGAAGTCCCCACGTGTAGTGGTTCTGCGCGTCAACAATCTTCGTCAGCGACAGCGACCCTGTCATCATCACCACCACCACGCTCGACAGCAGCAGCACCACTTCGTAACTGATCATCTGCGCCACTGCACGCATCGCGCCCAGCAGAGAATACTTGTTCCTGCTCGACCATCCGGCCATGAACACCGCCACCTCGGTCGAAGCGCCCATCGCAAAATAAAACAACAGGCCGGCGTCCATATCCACCAGCACCATGTTGCGTCCCATGGGCAGCACCGCAAAGCCCATGAATACCGCCACCACCAGCATCAGCGGCGCCAGCAGATGTACCGCCGCATCCGCGCTCAGCGGAACAATGTCTTCCTTGGTCAGCGACTTGATGCCGTCCGCCACCGGCTGCAGAATCCCCAGCGGTCCCACGCGATTAGGCCCATATCGATTCTGGATGCGAGCCAGGCCCTTGCGCTCAAAAACCGTGGTCAGCGCAAACAGCGCCGGGAAGAATCCAATAATCACCACCACGCTCAGCACCACACCTGCTGCCGCCTGCCATCCCGCGGGCAAAAACCCCACCAGCCAGTGCTCGAGTGAAACGAAGATCTGGTCCAACCTGTCGATCATGGCCTAGTCTCCAGCTCCGGTTGGCTTCTCCGCCGCTTTGGCTGCCGCTGCGTCGTGAACTGCCTTGGCCTTGGCATCGGACTTGGCCTTCTCCGCCGCCAGGTGCGCATCCACCCCGGCCGCCTCGGTCGCATGAATCTCGTGGTAGTACTCGTTCGACTTCGCCAGTTCCTTGCGGTCCAGCAGCAACCCTCCAAAGCGGTCGTCCGTGCTCAGCTCAAACTCCGTGTTCATCTTGATGGCTTCGAACGGGCACACTTCCACGCAAATCTGGCAGCTCATGCACACCGAAATGTCGATGTCGAACTTGGCCGGATAAAACTGTGGCTTGCCCAGCACATCCGGTTTTTTGTCCTTGGATTTCTCGATATAAATGCACTTGGGCGGGCATTCTTTCTCGCAAATCTGGCAAGCCACGCACCTCAGCCCCGCCTCCCAATCCGCGCCATCGTAAACCAGGAATGGAAACACGCGCGCCGCCTCGACCGTCGCAATCCGCTCCTCTGGATATTGCACTGTCGTCAGCCGCTCGGCCGAGAAAAAGCTGCCGAAGAAATTCTTCGCCGTCTCCGCCATCCCCTTCACTATGCCTTCACCCAGCAATTACCCCTCCGCACTGCAGGTTGTTCCCTACTCCCTATTCCCTACTCACTGTTCCCTACCGGTCCACTTCTCCCAGCACAATATCCACGCTTCCAAAGATCAACACCACATCGGCCACATTCTGCCCCAGGCACATATCTTCCAGAATCGTCAGATTGATCAAACTTGGCGGCCGCACCCGGTAACGATACGGGTTCGGTCCTCCGTCGCTGATCAAATAAAAGCCCAGCTCGCCCTTCGGCGCCTCGATCCGCCCATAGGCTTCTCCCGGCTTCGGCCGGAAGCCGCGGATCTTCGCCTTGGCGTCCATCACCGGACCCGTCGGAATCTCTTTCAACGCCTGCTCCAGAATTCCGATCGACTCCCGTATTTCCAGGATCCGGATCATGAAGCGGTCGTACACGTCCCAGTGATCGCCCAGCGGCACGCGAAACTTGAAGCGATTGTAGATGCCGTAGCTGTCCACCTTGCGTATGTCGTAGTCGACCCCCGATGCCCGCAGCATCGGCCCGGTCACCCCTGCATTCACCGCCAGCTCCGGCCGCAGAATCCCCACTCCCTGGCAGCGCGCCATCAGAATCTCGTTCGAACGGAGCAAGCGCTCGAACTCGTCCACAAATCCCGGCAGCCCCGCCACCACCTTGCGCGTCGCTGCGAGCCAGGCCGGCGAAGCATCCACCCGGCAGCCTCCGAAGCGCATGTAGTTGCACATCATGCGCGACCCGGTCAGTTGCTCGAACAGGTCCAGAATCTTCTCCCGCTCGCGGAAGGCATACATCAGCGGCGTGCCACTGGCGCCCATCTCCTGAATCAGAAATCCAATCGACGAAGCGTGGTTCTGAATCCTCGTCAGCTCGCCCACAATCACTCGCAGGTACTCGGCCCGCTCCGGAACGTCCTGCCCGGTCAGCTTCTCCACCGCCAGCGCATAGGCCCAGTTGTTGGTCAGCGAACACATGTAGTCCAGCCGGTCCGTATACGGCATCGATGCCAGGTAGCTGACCTTCTCGCCAATCTTTTCGTGGTTCCTGTGCAGGTAGCCGAAGACCGGCCGAAGCCGGATCACCCGCTCCCCATCCAGGGCCACGTCCATGCGGAAAACTCCGTGCGTCGAAGGGTGGTGCGGCCCCATGGCCACTTCCAGCAACTCCCCTTCCCCGTCCGGCTCAATCACCGGCGGACGATTCCAGCCCGCCTCGCGCTTCTCCCGATCCCACGCGATATGATTCATCGGCCGGCCTCCGTTCCGCTCTCTCCGGCCAGCGCTGCCTTGTGCGCATGCACCCGCGCCAGCACCTCGTCGTGCGGCGTCGGCTCGTAGTCAAAGTCGTCCGGCTCCACGTAATCCCGCCGCATCGGGTGGTCCTTGAACCCCTCCCACATCAACAGCCGCCGCAGGTCCGGGTGCCCCTTGAAAACAATCCCGTACAAGTCGAAAATCTCGCGCTCCTGAAACTCCGCCGACCGCCAGATGGGCGTGAACGAAGGCAACTCCACCTGATCCGTCCGGTTCATCGTGCGCATCCTCAGCACCACCGGCCCGTGCTTCTTCTCCACCGAATACAGGTGGTACACCGCTTCCAGATATCCCGGCACCACGCGCTTCACGGTCTCCTCGACCGTCTCTTCCACTTGCTGCTCCACGCCCTCCACGGTCTTCGTCACCGTGTGGGTCCTCTTCACCTTTTCCGTAACTTCCTTGTCCGGCCAGTCCACGCCCGTCACATTCGACAGAAAGTCCAGCGTCAGTTCCGCATTGTCGCGCAGAAACATCGCCACAGCGACCGCGTATTCCGGCTTCAGGCGCAACGAGTGTTGCCCGCTGGGGCTGGGGTTCATCACCATCTCCACCCCCGCGCCCGGCACCGCCCCCTCAATCGCTGCCTTGATCTCCTCGATCGTCTTCAATCTCTATTCCTCAACTCCCTCATCCGCTCAAACAGCCCATTTCCCACGAATAACTGACCGCTGATAGCTGACAGCTCCCGGTCACTTGATCACCACCGGCACCGTCCACACGCCCTTGTTCGAAGCCGGCTCCAGGTCGTGTTCTCCCTGCACGGGCACGGGAAACTCGCCCTGCGCCTCCGCGTCCAGGAACCGTGGCCGTCCCTCCCCGGTCAGGGGCTGTCCGTCAATCTTCTTTTGCAGCGTCATGAACGCCTGAATCAGCGCCTCGGGCCGCGGCGGGCAGCCGGGAATGTGCACGTCCACCGGAATGTACCGGTCGATCCCTTTCAGCACGTTGTAGCCCTGCTTGAACGGCCCGCCCGAAATTGCGCACGCCCCCATCGCGATCACATATTTGGGCTCCGCCATCTGGTTGTAAAGCCGCACCACCTGCGGCGCCATCTTCTTGGTTACCGTGCCGGAGACAATCATCAAATCGGCCTGTCGTGGCGATGGCCGGAAGACCTCCGCTCCAAACCGCGCCAGGTCGTAGCGCGCCATGGTCGTCGCGATCATCTCGATGGCGCAGCACGCCAGCCCAAACTGCATCGGCCAGATCGAGTTCTTCCGCCCCCAGTTGTAGAGCTCCTCGATGGTCGTTACGAAGACGCCCTGCTTGCCCAGTTCGATCTTCAATCCCTCATCCACCGCCATCGCTCCACCTCAGCTCTCAGTTGTCAGCTCTCAGCCGTCAGTTCTCAGCTGCCATTTCGTTGCCTTCAGCGGTCACGCCATCACTTTCCAGAACGGGCTCAACTCTTCGCACGCCACAGCAAAACTGATAGCTGTCAGCTGAGAGCTGTTAGCTGTGGCTCACTCCCACGTCAGCACTCCCTTGGCCCAGGCCCACGCCAGCCCTTCCACCAGCAGCAGCACAAACACCAGCATCGCCCCGCACGCCGCCGCACCCAAACCGGAAAATGCCACCGCGAACGGCAGCAGAAACACCGCTTCCACATCGAAGATCAAAAAGATGATTGCGTATAGATAATAAGCCGACCGGAACTGCATCCAGGCGTCGCCCTTTGAAACCAGCCCGCATTCGTAGATGGCGTTCTTGACTGCACTCGGCTTCGCCGGAGAAAACACCCGCGCCCAAAGCCAGGCCAGCCCCAACGGCGCCAGCCCGAAACCCAGAGCCGCCACAAACAGAACTGCCAGAGAAAAATAAGGATTTGAGGCCATCATCGAAAAAATCTACCTTTATCAACAACGTACCAGTTGGATGGCTGGTTTGGCCAAAAGATGCTGCCCTCCGGACCGTTCAGGTCCATTTTCGCGTCGTTCATCCCACCCTGTGAACCGCTGGCTGCAATCTCAACTCCAGTGCTTCTCGCTCCGTCCCCACTCCACCTTTCGATGGAAGACGGCTCACCCCCCTCGCCTGCTATCGTCCAATTGATCCCGCGGCTTTCCCCTGAAGTTCGGCGCGGGTGTGTTGCCACTTCCCCCGGAGATCACCGGACCATGTGCAAGACCCCGCTCAAGCCCGCGCTTCCCCGTGATTCGCGCCGCTGGCTGTTGACCTGCCTCTTCGTTCTTCTGCCGCTCACGATCACCTGGGCGGTCCGCGCCTCCACAGACCCCGCCTCGAACTCCGCCCCAGCTCCCTCCCCCGCCGCATCCGCAGCCGACACTCCGAGCTACTCCGCCCCTGCGGCCATCACCGGCCCCACCTCCGCCTTCCACGACTCGGTCGCCCTCCGCTACAACTACGCCTTCGGCAAGGACTCGCCCTTCCTGCCTTCCAACGCCACCTCCTCGAACGGCCAGTTCCTCAGCCCCAAAAGCTTCCCCACCGCCCAATACTGCGGCCATTGCCACCAGGAGGCCTACCGCCAGTGGCGTCAGTCCGTTCACTCCAACAGCTTCCGCGCCCCCTGGTATTTGAAAAACGTTAACCTCCTCATTGACGAGAAGGGCGTCCAGTTCTCCCGCCACTGCGAAGGCTGCCACAACCCTGTAGCGCTTCTCTCCGGCGACCTCTCCCAGGGAATGCCCAAGAAGCGCCCCTTTGAGGACGAGGGCCTCACCTGCTCGGTCTGCCACTCCATCCAGTCGGTCAACACTACCGGCACCGGCAGCTACGTCATGGGCACCCCGTCTGTCCTTGTCGATGAGTCCGGCGCTCCCCTCACCCGCCCCGTCTCCGACTCTGAAATCCTGGCCCATCTCGACCGCCACTCCAAGGCCGTCATGCGTCCGCTCTATCAATCCGCCGAGTTCTGCGCCGGCTGCCATAAGGCCGCCATCCCCCGCTCCCTCGACGGCTACAAGTGGCTCCGCGCCTTCACCGTCTACGACGAGTGGCAAGGCGCCAGCTTCACCAAGCAGTCGCCCCTGCCCTTCTACCGCAAAGACGCGGTCTCCACCTGCCAGACCTGTCACATGCTGCGCGAGCCCCTGGCTGGCGCCGCCACCGAGCCCGGCGCCAAGGACGGAAAATTCGTCTCCCACCGCTGGCTGGGCGGCAACACCCTCATGCCCGCCTACTACAAGTACGACGAGCAGTCCGAGAAACTCGCCACCTTCCTCAAGGACGCTGCCGACGGCAAAGGCGTCCTCAATGTCGACATCTTCGCCCTGGAGAAGGAGGACGCAGCGGCCACCTCTGCCGATCAGGTCCTCGTCGCCCCGCTCGGACTCACCGCCTTCTCCATCGCCCCCGGCGAAACCCTCATCGCCGACATCGTCGTGCAAAACAAGGGCATCGCCCACTCCCTCGTTCCCGAGCAGCGCGACTTCTACGAGGCCTGGGTCGACTTCGCCGTCCGGGACTCCGCCGGCAAGGTTTTAGCCGAGAGCGGCTTCCTCCAGCCCGACGGCAGCCTCGACCCCTCCGCCCACTCCTTCACCAACCGCCTCATCAACAACAAGGGCGAGCTGAACGACCTCCACCAGATCTGGCGCAACCGCGTCCTGGCCTACAACAACGCCCTCCAGTCCGGCCGCTCCCAACTGGTCCGCTACCGCTTCCGCCTGCCCAAAAACATCGCCGGCAGCGTCTCGCTCACTGCCACCGTCCGCTATCGACGCTTCAACCAGCACTTCATCGACTACGCCATGGACCAGAAACACTATCCGCTGCCCATCGTCGACATGGCGTCGGCCACCACAACACTCAATATTGGTGAAAACTCGAAACGTTCGCCGTCCGCGCAGGACGAATGGATGCGCTGGAACAACTACGGCATCGCCCTGCTCGACGCGCAGCAATATGCGGCCTCCGTACACGCCTTTGAGCGTGTCGCCGCCTTGCGCCCGGACTACGCCGACGCCTTCACCAACATGGCTGTGGTTGAAATCTCCTGGCAGCGCTACGGCGACGCCAAATCCAATCTCGCCAAGGCTCTTGCCCTCCTGCCCGCCGACCCGCGCGCCCTTTACTATCGCGCCCTCGTCGAGCGCAACGCCGGCCAGGTCAAGGAAGCCATCGCCGACCTCGAAGCCGTCCTGGTCAAGTACCCCCGCGCCAAGGACGCCCTCCGCGAGCTGGGCTTCTCCTACTACCAGGAGCACGATTACCCTTCAGCCCGCAGCGCCTATGAGCGCCTCCAGGCCATCGACCCCGACGACCTCGCCGCCCACTACCAGCTCGCCATCCTCTATCGCCGCCTTGGGGAAAAACAGAAGGCTGCCCTCGAGTCGGCCAGATTCGCCGACCAGAAAGACGACCCCGGCGCCTCTACCTTCGCTCTCGACTTCCTCTCCAAGCACCCTGAAGTAGCCGCCGAGTCCGTCGTCTGGCACACCCACGACCTCACCGGCGACCCCGTCAAGCCCCCCGCCAAGATCGAGTACCACTACATCCCCGGCGCCGGCCGCTAGCCCATTACACGGAAGTTGCTTGGGAGTAACGCCGACTTCCCGGTCGGCTGTAGCGCGGACGTCCTCGTCCGCGCTCAACCGAATCCTCAACCCCGCGCAATCCCCGGCGCCCTGTACCCAAACGCCGCATCCACCACCGAAGCAATCCCCAGCACCGTTTCATCCTCAAACGGCCGCGCCGCAATCTGCACCCCAATCGGCAGACCCGACCCCGCGCCCTCATTGGAGCGCCCCACCGGAACCACCGCCGCCGGCGCACCCAGCAAATTGAACCACTGCGTGTGCCGCACGGCGTCCAGATACTCGACCGACTGCCCGTCAATCCTCCACGTGCGTTCCCCGTGCCGAAACGCGGGAATGCTCGCCACCGGGCACAGCAGCACCGGCCACTCCTTCATCTCTTCCAGCGTCTTCGCCCGCAGCAGGTCCAGCTCTGCCCACGCATCCAGCAGTTCCGTCGCCGTCAGCGGTGGCGCGCCCGCAGCAATCGCCAGAAACTCCGCGAAGATCGGGCTCAACTGATCCTCTCTGCCACGAATCTCCGGCGCATAAAACATCGCCCCGCATTGCACAAAAAACTTCCACCACAGCTTCCTGAGCGCCTCCAGCGTCTTCGGCCGGAAGGCCTCCACCAGAAATCCCGCGTCCCGCAACGCCCCGGCAGCGGCTTGCACCGCCGCGCGCGTCTCCGCCGTCACCGGAACCAGCCCGTCGTCCTCGAAAAATCCAATCCGTTGCGCCCGCAGCTCTTTCGTACCCGGCTCCCGCAACGCCACCGGCGGGCTCACCGGATCACCCGGGTCCTGTCCTGCCAGCGTCCGGAACAGCAGCGTCACATCCTCCATCGTGCGCGCCATCGGCCCAATCGCTCCCAGTGTCGAGAACGGTCCTACGCACGGCGGCAAGTGCCCGCGCCCCGGAATTCGCCCCGGCGTCGGCTTCATCGAACAAATCCCGGTAAAGTGCGCCGGCACTCTTACCGATCCGCCGCTGTCCGACCCCAGCCCGCCCGCCGAGAGTCCCGCCGCAATCGCCGACGCCTCTCCTCCGCTCGACCCTCCCGGCGATCGCTCCAGATCCCACGGATTCCTCACCCGCCCATGCACCAGGTTTGCGCTTTCGTAGGCCATCAGGAACTCCGGGCAATTGGTCGTGCCCAGAATCAGAGCCCCCGCCGCCCTGAGCCGCGCCACCACCACCGCATCCTCGATTGGAACCTCGCCCTTGTGCAGCAGACTACCAATCTCGCACTTGTAGCCCGCCGTCGAAATCGAAGACTTCACCGTAACGGGCAGCCCATGCAGCGGCCCGCGCGGCTCCTGCATCGCCTCCAGCCTTCGCGCCTCTTCCCGCACCCGCTCCGCATCGAAATCCGCAAACGCGTTCAGCTCCGGATTCAGCCGCTCAATTTGCCCTATCTGCGCCTCGGCCAGTTCCGTAACGGAGATCCGGCCCGACCGCAGCAATTCGAGTTGCTTTACCGCCGACTCCAACACCACATCGTTCATCGCCCCACCCCCTACATGGCCGCGCAAGCGGCGTCTGCCCCACCGCAGGTAGTCATGGCCGCACCGCCGTCGTCGTCGAAGTGTCATCGACCGGCGTCGACGGCAAATCCCGATACTCAAACCGATACGACCTATCCGGCTCGCCCGAATCCCACCGCGTGTTCCAGTTCAACTGGTACGCCAGCCCATCCTCATCCTCGGGAAACTTCTCGCTCGCCGGATAGGGATACTTGCTCATTCCGTGGAACGGCAACTGCGACACGGTAAACGGCGACGCATCCCACCAGTCCATGTCCTTCACATAGCCATTGGCATAAAAGAAGTAGTCCCTCTTCCATCCCGCCGGCAGCGCAGGCAACTTGGTCGCGTCGAACTCGGCAGCCAGTTCTTCGCCGCTGCCAAAGATCGCGTACCGGTCGTCCACTCCCTTCACCAGTTCCGTCACATCGCCCAGCCGCGTGTAGTTGCCGCGCTGGTGCTGGAACGGTCCCGTCAAACTCACCCGGTCGTAGTCGTAATCCAGATCCCCCGGGCTCACTCCATCAATCTGTCGCGGATAGCCCCTGAAATGCTCCGTAGCCACCGCCAGCGGAACCTCCGTCGTCCGCGTCTCCCCCTCGGCATGGTTATCCACCAGCACCTGGTCCCAGTAAATCTCCAGGTTCGTCACCAGTCGAATCTTGTGCGCTCCCGCCGGCAGCTTGCCCGTCAGGTCCACCACGATGGTGCGTTCCAGTCCCGCCGGGAATCCCAGATCCCCCGGAATCCTCTGCCAGCTTCCATCCGGCAACTCGGCCTCAGCGTACGGCGAAATCGGCTTCACCCCCGCCTGCCACGCCGCATAGAGCGAGGTCGCGCTGAAGTAGTTCACATAGCCCGTCATCAGCAGATGCAGCGGCGACTTCACGTCCACCTCGCCCAGATCCAGCGTCAACTTGTGCAGATCGGCAAATCCGTCATACGGCAGCGGCGTGAATCCGCTCACAAACTTGTGATCCCGCCGGCTCAGCTTCTCCAGTACATCGCTGCCGTCGTTGTCCCATGCCCCCACCGGCAACCGCGCGCCTTCACTCGCCACCACGCGTCCCGAAGCAAATGGCGGATCGTCCAGGAACTTCTCGTCTGGATTCACCTCCACATTCGCCGGATGGTCCACCGCCACCAGCCGCAACTGGTCGATGTAGTTGACCTCTTCCATCGGTTCAATGAAGCGCAGGCTCAGCTTGCCGTTCACCTCCGCCAGCGCATCCCCATCCACCTTCACCCATTCGCCCGGATTCGGCGTGTTTCTCTTCTGCGGCGTGAACCAGTGCCCCACCACCGCCGCGCCAATCACGTCCGTCACCAGCTTGTACTTGTGTCCGTTCCAGGCAAACAGCACCGGGCAGGAACTCCCCCGCCGGTCCGCTTCCTTCATCGCAATCACCGCCTGGTGCGGCAAATCGATCTCGTCCTGCAGCACGCCCGTGGGCCAAAGCATCCGCAGCAGGTCCACGCCATCCGAGTCGCCCAGTCCCACCAGCAACTGTTCCGGCCCCTGCGTCTGGTAGCCCGAAGCTCCCGCCAGTTCCCACTTCTGCCAGTGCCCGTTCGAAAAAATCTCCACCTTGGTCCCAATCGCCGTCTTGTTGTCCGCGTACCCAATCAGGTCGAACCGCACCGAATGGTTCTTGTTCCCGCCCACATTGCGCAGCAGCACCGGAGGCGCGTTCAGTCGCGTCACAATCAGGTCCGCCGCCCCGTCTCCATCCACATCCGCGGCAATCAGTCCCCGCGCCCCGCGCACATCCACCTTGTCCAAACCCAGCCTGTGGCTCACGTCCTCAAAGCTGCCGTCTCCACGATTGCGCAACACCCGCACCCGCTCGCCCGCCTTGGTCTCCACAATCGCCGCCAGGTCGATCCATCCATCGTTGTCGATATCGATCGGGGTCAGCCCCCATCCGTGCAGTGCACCGTTCAGCGGCAATTCCATACGCTCAAAGCGCCGCCCAATATGGTTCGGCCCCTCCACGTTCCGCCACAGCGTCAGCCCCGGCGCGCCCGCGTGCGTCACGGCAATGTCCATCCAACTGTCCTTGTTGTAGTCCAGCACCGCAATGCCCACCGTGGCCGGCAGTTTCACTCCCTCATAGAGCGGCTGAACGGGGTACTTTCCTTCCCTCGGATTGACAAAGATCACCGGCGCCGGTCCATCCCCCGTCACCGCAATGTCCACCGCGCGGTCGTTGTTGAAGTCGGTCAGAATCGCGGCAGCCGTCTTGCCGCTGCCGCCCAGCCCCGGCGCATCCGTATATTCCGTAAACGTCTTGTTCCCGTTGTTGCGCCACAAAACGTTAGGCGCGTCTCCAGCTTTCAAAGGCTCGCCGGTCAAATACAAATCCAGGTCGCCGTCGTGGTCGTAATCTACAAACGTGATTCCCGTCGGCCGATTCTTTGGCACAATCCCCGCCTCGGCTGTCGCGTCCACGAATTTTCCATGTCCCAAATTGCGGAACAGGATCACCCGGTCTTCCATGGCCACGGCCAGGTCGTTCTGCAAATCCCCGTCGTAGTCGCCCACGGCACAGGCCACCGCGTGCCCTGAGGCCTTCAGCCCTGCCGCCGCTGCATCCCACTCCTCAAAACTCCCGTCCCCCTTGGAATGCAGTACGCGAATCGCCTGCGCGCCCGTCTGCATCAGCACCAGGTCCATGCTTCCCGACCCGGTCGCATCCATCATGCAGGCCCCGCCCGTGGTCGTCCATCCTGCGCTCTTTCCCTTTACACCCTTGGGTGCCCCAGGTCTCGATTTTGAGATCTGGGAAACAGCGATCAATGGCCTCGCCTCCAGCCGCACCGGAATCATCGCCTTCCAGCCCGCCTCCGGCTCCTCCACCGGCGTCACCGTCGAATAGTGTCCCTGTTCCCCGTAGGCCAGCCCGATCGGCGACCCCACTTTGCTCCCCGTCAGCTCCTTGAAGCGATGGAAAAGCGGTGTCGCATCCTCTTTGTGTCCGGAGCGCTGCAATGCCTGCGCCGACACAAATACCGCCGAAGCGTGGTGCGGGTCGATCTCCAGCGCCTGCTTCAGAACGGCAATCGCCTTGTCGTACTGCTTCATTTCAAAGTAGCAATCGCCCTGAAAATAATAGGAATCCGCGTCCCTCGGATCCAGCTTCGCCGCCCGCTCAAAGCTGGTCAGAGCCGCCTCCAGTTCATTGCCGGCGTGCTCCACCAGTCCCAGGTTGTACCAAACCTGCGGATTGTCGGGATCCATCGTGGCCGCCTGCTCCAGGTACTTCTTGGCCTCGTCCAGCCTTTGCAGAGAAAGCATGGCGATTCCTTCGTTGATCGCCGCCTGCGCCAGCTTCGGATCCTTCTGCAATGCCTTGGCAAACTCTCCCGAGGCCCGTTCGTTGAACTGCTGGCCCATCAGCGCCACTCCGCGATTGTTCAGCCGCACCGCCTCGGCATCGTAGCGCGCCTGCGCCCCCGCCGTGCCTGCAACCACCCCAAAAAACGCAAGGGCCAGCGGCCCAAAAACTCGCATCCTCGTCCCCAACTTCATCTCCAGCGCGGCAGGGTCTCGGCAAGCCCGTAAAACCGCGGAACCATTCAGTGTATGCGAATGGACACCTGGCCCGCATCGCCGCAAAAGCCATCCCGGAGGCAGTTGGACCCGGAAAGGTCTGAACCCGTTTGTTCCCCCAACCTAACCAGCCCATCAATGTATCCTTTTACTGTGATTTCACCCCTGAATGACCTGAACTGGCACAGCTTTCTGGGCCGTCCGCCGCTTCCCTCTCCTCCGCCGAACGCAATCGAAGCGCTCCGCCACCAGCCGATTCTCATCACCGGCGCGGGCGGCTCCATCGGCTCGGCCCTGGCCATGCGCCTGGCCGCTCTGGCGCCTTCCATACTGGTCCTGCTGGAGGCTTCGGAGAGCAACCTCTACGCTCTCCAGCGCGATTGGGCCGAGTTCCAGGCCGCAAATCCCCGCGCCGCCTGCCCCATCAAGCCCGTTCTCGGCAGCGCCGCCGACCAGCCGCTGCTCGACGAAATCTTCGCCCGCCACGCCCCGCGCATCGCATTCCACGCCGCCGCCTTCAAGCACGTCCCGCTCATGGAAGAGCAGCCGCTGGCCGCCATCTCCAACAACATCTTCGCCACCTGGACCCTGACGGAAACGGCCGCGGCCCACGCCGCCCGCGTAGTTCTTCTCTCCACTGACAAGGCCGTCGAACCGGCCTCCGTCATGGGCGCCACCAAGCGGGTTGCCGAGCAGATCGTTCTCTCCTCGGGTGGAGCCGTCCTGCGCCTCGCCAACGTCTTGGCTTCCCGGGACAGCGCCGCCGAAGTCTTCACCCGCCAGATCGCCCAGGGCGGCCCGGTCACCGTTACCGATCCCGCCGCGCGCCGCTTCTTCGTCACACTCAACGAAGCGGTGAACCTGCTTCTGATCGCCGTCGCACAGCCCAAGCCCGGAATCCTGCTGGCTCCGGTATTGCCGGACTCTCATTTCATCGCGGATCTGGCCCGCTTCATGGCCCGCGAACTGGCCCCCAACCGCGAGATTCCCATCACCTTCACCGGCCTCCGCCCCGGCGACAAGGAAACTGAGCATCTCTGGCCCTCCGGCGCGCCCACGTTTCCAACCAGCCTGGCCGGAGTCGTCTGCGTGGAAACGCCTCTCCTGCCCGCGCCGCAACTCACATCCCAACTCGCCAGCCTGCGCAAAGCCCTCGAGACCCGCGATCTCGACGCCGCGCTCACCCACCTCCGCCGCCTGGTTCCCGACTACACGCCCAGCCAGGCCCTGCTTGCGCTCTCCCGCCAATCCGCCCAGCGAGTCGCCCTATGACCGAGCCTGTCCGCAAGCGCCGCATCGCCGTCGTCACCACCTCCCGCGCCGACTATAGCCACCTCTACTGGCCTCTGCGCGAGCTGGCCGCTCACCCTGCGGTCGAACTCGGCGTCTTCACCCTCGGCGCGCACCTCTCTCCGGAATTCGGCTCGACCCTCCAGGAAATCGAGCGCGACGGCTTTCCCATCAAAGCCCGCATCGAGTGCCTGCTCAGCTCCGACACCGACACCGGAATGGCCAAGACCATCGGCGTCGCCATCCTCGGCCTCGCCGACGCCCTCACCGCCTGGCGCCCCGACCTGCTTCTCCTCATTGCCGACCGCTACGAGATGCTCGCCCCTGCCTCGGTAGCCGTAGCCCTGCGCATTCCCATCGCCCACATCGAGGGCGGCGAAATCAGCCAGGGCGCCATCGACGACCAGGTCCGCAACGCCCTCACCAAGCTCGCCCACATCCACTTCACCTCCACCCCCACAGCCCGCCGCCGCGTCATCTCCATGGGCGAGGAACCCTGGCGCGTGCACCATGCCGGTGCCCCTTCGCTCGACCACATTAGCCGTTCCACCCTGCTCGACCGCGCCGCCCTCGAACTTCGTCTAGGCCTCACCCTCACCCCGCCCACCATCCTGGCGGCCTGCCACCCCGTCACCATCCTCCGCGACACCAACGCCGAAGCCAACGCGGTTTTCGCCGCCCTCGCCCAGGCCCCCGGCCAGCTCATCTTCGTCTACCCCAACTCCGACGCCGGAAGCTACGCCCTGATCGAACGAACCCGCGCTTTGGCGGAAGCCCGTCCCCACACCCACATCTACGTCAACCTCGACGCCATCACCTACTGGAGCCTGCTCGGCCAGGTCGATGCCATGGTGGGCAACTCCTCCAGCGGCATCATGGAAGCCGCCTCCTTCGCCCTGCCCACGGTCAACATCGGAATGCGCCAGCAGGGCCGCGAGCGCGCCCGCAACGTCATCGACGCGCCAGCCGACACCGCCGCCATCCTGGCCGCCATCGCCCAGGCCCTCGATCCAAAACAAAGAGAAAGCCTGCGCGGAATGGTCAACCCCTACGGCAACGGAACCGCCGCCAAAACCATTGCGAACGTACTCATTACGGTTCCGCTCGAAGGCCTCCTCCTCAAGCAGCCCGCCCCGCTCACCACCTGATTGTCCAACTCGCTAACTCGCAACTTGCCAACTCGCCAACGCGCTAACTTGCTAACTCGCTAACTCGCTAACTTGCTAACTCGCTAACTCGCTCAAAAGACGATGACCTATCGCATCCCGTTATCCTCGCCCGACATTACCCAAGCCGAAATCGATGCGGTGACGTCCGTTCTGCGCTCGCCGCACCTGAGCCTCGGCCCCGAACTCCTCGCCTTTGAAGCGGCTCTGGCCGCCTACCACGACGTCCCCCACGCCGTGGCCGTCAGCTCCGGAACCGCCGGCCTCCATCTGGCCCTGACCACCCTGGGTATCGGCGAGGGCGACGAGGTGATTGTCCCTTCGTTCACTTTCGTCGCCGTGGCCAACGCCGTTCTCCAGGTCCGCGCCACCCCGGTCTTTGCGGAGATCGACCCCGTCACTCTCAACCTCGACCCGGCAGCCGTCGAGCGCGTCCTCACTCCCCGCACCCGGGCCCTCCTTGTCGTTCACACCTTTGGCGTTCCCGCCCAGATGGACGCCCTCACTGACATCGCCCGCCGCCACAACCTTCTTCTGATTGAAGACGCCTGCGAAGCCATCGGCGCCCGGTTCGACGGCCGTCGCGCCGGCAGCTTCGGCCACCTCGCCGTCTTCGGCTTCTACCCCAACAAGCAGCTCACCACCGGTGAAGGTGGCGCCGTGCTGGCCCGCGACCCGGCCCATGCCGCCCGCCTGCGCAGCCTCAGGAATCAAGGCCGCGGTCCCTCCGGCGACTGGCTGGACCACGCCGAACTTGGCTACAACTACCGCCTCTCCGACCTGGCCTGCGCGCTGGGCCGGGTCCAGTTGAGCCGTATCGATGAAATTCTCGCCATGCGCGAGGCGGCCGCCAGCCGCTACAACGCGCTTCTCAGCGAAATCCCCGGTCTGGAGCTCCCGCCCCTGAGCCTTCCCCGCCGCACCATCAGTTGGTTCGTCTATGTCGTCCGTCTGCCCGAAGGTGCAGACCGCGACCAGGTCCAGAGCGAACTCGCCCGCCGCGGCATCGCCACCGGGCGCTATTTTGCCCCCATTCACCTCCAGCCAGCCTGGCGCGCGCAGCCCAGCGCCTGCGCGGCTTCGCTTCCCCTCACCGAATCCATTGCCCGCCGAACGCTGGCCCTCCCCTTCTTCAACCGCATCGCCTCGACCCAGCAACAAAAAGTCGCCGCCGCGCTTCATGACGCCATTTCCTGCGCGGGCTCCTGACCGGCCATTCTGGCGGCGTCAGCGCAAGGAACTTTTCCTTGGGCTCAGAGACCCGGCTCACTCTCCACTCGCTGCCCTTCTCCTTACCTTCCCTCGGGGTCCGCGACCTCCCATTTTTCAGCGTCGATTCTCTGCACCATATGCAAAAATTTTCAACCCTCCACCTCGTTATCGAATACAATCGTCTTGAAAACCGTGGATGCCTGCTCGCAACTTTTCGCCGGGCGAGGCTGCCAAACACCAAACCGAACGAATTCGTCACAGAGTGCAAGAAGAGGCTCCCCTTCTTCCCGGTACTGTCTCCCTGGACGTTTGGTTGAATTGAATTTCTGTTTCGACAGTTCCCGGCTCAAGCACCAAGCTTCCTCGACCTCGCTCCCTGGACGGATTACATCCAGCAAGGGAAAGCAGGCTTCTATGTTGGTCATGACACAAAGCAAGGGACCTGGAGCCACCGGTCTTTATGTGGGTGCAGACAACGTCCGACGCTATTTTTCCAAACGTATTTCAGTCGTCGAGTTACAACTGGATCATTTGCGGATTCAATGCAGCCTCTCGCCCGATTTCTGGCAAGACCAGCCCGAGATTCACGATCCTCGCCTCTGCTCCTGGCTCGAATCCAAACATCTCCATGCAAGACCGGGTCGAACTCCCGTCCCGCTGGCCATGATTCCCGAAGGCGAAAACTCTTTTCGGTTGCAGCCCTTCCGCATGAACAGTTCCGTCAGGCCAATCGAGCGGCCCCAGCGCGCTGCCTGAACCAATTACTTTCTCCTCCGACCTCACTCCCCCATCGCTCCGGATGAGTCGGTGCCCCTTGGGAACTCGAAAATCAAGGTGAGCAGAGATGACTCCCTGCCATTTATTGGGCTGGGAGCCTCTTCATCTCCGCCTGCTTGCCCAGATCGAAATGAAACACAACGTGACGGACGACCTCGACCGGCTGCCGACTCCGGTCTCAATAAAGCGAATCGCGTCACTGAAGGTGGTGGCCCCGGGTCCCTCGCAATTGGGGACCAGGGAACCCCCGAACCCCAATCGACCCATTCCCGAATTTCTGCCGTTCCGCTTGAATCCACTGTTCGGACATCAAGCATTCCCCGGCTTGAGAATGCAGACCCGGGCACCCGGCAATCTCGGCAGAACTCGCAGACGTGGGGGTAGAATCCGGATCGGCGACAATTCAACCGGTGAGTGACAGTATCGCTCCGGGCAAAGCCATCCTTTTCCTGGCGGCTTGAAGGTGATTGACTGGAGGCATGAACCAGTCAGTGATTTCTTCTCCTATCGTTCGGCGGCGGCGCAGTTCTGCTGAGGTCGCGGCTTT
>Ga0302201_10000424_pt1 | contig 38604 bp, 27 predicted proteins | sample II_Bog_N3_2_FD_194586 | JGI IMG/M metagenome (GOLD analysis project Ga0302201, IMG submission 194586) | Peat permafrost microbial communities from Stordalen Mire near Abisko, Sweden - II_Bog_N3_2 | ecosystem: Environmental > Terrestrial > Soil > Wetlands > Peat | place: Sweden: Abisko... | reverse complement strand
CAAGATGAACGCCAAACAACGGCGCCCTTGACACCCCTCCGACCACAACAAGGGCCTTGTTGCGAAAATTAGTTGACAGGAGCCGACGCTGTCATACACGGCGTTACTGGTTCGTACGGCGGACAAAAAAATGGGCGGCAAGGTTGGATCCTTGCCGCCGCCCGTCCCTGGGTTGTCTTGAAATTACTGCAATCTTACGGTTACTGAAAAACCTTTACTGCAAGAGCTTGGTCACTTCCTGCTGCACACTGTTGGCCTGCGCGAGGGCGGCGATGCCGGTCTGGCTGAGAATCTCGTACTTGGACATATTCGAAGTCGCCGAGGCATAGTCGGTGGCCTGAATGGCGTTCTGGGCCGACTCAATGTTTTCCTGCTGGGTGGTCATCACCTGGCTGATGGAGTTGAGGGTATTGATCTGCGCGCCGATGTAGCCGTCCTGGGCGGCCACGTTGGAGATGGCACTGTTCAGCACGGTCTCGGCAGACGCCGCACTGGTTTCGCTGGTCAGGCTGGTCACCTTCAGGTTGGCGACGGTGTCGCCGCCGGTTGCGAACTCGTAACCGATGGTGGTGGTCGCGTCGCTGTTCGCGTTGAGTGTCGCCGTAGTGGTGAGCGTCGAGTCGGTCAGCCCAGCGAGGGCAATGGTGATATTGGGATTGGTATTGGTGATCTCAATGCCCTTGTCGCCGGCGGCAATGGTACCGCTCGTAGAACCTGCCGCAGCCGCGGTGGTGAAGCTGGCCGTCACGCCGGGTATGTTCTTGGCGTTGATCTCCGCAATGAGATTGGTAATCGAGGTCGAGGTGGTTGTGTAAGTGGTCTGCGTGCCGTCGGCGGCGGTGGTGGTAAACGTGAGGCCGCCGGCAACCGTATTGCCGGTCGCTGCGGCCGTGGTGAGCGTGCCGGGGGTCGTGTCCTTGGAGAGGTCGACAAAATCGCCATTGCTGTTCTGCTGCACGGTGCCGCTCGCGTCGCCTACGCTGGACGAGCTGAGGGTGGAAAAGTAGAGGTTGTCGATTGACGCGCCGATCGAGGAAGAGTCGCCGGTATAGATGTTGACGCCGGTGACCGAGCCGGTGAAGACCTGGTTCTGGTTATAGGTGGTGGTCGAGCCGATGTTGTTGATTTCTGAAAGGATCGACTGATACTCCTGGTTCGCCGCGGACTCCTGCGAAGTGTTGAGGGTGCCGTTGGCTGCTTCGGTTGCCAGGGTCACGGCCCGGTTGAGCAGGTTCGTCACTTGCGAGAGGGCGCCATCGGCCACTTGCAGCAGTCCCACGCCTTCGGTGGCGTTGGTGGAAGACTGCGTCAGGGCGGTGGAGTTGGCCTCCAAGCCATTGACCAGGGAGAGACCGGCTGCGTCGTCGGCTCCGGAGTTGATCTTCGACCCCGACGACAACTGTTGCAGAACTGTCTGCAGACTGTTGTTGGTGTTGTTCAGGTTGTTCTCTGCGTAAATCGCCGAAAGATTGTTCAAAACACCGAGGGCCATGGAAGAAGCTCCTTTTCGATGCGGTGGATCGCTTTTGAACCCGCCGGGAGTGAATTTCTTTCCGCCGGGCCCCCCGTTGGTTCCGGGGGGGCATTCTCGCATCCACACCGTTCATCGGACCGGGGGGAAAAAACTTTAGTCATGAATCGAAGGACTTTTTTCGACCCCGGTTGGCTCGCCTCGATTCAGAGTGTGGCGCATTGCTTCATCCTCTGCCCTGAAACGCTCCAAATGCTGTCCCGTTGCGCTGCACAGGGTTGTCTCGTTACGCGACAGGAGGCGGCGGGGCAAGCCTCCATCCGGGCCTGAAGGCCCAGTTTTTCTTGCCTTGTTCAGGGGGTTGAAACCCCCTGCTCCCTCCGTAAATGCAATTTGCAACTGGAGTGACAGCGCTCTTTTCGAGGGGTTGAAACTCCCTGCTCCCTCCGCAAATGCGATTTGCAACTGTGGTGCCAGGGATTTTTCAGGGGGTTCAAACCCTCTGCTCCCTCCTTAAACGCGATTTACAGCGGAAGGACTGGGGCGCTTCGAGCACAAAAAATCGGCGGCAAGAGGTTTTGCCTCCTGCCGCCACCGGTTCTGAACTGCAACCGCATTTGCTCTCTGCCTGAAACTCCTTTACTTGAAAACAGCCGTTAGATGCCGGGCTCCGGCCCTGGTCCATCGGGGCTATCCGGTCCATCGGGCCGGGACTCATCGTCGAGCCTGCCTTGCGGTCCGGGGCCTTGCGGAGGCGGTGCGCCCGGGGTTCCTGCTCCGGGCTGCGCAGAAGGAGGCGTCTGGCGGTGGAGTTGACCACCCTGCCTCTGACTTTTGCCCTGGCCCCATTGTCCCGGTCCGCCCTGCCGTTCCGGTCCACGATCGCGCATGCCGCGGTCACGGTCGGCGCGGAAGGCCTCGACCAGCTTCCACTGCTCTGGCGTCAGCTTGCTGCGAATGGCCAGCAGGTAGCGCGCATTGGCCTTTTCGAGTTCCGCGCGGGCCTGCGCCACCTTGTCGATCTGGCTCAGAATTTTGGCCTCGTTGGGCTGGTCGTCGCGCATGAGCGGCTCCATCGCCAACTCGGCTTTTTCGACGTTGCCCCGCAGGTCGATCAGCGTTTCCCGATGTTGAAGAAGAATGCCGTCAAAACCCTTGCGCTGGTCGTCGGTCAGCTTCAATTTCTCCACAACCTTGGGGTTGTTCCACCACCGGCCGTGGATATCTTCGCCGCCAAAGGCCCGCTCGATGGGAGGCCGATGTTCGCCGAATCCGGGACCCTCTCCGGGCCTGCCCTCCGGCCCCTGCGCCCACGCCACTCCAGCCAGCAGAACGCCAGCGACCGCCAAGCCCAACCGCACTGCAACCGATACTTTCATCCTGATCTCCTCCCCCTCTTTCCCCCGAGGGGAAATTTTTGGTTTGCCGTTCCCTACTTGCTATCGTCCTCGTCCATTAATTGCACCAGCGGTTCCATGGCGCTGGGTACTTCACGCGATACTTCGCTGTCCACCTTGGCCAGTTCTTCCTCTTCCTCGCGAGCGCGCTGCTCGGCCGCCAGTTTCTGCTGTTCGGCGGCGCGAACCGCGGCAATCCTCGCCAACTCCTGGCGATGATGGTGCTCGTAGAAGCCTCCGGAGAGACTTCCGGCCATCAAAGCGCAGCCCAGGGCCCATCCGGCCGCCAGCCGCCAACTACGCCGCCTAACGGTCGCCGCCAAGGTGCGCGGCCGATGAGAAGCGGCATCGCTCCAGGCATGGACAGCGAGGCAGAAGTCCGCAAGCGCCTTTTCCAACTCCGGCTCCAACTCCGATCCGGTGACCTGCTGCATGTTCCTGTCTCCTGTCCCGACTTTGCTGCCGTCCGTCCTGTCCGCGAATTTGTCGTTGAAACTCATCGTCTGCCCCCCAGTTCCCTGCGCACTCGTGCGAGTGCCCGCGAAAGGTGCGCCTTGACCGTTCCTTCGTGCAGTCCGGTAGCGCGCGCAATCTCGCTCAACTCCTGCTCTTCCACATAGCGCAACAGAAACACGGTCCGTTGCCGTTCACTCAGCCCTTCGACCGCTTTCCACACCTGCCCCACGCGTTCCTTGGCCAACAATTGCTGCTCGATTGAACTTTCGCCGCTCGGCAGCCAGTCGCTGGCCTCGTCCATATCCACGGCGTTGGTCTGCGTTTGCCGCCAGAACTGCATCCGGCGGTTGCGCCAGTGGTCCTTTTGCAGGTTGATGGCGATACGCATCAGCCAGGTCATGGGGCTGGACTCGCCGCGAAAGCCTGCCCAGTTCCGGTGCGCCTTCAGGAAACAGTCCTGGGTGAGCGTCTCGGCCAGGTCGGGGTCGCGGGTCGAGGCCAGCAGAAAGCGAAAGATCTGCGGCCGGTGCCGGGTGACGACAGCCGAAAACTCTTCCGCGGCCACTTCCTGTGCCGTTTCATTGGTCATCGGTTCCCATGTGGTGTCGGTCGCCATCACTCAGGTAGACGCCCTCACCGATGCCAAGTTTACAGCGCCTACAGTTTTCGTTCTATATATCGAATAAAACGCAAGCGGGGCGAATGGGATCGTCCCGCTGGTTTGTTTCTTCGGATTGGGGTGCGAATCAGCGCTGTTCACCGGCGCCAGGCGAATAGCCCGGAGATGCGACCGGATCTTATTTCGGCGCCGGGGTGGAGTTAGCCGCGGGCGCCGGCCCGGACTCGGAATCGGCCTCCAGCGGCTGATTTTTGCCGTGCTCCGGATCGTACTGGACCTTGGCCATCCATTCCTTGTACTTGGCCGCCGGCTCCTCGGAGAGCGACCCCTTGTGCCTGTGATAGACGATGTCGGGCTTCATCTCAACTTTGAGGTCGCAGACGCCGCCCATCGCCGGCAGCAGAATCTCCAACTCCTTGCCCGGCTTCCGCCAGCGCGCGGGGTAGGTCTCATAACCTTCCGAGTTCATCAGCCGGTTCTCGCAACTATACCGGTAGTCGAAACCGCGCGGCTCACCATTCTCAAAGAGATTGGCCCGGCCCTCGCCGTCTACTCTTTGCAGGGACTGGTCGAGGTAATGCGAAACCCCGTTGTGCGTGTAGATATGCACGCGCAAAGGAAAATCGGCGGGATTATGGCTGCCGGCAAGCACCGCGGAAGAGAACAACAGGCAAGCCGCCAACCCACTCAGACCACCCAACGCAATACGGCGCATGTAAACTCCTCCTGAAAACAGGCCAAGATTCGGATGCAAGCAATAGTATTGCTTCCCCCGCGCACCGGCAACAGGGGCCGCAGATTTTCATCGAGATGCCGGGGGGCGGCGGAGCTTTCTGCGGGCTCGCTCAGTTCACAACCGGCGCTGGTACACTGAATCCGGTCAACGTATCACAGGCTCTTCCCTGAGGATTCCTAGATGCTGCTCGAAGCTTTACGCGAACAAGTTCTGCACGCCAACCGTGAAATCGCCCGCCGCGGGCTGGCTCCGCACACTTTTGGCAACGCCAGCGGCATCGACCGCTCCGGCTCTCAGCCCTTGGTGGCGATCAAGCCGAGCGGCGTGGATTATGCAACCATGACGGCGGCGGATCTGGTGATTACCGACCTGGACGGCAAGATCGTGGAAGGCAAGCTGAACCCATCTTCGGATCTGGATACGCATACGCTGCTTTACCGCGAGTTTCCCGAGATCGGCGGGATCGTGCACACCCACTCCGAGTTCGCCACCTCGTGGGCCCAGGCCGGACGCCCCATTCCCTGCCTCGGCACCACCCACGCCGACTATTTTCACGGCCCGGTTCCGGTGACCGAGCCGTTGACCGCCGATGAAGTGGCGGAAGGCTATGTGCGCAACACCGGAGCGGTGATTGTTCGCCACTTCCGCTTTGAAGGGCTCGACCCGATCGGCGTGCCCGGCGTGCTGGTGGCCGGGCACGCCCCGTTCACCTGGGGCAAAAACGCAGCCGAGGCGGTGGAGATCGCCGATGTGCTGGAATATATAGCCCGGCTCGCCTTCCGAAGCGTGTTGCTGGGCGCCCCGGAGGCGGGGATTCCCAGCTACGTGGGCGAACACCACTACCAGCGGAAGCATGGTCCCAAGGCCAGCTACGGCCAGGGATGAGGGGCGAATCCGGGATGCGTGAGCGGTGGAAATCCTGTGGAATAGTTCAGGTATTTCCTTGAGGCCCCTGGGAAGTGTTGCAAAATGAGACACCGTGTCTCTCTTATACCGTTTTTAGTAGGCGTGTACCGTTATGCGTAGACAGCTTCTCATTTGCCGCATTTTCCACAATGCCGCATTGAGCGCGGGTTGACGTTTCGTCGGCTTTCCCGTCCCTATCTTGCGTATTCTCAGCATATTGATGATTCATTTTCGGGAGCCGCCGGTTTTCGTCCACATGGCATTCAACGTGCTACACGCAATCTGTTATAGGTACTCCCCCGATGGAAACAAGTCTTTTCAACCGTTTGCAGGCGTCACTGCTGGCCATTGTCACGGTCGGTCTGGTGTTGCTGGCGGTTTGGAATTTCCAACAGGAGACACGCTTCCCGCAACCGGACGACGGGATCTGGTGGAGCGAGGCGCCCTCGGGCGAGGGGTTGGTGGCCGACCGGGTGCAGCCCGGCAGTCCGGGCCAGCGCGCCGGGATTCAGGTCCATGACCTGCTCACCGAAGTCAATGATGCGCCCATTGTGCACGTAGCCGACCAGGTGCGTGAGCTTTACCGCACCAACATCTGGGGCAACGCCCACTACTCGATCACCCGCGACGGCGTTCCGCTGGAGACGCCGGTGGTGGTCATTCCCCAACCGGTCGACCAGAGCCTGGGGCTGGGTCTTCGTCTCATCGGCCTCATCTATCTCGGCATCGGACTTTACGTTCTTTTTCGCCGCTGGACGGCTCCCCGCGCTACCCACTTCTACCTGTTCTGCCTGGTTTCGTTCGCCCTCTATGCGCTCCGGTACACGGGCAAGCTGGACGGGCTGGATTGGACGGTTTTCTGGGCCAATGTGCTGGCCGAGTCGCTACAGCCTGCCCTATTTCTGCACTTTGCGCTGAGTTTTCCCGAGGAGCGGCTCAAGAAACTGGGCCGCCGGTGGCTGTTGCCGCTGGTGTATGCGCCGGGTGCGGGACTGCTGGGGCTGTGGCTGGTGGCGATCACCCGCTGGCAGGCAACCGGCCTGCTGAAACACCGCCTGGACCAGACGGGCACGGCCTACGACGCCATTTTCTATGTGCTGGCAACCGTTCTCTTCCTGCGCAGCTATAGCAAGGCTGGCACGCCCCTGCTGCGCCAGCAATTGAAGTGGCTCACCCGCGGCGCGTTGCTGGCCATTCTGCCTTACACGCTGCTTTCCGCCATTCCTTTCCTCTTCGACCTGCCCATGCCCGCGTTGCTGACCAAGCTGGCCGGCTTGTCGCTAGTCTTCCTGCCGCTGACCTTCTGCTGGGCGATCGTGCGCTACCGGCTGATGGACACAGACCTGATCTTCAAGCGGGGTGTGGCCTATACGCTGGCCACCGGCCTGATTCTGGGCGGCTATTTCGGCCTGATTGCAGCGGCGGCGGGGCTGGCCCACAATCGCCTGCCGGAGCCGGTGCGGGATTGGGGCGAGGGCATCGCCATTGTGCTTGTGGCGGCTTCGTTTGAACCGCTCAAGCGCAAGATTCAAGGCTGGGTGGACCGGGTTTTCGATCGCCATCGCTACGACTACCGCAAAGCGCTGATCGAATTCGGGCGGGGCTTGAGTTCGGAGACCAACCTGGTGGCGCTGCTGGAGTCCATTGTGGAGCGGCTGCCGCGCACGCTGCTGGTGGCCCGCGTGGCGGTCTTCATGGCGGAGGAACCGGGGATTCTGCGCCTGGCCGCGGCGCACGGACTGCCTGCCGAGGCGGGCGGCGCCCTGACCCAGGCAGAGCTGGATTCTCTGGATCTGGGCTTTCTGGACTTTGACCGGGCCACGGACCACTCTCACATCTTCCTTGAAAACGCGCAGGCTGCCCTGCATTTGCCCGGCGAACAGCAGCGCACCGCGGCGCTGCTGGACCTGAACTACTACCTGCCCTGCCGGGTGCAGGACGGAGAGACGACCCGCACCATCGCGGTCATCGGGCTGGGGCGCACCATCGGCGGCGACTTCCTGTCGAGCGAGGACGTGGAGTTGCTGGAATCCTTGGCCAGCTACATCGGCATCGCCCTGCAGAACGCCAGCCTGTACGCACGCCTGCAGGAAAAGATCGGCGAATTCGAGCGGCTGAAGGAGTTCAACGAGAACATCGTCGAATCCATCAACGTGGGCATTCTGGCCCTGGATCTGGACGACCGTATCGAGAGCTGGAACGCGCAGATGGAGGCCATGTATGCCCTGAGCCGCGCCGAAGCCATCGGTCAGACGCTGCGCGACGTTTTCCCCGCGGAGTTCGTCGACGCTCTGGATAGCTTCCGCAACGAGCCGGGCGTGCATCACCTTTACAAGTTCCGGCTCACCACCCGCGCCGGCGAGCAGTGTACGGCCAACGTGGCCATCGCCCCGCTGTTGTCGAGGGATTTTGTTTCGGTGGGCCGCATCATCCTGGTGGACGACATCACCGAGCGGATCAGCCTGGAAGCGCAGTTGGCCCAGGCCGACAAGCTGAGTTCCATTGGGCTGCTGGCGGCCGGGGTGGCCCACGAGATCAACACGCCGCTGGCGGTCATCTCCTCCTACGCCCAGATGCTATCCAAGCAGATGAAGGGCGATGCGAAGCTGGGTCCGGTGCTGGACAAGATCACGCAGCAGAGCTTCCGCGCGGCGGAAATCGCCAATGGCCTGCTGAATTTCTCGCGGACCTCCACCACCGAGTTTCGCGATACCAATCTCAACCAGGTAATTCACGACACGCTTTCGCTGCTCGAACACCAGTTCAAGACCGCGCAGATCATCGTCGATCTGGAACTAGCCCAGAGTCTGCCCACCATTCACGGCAACCCCGGCAAACTGCAGCAGGTGTTTCTGAATCTGCTTCTCAACGCCAAGGAAGCCATGCCCGGGGGCGGCCATCTGCGCGTGGCTACCATGGCCGACGGGAAAAGAAACTGCGTTACGGCGCTGGTTGTCGACTCCGGCCTGGGCATTGCGCCCGAGCACCTGAAGCGCATCTACGATCCGTTCTTCACCACCAAAACCACGCCCAAGCCCGGCGACCGGCGCGGTACCGGACTGGGTCTCTCCGTCTCCTACGGCATCATCCAGGAGCACGCCGGCAAGATTCACGTCGAGAGCGCCGTGGGCTCCGGCACAACCTTCCATCTTGAGTTTCCGCTCTTAAGGAATCCCGTACATGTCTGAGGTCGAATTGCCCTTGAGTTTGCCCGTCGCTTCCTCTTCTCCCTCCGAGAGCACTGCCGCGGCCAGTATCCTTGTCATCGACGACGAGTCCGCCATTCGCGAATCGCTCGAAGTGCTGCTGACGCTGGAAGGGCACACGGTGCGCATGGCCGTCGATGGCGAAGAGGGACTGCGGATTCTGGAACAGGAGAACTTCGATCTGGTTCTACTGGACCTGGCGCTGCCCGGCCAAAGCGGGCTGGAGTTGCTGCCCCAGATCAAGGAGCGCCAGCCGGAGCTGCCGGTCATCATGATTACCGCCTACGGCACGGTGGACAACGTGGTGGAAGCGATTCGCGCCGGCGCGGAGAACTTTGTCCAGAAGCCCTGGGACAACGAAAAGCTGCTGGCCGACATCCGCTCCGCGGTGGCCCGGCATCGCGCCGAGGAAGAGAATCTTCAGCTCAAGCGCACCCTCAAGCAGCGCTACAACTTCTCCAACATCGTGGGCAAGAGCGAGATCATGCTCAAGGTCTTCGACCTGGTGGCCCAGGTGGCTCCCAGCCGCTCCACGATTTTGATCCAGGGAGAGAGCGGCACGGGAAAAGAGTTGATCGCCAAGGCTGTGCACGCCAACTCGCCGCGCAAGGACAAGCCATTTGTCCCCATCAATACCGGCGCCATGCCCTCGGAACTGCTGGAGTCCACGCTCTTCGGCCACGTGAAAGGTGCCTTCACCTCGGCCATCGCCTCGAAGAAGGGCCTGTTCGAAGTGGCCAACGGCGGAACGCTGTTCATGGACGAAATCGCGACCATGGGCATGGACACCCAAGCCAAGATTCTGCGCGTGCTGCAGGACCGCCGCTTCATGCACCTGGGCGGCATCCAGGAAGTGCAGGTGGACGTGCGCATTATCGCCGCCACCAACGTGGATCTGCGCCAGGCAGTGCGCGACGGCCGCTTCCGCGAAGACCTCTTTTATCGCCTCAACGTCATCACCGTAGACCTTCCGCCCCTGCGCGCCCGCCGCGAAGACATTCCTCTGCTGGCCAACCACTTCCTGGAGTTTTACGCCAACGAAAACGGACTCTCGCCGCGCAAGCTCTCTGCCGACGCGCTGCGGGCTCTGATGGATTACGAGTGGCCGGGCAACGTGCGCGAGCTGGAAAACTCCATTGAACGCGGCGTGGTGCTTTCTTCCGGGCCCATCATCGGCTCCGACCTGCTGCCCGGCCACATCACCGGCCGCAGCTTCCAGGACGCGCTGCTCGAACACAATCCCAACGCCTCGCTCTTCGACATTCTGGAAGACATCGAGCGCCGCATCATTATCGAAAAGCTGGAGCGCGCCAACGGGAACCAGACCGACGCCGCTGAGCAGTTTCATATTCCTCTCTCGACGCTGAACCAGAAGATCAAGCGGTTGAATATCGAGATAAAGAAGAAGACGAGGGAGTAGGAGCGACAGGGGTCAGAGGTCAGAAAATCAGAGCTACGCACCAATGTTTACTGTCAGTTGGGAATCACCCGGCGCTGTTCAAGGGGATCAAGACGATTTCCCAGCGATTTTTGTCATGCGCCTCTGAACCCGCTACCATAGCGACAGGTCTCAAGAAGGAGCAACCTATGGGCCACCTGAATCGCATCACTCAGAATCCGAACGTGATGGGCGGCAAGGCCTGCATTCGCGGAATGCGCGTAACAGTCAGCATGATCGTCGGGTTGATCGGCGCAGGGCACAGCATCGACGAAGTTCTTGCGAGCTACCCCTATCTGGAGCAGGAAGACATTCTCCAGGCGCTCCGCTATGCCGCTTGGCTTGCGGAAGAGCGCGAGGTCGTCCTGGCTACAGCATGAAGCTGCTTGTCGATATGAACCTGTCTCCGCGCTGGGTGGACCTGCTGAAAGGCGCGGGGATTGAGGCAATCCACTGGTCCACGCTCGGAGCGCCCAACGCTCCAGACGCGGAGATCATGGCTTACGCAGCCGCCCATGACCTAGTTGTTCTGACGCACGATCTAGACTTCAGTGCCATTCTTGCCAATACACATGGAGAGAAACCCAGCGTCGTGCAGATTCGTGCCGACGATGTGACCGTGGACGCAATCGGCCAACAAGTCGCGAACGCCATTCTCCAAATGAGGTCCGAACTTCAGGACGGCGCATTGATCACAATTGATCCGAATCGAACCCGCTTGCGCATTCTGCCCTTGCCGCAGAAAAGCTGAAGCAGTTTCGCCCCACCAGTTGCCAGTAGCGCGAGAGCGAAGAGCCGTAAGTCTCTCTCCGAACAAGCCCCTGAACAAACTTTGAGCCCCATCCTTTTCATGGTGAAACTGTGAAAAGGATGGGGCTCGGTGGTTCTGACTGCTGACAGCTGATGGCTGACAGCTGTTCTTTTTACGTGGCGGAAAACACCAGCCGCGCGCCCTTCAGGAAGGCGGAGTGCGGAATGGTGGGGCCTTTGTGCTCTACGCCGTTTAACTCCACACGATTCAGGAAAGCGCCCGGCTTGTTGCTGTGGGCTTCGATCTGAATGGTGCGGCCGTCGGGATAGCGAATCTCGGCCTTGTCAAAGAGGGGCGCGCCCAGCACCCACTCCGGTTTGCCGGGAGTCATGGAGTAAAAGCCCAGCGAACTGAGCACGTACCAGGCGCCCATGGAACCGGTATCTTCATCGCCGCAGAAGTTATCCACGGTGTAGAGCTCGTTCAACGTGCGGTGAATCCAGTGCTGGGCCAGATCGCGCCGGCCGGCAACCGTGAACATATAGAGCGCGTGGTGCGAGGGCTGGTTGGAGTGGGCATACTGTCCAAATTCGACCGCGGCCATCTCCGACATCTCGTGAATCTCGCTGCCGTAGTCTCCGATATGGAAGGTGGGGGGCTGGTTCACCAGTTCTTCCAGGTTGGCGACGAAGGCCTCGCGGCCGCCCATGGCTTCCATCAAGCCTTCGGCATCGTGGAGCACGAAGAAGCGGTACTGCCACGGACCGCCTTCAACGTAAGGACCGCCCCATTGGTATTGATCGAAGGGTTCGACCCAGTCGCCATTGGCAAGCTTGCCGCGCAGGAATTTGGTCTTGGGATCGAAGCTCTTGTGCCAATTCTGCGAACGCGCTTCGAACATTTTGGCGTCTTCCTCGTGCCCTGCGGCGCGCGCCACCTGGGCGATGCAATAGTCGCCGTAGGCCGAGTCCAGCGTCTCCGCCAGGCCGCCTTCGACCAGGTCGCTGGGAATGTAGCCCAGCTTGGAGTACTCCGCCACCGCCGGCCGGCCGTAGCCGAGGCCCGGCGCGACGGGCTGGGTCGCCTGCTTCTTCAATCCCTGATACGCCGCTTCGACGTCGAAACCCTTAACGCCCTTGACCACGGCATCGCCAAAGACAAAATCGGTGGGGCTGCCGGTCATGCAGTTGCGGTAGCCGGGGCAGGGGAACTGCGGCAGCCAGCCACCTTCCTTATAGGCGTTGACCCAGCCTTCAAGAATTTCGCCCAGGCGCTCGGGATAGATCAGGGCCATCATGGGATACCAGGCGCGATAGCAGTCCCAGTAGCCGTGGTCGGCGTACATGACGCCCGGCTCGACCTTGCTGCTGAAAGCGCTCATGTGGACGATGTTGCCGGCGGCGTCGCGCTCGTGCCAGATACGGGGAAACAGCAGGCCGCGATAGAGGCCGGAGTAGAAGATGCGGTGCTGGGCGTCGCTTCCGCCCTGGATGCGGACGCGGCCCAGAGTCTCATTCCAGACCTTGGCGGCTTCGCTCTTGACCTGGTCGTAGGACTTGTCCCCGACTTCGCTCTTGAGGTTGAGCGCGGCCTGGTCAAAGGAGATGAAAGACGTGCCCACGCAGAAGGTGACCGGCTTTGCAGCCTGGGCATCGAAGCGCACCACGGCCACGCGGTGATCGTTCAGATCCTTCACCTCAAACTGGGTGATTTTGGCGTCGGTGCGGGCAATGTAATAGGTGGCAAAATCTTTGGGAACGCCGCCTTCATTGGCATGCGTAAGCACGGTGATGGTTCCGTTGGAACTGTCGTAGTGCGCCTCGGCGTCCTTGCCGGGAAGGTCGATGAAGACTCCCGACGGGCCGGAATCCTCAAAGGTAAAGCGCATCACGGAACAGCGCTCGGTGGGCGCCAGTTCGAGCACGCAGCGATAGCGGGTGAGGCGTATTTTCAAGGCGTGCGGCGCGATGTGCAACTCTGCCGGGCGGTAGGAGGAGGCGCGCTCGCCGGCATCAGGCTTGGCGTCGTTGTTGAACGGCATAAAGGTGGCATGGCCATAATCGCCAAGCCAGGGGCTGAGTTGGTGGGTACAGCGAATGCCTTGCAGGCGCTGATCGTGCGGCTGAAAGAACCAGGAACCGCGGTTGCTGGATTGCAGCGCCCAATGGGCCATGGCGAACGGAACAGCGACGATGGGCAGCGTATTACCGCGCGAAAACAGGCCGGTAGAATCGGTTCCCTGAAGGGGATTCACCAGATCCACCAGCGCAGAGCTGGCGGCTGCCGGCCGCGGCTTGGAAGCTGCTTTACCGTTGTTTGCGGACGGCGCCTGTGGGGTTTGGAGCGCTCCCGCGCGCGTTTCCAGGGTAGAAGCGAGAGCGACCGCTCCTCCCAATTTCAAGAATGCTCGTCTGCTCGCCCCGATACCATCGGCCATGTAGCTTCCTCCAGAAATCCAATTCATTGGGGATCACCTGCGGGCGCAGAGAATGGCTGGCGTACCGGCGGGCAGTCCACGAGTATGGTAACGATACCAACATGGTCTGTGCAACCGGCTTTTTTCACATTTCGATTTTCGGCTGGATTTCCCCTGACTGGGAGTCTACAGAGTCCGTGGCGCGAAGCCAGAGCTCCAGGAACTCCCGCACATCGGCCGGAGGCCGCAGCCACAAATCCGCCGCCGTTTCGCGCCACGCGCGCCGCACCAGCCCGCTGACGTGCGGTGGGGCGGCGCGGTTGACCGCACGAAACGCCGTCTCGTCGGTCAGGTCGTCGCCCAGGTAGGCCACCGGACCTGTTGTGCCTCTCTCCGCCAGAATGGCGTCCACGGCGCCGCCTTTGTCGCGGCCGGCGCGCAGTTCCAGGCCGGACTCGAACTCCAGCAGGGCGAGGCCCTCCATGTGCGCCAGCGGCTCGAAAAGCTCGCGGGTCCGGCGCTCGATCTGCTCCGCCGTTTTGCGCGAATGCCCGCGCCAGTGCATCACTGCCCCGTTGGCCTTGTCCTCAAAGAGGCCACCCAGGCTGTCGTGCCGGAGTGACTGCTTCAACTGCTCGAGTTTGGCCTGGGTGGCGGGGGGAGCCTGTTGGAGCTCACGCCGCCCATCGGGATAGAGCCGCTCGGCCCCGTGCAGTCCCCAGGCCTCCAGGGGCGGCTCCAGGCGCAGCAAGGGCGCAATCTCCGCCGCGGGCCGGCCGGAAATGACCACCATCCGCGTCCGGCCGCGGCTCTGAATCTGCTGGAGCAGTTGCCGCACTCCCGCCCAGGGCCGCGCCTGGAAGCGGTCCACGCGGAACCCCGCCAGCGTACCGTCGTAATCCAGCAGCAGAACCGGGTGCGTGTGGCCTCTAAACCGGTCAAAGAAACTGTCCAGCATTTTCCGGGCTTCAGGAGTCAACTGTGGCTCTCTTTCCACTTCAGTTTAAAGTGGTCCTCCAAATCACGTGCCCTGCCAACTCCTGGCAAGGTTGTTTTTTCTTGAAGAAACAGCAACTCGGCGGAAGTGGCTTCGGGGTAGAGCAATTGGAGAACCGCCGTAGTTCGGCGCGCAGGAGGGCCAGCCGAGCCGCTTGCGCTTGCCGGGTGCGCTATCCTGTCCATGCGGGCAGCCATTCAACCACGAGCGAAACCCGCTTGATTCCGCAAACCGGCATACGCGATGGCGATAGAGACACTGGACCGAACCGCCAAGAAACTCGTGCTCACCGTGCAGGATTACTCCCTGTTCGCCTATCGCGCTGTCATGAATCTCTTCCGGCCGCCCATCTACTGGCCGGAGTTTCTGGTTCAGTCCGACGTGATCGGCTTCGGCTCGTTGTCGATTGTGGTGCTCTCCGGATTCTCCACCGGCGGCGTGCTGGCGCTGCAGTCGGCGGCCACACTGTCGGCTTTCGGCGCCGCTGCCATCACCGGGCGCTTCGTTTCGCTCACCATGATCCGCGAACTGGGCCCGGTGCTGACGGGCGTCATGGTCTCAGGCCGTAACGCCAGTTCGATGGCCAGCGAACTCGGCTCCATGGTGGTGACCGAACAGATCGACGCCATGCGCGCGCTGGGCGTGGACCCGATCCGCAAGCTGGTCACTCCGCGCATCTACTCCACCATTGCGATGCTTTTTTTCCTGACCATTGTGGCCGACGCCTGCGGCATCCTGGGCGGCGCCGCAGTTACCGTCTTCATGAACAACCAGAACGGCACCCAGTATTTCGCCATGGCCTGGGAACATCTTCGCTTTCCCGACATCCTGCAAGGGCTGGTAAAGCCGCTCTTTTTCGGCTACATTCTTTCTTCCATCGGCTGCTTCTACGGGATGAGAACTTCGGGCGGGACGCAGGGTGTGGGCCGCTCCACCATTCAGGCCGTGGTGGTCTCCTCGGTGCTCATTATTTTTGTCGACTTCCTCATTACGCAGGTTCTGCTGACGCTCTTTGCCGGATGGATGTGAACCCCGCTTTCAGCCAACTCGCTCCAGACCCGCCCCCGGCAACGAAGGCCGGTCCGGTGCTGGCTTTTCGGAATGTCTCCATCGGCTTCGACGGCCGGGCGGTTCTGGAAGAAATCAGTTTTTCAGTTGCGCCGGGCGAGACCCGCATCCTGCTGGGGCCGGCCGGCGTGGGCAAGAGCGTACTGCTCAAGTTGGCCAACGGCCTGCTGCGCCCCGATGAAGGCTCCATCCAGCTCTTTGGCAGGGAAATCTCCCGCATGCCCGAAGAGATGCTTTTTCCCATGCGCGCCCGCACCGGCATGGTGTTTCAGGAAGGCGCGCTCTTCGATTCGCTCACCGTCCGCGACAACGTGGCCTACCAGCTCATCCAGGAACGGGTTCCGGACGATGAAATCGACAGCCGGGTCCGCGAGGCGCTGCGGTTTGTGGAGCTGGAGGAGACGTTTTCGCTCTTTCCGGCGAGCCTCTCCGGCGGCATGAGACGCCGCGTGGCCATTGCCCGCGCCCTGATTCGCGATCCTCAGCTGATTCTCTACGACTCGCCCACCGGCGGACTGGACCCGGTCACCTCCACGACCATCATCGAGCTGATCATCAAGGAGCGCGATGTTTTGCACTCTCCCTCGCTGCTGGTGACCCATCGCCTGCAGGATGCCTTCACCCTTTCGACCCACCGCTTCGACGTGGGAGAGGGCCGCATGGTCCCGCTGCCCGAAGGCCAGACCGACCCCAACACCACGTTCCTCATGCTGGAAGAAGGCCGACTCATCTTCGATGGCTCCCTGCATGCACTCCTGCACAGCGAGAACCCCTTCGTTCGCGAGTTTCTGCAATAAGCCGGACGCGCGGAAATCCCGAAGCATCCACGCATCGGAATTGCGTATCTTACTCGCAATAGGCGTGTTTGTCTGCGCTGCTTCGAAACGCGCATGTGGACCCGGAAGTCTATTCTTTTGAGAGTTGCTTCCGGAAGACTTTGCCCTCGAACGGTTTGGTCGTATCTGAAGCTCTGCGGGCCAGGACGAAGGACAACGATGAGAAGATTTCGTACAGTCATTTGGCTGGTGCTGGCAGTTGTGCTGGCGATGCCGTGGACCAGGAGAGCGGATGCATATTCCCTGCTGACCCACGAGCAGCTCATCGACCTCACCTGGAAGGATTCGATTGTTCCGCTACTGCTGAGCCGCTACCCGGATCTGACGCCTGCCGAGCTGGAACATGCGCGCGCCTACGCGTATGGCGGGTGCGTGATCCAGGACATTGGCTATTACCCGTTTGGCGACGCGTCCTTCTCCAACCTGACGCACTATGTGCGCTCCGGCGACTTCGTGGTGAACCTGTTCCGCAATGCCGGCAATGCGGATGAGCTGGCCTTCGCGGTGGGCGCGCTCTCCCACTACATCGGAGACTCGGTGGGCCACTCCGAGGCCATCAACCTGGCGGTCGCGGTGGAGTTTCCCAAGCTGCGCGCAAAGTACGGTTCGGCGGTGAACTACGCTGAAGGGAAGCACCAGCATGTGCAGACAGAGTTCGCCTTCGACATCAATGAGGTTGCGCATCACCGCATGGCGCCACTCCGGTACTTGCGCCATATCGGACTGGAAGTGCCGGTGCGGCAGTTGGCGCTGGCGTTTTACCAGACGTATGGATTGAGCGAAGATTTCTCTGGCACGCGGGGCCGGCGCTTCAACGTGCGGGGATACCGCTTTGCCGTGCACGCATTCATCCCGCGCATTGCCTATGCGGTCACGCTTCTGCATCGCAACCATGAGCCGCCAGAGGCGAGTACGCCCGAGCGCGTGGCGCTGGAGAAGGAAGTGGACGCGATGGCGGCGGAGAACAACTGGGACGCCTATCGCCGCAAGGCGGGAATCGGGACCTACGCCCTGGCGGGTCTGATCTTTGTGTTGCCCAAGATCGGCCCGCTGAAGCTGGTGGCGGTGAAGGGTCCGATGGCGGCCACGGAAGCCGAATACACGCATAGCGTGAGGCTCTCCACCGTGGCCTTGCGCGGGATGCTCGCCCGCTTTACGCCGCCCCCGACCACACGCAGCTCGGCCGCCAGCGCCGCGGCGGCGGACACTCACTCCGAACCCCCGCCATCGCAGCCGCTGGCGGCGAAGCCCGGCGCCAGCCAGGACGTGCCGCGACAATCCCGGGACCCGAACCATCCGCTGCCGAATCGCGACCTTGATACGGGACAAGTGGTGCGGCCCGGAGGATATTCCCTGACCGACTCGACCTACGCCGATCTGCTGCACCGCATTACGCGGCAGCCGGACCAGCCGATTCCCCCCGGTATCAAGGAAGACATCCTGGCGTATTACGCGAGTCCGGATTCGCCTATCACCACCAAGAAAAACCCTGCGCTTTGGGAACAGGTGCAGGCGGACCTGGCAACGTTCGGCGGCATGAAGACCAGTACCGCGCCGGAGCCCTATCCAACCTACGGGGACGATGCGGACGCCACGCAGGAGTAGGCGCCAAGTTCCGGGGCGACCTGACCTGTTTGTCGGACGCCGTGAATTACCCGTCCTTCCTCAGGCTTCCCCGCCCTGTCCGCAATCTGCTACTCTTGCGTGTTTCTGCTTTCTTCCTTGAGAACGGCAGGTGCGCCATGGGACTCAAATTTCAGGGCTTTGACTTTCTCCACATCGACTCCAGCTTCAGCGAAGACGAACTGCTGGTGCGCAAAACCACACGCGACTTCGTTGAGGACCAGATCATTCCGATCATCGAGGAATGCTTTCGCGAAGGCCGCTTTCCGCGCGAGTTGGTCCCGCTGATGGGGCAGCTTGGCTTCTTTGGGGCCAACCTCCAGGGCTACGGCTGCGCCGGAATGTCCAACGTGGAGTACGGACTGGTGATGCAGGAGCTGGAGCGCGGCGACTCCGGCCTGCGCAGCTTTGTCAGCGTGCAGTCGGCGCTGGTGATGTATCCCATTTACACCTTCGGTTCCGACGAGCAGAAAAATACCTGGCTGCCGGCCCTGGCCACCGGGGAAAAAATCGGCTGTTTTGGTCTGACCGAGCCCGGCTTCGGCTCCAACCCCGGCGGCATGACCACCACCGCCCGCAAATCCGGCGACGAGTACATCCTGAACGGCGAAAAGATGTGGATTACCTCGGGCACCATCGCGGATGTGGCGATCATCTGGGCCAAGGTCGACGACGAAGGTGGTCGCGTGCGCGGCTTCCTGGTGGAGACCGGCCGGCCCGGCTTTACCGCCCAGGACGTTCACGGCAAATGGAGCTTGCGCGCCTCAGTAACGAGCGGCCTCACGCTCCAGGATGTGCACGTGCCCGCCACTAACATTCTGCCCGGCACGGGCGGCCTGAAGAGCCCGCTGATGTGCCTGAACCAGGCGCGCTACGGCATCAGTTGGGGCGCGATGGGCGCGGCCATGTCCTGCTACGACATAGCCCTCCAATACGCCAAGATGAGAAAGCAGTTTCACGGCCAGCCGATTGCGAGCCACCAGCTCATCCAGGAAAAACTGGTGTGGATGGCGAGCGAAATCTCCAAGGCCCAGTTACTCTCGCTGCATGTGGGTCGACTGAAAGACGCAGGCAAGGCGGGCTACCAACATATCTCGATGGCCAAGCGCAATAACGTCTGGATGGCTCTCGAGTCCGCGCGCAGGTCCCGCGACATTCTGGGCGCCAACGGCATCACCGAGGACTACCCGATCATGCGCCACATGATGAATCTGGAATCGGTGAACACCTACGAGGGCACGCACGACATTCACACCCTCATCCTGGGCCAGCACCTCACCGGGATTGCGGCGTACTGAACAGGCTCATCCCGGTCGGCGTGAACCGAGGGTCTTGTCGCGCACCTACTTCGACTCGAACTTGAACCTGGTCTTCCATTCGGTGGTTTCATCGCAAACCAGATAAGCATCGAAGGGCTTGCCCATCTTGCTGGTGAAGCCTTTGAGAAGCGCGGTTTTTCCTTTGCTGCAAAGGGTCTCAATCTGCTTGTCGGTGAGCTTCTTTTTGGCCACAGTGGCGCTCACGGTAAAAGTGCACCCCTGGCGGAACTGGTCGCAGCCAAAGAAGTCCTTGCCCTCGGGACGGTGCAGGCGGCCGACCTTGCACTTTGGACAGGGAGTGCCGGGCCGGTCGGGGGCTGGAGCTTCGCTCGCGGGTCGATGCGCGGCGAGTTCCGGACGTGCGGCGACGTGAAACTTATCCAGTTCAGCTCCCAGTTGCGTATCCAGCGCGGAAACCACGGTCAGATAGAGCGCCTTGCCACTGGCAATATCGTCCAGGCTCTGCTCCAGCGCGCGCGTGTAGTCGTACTCCACAAACTGGAAACTTCCGGTGAGGGCGTCGATCAGCAGATTCGCCAGATCGGAGGCGAACAGAATCTTCTTGCCTTCGGTTAGATAGCCGCGCGCAAGAACATTTTTTAGAATGGCGGGATAGGTGGAAGGGCGGCCGATGCCTTCGCTCTCCAGCTTCTTGATGAGGCTGGCCTGGGTGTACCCGTTGGGCGGCTTGGTCTGCTTGTTCAGAACCCGTGTGCTGCTCGATTCAAGCTCGGTGCCGATGGCGAGGGCCGGAACTTTGCCATTGTCGTCGTCTTTACCCTCGTGCTCGTCGCAATCTTCGGCGGCGTCTTTGGCGGTAAGGGCACGCCAGCCGGGCAGAATCAGCGTCCGGCCGGTGCTTTTCCAGAAGAAGCTCTGGGCTTCCTGTTGCGCCTCCAGCCGAAGCGTGTTCACGCTGTATTCTGCATCGGCCAGTTGCGAGGCGACGGCGCGGTTCCAGATCAGTGAGTAGAGCTTTCTTTGCGCCTCATCCTCGCCCGCGATGCGGTCTTCCAAGTGCGTGGGCCGGATGGCCTCATGCGCTTCCTGCGCGCTGGCCTTCGACTTCCACGTCCGCGCTTTGGCCGGAATGGGTAGATGATTGGCCTGGGCGAAGGCGCGAATTTCTGCGAGAGCTTCGGCGGAAAAGTTCTGGCTGTCGGTGCGGTGATAGGTAATCAGGCCCTGTTCAAAGAGCTTCTGCGCCAGTTGGGCGGTCTGGTCGGGCTTGAAGTGCAGCGTTACGCTGGCCGCCTGCAGCAGCGTGGATGTGGTGAACGGCGCGGGCGGCGCCTGATGCGCTATTTTGGTCGCCGCGTCCACCACCTTGAAGGCGCGGCACTGCGCGGCTTGTTCGGCCAGAGCGGAGTCCAGAATGTACTTCTCGCCTTTTTTCAGGAAGGGCGCGGTATCCCAGTTCGCCGTCCACTTTCCGTCTTCGAAAATGGCCTCGGCGCCAAAGTGTTTGGTGGTGATGAAGTTCTCAATCTCGCGCTGCCGCTCGACCACCAGGCGAACCGCGACGGTCTGCACCCGGCCCGCACTGAGGCGAGCAATGCCCGTCTGCCGGGAGAGCGCAGGCGAAACCCTGTAGCCTACCAGCCGGTCCGCGCCCCGCCGCGCTTCCTGCGCATGGACCAGGTTCATGTCCAACTGCCGCGGCGTCTGGAGCGCCTTGTGGATCACGTTTTCCGTGATGGCGTCAAAAGTGACTCGCTGGTATTTCTTCAGCTTCAGAGTTTCTTTCAAATGCCAGGCAATCGCCTCACCTTCGCGATCCGGATCCGTCGCCAGGTAAACGGCATCGGCCCGAGCCGCGCGGGTTTTCAAGCCGTCCACCACGCCCTTGCCGCGCTCGGTGAACTCATACTGAAGCTGGTAGTCGGGCGTGGTCACGCCCAGGGATTTTTGCGGCAAATCCCGCACATGGCCCACGCTCGCGGCCACATCCCATCCCGGTCCAAGAAGGCTCTTGATCTTCTTCACCTTGTTGGGACTTTCTACGATCATCAGATTCATGGACTGCTCCGGCACGGGGGAGATGGACTCCCGAAGTTCTCAGACTACTCCTGCAATCAATCTTCCCGGCGAGGAGCGCGCCCGGTGAAACTCGTACATATCGCCCCGGTAGAGGGTCTTTTCCCACCATGCCGGCGTGGCCCCGGAGTATCCGGCGGCAGAAACCAGAAAGGCCGGCGCACCCTTGTCCGCTTCCAGCAACTTGGCTTCGTGTCCTCGCAGCTTCACCGCCCGGATGGTCTGGTCGGACTCCTCGATGCGCAGTCCGTACTGGTCGCGGCAGAGCGCGTAAAACGACCCGCGCAATTGCTGCCGACTCAACCCGGGGAAAATGTCGGTGGGCAACCAGCGCTGTTCGAGAATCACGGGAACGCCGTCGGCGAGCCGCAGCCTGGAGATGGCGAAGAGCTCGCGTTTCAGGTCAACCTGCAGCCTCTGGGCAATCTCCGCTTCCACCTCAGAAGCCTTGATGCGCTCAAATTCCAGCACGCGCGTCGAGGGCGTTTTGCCGGCCTCTTTTGCTTTTTCAGTAAAGCTGACCAAAGACTGAATGTCGTAGTTCAGCCGAGGCGCGGAGACAAAGGTCCCCACACCTTTTCTGAATTCCAGCAGCCCCTCTGAGACCATTCCGGCCAGCACTTTATTGGCGGTTGGGCGGCTCACCTGGAAGCGCTCGGCGATTTGGCGCTCGGTCAGGAACTGATCCCCTTGCGCGAATTCGCCGTTCCGCAGCAATGCGCGCAGAATCTGGTTCATCTGCTGGTACATGGGCTCGCGCACCAGTCCTTGCTTGTCTGTCAGGGCCATAGGTAGTGTCCTGCCGGCGCAACGGATTGCGCGATGGGCTCGAGGCCGAGGCGCTTGCGGCAATCTTCCAGCATGGCCTCGGTGCGCGTGGCACCCACGCGGCTCACGCCGATTGCGCGCACGGCCAGGAGCGCATCCAGATCGCGAATGCCGCCTGCGGCCTTGACCTGAACGCGGGCCGGAGAGTGCTTGCGCATCAGTTCGAGGTCAGCAAAGGTCGCTCCGCTGGGCGCGTAGCCGGTCGAGGTCTTCACCCAGTCGGCCCCCACCTCCGCAGAGATCTCGCACAGACGAATCTTTGCCGCATCGTCGTGATACGCATTCTCGAAGATGACTTTCATTTTGGCCCCGCCAGAGTGAATCGCCTCTGCCAGCGCCGCCAGTTCGTCGCGCACATACTGCCACTCCCCGCTGCGCGCTTTTGAAATATTGATGACCACATCCAGTTCCTGGCCGCCATCGGCCAGCGCCTGAAGGGCTTCGGCCAGCTTGATGGCGGTGGTGTGGCCGCCGTGTGGAAAGCCGATGGTGGTCGAAGCGTTTACCGTGGTCCCCTTCAGCACTTCGGCGCACCGGGCCAGCGCAAAGGGCATGATACAGACGCTGGCCACATCGTAGCGAACGGCCAGCGCGCAACCCTCCTCCAGTTCCCGCGTGGTCAGCGTGGGATTCAACAGCGAGTGGTCGATCATCTTGGCAATGGACAAGTAATCGTAGGAATCTGTCATCTTTTCCTCTCCCGGACCGGGCGCGGCCTGCGGCATACGTTGCCCCTTGGGACCATGTGGCATAGCCACAATACCACCGAATCCAGTCATGTGTAAACCCCGGAGATCCATCGACAAGTAGGCCCCGATGCGGCATAGTCGTATCCATGCCGAATTTCACTCTGTTCCCGCTCCGGCTGAACCGGGTTTCGCCTTGGGCGCGCTGCGCCGCGGCTGCGGCACTGGCGTTTGCCGGAACTCTGGCCGCGCAGCAACCTGCCAACGCTCCTGCGGCTCCCATCGTCCTGCACGCCGCGCGCCTGCTCCAGGTGGAAACCGGAGCCCTGCTCCAGCCCGGCGAAGTTCTGGTGGAGGGCGACCGCATCCGTGCCGTCGGCACATCGGTGCCTCATCCGCAGGGCGCAAAAGTTATCGACCTCGGGGACACTACCTTGCTCCCCGGCCTGATCGACGCGCACGTGCATCTCTTCCTGCATCCAGGCGCGGAAGACCTGCAAACCGTGGAGGAGTCGATTCCCTGGCGCACCCTCCTCGCCGCGCAGGCCGCCAAAGCCGACCTCCTCGCCGGCTTCACGGCCGAGCGCGACATGGGCACCGAAGGCGCGGGCTCTGCCGACACCGCCATACGCGACGCCATCAACGACGGGCTCATTCCTGGGCCACGAATGCGCGTTAGCGGCAACGCCATCGACATTTTGGGCGGGCACGAAGACGCCAACGGCTTCAATCCCGCGCAGCACATTCTGTCCAATGCCGACTACGCCAACTCCGCCGAGCAGATTGTCGAGGTGATGCGCGCCCAGCACAAGGAAGGCTCGGACTTCGCCAAGATTTACGAGACCGGGCCGGACAAAATCGTCGATGGGGAATTGCACACGCCTTACCAGTACACCGAGGCACAACTGGCCGCGGCGGTTGAGGAAGCGCATCGGCTGGGCACTGTGGTGGGCGTTCATGCCATGGGTGAGCCGGGCACGCTTTACGCCGCGCAGGCCGGCGTGGCCTCCATTGACCACGCCACCCAACTGAGCGCCGAAACCATGCGCCTGATGCGCGAAAAGGGCATCTTCGCCGTACCCACCTTCGTCATCTTCGAGTACTTTGCGCAGCACGCCGCAACGCCCGCGGTGGCGGCGCGCGAACAGGCTTTGCTCGACTATAAGATTCGTGAGTTCAAGACCCAGGTGACCGCCAACGTGCCCTTTGCAGTGGGCTCGGACGTGGGCCCGTTCCCGCACGGCACCCAGGCCCGTGAAATGACGCTGATGGTCCAGTACGGCATGAAGCCGCTGGCGGTCTTGCAGGCCGACATGATCAACGGGGCAAAGCTGCTGGGCTGGCAGGACCAGATCGGCCAGTTGAAGGCCGGCTATTACGCAGACGTGGTCGCCGTTCCCGGCAATCCGCTCGAAGACATCTCGGTGGTGGAGCGCGTCAGCTTTGTCATGAAAGCCGGGGTGGTAGTGCGTCCTTGACATCGCTCGGGACGAGCCCTCAAACGAGCGGTTTTTCTCGCATGTCCGCTGCGTTGCGCTGATACAATCCACCCTATGGCGGACACGATGTTTCGTTCTCCGATTGCTATCATCTGCTCAGTCAATCGGCCTGAGGTGTTGCATGAAACAGTCCTCTGTCTGACTCGTCAAACGGTGCCTTGTTCCATTCTTATCAGTGTGCCTGCGGAAGCGGATGTTTTGCCTGCGACAAGGCAACTGCCGGGAGTTGAAGTCCTCCTTGGCGCCCGAGGAGCAAGTGCACAAAGAAATAGAGCCCTTCGTTCCATAAGCGGCACGCCGGAGCTAATTGCCTTCCTGGACGACGATATGGAAGTTGAAGAACACTACATTGAAGAGTTACAACGTACGTACCGGGAACATGCTTCTACCGTATTAGTGAATGGCGCCAACCTCGCGCATGGAATCTATCCTGCTGGGACCTTGAATCGTGAGATCGCGCGAAAGCTCATTCAGGATCAATTGAAGCGAGGATTGCCGGAAGAGAATCTCATTCCCGCTCGAACGGGATATGGCAGCAGAATGTCTTTCCGGGGAAGCCTGCTCGGAAAAGTAGAGTTCGATGAGCGACTGCCGCTCTATTCGTATATGGAAGATTACGATTTCACCCTCGAGTGCAGAATATATGGAAGCGTCGGTGAGAATCCGCGGGCTCTCGGCGTGCACATCGAACTGAGCAGCGGCCGGGTAGCGGAAAGCAAAAGAGGGTACTCCGAGATCGTGAATCCGGTTTATATCTGGTCGAAACGGACAGGTGCGGCCCTGCCAAGAACACTTGGCGGCGCTCTGAAAAGAACGCTCAAAAACGCCGCCAAGTCGCCAAACTCTTATTTCCGGAAGCGCTTGTTTGGGAATCTCCTGGGATGGAGCCATCTGCTGGTCGGGAAGATAGAACCCGAGTACATTCTCAAGATGAAATGAACAGTTCGCATCTGTCTTCTTTACGTCTTTACGTCGCTCAAGGTTTTCTTATCGCTGCGAACTTGCTTGAATGACTTGCGGCACTTCTCCGATGCACGGATCCCTGCTAACTCCCGTTTCCGGCTCTGCACCTCAAACTGCCACCGTAAAGCTGTCCTCGGTGCGCGTCACCGCGTGGTAGAGCGTGTCGCGCTCCAGCGGGACCCGGCCAGCCTCGGTAATCAGGCGGCAAAGCTCCTTGCGGTTGATGCCTTGCGGCGTGGTGGCGCCGGCGTCGTGATAGATCTTCTCCTCGACCACCGTGCCGTCCAGGTCGTCGGCACCGAAGCGCAGAGCAATCTGCGCAATCTTGGGCGTCAGCATCTGCCAGTAGGCCTTGATGTGCGGGAAGTTGTCCAGCAGGAGCCGCGCTACCGCGATCTGCCGGATGTCGGTCAATCCGGTGGTTACCGGAAGGTGGTCTAGCGCGGTGTTTTCCGGGTGAAAAGCCAGCCCAATGAAGGCCTGGAAGCCGCCGGTCTCGTCCTGCACCGCGCGCAGCTTCAGCAGGTGGTCCACGCGGTCTTCGTCGTTCTCAATGTGCCCGTAGAGCATGGTCGCGTTGGATTTGAAGCCGAGCTTGTGGGCCAGGCGCGCCGTAGAGAGCCACTCCTCGCCGTCGATCTTGTGGTCGCAGATGATGGAGCGGACGCGGGCGGCAAAAATCTCTGCGCCGCCGCCGGGCATGGAGTCCACGCCGGCTTCGCGCATCTTCACTAGTGTCTGCTCAATGGTGAGCTTGGCGCGCCGCGCCAAGTAGGCGACTTCCACCATGGTGAAGGCTTTGATGTGGACCTTGGGAAAGCGTTCTTTGAGGCCGCGCACCAGGTCAAGGAAATACTGGAGCGGCAGATCGGGGTGCAGACCGCCGACGATGTGGAACTCGGTGACCGCCTCCGAATAGCCCGAGGCCGCGGTCTCCCACGCCTCTTCCAGAGTCATGGTGTAGCCGGCCGGGTCGCCCTTCTTGCGCCCGAAGGCGCAGAGGCGGCAGTTGGCCACGCAGACATTGGTGGGATTGATGTGCCGGTTGACGTTGAAGTAGGTCACGTCGCCGTGCATCCGCTCGCGCACATGGTTGGCCAGCCAGCCCACCGCCAGCACGTCCGAAGAGCCGTAGAGCGCCAGCCCGTCGTTGAAGTCGAGCCGCTCGCCTGCCAGAACTTTGGCGGCAATCGGCTCAAGACGTGGATCGTGGCTCCGGAAGGAGTGCGGTTGGCGGGTTTTTCCGGTCTCTGCCTGCATACTTTGATGATACAGAATCCTGGTGACGGAAATCACCTCTGGCTGGTTTCCGCCCCTGCCGCCTTCGGTTCCACCAGCACTCCGTCGTAGAGGGAAGCGGCCAGCAGGCGCGAGCCGGCCGAGCGTACCAGCGAAATATGGTAGCCGGTCTGCCACCACTTCCAGTCCAGGGTTTTCGGATCGATGCCGTAGGCAGTTTCGCTGGCGCGCGAGCTGACCAGAACCCGGTTGAGGTGGGCGTCATAGTAGACATCGTCCACATCGACCAGCGGCAGCCGTTGAACCCACAGCCATGTCTTGCCGTTGTCGCGGGTAAAGTAGACCCCTTCGCGCGCTCCCATCCAGAGCGTTCCATCGGCCGAAAAGGCGATGCTATGGATGCGGGTCAGCGCGGTGGGAAGGCCAACCGGCCACCAACTGGCGCCGGCGTCCCGGGAGAGAACCAGGCCGTTCTGCTGTGCGGCCGCCAACACCGCGCCATGCGCGGCCACCGAGGGATAGTTCATGGAATCCATCACCGGGCCGCCCTGCCAACTGGCTCCCTGGTCGGTGCTGGTGTAGAGGCCGGTGGAGGTGGAAGCCAGCCAGGCTTTGCCCGACAAATCCAGCGCGTAGATGCGGCCTTCCATCTGACGCACCGTATCTTTCACGCCCTTTTCGACGTTGACCTTTTTGCCAAAGTGGCTTTCTGTGGACCTCTTCACGATGGTATTGGCAATGATGTTCCTCGGCGTCCAGTCGGAGTTGGCCGCATCCAGGGCAAAGATGCCGTGGCTTGTTCCAGCCAGAATGGTTCCATCCGGCGCCTGGGCCAGCGCATAGACATCGCGCCCATCCAGCCCGTCGCCGATGTGTTCCCACTGTGCGCCCCCGTTGGTGGAAACAAAGGTGCTGCCGTAGCTCTTGTCGTTGACCACCCCGGCGAACAGACGCGCGGGGTCGGCGCGGTCCACCAGCAGGGCCGCCACCTTGCGTCCGGAAAAGCCTTCATTCGCCGGGACAAAGCTGGCCGCTCCGTCGGTGCTTCTGAGCACTCCGCCGCGATCCGTGGCCAGCAGCACATTCTGCGGATTGTCCGGATCGACAAAGATGTCGTTGACGATCACATCGGGGCCGGTCATCCGCTCGAAGCTCCTGCCGCCGTTCAGGGTTTTGTAGAGCCCCTCGGTAGTTCCGGCGTAGACCACGTTGCGATCCGCCGGGTCCTGCTTCAGCACGCGCGTGCGGCGCGCCGTCGAGGGAATTCCCTGGACTTTGTGGAAGAGTTCGGCGGCGTTTTCGCTTTTGTAAATGCCGCTGCAGGCGCTGGCGTAAACCACGCGGGGCTTGACGGGATCGACGATGATCGAGAAGACATCCGAGTCGTCAATCACGCCCTGCTTGATGTTGTGCCAGTTTTCGCCGCCGTCAGTGGTCTTCCAGGGCAGGTGCCAAGTGCCGGCGTAGACGATCTTGGGGTCCGCAGGGTCGACGGCCAGCGATTCCACCTCGTGAATTTCGCGGCTGCCGGGGGGGCTGATCAGCTTCCAGGAGGCGCCTGCATTGCTGGACCGGAAAACCCCTTCGAGGGTTCCCGCAAAGAGCGTCCGGGGATCCGAGGGAGCCTGCACAAAGGCGCGAATCGACTGTCCGCGCAACCCTTCCACCGCGCTCCAGCGGCGTGCGCCGTCATGGCTTACCCACAATCCGCCATCTGGGCGGTCCGCCTTCCATGCCGCCACATACACGGTGGCAGGGTTCGCCGCGTCCACAACGATGTGGTCGAGAATCAGATCGTCCGAGGAGTCGACCTTCGACAGCCGATGCCAGGAAGCTCCCTGGTCCATGGACTCGTACACCCAACTGCCGATGGCGCCGAGATACAGATGGTTGGGATGTCCCGGGACCGCGGCAAAGACGCGTGCGTCGCCACCATTGGGCCCCACCGCGCTCCAGGACGCCTGCGCCTGCAGGCCGGCAACGACCGGCACAAAAAGGATCAGGACCATCACGTGCAGGATGAGTTCGGCCCGACAAAACAGATTACGGCATGTCCGCAACAAATTCATGCAGAAAACAACCCCCGAAATTTAGGAAAGAAGTGAGGCAAAAGAAGAGGGGCTCAGAAACCAAAGAGGTTGACCGGCTGACCGGTCAACCTCAAAGGATTGCGAGAAGAATATTCTCATCTGTCTCCCGTCGCACTTCCCTCTTATTCAGGAGGGAAGTGCGGCAGGGCAATACTGCTTACCGGTTGAGGTCGAGTTCCCGGCCGACTACTTGCCGGCGGGAGGCTTGGCGGAAGCCTTCCTGGCGGCGTGCTTCCTGGTCGGCAGGGGCTTGCGCGGCTGCGGCTTCACAGCGGCAGTCACTTCGGTAGTTCCGGCCACATCGGTTGCAAAGTTCGCGCCGGAGGGCACCAGGTAATCTTCCACCTTCTGTCCATCCGTCGTGCCAGTGGCTACGCTGATGCGGGAAGCGTCAATGCCCTTCTCGGTAACCAGGTAGTCCTTGGTGTTGACAGCGCGCTGCACGGCCAGATCTTCAACCGGCTTGGGGTGCTTGCGCTTCGCGGCTGCCGCTTCTTCCTTGGCAGTCTTGGCCTTTTCCTTGGCATCCGCGTTTCCGACAACTACGGCCTTGGCATCGGACTGCTTCTGCAGGTCGAGAGCAACCTCGTCCAGGCAGGCCTTGGCTTCGTTGTCCACGCGAGTCGGACGCTTCTTGTCCTTCTCGAAGGTGATCGAGCAGAGCGCCTGGGTGTGGGGAACCGGAGGCACATACGGAGCCGTGATGGTCACGCTGGTGCTGGCGGTTGCAGAGTGGCCCTTGTCGTCGGATACGTTGCAGGTAATCCCCACTGGGCCGGTCGGTGCCCCGGTTGAGGAGAAAGCCGCCGAGGTGCCGCTGCCGCTTATGGTGCCTGCCGCAGCGGTGTAGCTGTAGGTCAAGGGGCGATTCTGCGGGCTCATGCCCACCGCGGTGACAGTGCTGGTCTCACCCGGCTTGATGGTACTGGGGCTGGCCGAGCAACTGATGGTAGGAGGCTCGAAAGCCTTGACTGTGTAGCTGGCCGAGCTGTCGGCGATCTCCCAGGGCTTCAAGCCTTCCTTCCCGGGCTTGCCTTCCTTCACGTTGCACTTCACCGTATAGCTGCCAGGCGCCAGGGCAGTCGTGGCCACCGTGGCTGTGGCGCCGGAGCCAGTCACGCCGTCTCCTGAGAAGGAATAAATGACGTTCAGCTTCGGATTAAGCATTCCAGCCGTCGCGGTTACCGTAACCGGGTCGCCCGGAAACACTGCAGCCGGGCTGGCCGAGCACTCCAGGGTCACCGGCGGCGGCGGCGCGATGCTGCCGAGGCCAAGCACAAGGCCCGCGCTGATGCGTCCCTGGGGATTGAAATTGACCGATCCCCCTTGACCGCTCGCGAAGCTTGCCCTGAGGTACTGATAATCCGCCTGGAAGAGGCGAACCGACAGACGGTGGTCAAACAAGGGCGTTCTAACGTCCAAGCCGCCGCCACCGGTGAACGAAAAGCCCCAAACGTCCGTCTGGTAGTAGCTGCCAACCTGCTCGCCGCCAACCAGAGCGTGAATGAACGGCGTGATGTTGCCTTTGGGGAACCTGAAAATCACGCCCCCCGATCCGCCGCTGAAATCATCCTGAGGCTGAGTTGATGTAACGTTTCCGTTCTCCGGAAGCAAGAGGTGGACATCTCCCTCGAATTGCAGGCCCACATGGTTGTTGAAATAGCGGGTTACGCTGGCAATGGTGCCATAGTCGATGGCATTGTAGCCGTACCCGTTTACTTTTGCGTTGGGGATCAGGGCGCTGTATCCCAGGAAGATGTCCCACCTGGACGGGGAATCGCCTGCAGGGGCCTTCGCTGCTGGTTTGGCTGAGTCCTGAGCGCCAAGAGAAAGGGGAACCAATGCCACCAATGTCAAGAAAAAAACTAAACTCACATACTTTGAAACACGAGCGTTCATGCGTTTACCTCCGTAATCAAGCTGAATGGCCAAATGAAAAGCTCTTTACCAGCACGGCTGCTAGTCCGGTTCGGCCCGAACTGGCTGGGCTTAAGGCTTTGTGGAAACATTAGGGCACAGGGAAAGAGCATTTCTGTTCAATAAAGAACACCGGCCGATTTAGGTAGTCAAAACCAAAAACAAGAAAACTCAGGCTCCTCGAGACGTTCCAGAGTTTTATCCGCCGGTGGATGCTCCTGATCCGGGCTCCCGGATCCGGGCAGCTGCCGAGCCCCCGTCGGTCAAGACTGCGGGGAAGTTACTTCAAAAGAACGGCCTCAAGCGCTCATCGAGCAGCGTCTGCGCTTGGGTAGTATCCTGTTTTATCGGCTTTTAGATGGCTGCGCTCGGGTGAAGCAGTCGTTTTTCCGGCAGGGAGAAAGTATGACTACCACCATGGCTCCAACGATTCGCGCACCGCGCGGAAACCAGTTGCACTGCAAGGGATGGCAGCAGGAGGCGGCGATGCGCTGCTTGATGAACAACCTCGATCCGGAGGTTGCTGAACGGCCGCAGGATCTGGTGGTGTATGGCGGCATCGGCAAGGCGGCTCGCAACTGGGAGTGCTTCCACACCATCGTTCGCGAACTGGAGCAGTTGGCCGGCGAGGAGACGTTGCTGGTGCAGAGCGGCAAGCCGGTGGCCGTGTTTCCCACCCACGAGATGGCGCCCCGGGTGATCATCGCCAACTCCAACCTGGTGGGCAAGTGGGCCAACTGGGAGCACTTCAACGAGCTCGACCGCAAGGGCCTGATGATGTACGGGCAAATGACGGCCGGCAGCTGGATCTATATCGGTGCGCAGGGAATTTTGCAGGGCACCTTCCAGACCCTTGCGGCGCTCGCCGAGCGGCACTTTGGGGGCTCGCTCAAGGGCAAGCTGGTGGTGACCGGCGGCGTGGGCGGCATGGGCGGAGCGCAGCCGCTGGCGGTGACGCTGAACGGCGGAGTGGTTCTGGCCATTGATGTGGACCGCAGCCACATAGAGCGCCGCGTGGCCACTCGCTATTGCGAGATGGTGACGGAAGATTTGGATGAGGCGCTGCGGCTGTGCGAGGCAGCGCGGAGCGAGGGCCGGGCGCTGTCCGTAGGGCTGGTGGGCAACTGCGGCGATGTGCTGCCGGAGATCGTGCGGCGCGGCGTTGAGGTGGACGTGGTGACGGACCAGACCAGCGCACACGATCCGCTGAACGGCTACGTGCCGCAAGGGCTCTCGTTGAGTGAAGCAACGGAGTTGCGCCAGCGCGATCCAGAAGAGTATGTGCGGCGCTCGACAGCGACCATGGTAGAGCACGTGAACGCGATGCTGGCGCTGCAACGGGGCGGCGCGGTGACGTTCGACTACGGCAACAACATTCGCCGCTTTGCTTTCGACGCGGGATGTGCGGATGCCTTTCTGATTCCCGGCTTTGTGCCGGAGTACATCCGGCCGCTCTTCTGCACCGGCACGGGGCCGTTTCGCTGGGTGGCGCTTTCGGGCGATCCGAAGGACATTGACCGCACCGACGAACTGGCGCTGGAACTGTTTCCCGAGAACGCGATTCTGCAGCGCTGGTTGACGCTGGCGCGGGGCCGCTTTGCCTTTCAGGGGCTGCCCTCGCGCATCTGCTGGCTGGACTACGGCGAGCGCGCGCGCATGGGCCTGGCGATCAACGAACTGGTGCGAACGGGCGAGATCTCCGCACCGATTGCGATTGGCCGCGATCATCTGGATACAGGCTCGGTGGCCAGTCCTTACCGCGAGACAGAAAAGATGCTGGACGGCTCGGATGCGGTGGCTGACTGGCCGATTCTGAATGCGCTGCTCAACACCGCGTCGGGCGCGACGTGGGTGAGCTTCCACCATGGCGGCGGCGTGGGGATGGGCTATTCGCTGCATGCGGGACAGGTGACGGTTGCCGACGGAACGGAGATGGCGGCGAGAAAGATTGCACGCGTATTGAACAACGATCCCGGACTGGGTGTGGTGCGCCACGCCGATGCAGGCTATGAGTTGGCTCAGCGGACTGCGCGCGAACGCGGCATCCATATGCCTATGGCAGGCAAGTAACTGTGGCCGATGCGCAAGTGATCGTCAACATTGGCCAGCTTGTTACGCTGGCCGGACCAGCGCAGCCGCGTGTGGGCGATGAACTGCCTGAGTTGGGACTCATTGCGGACGCAGCACTGCTGGTGGAAGAGGGCCGCATTATTGCGGCTGGAAGTTACCGGGAGCTGCGGAGCGAGATTCCACCGCAGGCTTTGGTGATCGATGCCCAGGGGCGGTGCGTGACACCAGGATTTGTGGATGCGCATACCCATCTGGTATTTGCAGGGAGCCGCGCGGCGGAGTTTGAGCAGCGAATCGCCGGAGCCACTTATCAACAAATCGCCGCTTCCGGCGGAGGAATTCTGCACACTGTTGCGCTGACGCGCGCGGCCACCGAGGACGAGTTACTGGGTGAAGCGCGCAGACATCTGGACTGGATGCTGCACGCGGGCACCACCACCGCCGAAGCCAAGTCAGGCTATGGACTGGATCAAGCGACGGAGTTACGCATGTTGCGCGTGCTGGCCCGTCTGGACGCGGAGGGGCCGGTGCGCATTATGCCGACGCTGCTGGCCGCGCACTGCGTTCCACCGGAGTTTGCCGGCCGCCGACAGGAGTATGTACGCTGGATTGCTGAGAAGTTGATCCCCGAAGTTACAGCCGCTAAATTGGCGAAATATTGCGATGCGTTCTGCGACGACCACGCGTTCACCGTGGAGGAATCGCGCACGGTGCTGACCGCCGCGCGCCGCCACGGCCTGCGCCTGCGCCTCCATGCAGAGCAGTTCCGTCCGGGCACGGGTGCCATGCTGGCTGCGGAGCTTGGCGCCGCGACTGCCGATCATCTGGAGGCCGCGGAGGATGAGGTTCTGCACGCATTGAAGGCCGCGGGCGTGCAACCGGTGCTTTTGCCCGGTTCGGTTTTTGCGCTGGGACGCACGAACTATCCGCCGGCACGCAAGATGGTGGAGGTTGGTCTGGCGATTGTGCTGGCCACAGACTTCAATCCTGGCTCGTCGCCCATCGCATCGATGCCGTTCATCCTGTCACTGGCGTGTTTGCAGATGGGGCTTACGCCAGCCGAGGCGCTGACCGCCGCGACGATCAACGCGGCCTGGAGCCTTGATCTTGGCAACCGGATTGGATCGCTCGAAGCAGGCAAGCAAGCGGATTTTCTGATTCATGAATTCACGGATTACCGCGAACTGGCGTACTTCATTGCCGCGCCTGCCAGGCCGCGTGTTTTTGTTGCCGGCAGGGAAGTGACGCCGTAAGCGCGCAGAAGAGACTGCGCGATTTGCTATACGTGGCGGAGTGCCATCGCAGCACAGGCCCGAGAATCCGGACATGGAGCACTGAATCTTGTCACACCGATCCGGTATGACATTGAATTCATTGGGAGTTCCCATCCTTTCCGCACAAAACGCGGAGAGGATGGGAAACCAATCGCATTGCTTTCATACCCGGCCGATAGAAAACGTTAGCCAGTTTCTTGACTACTTGCTCCCTTCCACCAGACGAAGAGTTACGATTTCGTGGGGATGGAGGTTGAAGCTGAACTGGCCGGGTGCGGAGAGTGGAATTGCCGTTTGGCCTCTCTCCACGGCGTCGGTCTGGGTGACGCTTGCCAGATGCAGTGACGGAATCCTGACCGTCACAGTGCGTTCCATGCCGCCAAAGTCGAGCAAGCGTAGAATCGTGCCGTTCCCGTCCTCGGCCGGCTTCCAGGTTTCCAGCAGTACGTTGGCATCTTCCACGTCCAGAAAGCTCTGCTGTTTTCCGTCAAGGCTCATTGAGAATTTCTGAGTGGTCGCCGCGGCGGAGGGTTGCGGAGCGGCGCTGGTCGCGGTAGTCGCCGCCGGAGTGAGCGCCTTGTCCTGCGGCGTCACCGTATCGGCTTCGAGCGGAGTGATTGCCTCCCATCCCATGCGGCTCAAATCTGCCGCCTGGGTCGAAGGCGCGCTGGTCACTTCATAGTGAAAGGTAAAATGCCCGCCCTGGCCGGCGCGGTAGTTCGTATCCCAGTAGTTATTCATTACATAGGAAAACACGCTTCCCGTCCGGTTCTCGAACTTCTCCGGCCACTCGCCGCGATTGATGTCGCCCAGGGTGATCAGCGGCGCGTCCAGCGGCATCACTGTCGCCGCCACTCCGTCCTGCTCCACAGTGACCCAGTGCTGCGCGGAAAACCACTCGTGTCCCGCGCCTGGATACATATCTTTTGCCGGGTCGATGACGCCATTTTGAATTTCATATTTGAACTGCGGCTGGGTCATGGCAAACGGAAACGCAAAGTAGGCCGCTTCCTTGGTGATCACTTCGGTCTTGTCCAGATCCTCCACAAACTCAATCTTCTTCTCGTGGTCAAAAAGGCGAATCTCGGCCTTGATCGAGGGCGTGTTGGTGTTCTGGCTTTCCAGATGTGCAACCTGTCCGCTCGGTGTGGTCTCCACCGAAACGATTTTTCCTCCGTGCGCGCGATGCACCTCCAGCACCGCCTTTGGATAGACGCGGTTATATTGCAGAAGCGTATTAGGCCCCTTATCGCCGCCGGTTACATAGAGGAATTCGCCGAACCGGTATGGGCCGTCCTTGCTGACCAACTCGCGCTGCAACTGCTTGTCGTAGATGCTGCGCACCGCGCCAGTCTCCGCATCGAGTTCCACCTTGTAATAAGGGCTTTCGAGCGTCGACTTCTGCTCTGCCACTGGGGCCGCCGCGGCCTGTTTGCCGCTCCGCATCACATATACCTTGTAGCCGGACGCTGGGATGTCCTCGGCCACGAAGCGTACGTGCTGGAAGTTAGGTCCGGTGAAGAGAAGTTCGTAAGGGACCACCTGGTTCGTAGTGAGATCTACGATCTCGCTGCCTTTGTCGATGTCCATTGAGACCGGTCCGCTGCGCTTCCAGTTGAGGCTGTTAAAGACGATCGTGCTTCCTGGACCGGCGGGAATGGCGTCGGCTAGGTTGGCCATACCGCGTTTGGCCACAAAGTCGACTTCTGCCCGCGCATTGACTGCGAACTGGTCCTTGATCGCTAACTGGCCGGTAGCCTCCATGCTGGTGGGGTCGGACTGGCTGTTATAAGCGCCCCATGTGTGCTCGTCCATCAGTACCATATCCTTCCACATCGCACCCAACTCGGAGGTATCCACCTTCAGCCGCGGATCGACCAGAGATGCCAGCGTGGCGAACTTCTCCGCTGTCTGCGCGCGGCCTTCCGTCCAGCGCTCCATGGCGACGTAATAGGCATCGGAGCCGGCTCCATCTTCCCAATAAGGTCCGCCGTCCCCGCGCATGGTGGGGATGTTATCGCCGAACTGGTCAGCTATCGTCTTGATGGCTTCATGAAAGCCTTTGTACTCGAAATGAGGGTAGGCGTAGAGACTGTTCCACGTCTTCGCGAGTTCCGCCTGCTGCGGAAAGAGGTCTGTGTTCTCCACCTGCGTCCCATAGAGGATTGCAGCATTTGCATGGTAGCCGGGGTGTTCGTACTGCTGGAGAAACAGCGGCAGGCTGTCGCGTCCTGCCTGCAGAACCGGAGGCAGGCCGAAGAGCGCCTGCATCTGCTGGTAGATGCGTGAATACCAGACCAGCACGCGCTTGTTATCCGGACCTACCCACCATATGGGAGAGTTTTCATTGAGGCGTCCCTGCAGTAACACCGGCGCCCGGTAGTTATTGCTTCCTCCTGCCAGAGAGTCGATGCCCGCACTGGCAAGAATCGAGGCATAGGACCAGGACCACGAGGGAACGTCGGTGATGTTGGCGTAATCCATCGGCGTGCCATACTTGCGGCTGAAGTTGGCACTGGGATAGAGCGAGCGGATCAGGGTTTCCGTGGTGGGCAGGCCGGTGAGCAGGTTGACATATTGAGCGGGCACGAACAGCTGCTTCTTCTGGAGAGCCTCGATAGCCCGCTGTTGCTGGGCAGTGGAGCGTGAACTGAGAAATTGCTCCAGATCCCACTCGCCATCGAGACTGAAGCGGAACTCGGGATGATTGGCGGTCATATCCATCGCTTCGTCGACGGTGCGGCTCTGAATGGCGGCAATCTTGGCCTGGTAATCGGAATAGCCGATATCCACGTGAATGTGGGGGACGATCAGCACCGTCCATTTCTTTTTGGGATCGATGGTCTGCTTGAAATGCTCCTCGTGGCCGTCGATCTTCGCTGTCAGGCGCGCCTCGGTCTGGGGCTGGAAATCGCTCACCTGGAAGGTCGCTTTTTCTTCGCCGAAATCATGTCCGCCGCTGAGACTGGTGTGATAGTGCTTGTTACCGATCACAAGGTCGGCGCCTGTGCCCGGAGTTATAGCCTTGTTATGTTGAATAAAGGCCTCAAGAGTCTCCTGAAGCTCTCCCTGGCGTCGCGTGAAGAAGACGGTCGGCATAAGTTGCGCCGATGCGGACAGGGAATCGCCGGTCGTGGTAAGGCTGTCGAGTTCGATGGCGTCGTAGGTGACGCCGGCGCCGGGAACCGTTTCTTCCGACTCCTCAACGGGTTGCAGGGTGATGGCGTTGGCTCCTGCGCGCAGATAGCTTCCGGGAAAGACGAATTCCACGTCGGCGGAGGAGTAGGCCGGATAGAAGGAGTCTCCCTGGTCGCCGTTGCTGTAGTCGAGCTTGGGGTGGAGATAGAAGATGCCGTTCCTGCCGTCGATGCTCACCCGCAACGCTGGAACGCTGGCGCCCTCAACGAGCAGGGCAATGTGCAGCCGATAGGCCTTGACCGGGGAGCCTTCGAGCGAAAAGGAGATGGAGCGCGGAGCTGTTGCAACAGTTGCATCCTGGGCTTTGGCAGCCGCGCCGGATGCGGCCGGTTGATAGCCGTACCAGTCCTTCTCCGGTTTGCTTTTTGAGACGACAAATTCCACCTTCGCGGAGGGGTCTCCAGAAGCGAATTCGACCGAAGACCGGTCGAAGGCTCCAATCTGAAATACCGCTTTCTTCGCGGCATCCTCTGCCGGGGCAGCGAATAGCTGGGTTGCCACAAAAACGCACGGCAAAGCCCCCAACAGAATTCTTCTCATGATGCTTGCGTACATTCGGAAACTCCTTTCGTAACTCCTCCGGAACTCCAAGAGCGAGAATGGAAGGCTAGCATTTACAGCTTGCCTTTGGGATTGAGCGGTCCCTGCGCGGCATCCGAGGAGCACCGCCGTAGCGCCCGCCCGGACGGCAGGGAACAGGACTGAGCCGATCACTAAATATGGCTTCCTGCATGGGTACAAGATTCGGAGAACGCCATGGAAGATCTGAACGAGGGAGACCGGGCGCAAGTCTGAGCCGGATTAGTGTTTTGGGGCACCACTTCTGTTGCCGGTTATTCGTCAGGTGAATTGTACATGCTGAAGCTCTCAGTGTGAATGATCGTTTATATCGAAAAACGTCACGAATAGTTAATCTACGTTCGCCCTATTTTGTTCGCTTCCAAAATCCGAAGCACCGTAACCGAATCGCGTTTCACAAGACATGGGAATGCCCTTACCGGTCCGGGTGACCGTCCGATGTTTGGAAATCAGTCAAAACGCTTATGAAAATAGCTCGATAAACCAAGTAGCGCTCATGATGGAAGGGCGATATCTTGACAGTCGATCATTTATCGCAGTACGATCACGGTTCACGGCACATGGCAGGAGTCTCCTTCGCGGAGCCCCACATCGTGGTTTCAACTGCTGCATCACTTCTCGGCAGAGCAGCAACATTCACTTGAAAGGCTGAAGCATGACCGGTGGTGTACCTGGATTGATGCTGGTGGCGGTGGCTACCGTAGCGAACGCGGCCTTGGTGCCGTGGCGATTGTTGCCGTCTGCTGTGCAGGTTGGGGACTGGCTCAAGTGCTGTTCGGAATTTCAGTGGCGCACAACGCTCTTCGACATCCGCGTCTCACGCAGACTCCCAAACTACGCCGATGATTTTGTGTTCGGCCGTGCGTCCAGCTAAGGCTGGTATGTCCAGCAGGGGAAGGACCTGCCGGGGTAAAAGTCAGAAGCCCCGTAGCTAGATAGCAGGGAGGCGGGAAACCAAATCTCTGAAGCCTATCGACGAGCATCT
>Ga0302201_10000418_pt1 | contig 38730 bp, 35 predicted proteins | sample II_Bog_N3_2_FD_194586 | JGI IMG/M metagenome (GOLD analysis project Ga0302201, IMG submission 194586) | Peat permafrost microbial communities from Stordalen Mire near Abisko, Sweden - II_Bog_N3_2 | ecosystem: Environmental > Terrestrial > Soil > Wetlands > Peat | place: Sweden: Abisko... | reverse complement strand
AGAAGGTGATGGACTTACCGGAGACAGAGTAGCAGTCCCAATCGGGAAGCTGGAAATAGTCGAACCGCCCGGTCAGTTTGGACCGGTTGTAAACGCCCGGCCAGGTAGTCTCGCGAATGCCGTCGTTGGCTCGCCACCACCAGCGCTTCAGGTCATACGCTTCGAGTATCTCCACCTTGCGAACCGTTGTGTATTGCGACGCCAGGGGAGCTGGTATGTCACCGGGACGATTCCACCCATAGCGGTGCCACCACTCCTGCTGCCAGGTTTCGGCAGGAAGTGAGGACCGCTGTGCCGCAGGGGTACCCATGTCCGAAGTTGCGCCCGCGTTGACTGCGACTTTCGCAGCCGCCACCGTCCGCGCAATCTGCGGAATCGACTGCGGAATCTTGCCTTGGGCCAGCCTCGCAACATTGTCGTCGGAGAGCGCGCGATCGTAGATGCGCACTTCATCGATGTCGCCGCCGCGGTCGAAGTTGTAAGAACTCTCCACGCCGGTCGGCCCGATGATCCGAGAATGCGGCCCAAATTGATCCAGCCCCGCATCGAACATTCCCGTAGCTGCTTTTTGTGCTACCAACTTGCCGTTGACGTAAAACCGAATTCCCGTCGTCTCGTCCCAAGTTAGCGTCAGGTGCGTCCATTGATCGGACTTAGGAAAGTCCAGCATGTTGTACGAGACACGAGTGCGGCCTAGGTTGATGTCGGTAACAAAGGCATCGAATCCGTGACCGTTGTAATCGATGCGCAGCCACGTCTGGTCCCAACTGGAGTGGTCGGCATAGCCAACTCGGAAGATCGGAAAGGCCGTCTCGTCCACCGGATCGCGCGAGCGCCAGTAGAAGGAGAGCGTCCCTCGCTGCGAGTAAATGTTGCCTGGCGCCCAGTAAGAGAGCAACTGATTATTGCCACACTGGATGTACGATCCCTTGGCCCCACCGGGGAGAATTTGCACATCGGATTGGAAATTCGGTGCCGTGTTGCCGCTCGCGGCATAGTCGGCGTTGAACCCGTTGTCACCGGAAAGATAAAAAAGCAGTGCCGGCTCTCCAGCCTTGGGTAGCGCCGGCAAAGTCTTCGGAAGACCCACTTGTTGCGAGTGGGAAGACGGAGTCACCAGCGCGCCGATTAGCGCGCAACAGATAAACGAAGAGCGTAGACGAATCATTCCCAGAACCTCACAACCACATTTCGCTTCTTGCCGCGAACTCTTCGCCATATCCAGGCTGCGAATGGCTGGCTTCAAGTCATTCGGAACGCGTAGACCGGGCTCAAGACACCACTTCCCCAAGATCAACGCAACTGATACGGGGTAGCTGGTGGCAGAATCGGATCGGGCACCTTCGGCATATCGGCTGCATCAATCTTTGCCGCGCCAGTCAGTCCAGTCCCCGTGACGTTAGAGGTGGCCAGCATAGGCCCTTTGAAATCGGTCACCGTCACTTTAATCCCGCTGAGCACTGCATGGTTGATGTTGGCTAGCGTAATCATTGCGACAATCTTGTCTGAAAAGCCCCTTGGCTTCTCCCCCGGTGCGGGCATCGTCCCGCACGTCCCCGTAATGTTGGTGAGCGAGAATCCTTCCAGCGGCTTCCGGGGATGAATGCCGGTCCCATCGACCAGCACCGGCTCATCCGTCACCTTGATATTGCTGAAGTGGAAGTTGCGGATGGTTGGGATGCCTTCATCGCCGGGAACCAGGTTCGGAGCATCGGTGACACCACTGTTGAGGATGTTAAAGCGGAGGAACCCCAGCTTCGCCCCGGAGACCTCGAGATTGTTCATATAGATATCTTCGATGAATGCGCCGCGCCCCGGGCGGCTCTTGATATAGATGGCGAAGGTTCCTGCGCCGACACACTTGCAGTTCTCCACGTGCACGCCGCGGATGCCGCCCGACGTCTCACTGCCGATTCCGATACACGCCCATACCTGGTCCTTGAACGAACAATTCGAAATATGCACATCCTCGGTAGGCCGCGCAATCGTGTTCCCCTCAACGCCGCGGCCGGACTTGAGCGAGATACAGTCGTCCGTCGTATCGAAGTCGCAGCCGTCGATAATGACGTGCTTGCACGAGTCCACATCGATCCCGTCCGCACCGCTCTTCACCACCACATTCTTGAACGTGATGTTCTCGCAATACACAGGATGAATCGACCACATCCCAGCCTGCTGCGTGTAGCAGTTCTCCACGTTGACGTTTTTGCAATTCACGAACTCCAGCAGCGCGGGCAGACGGACGCCCGTTGACCGCTCCAGCCGGCCTTGAATCTTGGGGCTCGCCACGATCTTGCCGGGGCCCAAAATGCCGATGTTCTCCGCATCCCTCGCGTTGATGAAGCCAATATAGCCCTTCATCCAGTGGCCTTCCCAGCGCACCTGCGCATACGGATAGTCCGTCATATCTGGCGATCCGTTCAGCGTGGCGCCGTCCTCAATCCGCAACACCACATTGCTGCGCAATGCCAGCGCGCCCGTCAGATAGTCACCCGCGGGCACTACCACCTTGCCGCCGCCAAGCGAGGAGCACCGCTCGATCGCCAGTTGCAACGAAACCGTATCCTTTGTCTTCCCATCGCCCGTAGCCCCAAGGTCCTTCACATTGACCTCGACCTTCGGCTTTGCAGGAACCACAGCCGCCTTGTGCACCGGCGCCGCACTTGCCAGCGCTTTCTTGACACCCTGCGCCTCCCCCAGGGAGGGAAGTAACGCCAGCATTGGCACAGCCAGTGTGCCTTGTGCAGCCTTCTTCAAGAAACTCCTGCGCTCCAGCAAAACCTTGTTCATCATCTCGTGCCTTTCTCCAAAACCGTTGTGCATCATGAAAGCCCCGCGACGCTACTTGGCGTTCGGGCCCATTCCCGGCGGATATTTATCGAACGTCAGCGTGGTCGGCTTGCCCATAAGGAACTTGTCGCCGAAAGCGAGCAGAGCATCCCAGTCTCCCTGCACCATACCGTGCGGACGGTCCGCAAAGCTGATGCCGATGCGGTCGCCCTCGTGAAGAAACTCATACGCTGGCTTCGCTGCAAGGATCGAGCGGTAGACGCCGTTCTGGTTGACGTTCTGGTCGTGATCGCCTTCGAGCGAGATGAAGGGTCGCGGCGCGCATAACGCGATCAACCAGTGTTCATCGAAGGGCAGTTTGTCGGGCTGTCCCCAGAACTGGTGCAGGTGGTCCGAATACCAGTTGGGATATTTGCGAACCATCTCGGTCAGACCCTCCTTGCCACCCCGGTCCGGAACCGAGCCACTGTACCGGTACGCAGGCGTTCCACCACCGGAGCTTGCGACCGGCGCAACCATCGCGATGCGCTCGTCGTAGGCGCCCGCAATCAAAGCCGACTTGCCCGTACGCGATACGCCAGTCACGATGAACTTCGTCTTATCCACCGATGGATCAGTCTCGAGATAGTCGACGATGCGCGACACGCCCCACGCCCAAGCCCGCAGTAGTCCCCAGTCGTAATTCGGATACGCGGGGAAGAATCGCGTCGTGCGATACGCCCAACTTCCATCGGCGTTGCGCAGCGTCGTGTCCTCGCCGCAATCGCCATTGTTGAAGGTAACGAAGGCATAGCCGTGCTGAATCGCTTGGTTGGACTCGGCAATCTGCTCTGCTGTTCGCGGCCCGAAGGCTCGACGCGGGGCAGCGGCTGCACCAGGCGCCCCCGGCGTTGCAGCGGCTGCGGGACCAGCCGGACCGCCCATTCCACCGACGGGAGCACCACCCGCTCCATTCGGCCCGGGCCCGCGTGGACCCCCCGGGCCACCAAAGCCGCCTACACCGGGAGCCGCAGGCCCAGTTACCAGCAGCACATCCTCGTTCCGTCCCTGATTCACACCCTGCGCCAGCCGCGGCAGCGCGGTCGCTCCCGGAGGAGTCCCTGAGGGCGAGATCAGCGTCGGGATGTGGTTCTTCCCAACTGGCGTGAAGATGCCAATATCCAGGCTGAGGCTCTCGTTAGGGCCAAAGGTCAGATGGACCAGGCGGTACTTCACCTTGCCGTCCATCAACAGCTCCGAGCTGATCTCCTTGCCCTTCACATTGCCCGGCGGCGGCGGTGCTTCGCCGATAGCATACCAGTCCAACGTCCGCATCATCTCCTCACGCCGCTGCTCCCACTGTTTCGGGGTCTTCACCGTCTGTCCATTGTTCAGCGTCATCACGTCCGGCATCTCCGGCCGATTGGGTAGTTGATCCACACCCGGCATCGGTTTCATGTCTGTCTTGATCACCGGCAGCGGAATCTCCTTCGGGTCCGGCCGCGGCAAAATCGGTGCGCGCACTTCCGGCTCTGCCGCTTGCGGAGCCTGCCCGATCAACATCACACCTCCTGCCGTAATCGACAAAAGCGCCAACACTCCATACAGCCTTCGATTCATTCCCATCACTTTCTCCTCTGCGCGCCCCATCATTCGGCATCGCGGCAACTTCATCGCACAAACTTGTCCAAAATCACTTTGCAGTTGGCTGCGGAGCCGACGCCACGTCCTTCGCCAGCGGAATATTCAATTGCCGGATTCCCGTAATCACGGACTCCGCATTCAGATGTGCTCCGGCCTTCCGGCTGTGCTGGTTATCGTTGAACAGAGGCCGTGTCGCCTCTTGCCCCAACGCGTCATATTTGTCCGCCGAGATCTTGTTCAAATCGAGAAACAGCGCCCCGCTCTGCTTCGCCGCCTCTTCCGCCCATCCGGCGTATCCGTCCAGACCACGAACGATCTTGCCGTCCACCCACGTATTGCGCGGCGGCGGCGAACAGATGATCACGTTAGCGCCTTTGCTCTTGACTTCCTTCACATACTGCCGCATATACCAGCCGTAGCTGTGAATCGTCTCCTTCTCATGCGTCACGGGCGAGTCGATCTCCTGGGTCTCGTCGCCGTTCCCCTTCACGGTCGTGCGGTCGGGATAGTTCTGTGAATTGGCAGCGTCATTGTGGCCGAACTGGACGATCACCCAATCGCCCGGCTGCAGGTGATCCACGATCTTCGCCCATGCGCCCTCCTGGATGTATCCCCGGCTGCTCCGCCCTCCCAGCCCCTCGTTGTAGACATGGATCTTCGCCGGATCGAACATCGGAATTATCTCCGCGCCCCAGCCCCACGGTCCTGCATCGCCCGGAGCGACACCTGTGTGCATAATCGAATCGCCAACCAGAAACAGCGCCGGGTGTTGGGTGTCGGCTGTAAGGTCAATCTGCGCGAGAACCACCGGCGGCGCCACGAGGATGATCGCGAACAATGAACCGACGATGCGAGAAACGCGCCGCCTGACCCAACAAGCTAGCTGCATAAGAACGAATCCTTTCAGATATGGCGTCTACACGGTGAACCTGCAGCCACAAAATCTACGCAGGCCCGCCGGTGGTCTATAGAATGCGATATGCGCAGGCAAAGTGGTCATACCATCAAGTGGCGAGCATACTAACGGCACGGAAGAAACAATGTCAAAGCGCAAGCAATGGCCGAATTATGGAATCGCACGTGTGACGCGCAAGCGCGCGATATAGTTTCCCAATCCGTTTGGCAAACAGAGGAGATGCCCCAAACCGATCGCTCGATAGAAGTCTGCGACAGGTTGCCCGATTCACACGCAAGGGAATATGCTCTTCAACGTCATGGTCAGACCAAAGAGTGTCCAGTTCGGCATCCTTCCGCTTCTCGCGGTCGCCCTCCATAGTTCGAGGCAGCACGCTCGTATCCAGCGGAGGCGAGAAAAAAGCAAAATCAGCCGGTAGAATTCCACGTTGCAACCCACAAGGAGTTTCCATGCGCCGCCTCTTATCCTCCATCGGTGTCCTCGCGATTGCCGCCTCTTCCACTGCAGTCGCCCAGGACACGCGCAACGTTGTGGAGCCCACCATCCCCGCCGTCTGCGCGACCCTCGATGCGCATCTCACCTCGATCAACGACGGCAAGTTCAACACCCTCGCCCCCGCCGATGAGTCCAAGCCCGACACCGACCGTATCCAGAAAGCGATCGACGGCTGCGGCAAGGGCAAGGGGGTTGCACTTGTGATCCACGGAGCCTCCAACGCCTTCCTCAGCGGCCCGCTCGTTCTGCGCGAGGGCGTCACCCTGGTGGTCGACAAAGGCGTGACCCTCTTTGAAACCCTCGACCCCGCGGCAATGGAAGTCTCGCCCGGAAGCTGCGGAGTAGTCGACAACACGCCCGGCCGGGGCTGCAAGCCACTCATCTCCGTAGACCACGTCTCCGGTGCTGGGGTGATGGGTGACGGCGTCATCGACGGCCGCGGCGGCGAAAAGCTACTAGGCAAGAAAGTCAGCGCGTGGGACCTTGCCGAACAAGCCCGCGCCGGTGGCGGCCAGAAGGTAAGCCGGCTCATCGTGGCCAACCACGCCGACAACTTCACGCTCTATCGCATTACACTCAAGAACTCTCCCAACTTCCACGTCTCGTATGGTGCCGGGGATGGCTTCACCGTCTGGGGAGTCAAGATCGATACACCGCAGCGCCTCGCCCGCAACACCGATGGCATCGACCCAGGCAGCGGTTCGAAGAACATCACCATCACGCACAGTTACTTCCGCGAGGGGGACGACAACGTCGCCATCAAGGGCGGTGGGCCCGGCGAGCTCACCAACATGACCGTCAGCCACAACCACTTCTACTGGGGCCACGGCATGTCTATCGGCAGCGAGACCAACGGAGGCGTTAGCAAGCTGCGCGTCTTCGACCTCTCTCTCGACGGCCCCGACTCCGGCATCCGCATTAAGTCCATGGGAACCCGCGGCGGTCTGGTCCACGACGCCGTCTACGACGACATCTGCATCCGCAACTCTGGCCGTCCCATCGACATCACCATGGCCTACGCCGCCAATGGCCCGGTCAAAGGCCCTTCGCCCCCCACCTTCCGCGACATCACACTGCACAATGTGCGCATCTCCGGCGGCGGCAAACTCCTCTTCGATGGCTACGACCACGAGCACCGCGCCCAGATCGCGCTCGACGGCGTGTACCTGACGGACGCCGCCAACACGCCCATTCCTTATACCTACACTTACGATTACGCCGACGTCACCTACGGCCCTGGGGGCAGCAACCTCCAGTTCCCCGCGGGCACCGATGTGACGCTCACCGGTAATCCCAAGGCGGGCACGGCCGCCTCCTGCGCGGACAAGTTCGTTCCCTTCCCTCAATAGGAAGACGACTCGGAGTAGCTGCACCGTTAGGGAGGAGAGCGGCGCGTCAGTGCGCTCAATTGAGATCTAGGGAGCGACTGGAGGGCCGATCGATGGCGTCCGGACGGGCGAAGCCAGACCAACGAACTCCGTCAGGATATTGCTGCCAAAGTTGCTGATCCAAAGATTGCCGCTTGCATCCACTGCAATCTTATAAGCCTCCAGCAGGTTGGCATCTGTTCCCAGTCCGCCGGATGGAGAGAGTACGGCACCGGGAGCGGCAGCGCTTGCCCCCGCCAATTCGGTAAGGAACGGGCTGCGATAATTCGCGACCCACACAGTGCCTGCGCCGTCGATGGCGATGCCCTGCGGATGGTCGATGCCCCCACCGGTATAACCGCCCTTGGAAAGATCCGACCCCGAGTTTGCCAGTTCGCTGACGCTGTTGCCGTAGTAGTTGGCAACCCACACGTTTCCGAGTTGGTCAATCGCCAGTCCTGCGGGACCGTCGCCGCTAGCGTAGTTGTTAAATTGTGACCCGTCCGGCGAGACTTTGGTTACGACTGGGGGGCTTTGGGGTGGCGGGCTCTGGTCCGCAACCCAGACGTTATGACATCCGTCGATCGCAAGCGCGTCCGGAAAAGCTAGTAGCGGAGATGTGAAGCCCGCGGTACCCGAGAGGGACTGGCCAGAGCCGGAGAGGTGCGTCAGATGTGAGTTTCCATAGTCCGCCGCCCAGACGCTTCCATCCGTGTCGATGGCGACGGCAATGGGATAGTCGAGACCGCCGCTCGTAAAGCCGCCGCTGCCGGCAACGGAGAGTCCGCTCGAATTGAATACGCTCAAGCTATTTCCCTGGAAACCGGGATTAGGCTCATTGGGAATCCACGCATCGTCATTCGCATCCACGGCAAGGCCATACGAAGCACTCAGCCCAAAGCCGGTGACGCCCTGAGGCTGAAGCGGCTTGCCCAGGGGAGAAAACAGGGAAGCAGCATTGAAGTAACTAGCCACCCACACATTTCCTTCGCTGTCGATTCCGAGACCAGAGGGTGAGTTCATTCCACCGCCTGTGTAATTCACAAACAGCGTCCAGTCGGTGGGTGCCGCTCCAAGCACCGGGCTAAATGCGGAACTGCTGGCAGATAGGGCGTACAGGCTCGCGACGTTGGCCGCTGGGTTGCGGGTCAGATTCAGAACCGCGTCCAGCGTGTTGGTCGGCGCGAGACCGCCGACCGGCCGAGTGGCAGAAAAGAGCGCGGTGCACGCGCTCCCGTTCGCGGTCGAAGCTATACACCCGTTCAGTACGTTCGCAATTGAATCGATCTTCGGCGCAGGCGAACTTCCATTCGCGGCGAAGCCGGGCCCGGGACTGATGCCCTGGGAGGTATCTGCAAGCGCGGAGGCCATCGCAGCCGCATTCCCCAAACCCTTTACATTCGTAGCGCTCGCACCCAGGTTCGCTCCCGCGGAAAAAAACTGCGAAAGCGTATATGCTGCAGCCACGGTCGTAACCTCATTCACTACAACCTGGCTTGACGCGACCACTTGATTACATGGTCCCAGCACAGTCGTCAGCGCCACCGCGCTATTCGCCGAGGCCGCCGCTCCCGGCTTGCCGCCCCGGGCAACCACGTAGAGCTGCGATGCGGCTGATGGACAGATGTAGCCGGCTGGCACGGTAAAAGCTCCATTGGCGTCCGTCGTGAGCGCAGTGGACAAAAGCGCTGTCCCGATCGAGCCGTTGCCGCTGGTGCCAGCAGCATAGAGTTGGACCGAAGCGCCAATCAGGAGCTGTTTCCCAGCCATCGCTTTGCCGCCGAAGGCTACACCAGGGAATGGGGTTGGCGACGGAGTTTGGGTCACAATGGAAACGCTGGACCCACACCTAGTCACAGTCACAGTCGCAATGCTGGAGCCACAACCGGCAAGTCCACAGGCCAGAAAGCCGGCCGCAAGTATCGAGGCGACCGCCGCAGTGAGGGAGAGAGCGAAGGGACGATGCATTATTGAGTTCCACATTCGGACAGCACAGGGTCGGAAGAGTCCGTCGAGCCCGGTCCTACCGATCCCCAATCGACACACACATCTTGGAATCCGGAGAGGCGGCTTACGTTCGACCCCTGAAATCACCTAGAGCTGAGTGTAACTCGACCTAGCGCGTGGATGAATTGCGCCGAGCCTTCAGCCGTGCGCGGACCGTGGAAAAGAGCGCTCCCGCTGAACCTACTAGGGCCAGAACAACCGTAGGATTCTCTGGAGAATCAGTGCAACCGCTCTGGGCGTGCAGGGGGGCGGCCACCAGGAGCAGAATCACACACCAAAGTGAAAAGAGCAGTGTTTTGTTCATGACCGTCCTCGCAAACCTCTAAATGGAACGAAAAATCAACGCTAGCTGACCTTGAGCATACATCCGTCTCATCCCGAACACCTATACCTATAAGTTGTAGCTGACTCGAAAGTGTCACCCGCCCGTATGCATGGCGACCTTTCTCGGCTTCATAATTTTGCGTGATCCCATTCCCTATTAGATGTGATGGTGGACACATCCTTCCGGTGCACACGCGCGGTAGCGTCACGATTAGTTATCGGTGAATCGCGTGGGTAGACAGCCTGGGCCGGCTCTGTGACCCCTAACCTCTCACCGGCGCCCGCACCAACAGCGAGGTCGGCATGGGTCAATCAATTTGGCAGTCAATGGAGCAGAAAGGCTACAGTCGCAGAGACTTTCTCCAGTTTTGCGCTACAGCCGCAACCGTAGCCGGCCTTGGCCGCAGCGCCGTGGCCCAGGTTGCCTCGGCATTCGAGAAGCAGGAAAAGCCCGCCGTCGTATGGCTGCACTTTCAGGAGTGTACCTGCTGTAGCGAATCGTTCCTGAGGGCATCGCACCCCATCGTTCTCGATGTTCTGCTAGACGTGCTCTCGCTGAATTACTCGGAGACATTGCAGGCAGCGGCAGGATTCCAGGCTGAAAAATGCCTGTACGACACAATCCGCGATCACAAGGGCAAGTACATTGTCCTGGTCGAGGGCGCGGTCCCGATGGGAGACGACGGCGTCTATTGCATGATCGGCGGCAAAACCGCCGAGTCGATTCTACAGACGGTAGCCAAGGATGCGGCGGCGGTGGTGGCGTGGGGAAGTTGCGCCTCCAACGGCTGCGTCCAGGCGGCCAAGCCGAATCCGACCGGGGCAACACCGATTCATAAGCTGGTCAACAAGCCCGTGATCAACGTCCCGGGCTGCCCGCCGATCGCCGACGTGATGATGGGCGTAGTGACGCACCTCCTCGTTCTCGGGCAGGTTCCAGAGCTGGATAGCCAAGGGCGACCCAAGGAGTTCTACGGGCGGCGGGTGCATGACACCTGCTACCGACGTGCCAACTACGACGCTGGCCTATTCGTCGAAGCGTGGGACGACGAGAACGCGCGCAAGGGCTACTGCCTTTACAAGATGGGCTGCAAGGGGCCGGTCACATACAACGCCTGCTCAGTAGTGAAGTGGAACGAGGGTACCAGCTATCCCATCCAGTCCGGCCACGGCTGCATCGGCTGCAGCGAGGATGGCTTCTGGGACAACGGACCAATCTACCAGCATCTGCCGTCGTTCCCCGGCTTCGGCGTAGAGAGCACAGCGGATACCGTAGGCACGACTGTAGGGCTCGTCACGCTGGCCGGAGTTGCGGCCCACGCAGTGGTGACCAACATACGCAAGCGGAGCGTCATCGCGGAAGTGCACGCTGAAGATCAGAAGGAGTTGTAGACCATGGCACGTGTCGTCGTCGATCCAGTAACTCGCATTGAGGGCCACCTGCGCATCGAGGCGGTGGTAGAAAACGGCGTCGTGACCGACGCATTCAGCGCTGGCACCATGGTGCGCGGCCTGGAGAAGATCCTCATCGGCCGCGATCCGCGCGACGCCTGGGCCATCACCGAGCGCGTCTGCGGTGTCTGCACCACGGTGCACGCCCTCACCAGCGTCCGCGCCGTCGAGAGTGCCCTCGGCATCGCCGTCCCTCCCGCCGCCGAGCTCATCCGCAACATTATGATGACCACCCAGTATGTGCAGGACCACGTCGTGCACTTCTATCACCTGCACGCGCTGGACTGGGTGGACATCGTCAACGCCCTGAAGGCCGATCCCAAAAGGGCCGCGGAACTGGCGCAGTCCTTCTCCAAGTGGGACAAGAACACTGCCGCCCATTTCTCCGACGTTCAGGCCAAGATCAAGTCTTTCGCCGACAATGGCCTGGGCATCTTCGCCAACGGCTACTGGGGACATCCAGCCTATGTTCTGCCGCCGGAGGTCAACCTGATCGCCGTGTCGCACTATCTGGACGCGCTGGTGTGGCAGAAGGAGATCGTCAAGATCCACGCGGTGTTCGGCGGCAAGAATCCTCATCCGAACTACCTCGTCGGCGGCGTTCCCTGCTCCATCAACATGAACGAAGTCGCCGCCATCAACTCCGAGCGGCTGAACTTGGTCGCGAAGCTGATCGCCCAGGCAGACGAGTTCGTCAATGAGGTCTACATCCCCGACGTGCTCGCGGTCGCTTCGTTCTACAAGGACTGGGCGAAGTACGGCGGCGGATTGACCAACTACCTCAGCTACGGCGAGTTCCCCACCAAGGGCTACAGCCAGGTGGACTCGTTCAAGTATCCGCGTGGCGTGGTGCTCGGCCGCGATCTCAGCACGGTTCACCCGGTCAACGCGACCGACACCCAGGAGATCAAGGAGTACATCGCGCACTCCTGGTACAGCTACGACGGCGGAGACAAGGAAGGCATCCATCCGTGGGCCGGCGAAACGAACCTTAACTACACCGGTCCCAAGCCGCCATTCGAGACCCTCGAAGGCTACGAGAAGTATTCGTTCCTGAAGACTCCGCGCTGGAAGGAGCAGGCGATGGAGGTGGGTCCGCTGGCACGGCTGATTGTTGCTTATGCTTCCGGACACGACGATGTAAAGGGGCTGGTAGGCGATACCCTGGGCAAGCTCGGCGTGCCTGTGGGCGCACTCTACTCCACACTGGGCCGCGTCGCAGCACGCGCACTGGATGGCGCGTTGGCGATGGGTTGGCTGAAGGAGTTCTTCGGAGAACTGATGGAGCGGGTAAAGATCAATGAGGTTTCTACCTTCAACGGCCAGTTCTGGGAGCCGAAGACGTGGCCGGCGGATGCAGAAGGGGTTGGCCTTACCGAAGCTCCTCGCGGCGCACTGGCCCACTACATCAAGATCCATAACGGAGCCATCGCGAACTACCAGCTGGTGGTGCCGACGACCTGGAACGGCTCGCCGCGCGACGCCAAGGAACAGCGCTCATCCTTTGAGCAGGCGCTGATCGGCACGCCGGTGGCGAAGCTCGACGAACCGCTCGAAATCCTTCGCACAATCCATTCCTTTGATCCGTGCCTGGCCTGCGCCGTCCATCTGTACGACCCGCAGGGGAGACACCTTCACCAAGTCTCGTTCGAGTAAATTGCCATGAGCACACCAGTGGTCGGAGTTGGCGGAAGCAATGTGGTGCCGGTCGCAGCCAAGCAGCCGGTGGAGTATCGCCGGATCTATGTGTGGCAACTGCCGGTGCGTCTCTATCACGGGATCAACGCCGTCTGCCTCGTAGGCCTTTGCATCACTGGCTACATGATTGGCGCACCGCTCAAGGTGTTTCAAACCGCAGAGTCCTATCAGCAATACTGGTTTGGCTGGGTGCGATTCATACACTTCGCTTGCGCCTTTGTCTGGGTGTTCAACTTCGCCGCCCGCATCTATTGGGGATTCGTCGGCAACAAGTACGCGAGTTGGGCATCCTTCTTCCCGCTGAAGCGGTCGCAGCGGCAGGAGATCGTTGACGTAATCAAGGCGGACGTATTGGAGACCAAGTTGCACGGGCCAATCTCCACCGGGCACAATGCGCTGGCCGGCCTGATCTACTTCTTCACCTTTCTGGCGTTCCTGTTTCAGACCATCACTGGATTTGCGCTGTACTCCAACATGAGCAACTCCTGGCTTCCACGGATGTTCACCTGGATCGTGCCCCTGATGGGCGGCGAGTTCGAGGTCCGTTTCTGGCACCACCTGTTCCTGTGGTTCTTCGTGACGTTCGTCATTGTGCACGTGTATCTTGCCTTCTATCACGACTACATCGAAGGACGCGGAACCATCTCGTCCATCGTAGGCGGATGGAAGTTTGAGCGGGAAAAGGGCAAGGATGAGAAATAGTGCCAAGACACTGGTGCTCGGTTTAGGCAACATCCTCATGAGCGATGAGGGTGTTGGCGTACACGTTCTGCGCGCCCTTGAAAGGCATCGGCTTCCGCCCAACATTGAATGTCTCGACGGTGGCACCGGAGGATTCATCCTGCTGGAGCCGATGCAAGACGCGGATCGTGTCGTGATGATCGATGCTGCCGCAGACGGCAATCCTGTAGGCACGGTGACCCGCACTGTGCCGCGCTTCTCGCGCGACTATCCGCCGACGCTGACCGCACATGACGTCGGCATCAAGGACCTGCTCGACTTGTTCTACATGCTGGACGGCGGCCGCGAGGTCACACTCTATGCCATCACCATCGACCCGCACCAACCGATCTCGATGAGCCTCTCCCCTGAGATAGCTAGTGCTGCAGACGTGGCCGTTCACCAGATTCTGACTGAGCTGACGCTGCCTCAAGCCGCCGCGTGAAGTTTGTCAGCTTCGATGCCCGTGCGACGCATGGGACTATCATCGTCATGCATGCGGACAGCAGGAAAGTTAGAGCGACTGTGGATCGACGCGCAGGAGTGGGGACTGGGGCGGATGGGTCGCCTGCGGGCACCGACGGAGCACGTTCCGGCGACGGCTCCCCATCTGGCTACGGGCCTGCTGGGCGAGCGGGCGGCGCTGTTTGAGCTTAGTCGGCTCGGCTACGTCGTGGTGGCGCGCCGCTGGATCAGCGCCAGGGTGCGCGGCGATTTGGATCTGATCGGATGGGATGGAGAATGGCTCTGCTTTATCGAGGTGAAGACCCGGACCGCACGGGACTTCACCCCTGCGGAATCTGCTGTGGATGAGGTTAAGCGGCGGACCGTGCGCAGCCTCGCCCGGGCCTACTTGCGGACGTTTCCGGAATCCGAGCGCAAGTCGATCCCAGTACGGTTCGATGTGGTCTCGGTTTACTTGCTCGATGGGGCGGCGGAGTTCGACATATTCAAAGACGCTTTCGGCTGGCGTTGAGGGCAGCCGCTTGCCTACGGGCACTTCAGGGGCGTCTTCGGTGTCTAATAAAGAGCTGGATCGGTACGGAGGATGGATGATGAGCCTGCTGGATGCACCAGAGTTCGATGAGAAGAAGGAAGCGCGGAAACATAGCACCTTGGTGGGATCGGGCGTTCTGATTGCAGCGATCGTCGTCCTGGCGATTGCGGGATTTCTGATGGGCCATGGATGGCTCTTCATGAACCTGCCCGTGGAACACAAGGTCGGAACCTTTCTTTCAGCGCTCCAGGCGCAAGACTATTCGAAGGCGTATGGCATCTTCTACAACGACCCGGGCTGGCAGCAGCATCCTGACAAGTACAAGGATTATCCGCTGCAGCGATTCACCGAGGACTTTTCAACCGAGAGCGACTGGAAGGGTCCAGTCACCGCGTTCCACGTCGACTTCTCGAAGCGCGACACTACAGGCACCGTGGTTGCCGCCACGATCAACGGCTCAACCCACCTGACGTTGAAGTATCAGCGTGCGGATGGGACTCTGGCTTTCTTTCCGTACGAGTTGACACGCGGTTTCTGAGTCACTGGCGCGCTAGGCTGAACTGTCCGACGTGGCATCGCGGCGGATCGCCTGCAGTTCGGGCAGAATCCGGCCCAGCGACACGGGTTGTGCGTCCGCCGTGCCCAGCGCGAAGTAGGCGTCGCGGAAGAGTGGAAAGAGGCGATCGTAGCGCGCGGCCTCTGCGGACTCCGGCGAAAACGTCTTGAAGGGCGGGCAGAGCGCGTCCTGCGCCTCTTCGATGGATTTGAAATCGCCGGCCGCAAGGAACGCGATGATGACCGAGCCAAGTGAGGTGACATCGCCCTCGGGCACCAGCACAGGCTTGCGCAGGACGTTGGCGTAGATCTGGTTCAGTTTGGCGTTCTTCTTGGGAATGCCTCCGCCGTTGATGACGCGGTGGATGGGCGCGCCGTTCTCTTCCATGCGGTTGAAGATGATGCGGGTGTGCAGCGCGGAGCCTTCGACCGCGGCGAAGAGCTCGTCGGCCGCGGTGTGGTGCAGGCTCCAGCCGAAGGTGACGCCGCCCAGCGCGGGGTTGACCAGGACCGTGCGGTCGCCGTTGTCCCAGGTGAGACGGAGCAGGCCGGTCTGGCCGGCCTTGAGGTGCGCGCCTGCCTCGGACAACGCTGAGACGGTCGTTCCGGCACGCTTGGCGATGGCGGCAAATACGTCCCCGACGGCGGACATTCCGGCTTCGATGCCGACCTGCTTGGGATCGACCGAGCCGGGGACGACGCCGCAGACTCCGGGGACCAGCGTCTGCTGGTCGCTGAGGCCGATGATACAGGTCGAGGTTCCGATGACATTGACCACGTCGCCGAGGCGGATGTTGGCGCCGATGGCGTCCCAGTGCGCGTCGAATGCGCCGACGGGGATAGGGATGCCTGCTGACAGGCCCAAGGCGTTTGCCCACTTTTCAGACAGGTGGCCGGCGATCTTGTCCGACGTGTTGTAGTGGCCGGCGATCTTGCCGCGAATACCGGCAAGCAGCGGGTCGACCGACACCAAAAACTCTTCTGGCGGGAGCCCTCCCCACTTCGGATTCCACATCCATTTATGGCCCATGGCACAGATGCTGCGCGCGATCTGGCTGGGGTCGGTGACGCCGCAGAGGGTGGCGGCAACCATGTCGCAATGTTCCAGCGCGGTGACGAATTTCGGGCGCAGTTCGGGATTGTGGCGGAGCCAGTGCAGCAACTTCGACCAGCCCCACTCGGACGAGTAGACGCCGCCGCACCACGCGATGCCTTCGAAGCCAGACTCGTGCGCCTTGCGGGTGATCTCAGCGGCTTCGCCGGCGGCACGGTGGTCGCACCAAAGGTAGTACTCACCCAACGGAATAAGGTCCTTGCCGACAGGGATGACGCTCGATCCGGTAGTGTCGAGCGCGACGGCTTTGATCTCTTTGCCATCGATGCCGGAGACGCGAACGGCCTCGTGCATGGCGCGGACGAGCGCGTTCATCTGGTCGTCATGCGACTGCGTCTTGAGGAGCGGGTCGGACAGGGAGCTGTGCAGCGGATACCCTGCGCTCGCAGAGCCCAGCTTGCCACGGTCTTTGTCGAAGATGGAGATGCGCACGCTGAGCGTGCCGAAGTCGACTCCTGCTACTACACTCACTTTGATCCCTCTTTCAGCGGTTCAATCACCGCATCCGCATTCTAGCTGAGGTGTGCGGCGTAGGATAATCTCGCGGTTGATCCGATGGAATGAAGCACCGTAAGGGGCGGGAATGGCTGAGGGTGGAACATTGCGCGTTGGTTTGTTCGGCATCGGGCTGGCAGCGTATTGGAGCCAGTTCGAAGGGCTTGAGGAACGGTTAAGAGGCTACGTGGCACGAGTGGCGAAGCGTCTGGCTGGGCCGGGACGCGAGATTGTGAACTTCGGCCTGGTGGACTCGCCTGAACGCGCTTTTGCTGTGGGACATGAGGCGCGGCGCCAAGATGTCGATTTGCTGGTGCTATATGTCACAACCTATGCTCTCTCCTCTACCGTGCTGCCGGTGGTGCGCCGGGCAAAGGTTCCGGTGCTGGTGCTGAACCTGCAGCCGGAGGCGGCGATTGATTACGCGCGGTTCAACGCGCTGCCCAACCGCACGGCCATGACGGGCGAGTGGCTGGCTTACTGCTCGTCGTGCCCAGTGCCGGAGATTGCCAACGTGTTTTCCCGCGCAGGCGTTCCGTTCCACCAGGTGACGGGCGTGCTGGAAGGCGACCCGGAGTGCTGGCAGGAGATTGAGGACTGGATGGCTGCTGCGCAGGTGGTGGAGGCGCTGAGCCATCTGCGGCTGGGCCTGATGGGGCACTATTACGGCGGCATGCTCGATATTGCGACCGACCTGACGGCGGTCTCGAGCGTGTTCGGTACGCACGTCGAGATTCTGGAGATCGACGAATTGGGCGCGATCTGTAACGAGATGACCTCGGCCGAGGTGGCCGAGAAGCTGACGGCGTTCTACGCCGAATTCGAGGTGCAGCCGGATTGTCGGGCGGACGAGCTGACCCGGGCAGCGCGGACAGCGGCGGCGCTGGAACTGCTGGTGGAGCGACATTCGCTGGGCGCGCTGGCATACTACTACAGCGGTTGCGGGACAAATGAGGATGCGATCACGTCGATCATTCTGGGGACTTCGATGCTGACTCGGCGCGGGATTCCTGTGGCCGGCGAGTACGAGGTGAAGAACGTGCTGGCGATGAAGATTATGGACTCGCTGGGCGCGGGCGGGTCGTTTACCGAGTACTACGCGGTGGACTTCAGGGACGACGTTGTGCTGATGGGACACGACGGGCCGGGACATTCGGGCATTGCCGAGGGCAAGACCAAGGTGAAGCCTTTGCAGGTTTTCCACGGCAAGGTCGGGCGCGGGCTGTCGGTGGAGATGAGCGTGCGAAATGGGCCGGTTACACTCCTTTCGGTGGCCGAAGATGGTTCCGGCGGGTTCAAGTTGCTGGTTGCGGAAGGCACCAGCGAGGCCGGGCCGATTCTGGAGATTGGGAACACCAACAGCCGCTACCGGTTTCCGATCGGCGCGCGGAGGTTCATTCAGCGTTGGAATGAGCAGGCGCCGGCACATCACTGCGCGGTTGGCGTCGGACACGTGGCGGGAAAGCTGGAGAAGCTGGGCAAGCTGCTCGGCATCGAGGTGGTGCGTGTGTGCTGAGCGTACCCGCTCCCCCCTGAGGAGTGGTTGTTGGGTGTAAGCCTTTTCTAGAGTGTGTTAGCGCGGGATCGTGTCACCAAAATATTCCAAACAAATGGGTTACGGCCAAGATTTCAGACAAACGATTCCGAGCCTAAACCATTGGAGCTTCGGTATGGTTGTCAGACAACTTACTCCAACCAACTGATTCTGTTCTGGTTCTAACCGGACAGTAGTGCTGGGGGGTCGTAAGTGTGGAACTGAGCTAGAAAGTAAACCGGAATTGCCGATAACTGTGTCAGGTGATGGCACAGTGTTGAAAGAGACTCCTCAAAGCATTCACTCCCGACGCGATTCGCTGACAGAACGCCAACCTTTACAGGTTGAAGCGGTCCACGACCTTCCCGACACCCCGGTTCTACCGGAAACGCTGCTAATGCTGGATCTTCTGGTCCAGGAGCCCTGCGTTGATCTTCGCCAGATGTCTCAATTAGTCCTTGCCGATATGGGAGCCACGCTGCAGATCCTGCGCCTGGCCGGACGTGAGTACGGCATGGCGGAGGACCGTCCAACTCGGATTGCGGACTGCATTTCCGATCTGGGCTTGCGAGCCTGCCTGAAAGCCGTGTCGGCGCAGACTATCGCCCGGCATGGGCGCAAGAATGAGATTGTGGCGTTCTGGGAGCACTCCCGAGATGTTGCTGACCAATCAAGACTTGTAGCCCAGTCGATGGGGGAGATCGATCCCGAGGAGGCTTATCTGGCCGGGTTGTTTCATGGGCTTGGCTCCCTGCCGGCGCTCCTCGGCTGGAGAGAGTCGGCCGCGGTTGACCCCGCTCTGGCAGGTCTCCGGCTTGCCAAACGGTGGTCGCTGCCGACTTGCGTAACCGAGTTCTGCGGCGAGATGCAACTCCCGGGATTTGAGACCCGTTGGTCTGGGATTGTTCGCAAAGCCCATCTACGTGGAGACCGGTACTCCGGTCCCTGCCTGTTTGACGAGGAACTTCGGCCGCGTCTGTATCGGGCCGCCGAGGGCTGACTGGGCCAAGATCGTCGGGGTAACCGGTGCACCGTCCCTCGCGCGCAGATTGCCTTCAGATGAGAGAAGCGGCGCGGGCGGAGAGGGGTGGGCGCGATTGAACGATGGTTCTCATCTTCTGCTCATCAAAATAGGCGTTTAGGAGTCATTTTACAGTCCTTTTAGGCAAATTCTGCCTGTTTGGATTGGCACGCTTCGTGCATTGTCTATGGCCAGAGGCGCCAAATGGACAGTGGATACTATGCCGCGTGCACAGCTTTGGTCTCCCGCACGGAGGCGTTGGACACGATTGCCAACAACTTAGCCAATGCCAGCACGGTTGGCTACCGGGCGCAGCGCAATGTATTCAGTTCCGTACTTGCCGAGGCCAACAACGCGTCGGACTCCCCGCTTAACCAGGCAATGAACAGCTTTGGAGTCCTGAGCGGGACCACGTTGGATCAGAGCCAGGGTGCCCTGCAAAAGACAGGCAACAACCTTGACCTGGCGATCCAGGGATCGGGCTTCTTCGTTGTGCAGACGCCGAATGGTCCGATGTATACCCGCAACGGCGGCTTTCAGGTATCCAGCAAAGGACAACTGATCACCGGTTCGGGTGACCCAGTAATGGGCTCGAGCGGAACCATCACGATGCCTGCCGGCGAGGTGTCGATCAGCGCCGACGGTACGATTTCGTCGAATGGCGCCGTGGCCGGCAAGTTGAAGCTGGTGCAGTTTGCGCCCGGCACAAACTTGACGAGCGCCGGCGAAACGTACTACTCCGCGCCACCAAAGACAGAAATTCCTGCAACCGATTCGACCATCAAGCAGGGCATGCTCGAAAGTTCCAACGTTAACCCAGTCGCCAGCATGGTGGAACTTATTACCGCTCAGCGATCTGCGGAGATGATGCAGCGCGCACTTTCGATGTTCAACTCCGAGATGGATAAAACCGCAACCCAGGATCTGCCCAAGATTAGTTAAAGGAGCTTCCACGATGTTTCATGCCCTCTACACAGCAGCCAGCGGAATGACCGCCCAACAGATCAACCTGGACAATATTGCAAACAACCTGGCCAACGCCAGCACCGCAGGCTTTCAGTCGCGCCGCGTGCAATTCTCCGATCTCCTCTATCAGAGTGAGATAATGCCAGGCGCAGCGGCAACCCAGCAGACCACCGTTGCCGCCGGGCTGCAGGTCGGGCTGGGCACACGACCGGGCAACACTGAAATCATCCAGACTCAGGGTGACCTCAGCAGTACTGGCAATCCGCTCGACTTCGCGATCCAGGGCTCCGGCTTCTTTCAGGTACTTCTGCCGAATAATCAGATCGGCTACACGCGCGCTGGTTCGTTTCAGCCGAATCAGCAGGGAATCCTTGTCACCGCGAACGGCGACCAGCTTCAGCCGACCATTACCATTCCGGCCAGCGCCACCAACATCACGGTGGGCAGCGATGGCACCGTCAGCGCAACGCTCCCTGGACAGACCAATGCCTCGACCGTGGGAACGATCCAGCTGGCGATGTTCGCCAACCCTGGCGGCCTGAACAGCGTCGGCAACAATACCTATTTAGCGACCCTCGCCTCGGGCGATCCGGTTGTCGGCACGCCGGGAGGGGTTGACGGCTCCGGCTCCATCCAGCAGGGGATGCTCGAACAGGCGAACGTGAACATCGTCGACGAGTTCGTCAACATGATTCTGGCCCAACGCTCGTACGAATCGAACTCGAGAGTGGTGAAGGCCGCCGACGAGATGCTGCAAGGTCTGAATCAATTGGCTCAATAGGGTAATCGGAATGACCGCACCTAACCGCATTTTCGCTCTGATCGTTGCCATCGCGCTGGGTTTGCCGGCCGTGGCGGCGTCGGCCCAGAATGCTATCGCTACGGAGCAGATCGCCGCGGCCTTGAGCAGCGCGGGAATGAATGCGACGCCCGATCAGGTTGTCCTCCTGTCCCGTGTGGTAGCAACTACCAGCGCACCCAAACTGAAGGTTGAGTCGGCGGAACTTTGGAGCGATCACCGGATCAAGGTCCGTCTGAGCTGCGTGAAGCAAGAGGAATGTTTGCCGTTCTTCGTGGCGGTTCGGGGCGGTCAGTCGCAGGCGGCGCTCCCAGTGATCGCGGATTCATCCTCGGCTGCGATTCTCCAGGCCAAGCCTGACTCCAATGCTCCGGTCATGCGCGTCGGCGGGCATGCAACCCTTCTGCTCGAAGGAGGGCATATCCATATTCAACTGACCGTCATTTGTCTCCAGAATGGAGCGATCGGCCAGACGATTCGTGTGGCAAGTCTGGATCGCAAGCAGACCTACGTAGCACAAGTGGACGGTAACAGCACTCTAAGAGGAAGGCTTCAATGACAACACTCTCAAGGCGTAGGTGGCAGCGTTGCTTGGTTGCGGCCCTTCTCTTGCTCGCCGTGACCTCTCTCGCCGGCGCAAAGGTGCCCAAGAAGCCGAAAAATACTCCTGAACAGTTGCGGTCGGACTATATTACCCGGCTACAGCAGCAGGACGTTCATGCGGTAACCGGGCAAACGGTTGGCAGCCTATGGACGCCTGGCAACACGCTGGGGGATCTCTCCACGGATTACAAGGCGCGCAAACTCAATGACACCATCGTTATTCTGGTAGCCGTCCAGACGTCCGCGGCGCAAAGCGGAGACTCCAGCTATTCACGCACCGTGCAAACCAGCTCCGCGATCACCGGCGTTGGGGGGCTCGCTCCCGCAAGCCTGAATCCTTTGTTCAATGCAAATTCAGCCACCGCACTAAAGGGCGCCGGAGCAACCAACAGCAACACAACCTTCCAAACCAGCCTGACCGGGCAGGTCATCGCTGTTCTGCCGAGCGGCAACCTGGTGGTGGAGGCGCAACGCAAGATCTTCATGAACAATCAGCACGAAGACGTGACTGTCCGCGGAGTTGTTCGCCCCAACGATATTGGGCCTAGCAACACGGTCTCTTCGGCCGCGCTCAGCAATCTCGAGATCGAGATGAAGGGCAAAGGCATCATCTCCGACAGCACGCGTCCCCTCAACCCGATTACGAGAGCCATCCTGTGGCTCGTAGGATTCTGACCTTGATGAAGCGCATATTCACAGTATCGATTGCTGGACTTCGGTCGCTCGGCTGCCTGGCCGCGGCGATCGGCATCGTCACGTCCCTGCTTCCGCTGACCGCTGCCGCGGGGGATACCAATCGCCAGGTCCTGGTGCGCGACATCACCAGCGTTGAAGGGGTTCGAGAGAACATGCTTGTGGGATATGGCCTGGTAGTCGGCCTGCGCGGGACCGGGGATACACAGCAGACGGTGTTTACCGTCCAGACGTTGGCCAATGCGATGCAGAAGATGGGAGTGCTGATCCCTCCGTCCACTGCAGTGGTCAAGAACGTTGCTGCGGTCTTCATTACGGCTTCGCTGCCGCCATTCTCCCGCCCTGGCTCCAGGCTGGATGTAACCGTTTCGTCCGTTGGCGACGCCCGAAGCCTTGAAGGTGGCGTGCTGCTTATGAGCGGACTGCATGGTCCGGACGGGCAGGTCTACGCCGAGGCGCAGGGACCGCTGGTGATGGGCGGATATTCCGCCGGGTCCGGGGCCAACCGCAAAGAAGTGAATGCCGCGAATGTGGGCCTGATTCCCCAGGGGGCCATGGTAGAGCGCGATACCTCAGTCGATTTGAGCGGGTTCAAGACGGTCTCGTTGCTGCTGCGCAATCCCGATTTCACCACGGCCTCGGACATTGCCAACGTGATCAACAAGGAATTCCAAAAGCCTATCGCCAACGCCCTCGATAATAGCCGCGTCGACGTCAACGTCGCGGAAGCGGCCTCGCAATCGGTGACCGTCCTTATCTCGAGGGTGCAGAACCTTGTGCTTCAGGTCCACACGCCCGCCAAGATCATCATCAACGAGCGAACCGGCACCATCGTAATGGGCGGTGATGTGAAGCTTTCCCCGGTTTCGGTCATCCACGGCAATCTCTCAATACAGGTTGTTACGTCGTATGATGTGGCTGCGATTCTGCCAGTGCCGGTCGGGACGGGCTCACCTCAGGGTGACAAGAAGGGCAAGAACGCCGGACCGATTTCTTTGGAGCCCGTCGTTGTGCCAGAGACAAGTCTTAGCGCCAATGAAGATGCGGCTCAGACCATGCGCCTGGACGAGGGAGCGAATGTTGATGAGTTGGTAAAAGGGTTGCACGCCATTGGCACGACGGCGCACGATGTGGTCGCCATTCTTCAGGCCATCCGTGCCGAGGGTGGTATGCAGGCCGATTTGGAGGTCCAATAGATGGGAACGAGCATAGGATTCGGTTCATTGAGCGCGCAGACCAGTGCATTGCAGTCGAGCGAAGACCGCCTTATTCAGGGCGCCAAGCTGCCCTCGAGCCCGACGGACGCCGCCAAGATCGACAAAGGCGCCAAGGAGTTTGAAGCAGTGCTGGTTGGCAGTTGGCTGCAGCAGGCTGAGCAGTCGTTTGGAACCGTCCCCGGAGCTGACGACGGCCAGGATGTGGGACGCGATTCCATGATGAGCATGGGGGTGCAAACATTGGCAACCTCCATGGCAGCTTCAGGCGGCATTGGGATCGGTAAGATGGTTGCTAAGGCCATGCACGCCCAGGCTGACAAGGCGAATGGTCAAGCCCCAGCGCCGGCGGCAGGCTCAACCAGCGGGAATGTACCTGCAACGGCGGTGCACACAAATGGGAATGACGAGAAACATGAAAAATGGCACTGAAATTTGGAGTCAGGGTGCCGATAGAGATTGCGGTCTAGTGCGAAGGAGACAAGATGAGGATCGATCTATTCAATTCAACGGCAAGTGAGCTATCGAGCGAGCTGACTTCGCAGAAAATTGCCACCGAAAACGCAGCGAAGTCAGACCTTTCCGCCACAGGCGACCGAGCGACCCTAACCTCGGACTCCGCGTCGGTCAGTTCGCTGGCGAGTACTGCCCTCAGCTCGCCCGAAGTGCGCCAGGGCATGGTAGATAGCCTGAAGCAGGCCGTAAACAGCGGGCAGTACGAACTTAATCCGGGCAAGATCGCCGCATCTATGGTTGACGATCACGCCTGATCTATAGGCGCCTCAGGAGATTCTGAGGTGAAACACATTCCAGGAAAGAGTGCAGAATGACCACCGCCGGCGATCAGGATCGGGAATCGAAAGCCGCGGAGTATCTCCAGTCGTTGCGGTCCATGACCGACGAATTGGAACGGGCGATGCAGGCGATCGCGCGCAATGCGTTGACCGACTTCGAAGAAAGTATCGACAGTCAACAGGTATTAAGCGCGCGTCTTGCCAGGTTGGCGGACGATTTGTGCGTGCCGCTGGAGGCGCAACCGGCCATAGCTCGGCCCCAAATGGATGAGGACATGATGCGTCAGATTCGAGCCGCTGACGATACGCTGCAGCAATTGAATCGCCGCTACGCTGCGCTGCTCCAGCATTCCAGCCGGTCCGTCGCTCTGATGGCTTCGTTCTTCAGTTCGTTCCAAGGTCAATTTCAGGAGGCATCCGGCCCCAGGTCGAAACATCAGACCTGGTCATGCCAGATGTAATCGTCATGGGTGGATTGAACACATCTCTATTGATCGGCATGCAGGCGCTCGAGGCCACCCAGGGCGCGCTGGATGCTACGAGCAATAATATTGCCAATGCGAACACTCCTGGGTATACCCGCGAAGTTGCCCAGTTCAGTGAAAATGCTGAGACGGTGTCAGGATCAGGCGTTAGCGGCGGTGGAGTGACGCTCGTTGGCTTGCAAAGCGTCCGCGACGAACTGCTCAACCTGCAGATTCAGCAGCAAACATCGCAGCAGAGCAGCGCCGATACACAATCTTCAGTCCTGCAACAGATACAGAGTTACTTTTCAACGAGTAATGGCGGAGACATTGCTAGCGCGTTTTCGGGATTTTCAACGAGCCTCTCGCAGCTTTCGGCGAATCCGAGCAGTTCGGCTGCACAGCAGGGCGTACTCTCCGCCGGCCAGAACCTTGCTAACGCCTTCAAGAGCGCTGCGAACGGGTTGACCAGTGCGCAGTCGACCGCCAACGGGCAGGTGACGCAGACGGTTGCCCAGATCAACACGCTCACCAGCCAGATCGGGCAGCTCAATAGCCAACTCTCGCAACTGACAGCGGCGGGCCAGAATGGCGGTACTATCCAGGATCAGCGCGACGAACTGGTGCAGCAGCTTTCGACGCTGACAGGTGTCTCCGTGACTCAGAACAGCGACGGCGAGACCATCACGACCGGCAACGGAACGCCGCTGGTGATGGGCGGACAGAGCTTCACCCTCCAGACCACAACCGGAAGCGATGGCATGCAGCACGTGCTGGATTCGAACGGTACTGACATTACCGCATCGCTCCAGGGTGGCCAACTAGGCGGAGCCATCCAGGTCCGTGACCAGGTAATCTCCGGTCTCAGTACCCAGTTGAACTCGCTCGCCAGCCAGTTCGTCACCGCCTTCAACGCGGCCCAGGCCCAGGGCTTCGACTCGAACGGTAACCCGGGCCAGAACTTCTTCAGTGTGCCGGCGAATGCGTCCGATGCTGCCTCCGGATTGAGCGTCGCCCTCACCGATCCTTCCCAGGTCGCAATTAGTTCGGACGGGTCTGCGGGCAGCAATGGCAACATAACAAATCTTTCCGCCGCCCTGACCAACGCCCTTCCGTCCGGCCAGACAGCCGCAGCAGCTTATTCGAGCATTGTTTTTCAGGTGGGCAATTCCGCTGCTAATGCCAGCGCACAATCGACCGCAATTGGTTTGAACCTGCAGCAGCTCACGAATCAGCAGGGCTCAGTCTCCGCCGTCGACACGAATGAAGAAGCTACCAACCTGCTTCGCTTCCAGACGGCATACGAAGCTGCCGCACGGATCATAAGCACGATCCAGCAGCTTAATACGATTACCCTCAACATGGGCACTTCGGGAGGTTACTGACAACTATGCGCGTCAATCCCAACATGGTTCCCGATATGCTCGCAGCGATTCAGAACAGCGAATCGAATCTCCAGACCGCGCTGCAGCAGGTCTCCACCGGCAAAAGCGTCAACCTGCCATCGGACAACCCAGGTGCCGAGGCCGATATGGTGCAAAACACTATCGAGACAGCGAATGTCGATCAGTACACGCAAAACGTGAGCAGCGTCCTGTCCACGGTACAGACGGCGGACTCCACCTTGAGCGCGGTCGTCACCTCTCTTACCAAGGCCGTTTCGCTGGGCACGGAAGGCGCCAACGGCACCAATTCCGCCGCCAATCAGCAAGCGATCGCCACGCAAGTGCAGGGGATATTGTCGAGTGTGGTATCGCAGGCAAACCTTTCCTACAATGGCTCCTATGTATTTGGCGGAACCGCGAGCACGGCGGTTCCCTATACCGCGGACCCCTCCTCGGCGTCCGGCTACACGTACAACGGCAACAACGATGTGAACTCTGTCCAGATTGGCGATCAGTTGAGCGTCCAGGTGAACCTTCCCGGAAGCCAGGTCTTCTCGAACTCCAGCGCCAATGTGCTGGGATCACTAAGTTCGCTGGTCACCGCGCTGCAGAGTGGAAGCACCTCGGCCATTTCAACGGCAACCAGTGCCGTTAGCTCCGCGCTAAGCTACGTGAGCCAGCAACGCGTCGTCTACGGCAATGCAGAGAGCCAGTTGAACGCGCAGGAAACCTATCTCCAGCAGGAGACGGTCAATCTCTCCTCGCAGGCGACATCCTTGGTTGGCGTCGACATGGCTAAGGCCGCGACGACTCTATCCCAGGCTGAGACCGACAACAACGCCGCGCTGGCCGCCGCGGCAAAGGTTGTACCCAACACCTTGCTAAATTACCTCTCCACACCAAACTGATAGCGGTAGAACGAAGCCGATCTACAAGTCAAGCTGATTCCCGTGCTCACCTTGCTGCGATGCAGGTGTTGCCGCAACAGCTCGTAGGATGCCACTTAAGATCGCGGCCGGAGTGGGAGGGCAGCCGGCGATGGTGTAGTTTACGGGGAGGACGTTGGCGATGCCGCCACGACTAGCGTAGTTAGCTCCGAAAACTCCACCGCAGGATGCGCAGTCGCCGAGGGCGACGACCAGCTTTGGGTCGGGAATGGCGTCGTATGTGCGGCGCAGCGCCTCTTCCATGTTGACTGAGACGGGGCCGGTGACGAGCAGCAGGTCGGCGTGGCGCGGGCTGGCCACGAACTTGATGCCTGTGCCTTCGAGGTTATAGTACGGATTGTTGAGCGCATGAATCTCGAGCTCGCATCCATTGCACGAGCCGGCGTCGACGTGGCGAATGCACAGTGCGCGGCCGAGGACTTTCCATAGATTGTGTTGCAACGCTTCGACCGCAGGCGGGCCCATGACCGGAGCCGGCAGCGGTTCTGTCAGAATTCCCGTACGAATCATGCGCGATAGAATGTTGAACATAGACGCCTCAGCCGTCCTGTCCGCTATAGGACAGGTTGAAAGACTTGTTGACGAGGGGAAAGTCGGGAACGATGTTGCCGAGGATGGCGTATTCGAGCAGCGGCCAGTTCTGCCAGGATGGATCGTGCGCATGGCAGCGGCGGATGGTTCCGTCGGGGCCTGTTTCCAGGGCGATGAGGACGGGTCCGCGCCAGGCCTCGATGAGGCCGATGCCGAGGCAGTAGGGCTCGGCGACAGGGACGGACGCGGCGATGGGCGGAGCACCGAGTGAGGTGTGGGAGACCTCGGCAAGCAAGACGCGGCAGAGTCGGAGCGATTCGAAAATCTCGCGAAAGCGGACCTGTACTCGGGCGGCTACGTCGCCAGCGGGTTCTGTAACAATTTGAGTAGCTATTTTGTCGTAGGGCGCCCAAGGGTGGGTGGCGCGGAGGTCCTGAGAGACGCCGGAGGCGCGCGCGGCCAGGCCAACGGCTCCGAGTTGCGTGGCCTGATCGAGTGTCAGGCGGCCAGCTTCGCGGAAGCGGTCTTGCAGGCCGCCGTGTTCGTCGTAGATGGAGCACATACCCGCGACCTCGTGGTCGAGCGTGCGGTAGAGATGGATCAGGTGAGGGTAAGCCCGCTGCGGCAGGTCGGCAGCGACACCGCCTGGAATGATGGTATCGAAAAGGTAGCGTGCTCCGAAGGCCTCGACGTTGACGCGGAGCAGATCTTCCTTGAGGCGTGAGAACTGGGTGAGGCCAAAGGCGAAGCCGGCATCGTTGCCCAATGCGCCGAGATCGCCGAGATGATTGGCGAGGCGCTCGTGCTCGAGGGCGAGAGCGCGAAGGTTGAGCGCACGTCCAGGAACCGCAGTCTTCGTGATGGCCTCAAGCGCAGCGCAATAGGCCCAGGAAAAGGCGACGGCCGTATCTCCCGAGATGCGCGCAGCAAGGCGGTGGGCTTCGCCCTGCTGTAAAGTCTCGAAGAGTTTGGCGATGCCCTTGTGGGTGTAGCCGAGTCGCGCTTCGAGGCGCAGAACTTTTTCGCCGACCACAGAGAAGCGGAAGTGGCCAGGCTCGATGGTGCCGGCGTGGACCGGGCCGACCGCGATCTCGTGGACGCCATCGCCCTCCACCTGGACAAAGGGGTAAGGAGTGCCAGGCTCGAGATTCGGCGTTCGAGGCCCGATCGTATCGCGGCGAAGCGGATAGGTGGTCGCGGGCCAGGCATCGTGACGGAGCCACGGGCGTTCGTCGGATGCCGTACTCGCGATGCCGAGCAGATCGCGAGTGGCGCGTTCAAGGCGAAGTGCGGCGGGGAAGGCTCGGGTCAGGGTTGGGTAGGTGGGATGTGCGGCATTGGGGATACTGTGACTCAATACGAGTGCGCCTTCAGCCAGAAGGAATGCCGCGTGGATGGAAAAGCAACCGTCTAGGGCACGATTGTCGGTGCCCCACAGAGTGAGGAAGGTAGCGCCGATCTCCTTCAATTCATCCACGGTCCTCTGCCACTCCACTGCGCTGAGGCTCGCATTACTGCACGGAATGTTTGACGGGAGAGCGATGGTGGGTTGTTCGAACGAATCGAAATTCATAGGGGTCATCCGATCAACCTTGCCGCGGTGCGGAACCAGTTGGCGAGGGCGCTGGGCATGTAAACGCCGAGCACCAGCACTATTGCGAGATGAATAAAGACGGGTACCAGCGCCGGCGAGTGGGGCAACCGCTCGGCCTCGCTGTCGCCGAAGACCATGGGCTGCACACGGCTGAAGATGGCGGCGAACGCGACACCGAGAGCAATGAGGAGAAAAGGTGTTGTCCACGGATGCTCGCGCATTGCGGTGGTGAGGATCAGGAACTCGCTGGAGAATACGCCGAAGGGCGGCATTCCCAGGATGGCGAGCGAGCCTAGCATGAGGCCCCAACCAATGGCAGGGTGAGTGCCGAGCAAGCCGCGGATCCCGTCCATCTGCTGTGTGCCGGAAGATTGCGAGGCGTGGCCCGCGGTGAAAAAGATGGAGGACTTCGTCAGCGAATGCACGGTCATGTGCAGCAGGGCGGCAAAGTTCGCGACGGGGCCGCCGAGCCCAAAGGCGAAGGTTATGATGCCCATGTGTTCGATGGAGGAATATCCGAACAGACGCTTGATGTCCTTCTGTCTCCACAGGAAGAAGGAGGCAAGCACAGCGGAGAGCAGGCCGAAGCCCATCAGCATGCGGCTGGGAAGCTGGCTCCCAAGGGAGCCCTCGACCAGCACCTTGCAGCGGACGACGGCGTAGAGCGCGACATTCAGCAGCAGGCCGGAGAGAACGGCGGAGACTGGGGTCGGGCCCTCGGCATGAGCGTCGGGAAGCCAATTGTGCAGCGGCGCGAGGCCAACCTTGGTACCGTATCCGACGAGGAGGAAGACGAACGCGAGGCCAAGGACGCGGGGCTCGAGTTGGCCCTTTACCGCGTTAAGGTGCGTCCATAGCAGAGCGGTCATGCCTTCACGGCCAAGCGTCTTCTCGGCGGCAAAGTACAACAGGATAGTGCCGAAGAGTGCTTGCGCGATGCCTACACCGCAGAGGATGAAGTATTTCCACGCGGCTTCAAGGCTGGCGCGCGTGCGGTACAACGAGACGAGAAGAACTGTGGACAGTGTTGCAGCTTCCATGGCAACCCACAGCAGGCCCATGTTGTTGGTGAGCAGCGCGAGCAGCATGGCAAACATGAAAAGCTGGTACATGGCGTGATAGAGGCGCAGGCGGCGGGGCGTGAGGCGGCCGTGCTGCTCCTCGATGCGCATATAGGGGCGCGAGAAGATGGCGGTAGTGAGGCCCACGAAGGCGGTGAGCGCAACCAGGAATACATTGAAGGCATCAACGAAGAACTGGTCGTGGAAAACTAGTATGGGGCCGTGCTTCGCAACGCGCAGCACAAGGAGTGCCGCGGCAACTAGTGTGGCGAAACTGATCGCAATATTCAGTTCAGGCGCGCTGCGGCGTGCTCCGAAAAGGGCGAGCAGGAAGAACCCAAGGATGGGCAGGCCGAGCACCGCAAGCAATTCCAATCAATCCTCCTTGAGGTTTTCCATGTTGCGCAGGTCGAGGCTTTCGAACTGCTCGCGAATTTGAAAAAAGAAGAGGCCGAGGATGAATACGCCAACCAAAACGTCGAGCGCGATGCCGAGTTCGATGACCATGGGCATGCCGTAGGTAGCGCTGGTCGCGGCAAAGAAGAGGCCATTTTCCATCGCCAGAAATCCAATGACCTGGGTGACCGCCTTGCGGCGCGTGATCATCATTAGGAACGAGAGCAGGATGACGGCGAGCGCGATGCCAAGCGTATTGCGCGTGATGGTGGTGGCCATCATGCTGATGGGCTGCGCCAGGCCGAAGGCGAAGATCACCAGCACCAGTCCCACCAACATGATCAGCGGAATATTGACGACGGTCTCGCTGTCCCACTCTGCGCCCAGGCGAACGATGAGGCGGTTCAGAATCATCGGCAAGGCGATGACCTTCAGCAGCAGCGTGAGCGCGGCGGAGTAGTAGAGTTCGTGTAGGCCGGAGCTGTACGCAACGATGCAAGTGGAGAGAAAAAGAATCGCACCTTGCCATGCGAAGAGGGTGATCAACCGCTGCGTGCGCCTGCGCGAAAGCATAGCGAATGAGATAAGCAGCAGGCATGCGGCGAGAAGGTTGACGGCGGGAAGGGCGAAGGATTGTGCGTGCATTGCTTATCTCACCCCCAGCAGCAAGTGGACGAGCAGGCCGAGCACGGCCAGCAGAAACGCCATCGCAAGGTACTCCGGCGCGCGGAAGATGCGGAGTTTGGCGGAGAAGGTTTCGATGAGGGCAAGCGCGGCGCCGGCCACGATGAGTTTGACAAGCAGTGCGGCGATGGAGATGAGCATCGCGGCAACTCCATCGGCGCCGTGAGTGGCGATGCCCCAGGGCACAAAGAGGGCGAAGCCGATGCAGGCGTAGTTGAAGAGCTTGAGGCTCGACGCCCACTCCACAAGCGCGAGATGGCGCGCAGAGTGTTCGAGCAGCATCGCCTCGTGAATCATGGTGAGTTCAAGATGAGTGGCGGGGTTGTCGATAGGGATGCGTGCATTTTCCGCCAGCAGCACCATCACGAAGGCGACAGCGGCGAAGATGACGGAGGGATCGATGATGGAGGGATGCGCACGGTGATTGTCGACCAGCGCGGGCAGAGCGGTACTACCGAAAAGGAGGAATGCGTTGAAGAGTACCATCAGCAGGGCCGGTTCGGCGAGAAAGCCGACCATCATCTCGCGGCGTGCGCCCATGCTGCCGAAGGCGGTGCCGATGTCCATGGCGGCTAGCGATAGGAAGACGCGAGCGGTGGCGAAGAGGCCGATCAGGGCAATGGCGTCCGCAGCACGCGCGAAGGGAAGATCGGTGGCGAGCGACGGGATGATTGCAGCGGCCAGCACCATGGTGCCGAAGAGGACATACGGAGTCACGCGAAAGAGGGGCGAAGCGGTTTGGGCGAGTGCCGCGTCCTTACTAAAAAGCTTGCGCAACATGTAGTACGTTTGGCGGAGCGGTGGGGCGGAGCGGTTCTGCAGCCACGCACGGCATTGCGCAATCCATCCCGCGAACACCGGCGCGATAGCGATGGCCAGCACGACTTGGCCTAGTTGCCGAATGATGGTGATCGCCCTCATAAGACGAACACCAGCAGGACAATGAGCGTCAGGAAGCTGCAGAGGAGATATATCGACAGGCTGCCTCCCTGTAGGACGGCCACCAGGTCGGCGAGCCATTGCACGGCGCGCGCGATGGGTAGATAGATGGCGCGCCAGAGGCGGTCTTCGATGCGAATACGGTAGCGGGGTGGGTCGTCCGTGGGCGACGGCAGATCGCGTTCTATGCGGAAGAACGCGCCAAACATATGGCGGATGGGCTGCCCAAACCCTTCGGCAGTGTCCTGCATGCGCGCGGTCTGGTGTGGGTAGCCGCAGTCCCACGTCGCGACGCGGCGTACGCGGCCGTGGGCCACTAGACGCACCAGCAGGAAGGTGACTCCGATGACGGCGATGATGCCGAACAGCAGGATGATGCCGCTGTACGATGCCTGCCTTGATGCGACGGGAGCGATGAACCAGATGGAGCCGGTGGTGCGGATGCTCTCGCCGACCAGCATACCCGTGACACTGGACGCGGGGCGGAGTGCGAGTTGCGGAATCACGCCGATGGCGATGCAGCCCAGCGCGAGCCAGATGAGGCCGAGGCGCTCAACCCAGTTGGCATCGTGCGCTTCGGCAAGAGAAGGCTCACGTGGCTGGCCGAGGAAGACCACTCCGTAAAACTTGACCATCACGTAGGCGGCAAGCGCGGCAGTGAGCGCAAGCACGGCCGCGCCTAGTGGCACGAACATGTTGACGAAAGAGTGGGGGATCCGCTCAGTGAAGAGGAAGGCCTGAAGCAGCAACCACTCGGAGACAAAGCCGTTGAGTGGCGGCAGCCCGGCGATGGCGAGTGTGCCGACAAGCGCGAGGCTGGCAACCCACGGCATGCGGCGAATAAGACCACCGAGCTTGCCCAAGCTGCGGTGATTGGTGGCATGCAGGACCGAGCCGGTGGTGAGGAACAGGAGGCTCTTGAACAGCGAGTGGTTAAGCGAATGGACCAGCGCAGCACAGAGAGCGAGCGCGGCGAAGAGATGCAGGTTGCAGGTCTCGAAGAGAATGCTGAGGCCGATTCCGGCGAAGATAATCCCGATGTTTTCAATAGAGGAGTAGGCGAGCAGGCGCTTCATATCGGTCTGCACAGCCGCAAAGATCGCGCCGTACAGTCCTGAGAAGAGGCCGAGGGCAAGCACCAGAACTCCCCATTGCCAGTAGCGGATGTGGAGCAGGTCGAAGCTGACGCGGAGCATGCCGTAGACGGCGGTCTTGAGCATCAGGCCGCTCATCATGGCGGAGATCGGAGAAGGCGCGGCGGGGTGCGCCTCGGGGAGCCACACGTGCAGCGGCACCAGTCCCGCCTTTGCCCCGAAGCCGAGCAGTGCAAGCAGAAAAGCAGTGCTGGCCCAGAAGGGCACCAGCGATGCATGGCGCATGGCGTCGAAGGTGAATTGCCAGCTTCCGCCCTGCAGCACCCCGAAGCTGAGCAGAATGCAGATCGCGCCGACGTGGGCCATCAGGAGATAAAGGAAGCCGGCCCGGCGAATCTCCGGGATACGATGCTGCGAGGTGACCAGAAAGTAGGAAGCGAGCGCCATGGTCTCCCACGCCACCATGAAGAGGTAGGCGTCGTCGGCCAGGATGACCATGGCCATGCTGGCGAGGAAGACGTGATACTGCAGGCCCATTAGGCCCGGGGGGGTGCCCTCTCCAACGCGAAAGTAACCGGCGGAGAAGGTAGAGATTCCGGTGCCGGCTACGCCGATGAGCAGTAGAAAGAACGCGGAAAGCGCGTCCAGGCGAAGGTGGAAGGGTAGGTCGGGCAAGCCCAGGGGAAGAACCATTACTTGCGCCGCCTGCCCCGAGAGAAGAAAAGTGGCTGCGACGATCGCAACTATCAGACACACCACCGCCCCCAGAGGGAAGAGTACGCGGGCGACCACGCGACTTCCGCGCGGACGGAGCACGCCTGCAACGCCCAGCCCACCCCACGCGGCTACGAGAAACAGCAGAAGGCGCAGTTGGTGACCGGCGACTGCCGCAGTCAGCGCAGCGATTGAGGCGCTATTCAATCGCGAGCCTCGGTGGCCCTATGGTCCATCTCGCCCAACAGTTCCATGGCTTCTTTCAGGTGCTTATAGAAGTAGCTGCGCATCAGCGCGAGGACTTCGATAATCAGGGGATCGCGCACGGAGTAGAAGACCTGGTTGCCCGCCTTGCGATTGACTACCAATTGCTTCGCACGCAGCACGGCCAAGTGTTGCGAGACATTGGCCTGTTCCATGCCGAGCTTTTCCATCAACTCGCCGGCGGACAGTTCGCCGCCCTCCAGCAGCTCAATGATGGCGATGCGCGTCGGGTGCGAAAGAGCTTGGAAAATGTCAGCTTTGAAGCGGCGCAGCGAGTCTTGCATTCTGTAACTCCATATATGAATATTAGCTAATTCGAATATATAATGCCAGCGCATCTAACTATCAGAGTGTTTGCACTGCGCGATCAATATTAGTTTCAGCTACTTGCGGAGTGGATCCAGGACGCTCGCACTCACGCGCGACTACTGCCCCGGCACTGCTGAGAGCGGCACGCGCACGTATTTGATTGTCTTTCGCTGCCAGGTGTAGGTCATCTCAAGGCTTCCATCCGGTGCCTGGATCAACGCCGGATAGGAGTATTGTCCGACGGTGTCTTCGAGCGTCGCGAACACACGAAAATGCTCCCCATCTGTGCTGACTGCGAGATTGAGCGGCGTTCTACCCACGGTTGTGTTGTTGAAGATCATCACGATCCGGCCATCCTTCAGCGTCACCGCATCGATCCCGGAATTATTGTTGGGAAGACCCAGAAATCGAGCCGCAGTCCACGTCAGGCCGTCGTCCATCGAGTCGGCGACGGCGATCTTCGAAGCCCGCGTGCGCGTCCGCGCATACAGGCGCAAGTGCTTGCCACCGAACGAGACAATGGACGGCTGAATGATGCCGACGTACTGCCGAGGGCCTTTGTCGGCCGCCCATCCAGGAGCGCCGGCAGGTGGATCGGGCGCCGGCGGCTCGGCTGCATCAACCTCGCGGGAGATCGCGATCGGGCCGATCTTGGTCCACGTCTTTCCATCGTCCGTGCTGCGCTCCACCCACGCTGCCCAGGTTTCATGCGCCTCCACCGAGCTGCCGCTGACGATGGTGCCATCGTCGAGCACCAGCGGCTTCGCCCGAATGGGCCCGAGAATTCCAGCCGGCAGGCGCTCCTCATTCGACCACGTCTTGCCTTCATCCTCGCTGTGTTTCCGGCCCGCGGCCCACTGGCTAGGGGATGGGCCCACCTTGTAATACAGCCACAGGCGCCCGTCCTGCGTGTGGAACAACACGGGATTCCAGGAAGGGAAGCCCTTCTCTCGCTCCAACTCCACTGGCGCTGTCCACTTTCCGTCGACGCGGTGCGAACCCCAGATTGCCACGTCCGGCGCGCCTTCCTTCGTTCCTCCGAACCAGGCTGCCATCAATTCTCCATTCTTCAGCGCAACGATGGTGGATGCGTGGCATTCCTGAAACGGCGCCGACCCCGGCTCAAAGATGAACTCTCCGGATGGTTTGCTCTGAGCGCAAAGCAAAGATGGAATAACGAAAGCGGCACACGATAGTGCGAGCGACAATCTCAATCTGGTTCCTTCCTGATCTGCAACGACAAGTAAGCTTGCTGTGAATGTCGACAACGTCATCATCTCATCGCCCAGAAGTCTCGGTTCAAGAACACCTCACCCATAGGAATGGACCTGCTTAGGTGTGGGTGCGCTACATTTCTCCGAAATGTCAGGGAAATGTAACCAGCCTGTCATTTGTTGGTAGCCAGCGATTCACATCCCCTATAAGCTGAGAAACTTAAGGCTGCTTCGCTGCGGCCGGCCATAAGGGGAAATGCTCGCGCGGAGTCGCGGCTCGCAGCTTGAATTGACTTGGGTCGTGGGAGGCACGCAATGAGCACAATTCTGGTAGTAGAAGACGACCCTCGGATACAAAAAGCATTACACCGCCAGTTCACTACCGAAGGATATACGGTCCACGTATCCGGCGATGGTGCCGAAGGTCTGGCGACCTGTAAGACGCTGCGGCCAGCGGGCGTCGTACTTGATCTCATGCTCCCCGGCATGCCCGGCCGAGAAGTCTGCAAGGGCATCAAGTCCTGGTCTCCGAACACGCCGGTGGTCGTGCTGAGTGCTGTATCCGAAGTGGCCGACAAGGTATTGCTGCTCGAGTTGGGAGCGGATGATTACGTTACCAAGCCTTTCAGCCCGCGCGAGCTGATGGCACGCGTCCAGGCGGCCATTCGCCGCACCCAGAAGTCCTCAAGCGTCGCCGCGAGCCAGGTCGTCTTCGGTAGCGTTGCCGCGGATTTTTCCGCGATGGAATTCTCCAGGGATGGCGTCCCCGTTATCCTCACCGCGAACGAAATCAAGTTGCTCAAGTACTTCCTCGATCATGCCGACCGCGTCATCACGCGCGAAGAGTTGCTCAACGATGTCTGGGGCTACACCTCCTATCCAACCACGCGGACGGTGGACAACCAGGTGATGAAGTTGCGGCAAAAGCTGGAGGCAGACCCGGCTCGGCCGGTCCACTTCCGCACCATGCACGGGATCGGCTATAAGTTCGTCGGCGGAAATTGACGCCATGGCGGAGCGCAAGAAACATCTGATGCACCGAATGCGCATGCGGACCACTCTGCTGATCCCGCTGCTGCTGCTGTGCTTCGGCTTTACTCCCATAAGTCTGCTGATCCTTCAAACCATCGTCAAGCAGCAGGTACAGGCCAGCCTCGCTTCGGACCTTCAGCACTCCGTCCAAACCTACCAGAATCTCGCGCGGCAGAGGCGGGAGTTGCTGGTGCGCGAGTCCACACTGCTCGCCGCTCTTCCCAGCCTCAAGGCGCTGATGACCGCTGACAGCCGCACCATTGCGGATGGCGGCACCGAATTCTGGCAGGACAGCGGCAGCGATCTTTTTGCGCTGCTGGACCGCAGCGGAAAGCTCATCGTTGCCTATAACAAAGGCGCTCCACTCGACGCAGCGCAGCTCGCCCACGGATTGGAAAACAGCCTGCGCAGCCCTGAGGAGTCGGCCCTACTCGCGTTTGACCGCCGTCTTTACGAGGCGGCGATCCAGCCTCTGGTCTTTGGCGGAAGAGATGGAGGCAGTCAACTAGGGTTTGTCGCCGTGGGCTATGCGGTCGATGAGCGGGTTGCGCGCCAGGTCAGCGATGCCGCGGCTGCTGAGGTTACCTTCGCCGTCGGTCCGGACATCGTGGCCAGCACGCTTCCCCCGGCGCTTGAGAGCCAGCTCAGTAGTCAGGAAGGTGAACTCCTGCGCTCGCCAACCGGCAACCGTAATATCCGGCTTGGCAAGGAAGACTATCTGGCCGCGTCCGTCCCGCTCGGTACACCCGGGCCGCAGGCTCAGGGAGCAGTCACGCCGCAACTGGTTGTCCTCAAGTCGTTTGCGCAAGCCACCCAACTGGTAAGCCGCGTGAACCGCTGGGTGTTGACGCTGGTGCTACTGGCCCTGCTCGCGGGTGCGGGAATGCTGGTCTCCATCTCTCATACCCTCACTCGCCCCATCGAAACGCTGGTCGAAGGGACTCGCGCTCTCGCTCTTGGAAACTTCGACTACAGGCTCAGTGAAGATGGCGTGGAAGAGATTCGCGAACTCAGTCGTGCATTTGAGCGCATGCGTATCGAATTGCAGCGCACGCAAAGCGACCTGCTCGACGCGGAACGTCTGGCGACCATCGGGAGAATGGCGAACTCCATCTCTCACGATCTGCGCCACTATCTCTCAGCGATGTACGCCAACGCCGAGTTCATGAGCAGCGAGCGCCTTCCGCAGGTAGAGCGTGAGGAGCTCTTTCTGGAGGTGCGGACCGCGGTGCAGGGAATGACGGACCTTCTTGATTCCCTGCTTTTGTTCACTCAGACGGGCCGCGCACTCCAGCCGGCCCATGTGTCCATCGCCGCAGTGCTGCTGCGCTCCGTCGGTATGGTTCGCTCTCATCCAGCGGCTCGTGTCGTGCGCATCGTTGTATCAGGACTTCCATCGATCAACGCTTGGATCGACGCCAAGAAGCTGGGCCGCGCTATCTACAACCTCTTGCTGAACGCCTGTCAGGCCGCGTATCGAGGAGACGATCTTCCCCTCGTCACGTTGAATCTCGATGAGGACGAGAAAAACATTCGCATCAAGGTTGCCGATAACGGCCCGGGTGTGACCGAGTCAATTCGTCAAACTATGTTTCTCCCGTTCGTTAGCGAAGGTAAGGAGAGCGGCGTGGGCCTCGGTCTTACCGTTGCCCTCCAGATCGCCCAAGAGCACGGCGGCACCCTTGAGTTCGAGGAGAACGTCGATGATAGGGGCAGTGCCTTCACGATCACTCTGTCCAAGGTGGCTTTGGATGCCCTGGGTGTGGCTGCTGACAGAAAGGCCCTACAAGCCAGTTAAGATAGCCCGGGGTGTACGGCTTATAGGCCCTAACCCGACGCCGATAGGTCGCGAAAAGGTGAAAGTATGAGAGTCATGGATCGTGAAATTCTGGCTTGGTTGATCCTCGGAGCGGCCGCTGTCACCG
>Ga0302201_10000415_pt1 | contig 38821 bp, 33 predicted proteins | sample II_Bog_N3_2_FD_194586 | JGI IMG/M metagenome (GOLD analysis project Ga0302201, IMG submission 194586) | Peat permafrost microbial communities from Stordalen Mire near Abisko, Sweden - II_Bog_N3_2 | ecosystem: Environmental > Terrestrial > Soil > Wetlands > Peat | place: Sweden: Abisko... | reverse complement strand
CCGTTATATCGCAGAATAGCCACCAGGTCGGCCGCCGTCATCTGCGTCCGGATGAACTTCTGCGCGGCCTCCAGCGCGCGATACTGGTCCGCCTGCGGCATCGTCGTCATATCGAAGTACAGCGCCAGAAGACGGTGGTCCTTGTATCGGATCTCGCCTGTAGCCTCCGGCGCAATCTGCGTCCGCGCCAGCCGGTTGTAAATCTTGATATTCTCCTGGCTGGGTGGAGTCACCGGCAGCGGCGTGGCATCCTCCGTCAACACGTTGTGTTCGCATATCTTAATCGTCTGCGCCACACCGTCTTCGGTGATTGTGAAGTCCTTCGCGCTCAACCCCTCGATGGGATTCCCCTTCTTGTCCTTCACCCCGACGGCCTCGATAATCAGCCGCGACGTCACCTTGATTGTTGCAGCCTGGTCCGCGCTGCCCACCGGCTTGTTCTGCCCCGTCAACTGCGCACCGGCAGGCAAACACCCAGTGCACGCGAACACAACAACACACGCAGCTAGAGTCAATCGCATCGGCATCGAAAAAGTCATTCGCATTCCTCAGAACCTCAGTCGCATCGTGATTTGTATGGTCCGCATTCCGTTGGTCCCGGCCGGCGCGCCGAACTGCGGGCTGCCAACCGACGTGTTCCAACCGGAGTACATAACATGGTTGAGTACATTCGTGGCATCGAGCTGGGCCGACAGGTTGTACCGCTTGCTCAGCCGGAACGTGCGCTGCATTGTCGCATTCAGGCTGAACTGGTTCGGCCCGATGATCGAGTCTCTCCGCGCTGTTCCCCATTGGCCTGCCGCCGGTGCCGCAAATGCCGCCGCATTCAGGAACACTCCCGGCGAATTCAAATGGACCGGCCCGCCAACATAATTCGCGCGGATGCTCCCTGAATTGGCTCCCCCGCCCAACACCGTCTCACCACTAACGATCGGCGTCTCCGGCATCCCGCTGGCCAGCTTGATCGTCGTGCTCACCGTCCACTCTTTGTAGGCCAGCCCCTTCCATCCGCTCATCAACGTCTTTCCGCCCAGCCCCATGCCCGTGGTGTACTGCGCATTCGCGCTCAGTACATGGCGCTGGTCGCCGGTCGACAACCCCCGCTGCCCGCTCAGGTCAAGCCAGTTCTGCGCCACGCCGGCCCCTCCGCCGACGCCGCCCTGCCCGCCCAGTGAGTAGACGTCATCCAGCGACTTTGAATAGGTGTATCGCGCGCCCGCCTGCAGCCCGCTGCGCAGTCGCCGCCGCAGTTCGATGCTCCCCGCCTCGCGCGTCGAGTTTCCATTGGACGTGCGGTAGAGATAGCCCGAAGGAAGCGCAGCGTACGGGTCCGTTCCCCCGGCCGGGGCCGTGTTCGGCAGAAACTCCTGCACCCCCCGCGTCCCCTTGTTGCCCAGATAGCTCACCACCATCTGCAGCGATCCCGGCAGGTCCCGCTGCACCGACAGGTTCCATATCTGCACATAGCCCACGCGGAAGTTCGGATCTATCGCAAATGAATCCGGCGTGGTGGTGGTGGAGGAACACGTCTGTGCCACGAATGGGCTCGCCATGCTGAGTTGGCAGGTAGGACTGCTTGAGATACTCAGGCTCGTCGAAAGAGGCGTCTGAGTGGTACCGTGCTGCGTCGCCATGGCCATCGCGGCAGACTGATACACCGACGTGTCGTGGCTGATCTGATAGCCTGCGCGCACCAGCAACGACGACCCCGAGATCGGCCGCCACGCAATCCCCACATTCGGCGCAATTCCGTTCTTGTCCGGGCGGACCAGCGAGGTTGGATAGCTTTGCCCGGTCAGCGAACCAACTGGACTGCTGCCCACCACCGCCTGCTCGGTGGTAAAGTCCGGCCCAACGTCCAGGTTCGCCAGCCGTCCCTTCAACTCCGTAACCGGCGCGCCATACTCCCAGCGAATCCCCCAGTTCACGCTCAACTCCGAGTTCACCCGGAAGTCGTCGCGCGCATACAGATCGTAGACCGATTGGCGAAAATACTTGTCCGCGTTGCCATACGATATGCTGCTGGTGTCGGGAACACCCAGCAGGAAGTCCGCAAAATCAGAGCCGGTACCGTTGACCGGCACTCCATTGACGATCTCCTTCGTGGCCGCGCCGGTAAAACCAAGTCCCCCCTCCGGGTTCGCCTGCGACAGGATGTTGGTCTCCTGCCTGCGAAAGTCCCCGCCAAACTTGATGTCGTGCCGCTGGTGGTACCACTCCACGTTGTAACTCACCGAGTTTGTCTCCGGGCGGCTGGTGGAGAGCGTCGCATCGGACAGCCCCGCAATGCCGCTGGAAAAGCCCAGCCCAGGAGGCCCCCAGTTCGACGGTGTGATGTTCGCACCATTCGCAATCTGGGCATTGCCCTCCACATTCTCGCGGTTGGCAAAGAAGGGGATTGTCTGGCTCCGCGACCGGCTGAAATTGTAGGTCGCGGTCATCCACACCCGCTGCGTGAAGCGATGGTACCAAGTGGCATTCACGCCCAGGTTCAGCATCTCCGTCGAATCGTAAAAGCCGAACAGGTTTGTGCTGCCAGACCTGGAGCTTGTGAAATAGAACCCTCCATTCAGGTAGTTCTTGTTCCCTATCATTTTAAATAGGTTGGCCTGCACCGTATCCGCATGGCTGTCGCTCGTCAGTGGGACCTGGTAGTTGTACTGCGCATCTCCCGCCAGGCTGGGCGATGGCAATGGATACAAATTCAGCAGCGCCTGCGCCTGCGCGCTGATCGGCACATTGCCCGTGTATTGAGTTCCCGTGGCAGGATTGAAGATCGCCAACCCGGAAAAGTTCCCCGTCCGCTCGGCTGCGGTCGGCACCAGGGCCGGCTGCGTCGTAATAGTGCTGTTCTGCGTACGGCTGTACTGAATGTTGAAGTTGGGCCCGCGCGGCATCAGATGAGGGATATTCAGCGGCCCGCCAAAGGTCGCTCCCACTGTGATTTTATTGTTCGTAGGGACCGGCGTGTTCAGCCCGGTCAGCGAGTATGGCTTGGCATTCAGTGCCGAGTTGTTCAGCACCAAACTCAGTCCGCCGTTGTACAGCGACCTTCCGCCATTGCGGCTGTTGCCGAATGCCTGCGACATCGAGTACTGCGACGTGGCCGCGTTGTTCACGCTTCCATTGATCAGCAACCCATCGTTGGACTGCTGCGAAGTTGCATCCTGCTCGGGAGCCGCCATCGAGGGCGCCGGGGCCGCACCAGCCTCCTGCGTCGTTGCCGCCGCGCCCTTCTTCTTGGACGCCGCTGCCGCGCCCGCCGCAGCCGTGCCTGTGCCCGCGGGTGCCCCAGGTTTCGCTTCTGAGACCTGGGTTGACGGTGTTGCCACACTCGCAACCGCCGGCGCCACCTCTTCCTTCACCGGCTTGGCCGCTGCCCGCATCTGCTCCAGCGTCAGCAGCTTCATCTCGAACGCGCCGGCTGCCGCATTCGGCGCCACCGTCACCTCCTGCTTCACCGGTGCAAAGCCCGTCATCGCGATCGCGATCGTCCACTTCCCATCGGCAAGGTCGGGAAAGGAATAGAAGCCTTGCGAATCCGTGATCGCAACCGCAGTCTTGGTTCCCTGCGTGGCCGTCACCGTCACCGTCGAGCCCGGTAGCGGCAGCCCGCTAAACGTCACCTGTCCGTGGTACTCCGAAGCCATCGCCAGACCCAATCCACTCAACCACGCAATCGCGCAGATAAGCAGTAGTCTTCCACCGGTTCCAGGCCTGCGCGGTTTGCGCTCGGTCATTGCTCGCACCATTCCTTGTCTAGAGTTGCTCTATTGATTTGCTGTCTTGAGTTGTTGTATTGAGTTGTTGTATTGAGTTGTTGTATTGAGTTGTTGTATTGAGTTGTTGTATTGAGTTGTTGTATTGAGATCGCTCACTGCAAGTACGCACAGACAGCCCGAAAGGTTCCATGAAAGTTCGCTGTAAAAGAAAAATCGTATTGAAAGTAAGAATCCATTTATGAGACGTTTGCCAGTCCAGCTTCGTTCGCAATGATTCTGATTTATTATCCTTCGTCTTCGTTCTATTCGCCCTTCATCAAGCCATGTGTGTCATTCCCGGTTCTTATTTGTCATTCCGCTTTTTTGTCTGTCATTCCGCAGCATCCTTGTTTGTCATTCCGCTGCGCCCTTCTTTGTCATTCCGCAGCGCAGCGAAGGAATCCGCTTCTCCCTTTGCTCAGTTCGCCTCCGGCCGCTCAATGTGGTCCACTACAATCCCTGCGATCGGCCCTTTTGCCTGCACCAGTTGCAGCCCGAGTTGCTTCAACCCCTCAAACATCGTAGGCACGCCGGAATCTTCCGCGATCTGCCGAAACTGCTCCGGCAGCGGACGATACGGAATCGGCACCGTGAAGTCGTACGCGCCAGTCAAACCCGTCTTGTCGATCACCACTCGTCCCGCCCGGTCCGGTCCACTCATCGAATTCACCAGCTCCGCCATCGTGGTGTCCTGGCACACCAGGTTGAACGGATCGAACCATCGCAGCACCTTGCCCGACATCGCCTGGGCTCCGGAATACGAAGGCGTCACCGTATCGCCCGGCTCGTATTCCATCAACTTCGGCCCTCCCTTCGCCACCACCAGGTTGTACACCGGATGCTCTTCCGTGTCCTCATGCACCTTCAGCTTCAGTGCATCCTCCAGCGCCGCGCGCACCATGTAGCGCTTATCGGTCAACGTCATCGCCTTCCACTCAGCCACATCCTCCGGCGCTACCTTCGCCTCGAACTCGTAATAATCGTTCTTCACCCAGTCCGGCTCTCCGCTGATCAGAAAGAACCCTTTCTTGACTCCGCCGTAGGCGAACTGCAGAAGACTATCAATGGTCGAGCCGTGATACGCAATAAAATCGCCGTCCGCTGGAAACTCCCTCCCCGGGCCCGGACGCTCCGACTTGCGGAACGAGACCACGTCAAACGAAATCGGCTTCAGGTTCGGCGTCCGTGCCGGCCCGGTCCCTGCTGTGCCTCCAGCTATATTCTGTTGCGCCGCTGCCGCCGCCGGTGCTGCCGCCACCTTGCCTGCGTTCGCTCCAGCGCTCCATGTCTTGTAAAACGCCGTCACCTTCGCATGATCGGCATCGACAACCGTCCCATCCGCAAACGTCACCTCCTCCACAAACGCCAGCAAGCCCTTCGCATCCGCCCGCGGAGCCACACTCTGCGCAGGAACCTGAAACGATCCGCCTCCCCCCACTCCGCCGACCGGGCTATACACCTCGCCAGCGTGGAACTCCAACCCGCTGTCCAGCACGTACGCCCACCCCAGCTTCGCGCTCACAATCTCCGCCTGGGTCCGGCTCTTCACCTGCGTATCCTCCAGCCAGTCCTTGTCTCCGCGGTTCATGATGACTATCTCCGCGGGAAACTCCGGCTGACTTACATTGATCATTGCCGGCCCGCTGTGATTGGCGCGCACGCTGTGTGCCGGAGGAGGCAGTACAATCGTCGGCTGCGACGTCTCCTGCGCCGCGCCCGTCTGCAACATCCCATTCGGCACACACACCGTCATCCATGCCGCAATTAAAAAGATCGTCGGAGCCAGTCTCGCTGCGCGTTTCATCATCCCTGCCACCCTCCTTTCCATTCGATCCAGTCTAGCCTGCAACACCGAACTCCGTTCCCTTCGCCTGTCTCTCTCCGCCTGTCTTTGCTCAATTCTCCGAAGGTCGCTCGATATGGTCGATGAAGAGGTGACTCACTGGGCCTTTGCCGGATTCCAACTTCAGCCCAAGTTGCTCCTGCACTGCCGTAAAAATGGAGGGAGCTACGGGTTCGGAGGCATCGTTGTCGGGATTGCCAGGGCCAGCGTTGAGATATTCAGGCGCGAACTCCAGTGTGAAGTTGTAGGCGCCGGTGAGGCCGGTCTTGTCGATCACCGGACGGCCTCCAGAGTAGTTGGAGAGAAAGCCTTTGGCGAAGCTCGACATGTGTGCCTGCTGCATGGCGCAACGTGTGGGGCTAAGCCAATGGAAGCCGGTTCCCTTGTAGGGTAAGCCGTCAGGCCCATGAAAGTCGGCTGCATATGGACTGAGTTCGTCGGCCTTGGCTTCCTTGAACTTCGGCCCTCCTTTGGCGACAACAAGGAAATAGACGGGTTGCTCTACGTCGGCAAAGTGCCACGCAAACTTGAACCGATCGACCAGAACTTTGCGGAAGACCAGCCGCCGTGCTCCATCGCTGAGCTTCTGCCAGGCAGCCACGTCGGCGGCGGCCACTTTGGCACGTATCTCGTAGTTTTCGTCAACGCTGGTAAACCATTCAGGAGCGCCTTGAATCTGGTCTCCACGCAGCATGCTGACATTGAAGTTCCAGCGAATGATCTCGAACAGCGTGGAGTTTGTGATGGTGATGCCGTCTCCATCGCCTGGGTCCGTGACGCGGCTAATTCCTTGCTCTGTGTGCTTGATGGACACAACATCAAACGTAATGCCCAGGGTGGGGTCGGCGGCTGGAGTTGCTGCGGCCGACCCGGCTGCGGTTGCTGCCGGTGCAGCGGTTGCCGCGGGGGCTGCGGCGGCGGCAGCCGGAGTCGGAGGGGGCGGTGCGGCTTGGGCAAGTGCGGGAGATCTCGCTAGTGCCGTCCACACAACCGCGAGAAGCAGAAGTTCCCAATTGCGATTCTTTCCGTGCGCGGGATGCTCGATCGTCATTCGCATATCTTCTTTCTCGTTCGCATTCTTTCCTGCGGTTCGTCTTCCGAAGGCTTCTCGATGGTCTCGATTACTCGTCAGACGTTGAAGAATCGGAATGGATAGACTCCCAACGCATGTTTATTTCCTTCACCTGGCAACAACCACTTTAGTACGATAAAAGTCGTACGTCAATAATCCTTCCCCTGGTCTCCGATTCTCGCCCGCGCTCCGCATCGAGTCCTCGCATCCATCCCTCTAATTCTCTGAAGGCCGCTCCATGTGGTCGATCACTAGCGTCTCCACCTGTCCCTTCGCCGACTCCAGCCTCAGGCCAAGCTGCTCCTGCAACAAAGACGTAATCGAAGCTCCGGGATCGGACGCGGCAGTCGCGCTCTGCTGTTCGCCCTGCGAGGGTCCCATCATCATGTCCCCCAATTTAAGTGTGATGTCGTACTTCCCGGTCAGTCCCGTCTTGTCCTGGATCGGCCGCCCCCCATTCCCAAACGAGGACATCATCGACGCAAACGAAGCCATCGTGGCCCCGTAGAAACTCATCGCGCCATTGGAGAAAGCCATCACTCCGCCCCATGGCAGCTTCATTCCGTCCGGGTGCTCCACCGTCGGATCGGTCTCCTTGAACTTCGGCCCGCCCTTCGCCACCACCAGCGAACTCACCCCAACCTCCTTCACCTCGCGATGCACCGTCAGCTTGCACCGCTCAGCAAACATCGCCTGTAGCATCGCCTGTAGCATCACCTTCTGCGACTCCGGCTTCTGCCACTCCGCCTGGTCTGCGTCGGCAATCCGCGCGTCGATGTCATAGCGCTCCGTCATCATCCAGGCCGGATAGCCTTTAACCTGGTCTTGCGCGTAGAACGCCGCACCGCCCACCTGCGGAACGTAAGCCGTCATCATCGGCAGCAACAGTGACATATTCGACATGCGATAGCCGTCCCCAGTCGGCCCAAACTGAGGAGGTCCCGACTGTGGCCCCATCATCATCTGCATCGGCGATATATTCTGCCGGATCGAAACCACATCGAACGCATAAGCCTTCGCAGGTGCCACGGTTGCCGCCATATTTGCCGTCGCCGCCGCCGGCGCGTTTGCAACCGGCGCACTCGTCTGAGCAACACTCATCGGCGCGGCCACCGCCAACCACATCGCCGCACTCACCACAACCATTCCACGTATCCGCATCCTGCCCCTCACACCTCAGACCTTGAACCTAAACCCTCTTCCTAGTTCTCCGTCGGCCTCTCGATGTGGTCCACCACCAGGTATTCGACCGGGACCTTGACCCCCGATTCCAGCTTCAGTCCAAGTTGTTCCAGAATCGTGGTGACAATGGATGGCCAGTCGGGCATAGCAGTATCCGCTGTTGTCGATGGATCGGGGGTCTCGATCGTGAACTTGAAGTCGTAAAAGCCTTTGAGCCCGGTCTGGTCCGTAACCGGCCGCCCCGCCGGGCCCGACAATAAATCTGCCACCTCCTCCATGGAGACGTGCTGGCCGGTCTCCACGCCGGGCGCGGTCTCCACGATTCCCAACCACGGTCCGCCGTTGACGCCCTTAAGACCGCCAGGATAAAGGTCGCCGGGAATCGACTCCTTGAACTTGGGGCCGTTCTTCGCAACCACCAGAGCAAACCCGGGCATCACCCTTGTCTCGTGATGGGACTTCATCTTGAAACGGTCTTCCAACATGGCTTGCATGGCGAGCTCTCGCTGCTTCACGCTCAGCGTCTTCCATCGCGCCACATCTGTATCGGCAACCCTCGCCTCAATGGTGTATGCCTCGTTCATGGCCCAGTCTGGCAGTCCCTCTATATGCTGCTTGCAAGTCGCGCAAATCCCCATGATGAGCACGAGTGGTCTTTGTCCCTCATCTGAAAACCCGTCATCGGTGAAGCCTCTTGGACGCGTGACACCGCCCTTGAAGGGCCGGATCGACACCACCTCAAACAGGATCGGCTTCTCCACCGCCGTCGCCACTTGCGGTGTGGGTGCAACCGCCGGTGCACTCGTCTGCGCAATCGCTCCCCCAGCCAGCAACACACACACCATGCTTACACCCACCACAAATCCAACCGCCGATCGCTCAACCCTCATAGCTCACCCCTCATACCTCGTACCTTGAACCTTGTACCTTGTACCTTGCGCCTAACTCGTCGGAACCACATTCGCCGGAAGTACGATGTTCGTCAGCGTCATGCTTGCCTGCGTGCGATTCACCAAGTGATACTGCGTGGCCCTGAATGGCACACCCGGACAGAAACGCCAACGTGTCGAGCTAAGATCGGCCATGCCGTTATGCACTCGACGGTTACTGAAGGTCACATTGGGAGTCCAGACCGACGAGATGCCGAACTCAGCCGGATCCGGATCGAGGTTCCCCGTCCATCCGTAGGCCACGGCGGTATGCTCTGGCGTTGGCTGGATCGTGGTGCAAGGCCCGTCCTGCCAGACCGTGACAAGGTACGTCAGTTGCGGCAGGTGCAGCGCTGACCTACAGTCCATGTTCTCGTCCGTTGTGCCCCAAAACGCGAAGTTCGGGCGAGTCGCGCAGATGCCAAAGCCTGGAAGCTCAACATTGCCCCTTGGAAACACCACGCTCGTCGTCACGCCCGCCTTGATTCGTGTAAGCGCAAGGCGAAGATGCAAGCTTACCGGAGTCGTCTTCAGCAGCCGTTCGTAGGCCGCGGGATCGATCCTGATCTGCAACTCCGTCTGCTCCGTGTCGGGGAGAAATCGCTGGCCGTAAGAGCTCTGCCATGGAGAGGTCCATGAAAACCCGTCCTGCCCGGTGAACGTAGCCCTCAGATTGTCAATCTGGATCGCATAGCCATCGGGCACTCCGGCAACGAGGAGCGGAACATTGATGAACTTGACGTTGTCGCTGATCCGAATATCCGTGACCTGGCGTCTGGAATCCGGCGCAAGCTGCAACTGGAACGGTGCGGCCGAGGCAGAGGCCGGCAGCGGATAGTACCGGTTGACCAGGGAATCCTGCGACCGGGACGCCGCAAAAAGTACCGCTGCAATCAAAACCGGCCCCGCAATCAACAACACCCGTGCTTGCCACACTCTGCGCGATGCATACTGAATCAACACTACAGCACCGAAGAGACACAGCATAACCGGAAGCGAGATTCGATCGGATGAGGGGATGAATGCGGTGTACCGATTCACCATGTTGGCCGCGAACGCAGCGCCCAGAAGAGCAATCAGCACGCCCAGAAGCGTAAGCGTCATCCGCGCAAAGTTCGCTGTAACCGCGGCGATGGCGAACAGCGGCAACACCAGAATTCCCGTGGCCAGCAGAAGACCGAAGAGCAGGCCCGGGACATACGACAGCGGATGGAAGCCCGCTTCCGCCAGCAACACCGACTGCGCCGCGATAAATGGAAGGTAAAGCCACACCAGCAGGAACAAAACCTTGGCGCCAAGCAGCTTCTTCCACTCATACGGCCGCGTGATCCAGAACTGGCGATCGCCCACCAGCGTCTCGGCGTGTACGACGCGTCCGATCAGCAACCACCAGCTCACGGGCACCAGACCGGTAAAGACGCTGGCGAGATACTGCAGTTCACGGACCCGTTCACCGGTGCCAGGGAGCCATTGGACCGGGTAGATCAGCGCGAAAGCAGCGGTAATGACTAGCGACAGCACGATCTCCGGCCAGAACCGCCGTGTGTCCTTGCGGAAGATATTCAGTATCTGATTCATGCCTCCGGCCTCCCATCGCATGCCGTCGTCTGCGCCGCGTGGTTCTGTGTTCGTCCCGTCTTCGCCATCGCCAGAAAGATCGACCTCAGCGGCATCGACTCCAACTCCACATCGCGCGCCCCAGGGAACAAGTCCGCCACCTCGTGTTCGCTCGCCTCGCCCCGGTATTCGCTGTGTACAAACCTCACCACGCAATCCACCGTCTCCGGCACCAGCCACGCGCTCGGCAGATCACGCGGCAGCTTCACCGGTGCAGCCAGTGTCACCGTCACCTCGCGAAACCGCTCGCTCAGCACCGTCATCTCCTCCGAAAACAGCATCCGTCCCTCTTCCAGGTAGCCAACGTGGCTGGCAAAGCTCTCGATCTCCGCCAGGTCGTGCGACGAAAGAAAGATGGTCGTCTCCGGCGCGCGCTCCAGCAGGCTCTCGATCAGCTCGTCGCGCACCAGCGGATCAAGCCCCGTGAACGGCTCATCCAGTACGATCAGCGAGGGCCGGTAGGCCAGCGAGCTTGCGAACGCCGCCTTCATCCGCATCCCGCGCGACAGATGCTTGAGCTTGCGCTTCAGCGGCAGATCGAACTGCCGCACCAGTTGCCGCTCCAGCTCGCGGTCCCACCGCGGATAGAACGGCCGCATGAAATCCAGCAGCGCCTCGACCGTCATCGCATCGGGCATCTCTTGGTTCTCGGAGACGTATCCGATGCGATTGAAGACCTCGCCCGCCAGCCGCTGCGTGTCGACGCCCAGCACCTCTGCGCCTCCCGCCGTCGGCCGCAGTATGTTCATCAGCAGCTTGATCATCGTGGTCTTGCCCGCGCCGTTGGGCCCGACCAGCGCGTAGATCGCTCCCTCCGGCACCGCGAGTCCAATCTCGTGCAGCACCTCTGTCTGGCCAAATCTCATCGTGAGATCGTGCGTCTGGATCGTGGGGTTCATCGCTCTCTGCGTCCTCCGTCAGTGGGCCTGCCTGCTGCTTCCGTGTCCTTGCCGCTCAACCGCTGCCAATGCGCCGCGATGGAAGCCAGCATCTCTTCGCGCCCGATCCCCAGCCGCTTGGCCTCCACCACCAGTTCCTCGATCTCCTGCCCCAGCAGCTCCGCGCGCTCCTTCCGGGTCGAATCGGGAAGCTCAGAGACCACCGTCCCGATCCCCGGCCGCGTCTCCAGCAGCCCCTCGCTCACCAGGTGAGCCACAATCTTGTGCGCTGTGTTGGGATTGATCTTCAGCTCCTTGCTCAACGAGCGCACCGACGGAAACGCATCGCCCGGACGCATCTGTCCAGAGACCATCGCCTTCTTCGAGGCGTAGACGATCTGCTCGAAAAGCGAAATGCCACCGCGAAACTGCACTCGGAACGGAATCACACCTGTACTATAACAGCTAGTACACTCGACGTGTCAACCTTTTTTTTGCGAAGCAACGCAGTTCTTCCAGGATGTACTGCGCAACGCGCCAGACAGTCTCCCGTCAACCGTGGACTCCCTGCCAGAGTCCCCTTCCCCACACGCACACGTCCCTCAACCCAGTCGATCCAGCCATCGGTTTGAATTGGTTGCCCCCCAGGGATTCGAACCCCGATTGATCGGTTCAGAGCCGACTGTCCTACCATTGAACGAGGGGGCAGCGGCGATGCACGCTCACCCGGTACGAGCCGGCGGAGTGCTCCGCTGACTGCCTTTTAGAGTGTACTGGGTGGGCTCCGCGGGGTCAACGCCGCAGCGGCCGTGAAGTTGAGTCAGTTGCCCGCTGCTGTTGTCCCCGCCAGTTCAGCAACCGCTTCGCTGTGCGCATCCGTATCCTCTTCCAGAACTGCGCGTATCTGTTCCAGTCCCCAATCCAGGTCGGCCTTCGAGATGATCAGCGGCGGTGCCAGGCGGATGACGTATTCGTGCGTCTCCTTGCACAGCACGCCGCGCTGCTTCAACGCCTCGCAGATTGGCCGCGCCGCGCGGTTCAGTTCCATGCCGATCCAAAGTCCCTTGCCGCGCACCTCGACAACGTACGGACTGCGGATGTTCTTCAGGTAGTTCAGCGCATAAGCGCCCAACTCCGCCGAGCGCGCCGGCAGTTTCTCGTCCACAATCACGCGCAGCGCGGCCCGCGCAATGGCGCAGGCCAGCGGACTGCCGCCAAAGGTGCTGCCATGGTCGCCTGGCCTGAAGACGCCCAGCACCTCGCGCGAACTGAGCACCGCGGAGACCGGGTAGAAGCCGCCCGAGAGAGCCTTGCCGATGATCATAACGTCCGGCGTAACTCCCTCGTGCATCGAGGCGAACAGCTTCCCCGTGCGCCCCAGGCCGGACTGGATCTCGTCGGCTATCAGCAGCACATTGTTCTCGCGGCAGATCGCCGCAGCCTCCCTCAGGTAGCCCTCCGGAGGCACGATGATCCCCGCCTCGCCCTGGATCGGCTCCACTAGAAATGCGCAGGTATTCACCGTAATCGCGCCCCGGAGTGCCTCAATGTCACCGAAGGGCACCTCGCGGAATCCAGCCGGAAACGGCCCAAAACCGAAGCGATACTGATCGTCGGTCGAAAATCCGACGATGGCGATCGTGCGCCCATGAAAATTGTTGGCTGCAACCACTATCTCAGCCTTGCCGGCGGCGATTCCCTTCACCGTCTCGCCCCACTTGCGCGCGGCCTTCAGCCCGGTCTCCACCGCCTCCGCGCCAGAGTTCATCGGCAGTGCCATCTCATAGCCGGTCAGCTCGTGCAGGTCGCGGTAGAGCAGCGGTAGCTGGTCGTTGCGAAACGCGCGCGAGGTCAGCGTCACCTTCTTCGCCTGCGCAACCATCGCCTCTAGAATCGCGGGATGGCAGTGCCCCTGGTTCACCGCGGAGTAGGCCGCCAGAAAATCCAGATAGCGGCGGCCTTCTGTGTCGTAAACCCAGGCACCCGACGCGCGCTCAATCACCACGTCCAGCGGAGCATAGTTGTGGGCGCCATAACGGTCTTCAAGAGCAATCAGTTCAGCGGGTAGCATCGCTAACACCTTCATACGCAGGTTATTGGCCAAGCCGCGTTTGATACGCAGCTACAGGAAAAGCCAACTCACCTGACAATGCTACTAGGTTGCATATTCATACAGCTCCGCGCTGCATCTATATGCAGATGAAAGCTGCGAAACAACAAACAACATTGAAGGGGAGCGGCTTGAGTCGCGCCATGAATGGCCCTGATAAATGCGGTCTACCCCATGAGAAAATCTTGAGTCCCTCGAATGTTCTTGTTCAGGCTTTCTTTAGCTGATCTCGTTGGACGCTGTAGAACTGGACTCGCAGAAGGCAGTAATATCCAACTGATCGCCCAGTTGCATCTGCAACCGCGAGATCACTCCGCACGGCAACTCCACGACGCTCCTCATCTTGAGGCTCACCGAAGTCACCCGCCACGGCGCCAGGCAGCGCCACAGCTTGATCACCCTGAGATCGTCATCCAATCCCACCACATCGATTTTGAACGCCATGAAAAATGTATGAACACCGGAAGAGGGTCGAATCCACAACCCTCCCCCAGCGTCCAAACCGCTTCTCCCGAGGAGACCAAACAGCCGCTTCAGGGATGTGTCGGCCAGTTCAACCCTATCACCCACAATGCAGCCCCGAGTTGTATCGATCACTCTGAGCATTGAAATCGAACAGCCCCGCCGTTTCTATTTTACTTATTACTTGGCCTTCTGCTTCCTGCGGTAGATAATGATTCCCAATACGACGAGTGCCAGCACTCCAGCCACAACTCGAACGATAATCGATGATGTATCCGGCATATATCCTCCTTTCCGTAAAACTTCGCATCCCAGGCGCACCGCAATGTCTCGGTCCGAGCACGCTGTATCCCGACAGAATAATCCCGCCGTTCCTAGAAAACTTTACGACTTACCATGCTTTCAATCAACCACAATCGTGTTTACTACTCTGGCTACGCAGGAGAGTCATCGTTTTGCACGCTCCCAATACACCTTCGCCATATGTGGATCGCCCGGCCAACGACTGTTTTCGATTCCAGAAATATTTGTTTCCGCTGAATTCATGCGCCCTTCGTTGTGGGAATTCATGCCGTGTTATTGACCAATACCAATACCGCCTCCACCCCCCAGTCCGCCCACAATACTCAACAGCGCTGGAGCCAGCAGCACGATAAAGATGCAAGGGAAGATACACAACACCAGCGGAAATATGATCTTGATCTTGGTCTTTGCCGCGGCCTCTTCCGCCCGCTGCCTCCGCTTCATTCGAATGTCTTCGGAAAAGCGGCTCAACGCTCGGATGATTGGCGTGCCGAACCGGTCAGTCTGCGTAAGCATGCTCACAAAGGAAGTAAACTCCTCGATCTCCGAGCGATCGGCCAGGTTCTTCCAGGCTTCCAGCCTCGGTCTTCCGGCGCGCTGCTCCAGATTGACCTGGGTAAACTCCTCGGCAATGTCCGGATGGCTTGTGCCAAGTTCCTGTCCGATGCGAATCAGTGCCTGGTCCAGCCCAAGGCCCGCATCGACACAGATCACCATAAGATCCAGAGCGTCTGGCAGGCTCTTGCGGATGCGGTTTCTCCTGCTGCTCGTCTTCCGCTTTAGCCACAAGTCCGGGGTCAGATAGCCGACGCCTCCCAGCGCCACAACCCAAAAGAGCGAGGCAGAGTGCAGAAGACTGCCCACTACCGCTCCCCCCAGCGGCGCTAGAAACTGGGCCGCAAAATAGATGTCAACACTGTTGCTGGAGTGGATGCCGGCCGCAACCAGTTTTGCCTTCAGATTTGGGTCTTCGGCCAGCCCCACGCGTACACGCAGTTTTGTCGCTATGCCCACCAGTTTGTCCTGCACCCGTTCTTTGTCGCCGATCGTGCGCCGGTCCACCCGCGTGCTCGTCACTACGTCCAGGATGCGCTGAGCCTCGGGAGACGGACGAAAAAGATCGGGCGTAAGTAGAAGCGCAACCACGCAAAACGTGATCAGCCCCAGCAGAACATAGAGGACGACATTCATTGTCCCTATACCTCAATCCCGTTGATGATCTGCCGAATAGCCATGGCCCCGATGCCGAGCAGGCCTATCCCCAGATAAATCAGCTTATGACCGATGGGCGTGTTGATCAGAATGTTCGTGTAGCCAGGATTGATGAAATTGATCATGAACAGCATCACAATCGGAAGCGAGCACAGAATCCATCCCGTCAGCCGGCCCTGAGCGGTATGCGTTCGAATCTCGCCCTGGATGCGCAGCCGCTCGCGGATCACCGATGCCGTGCGGTCCAGAATTTCGGCCAGATTTCCACCCGTTTCCTTCTGCACCAGCATGCCCGTGACCAGAACCTTGAGGTCTTGCGAGGGCACGTGGTCCAGCATCTGGTTCAATGCATCTCGTAATGGCATTCCATAGTTCTGCTGCCTGAATACCTCGCCGAACTCCGTTTTTACTGGTTCCGCGCTTTGCTCGGCAACCGTGTTGATCGATGCCACCATCGAATGTCCCGCGCGCAGGGCGCGGCCCATCATGTCGATCGCTTCCGGAAGCCCCGCATTGAATGCAGAAATCCTGCGCGAGCGCTTGATCGAAATAACCACAAACGGTATATAGCCAACCACACATGCCGCCAGCGCCTGCACGGCAAACATGGAAAAACACAGGTAGAAGATAATAAATCCCACAATGGCCATGCCAACGCTGGTCACCAGAAGAGTGGCCACGGACATTGTGCTGTTCGACTGTACTATCCTGGCTTCCAGCTTGTGCATAATCGGATATTTTTGCAGAACATTATCCAGCCAGCCGAACTTGTTATCCGGATTCACCTTGAGAATCTGTTCTATTAGTATCTGGCTTGTACTTGTTCCAGTTTTCGGCGCAGTTATGCTTGCAAGCCGCCGGTCCGCCATTTTTTCGCTCGACGATGAGCCCGAAAGAAAGGCCATGACTCCAAAACTGATCGTCAATATTACTGCAAAAGCAATAAATAAAAACATTGGCCTCCTTCCACGCTAGATTTCAACTAAATGATCGCTCATGCCTGCGGGAACCGGGATTCCAGCGGCAGTCATCTTCTCAACACACTTGGGAACAATCCCTGTCGATATAAAACGTCCCTTGACTTTGCCGTTCGGACCAATCCCATTTTTCTCGAATAGAAAAATGTCCTGCATGCTGATGACATCGGAAAACGATCCGGTCAGTTCCGTGATATGCGTGATGCGGCGAGTGCCATCGCTCATGCGGACGACCTGCACGATCATGTGGACAGCCGAGGCGATCTGCGACCGCACCGCCTTCTCCGCAATTCGTACTTCGCTCATCATGGCCATGGTCTCGAGCCGGGCCAGCGCGTCGCGCGGGGTGTTTGCGTGGATGGTTGTGATCGACCCGTCGTGGCCGGTATTCATGGCCTGTAGCATGTCCAGAGCCTCCGCTCCGCGGACCTCTCCAATCACCACACGGTCGGGGCGCATACGCAAGGCGTTGATCACCAGCTCTCTCTGCTTCACGCCACCTTTCCCCTCGACATTGGGAGGCTTGGTCTCCAGCCGGACCACATGATCCTGCTTCATCTGCAATTCAGCCGAGTCTTCGATGGTAACGATCCGTTCCCGCTCGGAGATGAAGCCGGAGAGAACATTCAGCAAGGTCGTCTTGCCAGCACCGGTTCCGCCAGACACTACAATATTCATTCTGGCTTTCACCGCCCCGCGGAGAAGTCCCAACATCGGCGGCGTCAGCATCTGGTTGCGCAGCAGATCCTCAGCTTCCAGCGGGTGCCTTCCAAATCGCCGAATCGAAAGGATAGGCCCATCCACTGCCAGAGGCGGAATGATTGCATTCACGCGAGACCCGTCGGGAAGCCGCGCATCCACCATGGGCGACGATTCGTCTACCCGCCGCCCTACCGCGGAAACGATCTTGTCGATGATGTGCAACAGGTGCCGGTTGTCCTGGAACGTCAGGGTCGTCTTCTCCAGCACACCGCGCCGCTCCACATAGATCGAGTTATAGGTGTTCACCAGAATATCGCTAATGCTGTCGTCCTTCAGAAGTGGTTCCAGTGGCCCCAGGCCGAATACTTCGTCCACCACCTCTTGCGCAAGATGGTCCCGCTCGGTAGCGCTTAACGGAACGCCCTGCTCGCCGATGATCTGCTGAATCACAAAAAATAGCTGCTGCTGCGCGGCCAGCGTCTCCTGCATCCCGGCCAGCTTGTCGAGATCGACTCGCTTGATTAGTTCTTTATGGACTGCAGTCTTGATCTGTTGCTGTACACTGTCGCCAACCGTTCGCATCATGCGCCCTGTGCGCTCGCCGGATTGGCTCGAACTTGACGAAATTGTATTGATATCGGACATATCGGCTACACCCTGGTTCTACGAGGAATGCTCGTTGACAATCACTTCCAAAGAGAAAATAACGACTTCTTGGGCGCGGCTTCTTCCGTTGGCATGACGCTGCCCACTAGTGTATTGGCCCACTTGACAATCGGCACCGAAAAGTCTGTCTTCTGCTTCGGGTTGATCGGCTCGCCCAGAATCGCCGAGCGCGTCACCTCCGCGTAACCGTTGGGCAGCTTGATGGCAATCGGCAGTCGTATCGCTTTTTCAATCTGCTCAACCGTGAGCGCGTGTTGTGAGGAAAAACGGTTGATCACCACCTTCACTTTTTCAATGTCATGATCGCCCTGCGACAGGCTGTCCACGTATCGCGACAGGTCGCGGATCGCTGCGATTTCTGGCGTGGCCACAAGATAGAGCAGATTAGAGGCGTCGATGACCGCGAGATTTGTATCGTCCAGGGAAGACGGCCCGTCGACTATGACGTAGTCGTATTCGCCGCGCAGAAAGTCGAGCGTTTGTGCAATCGAGTTGGAATCCAGTGTCTTCTGGCCGCCGCATACGTCAGGCGATGCCAGCACCTCAAGACCGCTGGAATGGGTCGCTATGTAGCCCCGCAGCAGATCGCTGTCCAGCCGGCTCAGGTTCCGAACCAGCTCATTAAAGTGGTAGCGGCTGCCATCGATGCCAAGATAGATGCACGCATGGCCCAACTGAGGATGGTTGTCGATCAACAAGGTCTTCTTCTGATGGCATAGCACCAGATACATGGCCAGATGCACAGCGAGCGTAGTGGTCCCTACCCCCCCCTTGGCCCCGAAGAATGTTACAACTTCCCCAAGTGCGTTGTTTCGCGCGGACTTCGCAGACCACTGCTGATACAGTCGAACCAGCATCTCGGAAAAATCAGCTTCGTCGAATCCCCCGCCGATGAATTCGTTGCAGCCGGCACGCATCGCTCGCAACATGAGATCGGGGTCACGGCTTGCCGACAGGGCGACCATCGCCGCATTCCCTGAGAATAATTCCTGTATATAGGCGGCCGAGGCAACCGCCTGTTCGACGTCCTCGTCGAAATTAATCACGGCGATGCAGGCCGGAGCGGATTTTACCGGCTGTGAAAACGGAGGCCGCTTAACCGCGGATATGTAGCCCTCGCAATCGGCGCGATGGACCGCCCACGACATCTTCAAAACGGAGTCGGCAATCTCATCGGCCAGTCTTGCGTCGAGGCTCACGGTAATCAACGCAACACTTATTAGCCCGGAATTATATTGAATTGGTATCACTGCCTATTTCCTCATTGCCCTTGGTAACTTCGGTTTGTACGCCGGAGTGTTGATAATAACTGCCGTCGCAATTTATCTGACGCTCGCATTGTAGCCATCGCTAAGTAGCCGTTGACGCATCGCTTCCGCATCGGTCTTGCTTGCGAACGGCCCCACTTCCAGATGTAAGAGTGAGTCCTGGGGATCGTGATTGACTGCGACGTTATATCCGTGGCGCTTGAGTGCGGCAGCCATGGATTCAGCATCATCCTTGTTCGCAAGCGTCATGATCTGGACCATCGATCGCGACGCAGTATCCGGCTCCACAGCCGGTTTCCCACCTGTTGACGGTGTTGCAGTGGGGTTGTCGAAAACATATCTTCGAGGGCTCTCGGGCGAGGCGACAACCGGCGGAGCGGCAATGCCGGAGGCTGGCGCGCCTGCAACGCTGATGCCACTCTCATGCGTAGCTGGCTGACCCAATGCAGCCTTCGATGCCGCATTCCCTGCACTGCCTTTCTCCGGGTTGGAAGCCGAGGGCGCTGCTGTTCCGTGGTGGGCCTGCGCTGGCGTGGCATTCTGGGCCGTATCGGCCACGGGCACCGCCACCGGAGCAGGCGACGGAGTCGCTGCAGGAGCCGGGGATGAAGTAGCGGCCGGAGCAGGATTGCTCACAGGCGACTGCTCTGGATTGATCGGCGGGGCCAATGGATGAGGATTCAGGTCCTTCCCCAGCGACTTGTCGAACTTGCCCGGATTCAGGGTCGGTATCGGAAGATCAGGCTGGGCCGGTTCGCCCGTTTCAGTCAGCGGATCAACCAGAGTGGGAGTGACGATGACCACCAACTCAGTGGTTGAGTGGTTGACATTCTTCGATTTGAAGAGCGCTCCCAGAATCGGAATATTAGCAGCGCCCGGAGTCTTGCTCATGATGTCCGTGGTCTGCTGATCCAGCAGCCCGGAGATCGCAAAGCTCTGATCGCTGCGCAACTCGACCTCGGTCTCCGCCTTGCGCGTGGACAGTGCTGGAACAGTAAATCCGCCGATCGTAGCTGCGTTGGTATAGTCCAGTGAACTGACTTCCGGGGCCACTTTCAGACGAATGGTTCCGTCGCTGTTCACAGTGGGCGTGAATTCCAGCTTGACGCCATACTCGCGAAACTGGATCGTGACCACGGAGGCGCTGCCAGTTCCGCCAGGCTGAACCATCGGGAAGGGAAACTCGCCACCGGAGAGAAAATCGGCCTTCACGCCGCTGATCGTCGTGATTGTCGGCTCCGCCAGGATCTGTAGCACCTGTTTGCTTTCCAGGTCCTTCACCGTCGCGCCCAGATTCAGTTTTGAGCTGTACAACAGGAAGTTCAGCGGGTCGGTGGTCGTCAGCGTGCCGCTGCCGGTGCCATTTGGGCTGTACGTTGCGGTCGAGGCGTACTGCGCTGTCGTTGTCGATGCCAGGAAGCCGGTGTTTCCGCCAGGATTGAATAGATTGATGCCGAACTGATCGGCTTTGCTGCGATCCACTTCCAGTATTCGCACCTTCAGCCGGACCTGTTTCGGATGGTCGGGCCTTACCGTCAGCGCATTCGCCACTTCTTTTGAATACAGCCCGGCCAGCTTGTACGCGGCATCGGCTTGCGCGTCGCTGTCCACCTTGCCGCTCAGCGTTACGCGGTCTCCACTTCCCTCAATATTGACCGTGTCCCCGTGCATCGCCTGCGACATGGCTGTGCGAAGCCCCGCAATATCCAGGTCGGAGGAGACAACATAGGACTGCGCCTGCCCAGCCTCGTCGAGAATCACCAGCGAGCTGGTCCCCGAGCCCATCGCCGTCACCACAATCTCGTTCGGACTCAGCGTCACGCTGTTGAGCATGTTGGGATCAGACAGATACACGCGATGCAGGCGGCTCTTGGTATTTAGAAACAGGGAGTGTCCTACCGTCACATGAAGGATCTCGGCCCCGGATGTCACACGGCTGATGCTGGCCGAAGCACCCGGTATGGGTGCCGCAGCCATGTTGGATACTGCCGCCATCTCGGAACCCGTCGCGACTTGCGCAGCGCAAGCCAGAGTCATCGCTACCGTAGACAGTGCGACCGCAGCAGCAGCAACTCCTGCTCGCGCAATCAAGAATGCCGGTTTTTTTTGCTCCTTGTACATTGGGTGTCTCACTGGAATTCGTCCATCCTCTGTGTTTTGCCCTGGATGGTTTCAACCGAATATGTCTTGACTACAAGCAGTTCCGGAGGCTTAGGTGCCACCTTCACCGGTGCTGGTGGTGCGATTCCAGACAGTTGCGCCAGTAGCGCGGGTGGCCCCTTGTACTCCTCTCGGTCAGCCCCGTTTCTCAGTACAAAATGTACCGTGCCCTGGTTGCTTGCCAGAACGACGCGTTCCGCATCTTCCGGCTTTACCAGCAGGGTCACCACCGATGTAATGGTAGCCTTGCCTTCGGGATCGGGATCGGTCTTCTGCCCAGCCGACAATACCTCCGCGTCCTGAAGCACCGTGAACGTCAATGGGTCCGGCGAGCTGCTCGTGTGCATCGTCACCAGAACGTCGACATGCGTTCCGGGAAGCAGAAAGCCGGCGACCCCGATCACCTCGTTGGTGCTCAGCGCGATCAGCCGCATGCCATTCGGTATCTTCGCCGTTATGCCAATCCCGGACCCCGGACTGGACAACTGACGCTCCAGTATCGGTTCCCCTTCAGAAAGCGGATAGAGTACGATTCGCCCAATCAGAGAGCCGGGGTTGTTGAATGTCCCGTTCAGAGGCACGGATGCCGGCCAATCGATCATACGAAGGTTCTCCGCACGAATCACCTGATTGGCCTGAAGGTTCGCCGCAGCAGCCACATACTGGCTCTTCGCCGGCGGTGGCGCAGGTGCCCCGCCTTTCTTCGAGACCTTCGTGCTGAGCCACAGCGTAAATACGCCAGAGACCAGCAGCGCGATGATGAAAGCGGAGGTGAGTCGACGATTCATTTCACTGCGCCTCTGTTATCCAACATGAAAGTAGAGCGTTAAAATGCACCCGCCGGCGATCGCCAACGCATAGGGCAGCCGCAGCGTTTGAGCATTCGAGATGTTCAGGTCCGGATGCGGTTGCAGGCCCTTGCTCCGGTGGTGCGTAAACAGTTCGCCAACATTCAATAGAGTCTCTTGTAGCTTTCCGCGGGCCAGCGCCAGGCCAACCGCCATCACTCCCCCGGAAATCGCCGTCAGCGCAAGGATGTACGCAATGTGCGTCATGCCGGCGATGCATCCCACCGCCATGATCAGCTTCACGTCCCCGGCGCCCATGCCGCCCGCCAGATAGAACACCAGAAATACCAGTCCGCATATCACTCCCGCAGCCAGAGAACTGAGCATCTGCCGCCATCCGCCAAATCCGAGATGCAGCATTAGTCCAATCAGGAATGCCGGAAACGTGACAAAATTCGGCACGCGCCTGCTCTTCACATCGAAGACAGAGCCCACGATGGCGCACGAGGTGGCGATTGCCGGATATGTCAGTTCCGATTGAAAGAGTGTCATCGTGCGTTCCTGATGCAGACCTGAAATTGTCGGGGCTGCATCGAAAAGAAGGTTATGGTGATACGCCGAGGAACGTGACAATGCTTGCAGTCCCGTGATGGTCTACTTCCCCGGCGCATTCCCTGTTGGCCCGCTTGCCTGCAACTGTGCTTTGGTTGTAAGGCCTGTGTGTGCAAGCCTTGTCATGGTTAGACGGCGTTGGTGAGCCCGTTGCCCACGCTGTTGAAGGATTTCCCAATGGCATTCGTGAGGCCGCTGAGCGCAGCAATCGAGCCAAGTGAGACCAGGGCCGCAACCAGCGCGTACTCGATCAAATCCTGTCCCGAATCCTCTGCGATCAGCTTCTCGAAAAGCAGCTTTACGTTTTTCATTTACCTTTACCCTCTCTGTTTGTATTTTTCTCGAAACATACGGCCTGTGAGTGCGACGACATTCGCAGGGCTATGGAAGTGAGCCAATCCGACGTCAGACCCAATCTGCCAGAAAGCTGCTTATGTGAGCGTTGACGTCGGACGCTCACATAAGCTTTGTCCGAGCTAGACAGCGTTGGTGAGCGCGTTCCCGATGCTGTTGAAGCTGGTTGCAATCGAGTTCTTCAGAGCAGTGATGGAGGCGATTGCGCCCAGACCTACCAGGGCCGCAACCAATGCATACTCGATCAGGTCCTGACCAGAATCTTCCGTCATCAGGTTCTTCAGAAGCTGTTTCATGTCTATTTCTCCTCATTCGGTTTTCCTGGCACTCAACCTTGCAAGCACCTTGGATAAGCCGAGACTAGGGCCGTTGCGTAAGATTAGAAATCCCCAGGAAGTGTCATTCAGTAACACTTAAGTTCGCCAAGCGTCTTCGTATCTTTTTGTATCTAAATGTATTTATCTAAATCTTCGAGAACGAAAATGATCCACCCGTCCGGAGATATTGCATCCCCGTTCACCGGGCGTAACGCGGCTGCTTCCCTACCTGCACTGAAAGGAAGGCAGCAGTCACTGCACTGGATAATTTTGTCTGGTTGGTCCTGGAGCCGCTCTAGACCGCACGGTCTTGTCGCGCCTATTGGATGATTGGCATCTGAGACGTGCTCTTCAGAGTGATGGAGTTCTTCGGCACAAACGGCATCGTAATCGGAAATACATACGTAATCTGCACCACCACAAAGTCGCTCACAATGTTTGTGCCCACCCCGCCTGCGGGTGTCTTATACGTTGTACTCACGGTCATCGTGCCGCCTGCCAGATTCGGCCAGCCAAGCCCAGACACATAACTGTTCACCTGTGCTGCCGTGGCCGTGCACGTGGCCCCGCTGGAGTTTGTGCAGGTCGAACTCAGCAGCATCGCATGGCGGGTCCCTTCCCGCGCCGATTCGCTGATCGTGTCATAGCTGTAAAACGCCAGGCAAAGTTCCATGAAGCAGAAGAGCAGCGTGAACAGAACTGGCAGGCTCACTGCCGTCTCAATTAACGCCGACCCCTCCTCGTCTCCCGTCGCGTCTCTGCTTCGGCCCTCCGCCACTGCGCGATGACAGTCGCGCCGCAATAAAGCTCGCAGCAGCCCGGCGCAGCGTCTCCCTGTCCCATTCGCCTGCCGCCGAATTGCATTCATCAAGACCATGGCTACTGCTCCACTTCCATCACAGACGTCCCCCCCAGCGTGAATGTCTTGGGCAGTCCGGGACAATGCACCGGTGGAGTCGCCGTGGCGCTGCTCAGCACCTGGATGAACTCCAGAGCGTGGTTGCCCGTCCCGGTGCACTTCGCCGTAGCCTGCGCCTGGGTATAACTGCCGGTGCTGTATTGCGTCCCGCCCACCGCGCTGGTGCATACATAAAACGTCGTCGGCGTCACCGTCAGGTTCGTGCCGAACTCCGGCGCTTCGGCCTGCGCCGCTGTTGTAATTCCGGCGCTGCTCGCCGCGTCGGTTGCGTTCTGCATCCCGTAGAGTGAGCCTGCATTCGCCGCATTGGATATCTCCACCGAATCGTAGACCACATATCCCATCTCGACGGTTCCCAGCAGCAGTGGTATCCCAAGCAGAGAAAACGCAAGCGCCAACTCCACCAGTGCATTTCCGCTCTCGCCGCCCAGGCCACGGCATTGCGCCATCGGTCTCCACCGTCCCCGCAAACAGCCTGATTTGGCTTGGCTCATCGCTCTCATCTCTTACTGCACCAACTTGGGCTTTGACGAGTACACCGCCAGACTGCCCTCATTCGTGTCCAGAATCGCTTTCACCACCGCGCCCCCGGTGAGCGTCAGCGAACTCACCGAGATTCCCCCCTCCATCACTGCCGTGCTGCTGCCGTTGCTGGCTGTCAACGCTGCATTCGGCGCGATAATGGCCCCATTCATGTAGGAGCTGGACCCTCCGGAGAGCGTAATCGCCGACGAGTCGCTTGGGTCCTGAAACACCACCACCCCGTCGTACGACCCAACCACCGGCGCCGTGCCTCCCCCATTCTCCGTGGCGCCGCCCGACACCAGGTTCACATTCGCACCGTTGTCGATCACCAGCGACGCCGTCCCCGTCAGATAGAAAAAAACCCCGTTCCCTCCCTGGTTGGAATAACCGCCGGCCCCGCTTTCAAAGTGCAGCGCCCCGGTCGTGATCACGTAGATGCCCGGCTTCAGCGTGCATGTCGAGCTGTTCGCACCCACCGTCAGCGCCTTGTAACAGATCGTGCTGCTGGCCGTGGCTGGGCCAAACGTAAACGTGCCAGAACTGCCGCCAGGGTCCGCTACGCAACTGGAATAGCTGGGCGCCGCAGGCAGCGTAGGAGTGCAGCTCGTGCTCACTCCCTGCACGATGGCGGCCGTGGGCACGTTGATCGTGTCACCGTTGCCGGTAATGTTGCCGGGGTACCAGCCCGTCGATGCGCCGCCCAGCGACGACGCATTCAATGTCGAGCCGCCACTCATCTGGATCGAGCTCGAACTCGATGAGTTGTTGAAGATCCCGCAGCCCGGCGCGTTCAGCGTCGAGCCGCCCGTAATACTGAAATTGCCCGTCGTGCACACGCACGTCTGTGTGGATATTCCCCCGCCCGCAATCGCCGTCGCAGACACCGGAACCGTAATCATCCCGTGACTGATCGCGCCCAGAAACGTGGTATGGATCGGCATTCTCACCGTCGCCTGCACATAGCTCCCGGTAAAGTTCCCCGTCGTCGGCACCGTCAGCGTCACCGTCGCCGGATTCGTCCCCAGCGTCGTGTCGAAGCCATTCAGCTTGGCCGCCGCATTGGCCACGGCCTGTTCATTCGTCGTATTGCCGTAGCCGGCCTCTTCCGCCGCAGCCACTGCCGCCGCCTGCGCCGCCGCCTGCGCCATCCTCTTCTCCCGGAACAACACTCCCACGTCCAGCGCGAACGCAACGAAGCCCAGCGCTAGCATCGCCATGAAGACGGCAACGAACACCACCGTCTGTCCGCTCTCGTCTCTCAGCTTTTTCATCGTTTTCTCGCTATATCCATGAAATCCCGGCTCCGGCGGCTCTTTTTCTCTCGCAGACCGGGGATTCGCCTTCGAGCGCAGCCCGCCGCATCGCTCCTGCACTCGGCAGGGTGGATGCGCCGCTGCGCACAGAGTCCCACAGACTATATCGGGCGTTTGCCCCGCGAAGAAGACCCATTCCGCCAAAGAAATCTCCCGCTCAGGGCGCAACCGCATCCGCACGGCCATGTTTACCGTTTGGTTAATAACACTAAATAGGGATTATCGGGGCCATACCCCCCCCGTATGATGCCGCTAACGAGGTGGTCTGTTTGCAGTTAACAATCCATGCCGCAGCGTCGCCGGAAGTTGCGCAGGATCCCTGCTCCGAACCAAGGCAAATCCGCGTCCTCCGATGCGCCGGCAACGAGGATGGAAGCTCGCTCATCGAGTTCGCCTTGTGCCTGCCGCCGCTGTTTATCTTATTGACCAGCTTCGTTGCCTTGGGGCTCGCCTTCATGAACTATGGACATCTGAACAATGCCGCCGACAGCGCGGCCACGCAGCTCTCCCTCAGCAGGGCCGGGGTCCCCAACACGGGAACCACATCCAGTCCCATCTACGATCCCTGCGCTTTTGTGGTCACTCAGGTCGAAGCCGCGGCGCCCACCCTCAAGCCGGCCAGCCTGACCTTCTCCACTGTGATCAATGGAACCACATATTCCGGAACCTCATGCTCCAGTACCTCGCTAACCACAGGGGCGTCAGGCGTTCTGTCGAATGCCTTCACCAAGCCCGTCACCGTCACCCTCACATATCCCTGTGAAACCACGGCCAAAATTTACGGAACCAACTCCCTTTTCAACTGCACCCTGAACACTTCCATGACGGAGGTCGTCCAATGAACCGTAACAACAATTCGCTCCTCGTCCGATTGATCGAAGACCAACACGCGCAGATACTTCCGGTCATGGCTTTCATGGTGATCGCCTTTATGAGCATCGCCGCGTTTTCGCTCAGCATTGGCACTACCGCTATTCAGCAACACCAGCTCCAGGCCTCAGCCAATGCGGCCGCGTTGGCCGGGGCACAGCAGTTGCCCAACTCCACTGCGGCAACCGTCGCGGCAACTTACAGCTCAGGGTCCGGGGATAATAACAGCAATTCCAATCTTCCCGGCGTGACCATGGCATCCGGATACCCAAAGCTGGAGTGCCTCACCACCCTCACCAACGAGGGCGTCCTCTGCGTCGCTCCTGCCAACGCCAACGCCATCCAGGTTCAGCAGCAGATGACCGTGCCCATCCTCTTCGGTGGCCTCTTCGGCGGTAAGGCGACGACCACGCTCACCGCAACCGCCACCGCCTCCGCCAGGGGCACGGGTGCCACGGTCGCCCCATACAATGTCGCCATCATCCTCGACAGCACCGGTTCAATGAGCAGTGACGACTCCGACAGTCTATGCAGTTCCACGAGAATGTCCTGCGCCTTGCAGGGCATCCGCGTCCTCTTGCAGGCCCTCTCGCCCTGCAGCATGGCTTTATCATCCTGCGGCACGGTCACCGCCGGCACCAACGGCAGCGGCAACGTCGTCGGCTCGGTGGACAGGATCGCCCTCTTCGAGTTCCCTAACGTGCCAACCTCTACCGTCTCGGATGTATACAACTGCAACGGCACCAATCCCGGCTCCAATGCGTACACCTTCCCCACCGCCGGTGCCACCTCATACACTCCATTGGCCAGTTCTACCTATGAGCTCATCGGCTTCTCCAGCGATTACAAGACCTCGGACACCGCAAGTACCTTGGCACAAACCCCCACCAAAGGCACCTCCGGAAACAGCTTGGTTAAGGCGAGTGGTGGCATCACCACCGGTTGCACCCAGATGACCAACGTCTCCGGCCAGGGGACATACCTCGCCGGCGCAATCTATGCCGCCCAGTCCGCCCTCGTCGCCGAACAGGCTGCCAATCCCGGCTCCCAGAACGTCCTCATCCTCATCAGCGATGGCGACGCGTCAGCCTCATACTCTCAACTGGGGTTGTTGTCGACTAATACTGCGACTACTTACCCAGGGTTAAAGCAGCAATGCGCCCAGGCAGTCACCGCCGGCCAGAATGTAGCGAAGGCCAATTTGTATGGCAATGGGGCCATTCCAACCAAGGTCTACTCGGTCGCCTACGGCGCAGCGTCATCGGGTTGCAGCACGGACACCAGCCCATCCATCACCCCATGCCAGACCATGCAGGGCATCGCCTCCTCGCCGCAGAACTTCTTCTCCGACTACACCGCCTCCCAGGGAGGCGGCTCATGCATCTCTGCCTCGCGCCCAACCACCGGCATCCCAGAGATCTTCACCGTAATCGCCGGCGACCTCGCCGTCGCCCATCTCATCCCCAACAGCACCACCTGACAGGCCAGACCGCCGGAAACCCGGCATCCAATTCGCCGCATCGACTCCATCGACTCTCCCAGGCCCGAATCCACGGTTCTGGGAGAGTTCCTGTCTGATACCATCGCTCTGTCACCCCAGCGTCCATCCATGCCATGACAGATCATCCGCCTCCGGATCTCCACGCACCATCTTCCGCTCCAGACTCGCGCGCGCGCCTCCGTTCCCTCCCCGTCATCCTTGGCGTGGCGTTGCTTGGCCGTCTCCTGGTCCTGGCCGATGTCGCCTTCACCCATCCCCACAACTGGCTCTTCTCCCACCCCTACGAGATGGGATTTCTGGCCAGTTCGCTCCTCCATGGCCACGGCCTCAGCTCTCCCTTCGGCGTCCCCACCGGCCCCACGGCCATGATCGCGCCGGGATACCCCATCCTCATCGCCGCCGTGTTTTTCGTCTTCGGCACATACACCTTCGCCTCGGAGATCGCCATCATCGCCCTGCAGATTCTCGTCAGCCTCGTCACCATCTGGCTCATGATGCGCCTCTGCCGACAGTTGCTCGACGACCGCACCGCCATCCTCGCTGGCGCATTCTGGGCCGTCTCCCTTCCCCTGCTCTGGATCCCCACCATCTTCTGGGAGACCAGCCTCTCCGCCTGCGCGCTTCCCGCCATGCTTCTGCTCGCGCTCTACTGCCACCGACAGCCCACCATCAACGCCTGGCTTCTGCTTGGCGTCTCCTCCGCAATCGTTGCCCTCGTCAATCCCGCCCTCCTGCCCACGCTCCTCGCCATCCTTGCATGGTCAGCCTGGCAGACGCGCCGCATCTCCCGCACGCGCCCGTTGGTCGGCCTGCTCGCGCTTCTGCTGATCTTCTCAGTCTGGCCCATCCGCAACGCCTGCCGCTTCCACGCATTCATCCCCTTGCGCAGTACCGCTGGCATTGAGTTGTGGATGGGAAATCGTCCCGGCGCCACCGGCTTCCTCGACGAGTCCATCTTCCCCATGTACAACAAGTCCGAGCTGGCCAGCTACGTCACCATGGGAGAGGTCGCCTACACCCGCGATAAGACCGCCCAGGCCTGGGACTACATCCGCGCCCATCCCGCTATCTTCCTCCGCCTCACCCTACGCCGCTGCTTCCGCTTCTGGTCGGGAACGGGCAGTGCGGGCGCCCCGCTGATCTATGAACTCCACGCGCTCCTCACTTCTCTGCTCGGTTTCGCCGGCCTTGCCTTCCTCTATCGCAACCGCATGAGGGCCTTTGCCGTCCTCATGGCCCTCCCCCTGCTCCTCTTCCCGCTTCCCTACTACATCACCCACGCAGAGTTCCGTTACCGCCTCAACATCGACCCCCTCCTCACCCTCCTCGCCGCCTACGCCGTCACCCAACTCGCCACCCGCTGGCCGCGCACGAGCCCCACACCCTCTACTCCGCCACCACCGGATTCCTCAACTCCCCAATCCCCTCAATCGTAATCACCATCTCGTCCCCAACCTTCAGCCAGCGCTGCGGAGTCCGTCCCATCCCCACCCCGGCCGGCGTTCCCGTGCTGATCACATCGCCAACCTGCAACGCCACAATCCCCGACAGGTACTCGATCAGCGCCGGAATCCTGTAGATCATCTGGCTCGTATTCGAGTCCTGCAACCTCTCCCCGCCAATCGTCAGCGAAATCCCCAGCCGATGCGGATCGGCAATCTCGTCCTTGCTCACCACCCACGGCCCCATCGGCGCAAACGTCGGGAAGCTCTTGCCCAGCGACCACTGCGTCGTCGCCCGCTGCACGTCGCGCGCGCTCACATCGTTCATCATCGTGTAGCCGAAGACGTGTTCCTCCCACTCGCTCGCCGCGATCCTGTGCCCCGCCTTCCCGATCACCACCGCAAGCTCCGCCTCGTAGTCCACCATCGAACTGTTCGGCGGCAGCACCACATCCGCCCCCGGCCCCACCACCGCCGACGACAGCACGATAAACACCGTCGGCACATCCCGCGTTTTACTCCCCGATTCAGCCGCATGTTCGGCGTAGTTCACCCCAATGCCAAAGATGCGCGGCGGATTCGGCACCGGAGCCAGCAGCCGCACCTCCTCCAGAGCAATCCTTGTCCTCGATCGCGCCGCGGCCCCTGCCACATCCGCCTGCACGCTCACCGGCGCACTCATAAACGCAATCGCGTCCTTGAACCCCACCGCACCCAGATCGACAACGCCCCCATCCACCACCAGCCCCGGCCTCGCCGCCTTTTCCCCCTCCACGAACGTCACCAGCCTCATCCCAAACTCCTCCCTGCCCTGGTCTATTCAACCAATAACCAGCAACTAACAACCGTCTCTAAGCCGCCGTCCATCCACCATCAATCGCCAGCACCGCGCCATTGATGAACTCCGCCTCCCTGCTGCACAGATACCGCACCAGTCCCGCAATGTCTTCCGGAGTTCCCATTCTGCCCCCGGGCTGTCGCGCCACCAGTTCCGCGCGCGCCTTCTCCTTCTCGTGCTTGTGGTACTTCTCCAGATAGCCCTCCACAAACGGCGTCTGGACCGTCCCCGGCGCTATGCAGTTGCATCGGATCTGCTTGGGATAGTCCACCGCGATCTGACGCGTCATCGCCAGCACCGCCCCCTTGCTCGCGCAGTAGGCGAAGCGTTTCTTCACCCCAACCATTCCCGCCACCGATCCAATATTCACGATGCACCCACGGCTCATCATCAGCATCGGAAGCATCGCCCGTGTCACCAGGTAGACCCCGTGTACATTGACCCGCATCAGCCGCTCGAAGTCGTCTTCGCCAGTGCTGGCCAGGTCGCCCACCATGCCGATCCCCGCGTTATTCACCAGAATGTCCAACGTCGATATCTGGTCCAGCGCCGCCCCAATCGAGCTAGCCTCGGTCACATCCATCCGCACCGCGCGCGCCCGTGGCATCTCTCCGGCCAGCCCCTCGGCAGCCTCCAGATTCACGTCGGCGATCACCACTTCCGCCCCTGCGCGCGACAGTTCCCGGGCACTCGCCGCGCCGATCCCGCTCGCCCCGCCCGTCACCAGCGCAACCTTACCATCCAACCGGTACGGCTGTTCCGCTTCACTGCTCATCGCGTCCCAATCCAATCTCCCCACCGCTTCTCTTCGGGAGAGATACTCTAGCTCGCCAGCTTCTCGTAGAGCGCGTGGCTCGTCTTCTCCCGCCTCATCTCCTCGCGAAGCCGCTCCATCCCGCCATCCTTCGCCAGCCGCTCGCGCAGCGTCTCGTAAGGCTCGCGCGTCTGCATAGACAGCATCAGCACCTCGCCGTTCAGCTCATCGTCGCTCACCGAAACATTCTCTGCCTCGGCGATCCGGTCCACGATCAGCGAAGCCTTCACCTCGCGCTCCGCCTCGTCCCGCTGCACCGCACGCAGCTTCACGAAGTCCAGCTTGCGCATCTCCTCCGCCTTCATCCCCTGCTGCGCCAGTGCGCGCAGTCCGCGCTCCAGCCGTGCGTCCACCCTTTGCTGCACAAGCGATTCAGGCACCGGGAAGCTGTACCGCGAAATCACCTCATCGATCATCTTGTTCCTCGCGCCCGCCTCCAGCGACTCGCGCTTCCGCGTGCCCACGCGCTCCCGCAACTGCTTCTCGAAATCCTCCCAGCTCTCGCTGTTGCCAAGCTGCTTGGCCAGCTCCGCGTCCCGCTCCGGATACGTCTTCTTCTTGATCGCCTTCACCGTCACGTCGTAGCCCACGGTCTGCCCCGCCAGCTTCTTCTCCCCGAAATCCGTCGGATACGCCACCTCGAACTTCAGCTCCTGCCCAACCTTCGACCCGCGCAGAGCATCGTTGAACGCAGCCAGCGTGTTCTTCCCGCCAATCTCGATCAGCACGTCCTCGCCTGTGATCGGCGCCTCCGCCGGAGTGGCCGCCGTCACGCCCTCCTCGGTCACCGTCTCGGCCAGCGGCTTGATCTCCCCGCGGAACTGGATCTCCGCCCAATCGCCCTCGGCCAGCGCGCGTTCCTCCTCCACCGTCTCCACCGTCGCATGGCGGTCCAGGATGTAGTCCAGCTCGCCCTCGTACTCCTCCTCCGTCAGCTCGGTCTTGGGCCGCTCCACGCGCACCGTCTCATAGCCCGCCACATCGAACTCCGGCAGCACCTCGAACGCAGCCTTGAAGCGCAGCGGTTCGCCGTCGTTGAGTTGCAGATCCAGCAGTTGAGGCTCAGAGATCGGCCGCAGCTTCTGCTCCGTAATCGCCTTCCGGAAGCGCGCAGACACCAGCGCCTGCAGCACCTCCTCGCGCAGCTCCCGGGCAAACTTCGACCGCACCAGCGACTCCGGAACCTTGCCCGCGCGGAAGCCCGGGATCCTCGCCTGCTTCTGGTAGCGCTTGATCACCGTCCGATAGGCCTTCGATACCTCATCCGCCGGCACCTCCACCGCAATCTCGCGTGTCAACAGCGGATTCAGCGAAGGCCCGTGATCGTGACCGTGCTCGTGGCCGTGCTCGTGCTCATGATCTCCGCCGGCTCCAGCCTCCAACTGCTCATCCCCGGTATTCTCCGTCTCCGTCTCGCCCGTCGCCGTCTCGTTTATTGCAGTCTCGTTTATCGCCGTCTCGTTCGTTCCCGTATTCTCAGTCGAATTCAATTCAATCCCTTCCACTCGATCAGTTTCACCGCACCCGCTATTGCTCTTTCGCAGACGCCCCTCTTCCACTCTACGGGTCTTGTTTGTGAAGGGTCAAACCACCGGACCCGCTCCATCGCTCCCGCACGCCGCTGCTCTACTTCGGGTTGCCCGCCAGCGAGTACAGCTCCAGCCGAACCTCCCACTGCGTCGACTGCCCAGGCTGCAGCACCACCATCCCTGTATCGGTGTCATTGCTCCACTCCCGCCCGAAAGGATCGTCGTAGTTGAACTGCGGCCCAATCGACACATAGTCCGCATCCGCCGGCGCAACCACACGCATCGCCTTGATCGTCGGGCTCAGCGCCGTCAGCCGCACTCCGTAGTCGTTCGCCGGGTCGCTCAGCTCTGCCACCGTTGTGTTGGTTATCAGGTCCCGGTGCAGTGCCACGAAGTTGTCGTCCAGGTTCATCTTCCCCAGCGCCGCCCCGCCGCGCATCGTAAAGTCGTAAGGCGTTCCATTCACTGGAAGCAGAACGCCTGTGGGCAACCCGCTCTCCCGGTCGCGCACCTCCTCCCGCATCTCGCCCGCAAGCCGAAGCCGCAACTGTTCCCGGTTTCCGTCGAAGATTGCAAACCGGGGGTGCCATCCGATGCCTACCGGCTCGGGCGCATCCCCCGTGTTGCGCGCCACCACTGTCAACTCGATCCACTGGCTGCCAAGCAGCACAGTCACCGTCACGTCTGTCTTCGACGGCCAGTGCGCCCCAAAATCACGGGCATGGAAGACAGCCTGCGCCTGTCCCCCATCGGGCAGCGCCGTCGTATCCGTGGAGTCCGCCGCATTGGCCAGCAGCAGCCCATCATGCGCCACCCCTCCAGAACCGCCGGGCAGCGTCATCGTATGCCCGCGCCACACTGAGCTCACGCGCCCCGCCGCCACCTGCGACGCCACTCCCCCGATCCGACCGCCCCACGGCGCCTCGAAAGCTCCGCCCATCGCCAGGCTCGCTGCACCATCCGCATCCTCGCCCGTGCCCGTCATCGCGCTCTCCGCGCCCTCAATCGACGGAGATGCCAGCAGGTTCACCTCTCCCTTGCCTGGGATATAGGCCGTAATCTGTAGCACGTTCATCCCCCGGCCCGGAAGCATCGTCACCGAAAGAAACTCCGGCATTGTGCCGCCCATCAAGCGCATCCGCGTCAGCTCAATCGCCTCCTGCCCGCCCGGCAGTGGCACCGCAACATCCGTCCGGTCGGTCGCAATCTTCGCTTCCAGCTTGTGCAGGTTTCCACGTCCCCGTTCGCGGTAGGCAAAGCTCAACACCCCCACCAGCACAGCAAGTATCAGACCCGTCACCATCCCCGACCGCATCAAACCCCTGCGCCACACCCGGTGAAACAACGATGCACACCACTCCTGCAACATCGCCAGATACATTTTGCTCATCCGTGGCTCGTCCAAGTCGCCCGTCCCGTCTTTCTCTCTTCTTGGATGTATTCTATCCACCCGATAGCCACTTCCGTCTATCCCCTAATTTCTAAAATCCTGACCCCGTTGGCATTTGTTTTACAGACGCAACCAATCCGCACCCCACTGAATCTCACCCTCAGGCGGTTGGTATCTTCCCGCCGAGGAGACATTATGAGTGCAAAAGGAATCTGGATCGCTTTTGGCCTGGGCGTTGCCGCCGGTGCGGCCGTCGCGCTTCTCTACGCCCCGCAACCCGGCGTAAAAACCCGCCGCCAGTTGCGCCGAAACTTCGACGACGGCGTCGACTATCTCGAGGATGCCGCCTCCTACCTCAAGGAGCAGGCCGAATCCCTCAGCAAGGAAGCACAGAAGACCTTCAAGCGCACCCGCGGCCAGGTCGCCGATGCCGTCGAAAAGGCCTCCGATGCCGTCTCCGGTGCCGTCAAAGGCGTCCAATCCATGCTGTAGCCCCCTCTACTCCGGCGGTCCCACAGTCACCACAAAGTACGCCAACTCCGTCTCCCCGGCGTTTGCAATCCAGTGCTCGTCGCCCGCGCAGCAAAGCCCCACATCGCCTGCCTCCATCCGGTGCTCCACCCCGTTCAGGTAGAGCGTCGCCACGCCCCGTTGCAGCAGCCATATCTCGCTGTGCTTGTGCGTCCCAATCGCCTCATGCGGGGCCCCTGCCTGCTGCACGGACTCATGCATCTCCAGGCGGATGTTGCCCGCCTTCAGCATCCCGGTCAGGTACGAGTGCGACTCGTGCCCTCCCTGCATCCCGCGCCCCGCAATCGGCTTGAACACGCCCGAAGCCAGCTCCCGCATCGCCCCGCCCGCCGGCCTCGCCCCTGCCACACCCTGCGCCGCCCCCGCCGTCGCGGTTGTGCTCCCCTGCCCAGCCGTCCCGGCAGCCTGCCCCTCGGCCTGTGCCGAAAACCCGCCAGCAACCGCCAGCAGCCCCGCCACCATCCCCGCAAAATCCCGCCGGTTCATTCCATCCCGATTCATCCCATCCATGGCGTCTCTCCTCCGTCAGATTCAGTAACAATCGCAACCCGAAACCGCTCCATCCTACACGCATCCATCGCCTCCCGTCAGCCGCCTCGGCGAAGTCGTATGGATGCTGAATCGCGGAATCGGAAGGGCACGGCTTCAGCCGTGCCGAATAGCGTGCTTTTATAGATGCGCGTCTCTTGATCGCTTCGCGATCAAGAGACGCGAGAGCAGCACCTGCGTAATTTGAACTTCCACTGCCCCGGAATCGGAGTTAGACTGTCGCCATGGGAAACAAAGACAAAGGCCGTAAAGAGAAGAAGAAGCAGCCCAAACCCAAGGCCCCTCCCGCGCCGCGCCACGAGGAGTTCAGCCAGATCGCCACCCGCATCGTCAAGGACGCAACCGAGAAGAGCAGCTAGCCCGTCGGCTTCTCCATCGGCAACATCGGCCGGCTGCCGCTGCTCTCCATCTCGACGCCGCTCGCCACTTCGCCGGCGGGTTGCTCTCCCGCCTGCAATCCTCTATCCTTGAAGAGTTGCAGCCGAAGTCTCTCTTCGCCGCAATGTGCGCCCGTAGCTCAGTTGGATAGAGTATTTGGCTACGAACCAAAGGGTCGGGAGTTCGAATCTCTCCGGGCGCACCATCCCTTCCTTCCCTCACCTCAAATATTTTTCACCGCTCGATCAAACGCCTGCTGGCTAGTTCTGCGCCTCCACCCGGCAAACTGCATCCAGCCCCGCGAACCTCGAACCATGAACCTCGAACCTGTCCTACAATATCCCTAGCCCTATGAACCTCTATATCCTGCGCCACGCCAGCGCCGGCGTGAAGCGCGCCAACCCGGTCCTCGACCACAAGCGTCCCCTCGACAAGGACGGCAAGCGCCACTGCCTCCAGCTCGCCCATGTCCTCAACGCCATGAAGCTCCAGTTCGACCTCATCGTCTCCAGCCCCCTGAAGCGCTCCATGCAGACCGCCTCGCTCGTCGGCACAGAGATGGGCTACGAGGCCAAAATCCTCTCCTCCGCCGCGCTCGCTCCCGACGCCACCTTCGCCCAGTTCCAGAAGCTTCTGCGCGAGTACTCCGGCCACGAGAACCTGCTCGTCGTCGGCCACAATCCCAACCTCAACGCATTCCTCGGCTCGCTCCTCGTTCCCGCCGCCGCCTGCCCCGCCAGCGGCCTCGACGCCTGCGCCGGAGCGGCCTGCGTGCGTCTGCGCAAGGGATCGCTGGCCCGCGTCAACCTGGCTCGTGGCCCCGCCGCCCTCCACTGGCTGCTCGATCCCCGCACCGTCCGCGCGCTCTACGCCACATCCACCGCCAGGTCTCGCCGAAAGACCTCCCGGAAGTAGTCCGCCGCTTTCCGCAGCGACCACGCCTCCAGCTCCGCTCCCCCCGCGTCCCGGTACCAGTTCCAGCAGCACCCGCTTCGGGTAAACGTGCGTACGCATCCGCACGATCGCGCTGGCCCGGTCCTGGTTCAACTGTCTATAGCAAAATAAAAATTCCCTCTCCCCCCTGCCGCAATACCCCACCCGCAACATTCCACCACGTATGCTGTTAGAGCAAGTAATTCTCATGTCAACCACCGTCTCCGCCGAACCCGCGACCACCCCCCACGCCGCCGCGCAATCGCGACACGCCCGTGTCCTCTCTCTTCTCACCGCGCTCTGGTTCATCCTCTTCTTCGCCTCGCTCTTCGCCCCGTCCGTCCTCGACGACGCCGACGGAACCCACGCCAACGCCGCCCGCCAGATGGCGCTCTCCGGCGACTGGGTCACTCTGCGCGTCAACAACGTCCGCTATCTGGAGAAGGCCCCCCTCCCCTACTGGATCGTCGCCGCCAGCCTTCGCATCTTCGGCGTCAACGCCTTCGCCGCGCACCTCCCGCAGGCCCTATGCGTCCTCTTCCTGATGCTCCTCGGCGTCCGATGGGCACGCCAGGCCTTTGGCGAACGCGCCGCCCTCTACACCGGCCTCGGCGTGCTCACCAGCGCTGGCGTCTTCCTCTTCACCCGCGTCTTCATCCCAGACGTCCTCCTCTCCCTCCTCCTCGCCTGCGCCCTCTACTGCCTCCTCCAATCCCTCACCCCAGCCACACCTAATGAGATTGTCATTCTGAGCGCAGCGAAGAATCCCCGCATTTCGCCCGTAGCTGCAACACATTCGGGTGCCCCACATCTCGATTCTGAGATGTGGGATGGAGCGCCACAAAAGTCCGCTCAGTCGAACCTCTACCCCTACCTCCTGTGGACAGCCCTGGCCCTCGCTGTCCTCACCAAGGGCCTGGTCGCCATCGTCTTCCTCGTCGCCACCGCCTTCCTCTACCTCGCCCTCACCGGCGAACTCCGCAACTGGCGTCGCCTCAAACCCTTCACCGGCGCCCTCCTCTTCCTCGCCATCGCCGCCCCCTGGCACATCCTCGCCGGCCTGCGCAACACCGGAGCCGCCGACGGCCACGGCTTCTTCTGGTTCTACTTCATCAACGAGCACGTCCTCCGCTTCCTCGGCCGCCGCATCCCACGCGACTACAACAAGCTCCCCGCCTCCCTCTACTGGTCCCTCCACCTCGTCTGGCTCTTCCCCATGAGCCTCTTTCTACCGCTCGGCGTCACCGCTGTCCATCGCCGTTACCTGTACCAGACCAAGACGCTCACAGGCCACATCGGACGGCTCAGATTTACGTGGAAGAGTTACTTTGCCAATATTCTGCTCTTCTTCCTTGTCCTTTTCGTCCTTCAGGATCACCTTCATTGCGGATTCATCGAAAGCATCGGCTCGTTAATGATTGGCCTGTTCGGTATGGAGATCGTTCGTCGCCGCCGACACGCGGGACTCTCCTCATCGCCCTTTCACAACCTCGACGCTGCGCAACACACAACACTGCTGCTGAGTCTCTTCTCCGCTCTAGTTCTCGTCTTCTTTTCGCTCTCGACGAATCAGGAGTACTACACCTTCCCCGCCTACCTCCCGCTCCTGATGCTCCTCGCCGCAGCCCTCGCCCGCGCCGAACAACACGCAAGTCAACCAGCAACCAACAACAAACAACCAGCAACCTTGCTCTTCGCCCACGCCGCCTTCACCGCCATCGGCCTCGCCGTCGCCGCGGCCCTCGCCTACGGCCTCTACACCTCGCGCCATCTCGCCTTCGTCCCAGACATCGGCGAACTCCTCGCCCATCGCGGAGTCGGCGACTACACCCTCTCCATGTCTTCGCTCTTCGACCTCACCGGCCCCAGCTTCGCCGCCCTCCGCCTTCCCGCCAGTCTCGCTCTGGCCGCCTTTGCCGTCGGCCCAGCCATCTCGTGGATTCTCCGCGTCCGCCGACGCCACCTCGCCGCCACCACCGCCCTCGCCCTCACCGCCGCCGTCTTCCTCATCGCAGCGCACATCGCCCTCGTCCGCTTCGCCCCCATGCTCTCCTCGCAGGACTTCGCCGCCCGCAT